>Ga0247722_10000431_pt1 | contig 26043 bp, 21 predicted proteins | sample MSEWelMarce3H_FC_FD_189094 | JGI IMG/M metagenome (GOLD analysis project Ga0247722, IMG submission 189094) | Subsurface sediment microbial communities from gas well in West Virginia, United States - MSEEL Well Study Marcellus 3H_FC | ecosystem: Environmental > Terrestrial > Deep subsurface >... | reverse complement strand
AAAACCTAAAACATCATGGCTCACAAAAAAGGTGTCGGTAGTTCCAAGAATGGTAGAGAATCAGAATCAAAACGTTTAGGCGTTAAGATTTATGGTGGTCAAGCTGCTATAGCTGGAAACATCATCGTAAGACAAAGAGGTTCTAAACACAATCCAGGAGAAAACGTTTACATGGGTAAAGATCATACTTTACATGCAAGAGTTGACGGATTAGTGAAATTTCAGAAAAAAGGAGAAAACAAATCCTACGTTTCTATAATTCCTTTTGAAGCATAATATTTACTTTGGTAAATAATATAAAAAACCATTCTGAAAGGAATGGTTTTTTTGGTTTATGACTTTTTGGCGAATTACAATGGCTGTTTAGCCTCGTCCCGACGATTCGGGAGAAGTGGAAATCCTTTTTGTTTTTTTTTCAAAAACAAAAAGATTGAAACAAAAAGCGGGAAAATGGTTAGTTGAAAATGCCCGAGCCTTTTGCTTCTAATTATTTTTTTTAAAATGGTTCAACAAATGTTGTATAACTATTAAAAATTAATAAATAAATTTTTTACACAACTTAGTTTCATTACCTTTGAAAACGATTTCGTTATTTTAAATAAAAAAGTTTAAATTTATATAAAATTATTCTTATGAAGCCAGATTTATTTCAAGCTCCCGATTATTATTTGTTGGATGATTTACTTACCGAAGAGCACAAACTAGTACGTGATTCTGCTAGGGCATGGGTTAAAAAAGAAGTATCACCGATTATTGAAGATTTTGCTCAGCGTGCTGAATTTCCTACTCAAATCATAAAAGGATTGGGAGAAATTGGTGGTTTTGGCCCTTATATTCCTGAGGAATATGGTGGTGCTGGATTGGATCAAATTTCTTATGGATTGATTATGCAAGAAATTGAAAGAGGTGATTCGGGCGTTCGTTCTACATCGTCTGTTCAATCGTCGTTGGTAATGTATCCAATTTGGAAATTTGGTGATGAAGCGCAACGCCAAAAATACCTTCCTAAACTTGCTACAGGTGAATTTATGGGATGTTTTGGATTAACTGAGCCTGATTTTGGTTCAAATCCAAGTGGTATGGTTTCAAATTTTAAAGATATGGGCGATCATTATTTATTGAATGGTGCCAAAATGTGGATATCAAATGCTCCTTTTGCTGACATTGCTGTTGTTTGGGCAAAGAATGAAGAGGGTAGAATTCATGGGTTAATTGTTGAACGAGGTATGGAGGGTTTTACTACTCCTGAAACGCACAATAAGTGGTCGTTGCGAGCTTCTGCTACGGGTGAGCTTATTTTTGATAATGTAAAAGTTCCTAAAGAAAATTTATTGCCAGGTAAATCGGGTCTTGGTGCACCAATGATGTGTTTAGACTCTGCTAGATATGGAATTGCGTGGGGTGCTATTGGTGCAGCGATGGATTGTTATGATACGGCTTTGAGGTACTCTAAAGAGCGTATTCAGTTTGACAAACCAATTGGGGCTACACAATTACAACAAAAAAAATTGGCTGAAATGATTACCGAAATAACTAAGGCACAGTTGCTTACTTGGCGATTAGGTGTTTTGAGAAATGAAGGAAAAGCTACTACTGCTCAAATATCAATGGCTAAAAGAAATAATGTTGATATGGCTTTAACCATTGCTCGTGATGCTAGACAAATGCTTGGTGGTATGGGTATTACGGGTGAATACTCAATTATGCGACACATGATGAACCTTGAATCGGTGGTTACTTATGAAGGTACACATGATATTCATTTACTTATTACCGGAATGGATGTTACTGGTTTTGCTGCATTTAAATAAGCAAGTATTTAATTTTAACATTAAACAATAAATAAAATTGATATAAAAAGCTTCTTGTTTTCAAGAAGCTTTTTTAATTTTACAAAAAAAATAATCGTTATGACTATTGAAAAAATAAATAATTCTATTGAGTTACAAAAACATCAATTACTTAATCACTCACTTTATAACAAGGTTAAAACAATTGAAGATTTGCATTGTTTTTTTGAAAACCATGTGTATGCGGTTTGGGATTTTATGTCGTTGCTTAAAGCACTTCAGTCAAGTTTGACGTGTACCACCACACCTTGGATGCCGGTTGGAAATCCTGCAGTAAGGTATTTGATTAACGAAATTGTAGTTGCCGAAGAAACTGATTTGGCTCAAGATGGCACCCGACAAAGCCATTTTGAAATGTATGTTGATTCAATGAAAGAGTGTGGCGCTTCTACAACTGAAATAGAGTTTTTTTTACAGAATGTTATTGAAACTCAAAATATTTTTGTTTCCATTAAGCAAAGTAATTTGCATCCAAATGTTAAAGATTTTTTAGATTTTACGTTTCGAATAATAGAGGAGGGGAAGCCACATAAAATTGCTGCTGCTTTTACCTTTGGACGTGAAGATCTGATTCCGAATATGTTTACTGAAATTTTAAATAATTTTCAGTTAAATTTTCCTGAAACAAATTTATCAAAATTGATTTATTATTTTGAACGTCATATTGAATTAGATGCCGATGAGCATGGACCTATGGCTATGCAAATGGTTACTGAATTATGTGGAAGTAATCCTCAAAAATGGAAGGAAGTTGAAGAGGTTTCTGTAAAAGCACTACAAAAACGTATTGGTCTTTGGAATGCTATAGAAGAACAAATGGAACATAAATTTGAAATGGTTTAAAAAAAAGAGAGGCTTGCGCCTCTCTTTTTTATTTTTTTGTCTTCCAAATAAAACCATCTAATAAATAATGTGTAAATTGGGGTACCGTTAATAATGGTACAAATAGTACTTACCAATTGGTAAGATCAATTTTTTTTACAGAAAATTGCTCATTCCAAATGAGTATTTCCCACATATATTCTTCAAAAAAAGCTATAAAAAATAAAACTAAAATAAATAAAAGAATACCTTTTTTGTGTTTAAAAATTTTTAAAAAACCAATATCTGTAGGCGATTTTTTTTCTATTTCATTTAGATAAATTAATGCCATATAGGGAACTCCATGCGACACAACATTCAATAATGTAAATATCAAATCGTTGTTGTAATATACAATTCCAAAGTACCAAGATAGAATTGTTCCTGTAATTATTGCATTTTTGGGTATGTTAAAATAATTTGATTGTATAGCATTGAAAATAGTTCTGAAAACATACAAAACTAGAATGATACAATACATCCATGTTGTAAATTCTAATAATTCTGAATTTTTGTATTTTAAAAATTCATTTTCAACAAACCAATTAAAATTCCTTTTTGTTGATAAAAACCAAAATAACATTGGATATAAAGTTGCAGCATAAATTACTATGGTATCTATCCAAGAATATTTTTTATCTTCATTTTTAGAATATAATCTCATGAATCCATATTGTTGTCTTATGAAATGAAAAACAGCAACATAAGCCAAAACCGACCAAAATAGTTTACTGCCAAAAAGTGATAAAACCAGTCCAAAAACAAAGCATAATAATGGCAATCCGAGATATAATTTTTTTCGTTGTTTAAATTCTGAATTCACAAAATAGGTTTTAAATAATGTAGAATATACGTGAGCAACATCAATAAAAACAATGAGAAATAACCAAGTGTAAAATGAATATTTCTGTTCAATTTGTAGGAGCCAATTTTGACATAAAATAACTATTGCTACTACTATAAATGATGGTGTAAGTATAAATATGCTATCTGTTGTGGCTTTATGTATCCAAGGTTGCTTCATTTTAATAGAGTATTTACTACATCAATACCTTGATGAAAGGCTTCTTCAAATATGGATATTCCAGACAAATCTGAATGTGCAAAATATATTTTATCATCAATGGGTTGCCGTGCTTTTTGTTTATTATCGCTAAAAATAGATCCTGCTTTTGGACTTATCATTCCGTGACCTAGCAAATGAATTTCTATACTTTCTGTAACTTCTTCAATGGTAGGATGGGCTATTTTTAAATCTTCAAAAACAAAATTTTTCCAAAATTCTTTTGATTTTTTATATATTTCTCTCCTACTTTTTCTACAATCGGATGAAGAAAAACTATAATAATAAGTAATTACCTTTTTTTGATGTACTTGTTGCAAAGATTGATGTTGGTCAAAAATATAACCCAACCCTTTTGAACCATGTGTAACATTATCCCAACACAAAGGAAAACTCATATTATCATTCAAATCGTTTACAACCAATGTTGCCAAAAGCCAAGGTGCATAATGAAAATCTTGGGTAAACACTTTTCTCTCTTTAATCAAATATTGATTAATAAATTGAGGCGTTGCCATAATTACTTTGTTGGCAATAATTTCTATAGAGGTATTTGTTTTAGAATCAAAAACTAAAGCAACAACCTTGTTTTCTTTAATTTTTAATTCGTACACTAAATGGTTTTGCAATGTTTTTCCATTTACGTATTTTTTCAAATGATTGGTTAAACGTGCATTTCCCTCCGGCCAAGTCAGTACAGCATCACTTTTGTTTAAAGTTATGTTTTGCTTTCGTGAAGCAAAATAATGAATCCCAGCATAAGCGGATACATATTTAACTCCTAAACCAAAATCGTCTCTGCAGCAATAATCTACGTATGTTAATAGCGGTTTGGTTTTAAAGTTTTGTTGCTCCATCCATTGTTCCATTGTTAATTTATCCAAACTTCTTGGCTCTATGTTTTGAGAAGCCAACCCCATAGGTATGTTAAACCAATAAAGACCTAATTCATCTTTTTTTAATCTTAAATCATCCATTAAAGCAAAGAACCGATTCAATTCTTCGTCTTCTATCGTTGAGTTTCCGTTTTTGGGCACAATTCCTTCTTGCCAATTGTTTTTGTAAAATAGACGTTCGTCAGGAGTCATGGTTAATTGTGTTTCATCAAATATTGGAAACCCTTTTTCATCATAACTTAAGATTATTTTTTCCTCCTCTAAAAAATTTAAAAGTTCTATATCATCGATGTTTGGTAACGGTAAATAATGTGCTCCAAGTGGAAATTTAGAATATTTATTTTCACCATTAGTGGAGTTTCCTCCCAATTTATTTTCTAGTTCTACAACTAAAAAATCAGAAATTCCTTTTTTTGAAAGTTGTCTTGCAGCCGATAAACCTGTTATTCCACCTCCTACAATTAAGTACGGGATTTTTATTTGTTTAGATGGTTTTGGAAAATTTTCACCTCTAAGTTTATGGCCTACTACGTGGTTTGTTCCTGATAGTTTAATTAGTAGGGTAATTATTTTTTCTTTGCAAGCATTAAGCATAGGAATAACAAGTAAAGTTATACCCAATAATTTGAAAAAATTCCTTCTAGAACTGTTATAGTTTTCCCCACTCTTCATCAAAATATCTAACTAGTACTTGGTTATTTAATCGATTAATTTCAATGTCATTTGAAATCATATCCTTTGTAAAATAATTGAACTTTTTAAATGAATAATCATAAAATTTCAGTCCTTTTACGGTTCTGTTTACATTAGTAAATTGCGTGCCAAAACCATTAATTGCTATAGTAAAACCCCACTCTCCAAAAGACGGAACATAGGCATGGTAAGCATTAACTTGAGGAAAAACTTGCATTACAGTTTTGTTTATACACCAAAAAGATTTTGGGGCAAAATAAGGTGAGGTAGTTTGAACTACAATAATTGCGTCTGTTGAAAGTCGTTGTTGAATTGTGCTATAAAAATTTAAAGAATATAATTTTCCTAAACTATAATTAGAAGGGTCTGGGAAATCAATTATTACCACATCAAATTTTTCTTTATTTTCTTTTGCCCAGATGTATGCGTCTTTGTTTAGTACTTTTACTTTTGGATGATTTAAAGAATTTTTGTTTAATTCAAGAAGTACTTCATTTGTTTTGAATAATTTAGTCATCCCTTCATCTAAATCAACCAAAGTTATTTTTTTTACATCTTTGTATTTTAATATTTCACGAACAGCTAAACCATCTCCACCTCCAAGTACAAGCACATTAGTAACGCTTTTTGCCATTGCCATTGCAGGATGAACTAAGGCTTCATGGTAGCGGTATTCATCTGCCGAACTAAATTGTAGATTGTTGTTTAAATACAATCGGTAATCGCTCTTGTTGTGTGTTAACACCATACGTTGGTACTGCGTTGTATTGGTGTAAATGATGTTTTCTCCATATAATTTTCCTTCTGAAAAAGATAGAATTTTTTCAGAAAAAACAAATGTAACAAGTAAAATAATAAATGAAATGAATGCTTTTGCCCGAAGTAATTTTACATTTTTTAATTCAAATTTTAACAGATAACAAAGAGATATTGCTATAGAAATATTGATCATTCCAAAAAATAATGAGGTACCTATTATACCAAGTTTTGGAACTAAAAATAGTGGAAAAAGAATTGAAGCTAATAAAGCTCCTATGTAATCAAAGGTGAAAACATTGGAAACCAAATCTTTAAATTCAACTTTATCCTTTAAAATATTCATTAACAAAGGAATTTCTAATCCAACTAAGCAGCCTGTAATAAAAACCAGAAAATAAAGTATAAATTGAAATGTAAATCCTGTTTCAAATAAAAGAAATAGAATAACCGAGCTCATGCCTCCAATTAATCCAACCAAAATTTCAATCTCAACAAATGTATTTAATAGATTTTTTGTTAAAAACTTTGAAAAATAGGAGCCAATTCCCATTGAAAATAAATAAACACCAATGATAAATGAAAATTGTTTTACAGAATCACCCAATAAGTAACTTGCCAGTGTACCTGCTACTAATTCGTAAATTAGACCGCAAGTTGCAATGGTAAATACTGCAAAGAGTAATAAATATTCAAATTTCAGAAATTTTTTACCCATGAATTGCGGCACTAATAATCATTGAAATGCCAATAATTAAGGCGGCGAAAACTATAGCTACTGCTGTATTATTTTCGTTGGTTATTTTTTTCCATGTATTTTCGGGTGTAATTTTCTCAATTATCATGTAGGCTGTAAAAAGAACTGCTATCCCAATTGCTGAAAAAACTAAAGAGTTAATTACTAAGGTTCCAATATTCATAATGTTTTGTTTTTGAATTATTTATGATAAAAACGATTTATTGAGCTGTTATGTCCTGCATTTGAGGGTTTGTAGTTTTCGGTTGATTCACAGTCACACAAACTATTGCCTTGTATGGTATAATGTAAAAATAAAGCGTAAAAACACAAACCAATTAATATAATTAGGTAATTTTCTTTTATAAAATTAATTATTTTTTCCATATAAAAATAAATTTAGTAATCACTCCATCTTTTCTCTTCAAACTTTTTTGATAAATAATAAATTATTGCTGAAAATATTACCATAAAAAGAACAGTCATAAAAAAGTTTCGTAAAGATGGTTTATTCCATGTAGCTTTAATCGAAATGTGACTATTATTTAAATCTTCGGGGGCTTTTATTGGTGTTACAGTAAAGTGATATTTTCCTGATGATACTCCACAAATATTAAAATCTTCGGAAGTGCTGCCCTCTGTCCAATTTTCACCCTCAGTATATCCATGGTAATATTCAATGTCTTTTGTAGCATATATTTCTTCATTTGTTTTTTCATTTATTAATGCTACTTGTACATTTGCCCAAGAGTTATTGACCTCTGAATATACTGAAATTTGCAATGGAGCAGAACTCCCTTTTAGTTCAAACGTGGGACTAATGTAATCTTTGGATTTATAATTTTCAAATGGTATTGTTGTATTTAAAACTTCTTGCTCCGTCCTTTCATTATTTAAATACCAATGTGTTAGCAAAATTAATATTGCAATAAAGCTAAATGTTAAAACTAAGTTTCGGAAATTAATTATAAATGGTTGAATTGTTCCAACTGATGTTTTTGATGGAATTTGATTTGTATTAAATGCTTTTTTTATTTTTTTTCTTGAAATATGTTTTCCAAAAAAGGCAGTTTGGTTTTGTTCAAATTTTTCAAAAGACATTATAAAAGGGGGCAAAATATATTCAATCAATTCGTGCCTTTTAATAATGTTAAAATCAAAATATCCTGATGCAAAATCTAATTTGGGGCTTGAATAATCGTATCTGTCATATGTTTTGCCTTGATAATCAATTTGATTTGGATGGTTTCCAACTTTTTTTTCATATTCAATTTGTTCTAACAAAATAAAATTTCCCGACGATTCCGAAAGATATAAAAATTCCCCGTTTTCATTTTGTAAAACATATTCAATCCATCTTGATTGTGATGAGTTACTTTTTATTAAAAAACTAATTACAGTGTAAGGCTCATCATAAAAGTGTGCTATTTGACCAATAGAAAATGAGTTTTCATAATTTTTTTCACCAAGTCTTTCCTTAAAAACATAATCATTATTTAGATTTTTTGAATAAATAGTACCACAATTTGGACAAGCATAAAAAAATGCTTCAAATGTTAAATTTAAAGTCGTACTTGTGTTACAATGGTAACAACAAAAAACGCTATTTTTATTATCTATTGATTTCAAAATCTTTTATTATTATTGCTTTAAAATAACTTACAAATTCATCGGCTATATTTCTAACTTTAACAGAATTATCTTGTAAATAATTACACAAATACACATCTAATGTCAATTGATTATACTCAGGCCATGTATGGATACAAATGTGAGACTCTTTCAAACAGATAGATATTGTAAAACTATTGTTTTCAAATATGTGTAAAACAACTCCAACTTTTTCGAGTTCGAATTTTTCTATTATTTTATTTGAAAAGCAAATGAAATCATTACTGTTTGTCAATAATTCTACTTCATTTACTTGAAGCGTAAGTAGTTTGTGTAATCCAGGTGAATATTTTTCTTCTTTCATTAATAAATAAATTCCATTTATAATTGGAATAGTATTATTTATACGAAGATTTTAAAATTTTGTTACAAAAAAGTAGTAAATACTTACTTTTATTTACTGCTCGGGTGCAATTTCAATTTCTAATCCTTTTAAATCTTCAGTAATTGGGATTTGACAGCCTAATCTTGAATTAGTTTTTACATGATAGGCTTCGTCTAGCATGGCTTCTTCATCAGGGTTGCGGTCAAGTGAAATAACATCGTTCAAAACATAGCATTGGCAAGATGCACACATTGCCATGCCACCACATACTCCTACGGTGCCTTCTTCGGCTAGTTCATAAGCACGAATTACTTCCATGACGTTCATGTTCATGTCGGTTGGAGCAGCTATTTCATGTCGAACTCCGTTTCTGTCGGTTATATATATTGTTACGTCTTGTGACATTTTTTAGTTTCAAGTTTCAGGTTTCAAGTTTCAGGTTCGCTTAACTTGAAACCTGAAACTTGAAACAAAATTTTATTTAATCAATAGATTTTACAACGGCTTTTTCAGCTTCTTTTCTAGTTCCATCAAATCCGTCAACGCCAGATACGGTTGTGTATTTTAATACATACTTCCTTCCTGGATTGATGCGGTTGTATATGCTTTGGCACATTAAAGTTGCTTCATGAAAACCACAAAGTATCAATTTTAATTTACCTGGATAGGTGTTTACATCGCCAATGGCATAAATTCCGTCAATGTTGGTTTGGTAGTCCAAAGCATTATTAACTTTGATGGCGTTTTTTTCAATTTCTAATCCCCAATTGGCTATGGCTCCCAATTTTGGCGTAAGCCCAAAAAGCGGTATAAAATAATCGGTTTCAAAAACTTGTTGAACGCCTTCGTTTTCTAAAACAATACTTTCTACATGGTTTGCACCATTAATGCCAACAACTTCTGCAGGGGTAATCAAATTTATTTTACCTGATTTTTTCAGTTCTTGCACTTTCTCTACCGAATCTAAAGCGCCTCTAAATTCGTTTCGTCTATGAATTAAAGTTACTTGTGAAGCTACATTTGATAAAAAGATACTCCAATCTAGTGCCGAGTCACCGCCGCCAGCAATTACAATTCGTTTGTTTCTAAATAATTCGGGGTCTTTTACAAAATATTCAACTCCTTTTTCTTCATAAAAAGCTATGTTTTCAAGGGTTGGTTTTCGTGGTTCAAATGTGCCTAAGCCTCCGGCTATAGCAACTGCTTTTGCATGATGTTTGATTCCTTTATTGGTGGTTACAATAAAGGTTCCGTCTTCTAGTTTTTCAATGGTTTCAGCGGTTTGGGCAAGTGTAAATCCAGGTTGAAATTGTTTGATTTGTTCCATTAAGTTAGTAACCAAATCACCTGCTAAAACTGATGGATAACCAGGAATGTCAAATATTGGTTTTTTTGGATACAATTCTGCCAATTGCCCGCCTGGCTGAGGAAGCGCATCTATAATATGGCATTTTAATTGCAATAACCCAGCTTCAAAAACTGTAAATAATCCTGTTGGACCTGCTCCAATGATGAGAATATCTGTTTGAATCATGTTTGATTTTTTTGTTTTGTAAATTTACTTACAAAATGCAAATGTAAAAGGTACAAATGTTACTAAGCAATATTAATAACAGTTTCTATTTGAGGGGCATACTTTTTTATGGTTGTTTCTACACCTGCTTTAAGTGTCATTTGGTTTACACTACACCCCGTGCAAGCTCCTTCAAATCTAACTTTTACGTGTTTTTCATCTTCAATTGATACAAGTGAAATGTCGCCGCCATCTGAATTTAAAAAAGGTCTAATTTCTTCGAGAGCTTTTTCAATAGTACTTGTTAATTCTTCGTGTGTCATTTTTTTTAGTTTACAGTTTGCAATTTACAGTTTGTTGGTGCAAATTAGTACTGAATATTATTTTTTTACGGCAGAACATCCTGCCATTGTTGTTATTTTTATTGCTTCGGTAGGAGCAAGGTTTTGATTTCGGTTAACGGTTTCTTGCACAACGTTTTTAGTGATTTCAATGAATACGTTTTCAATAATTGAGTTTTCTTGCATGGCTGCTGGTCGCCCAAAATCGCCTGCTTCGCGAATGCTTTGTATTAAAGGTACTTCGCCCAGGAATGGAACGTTTAAGTCGGTAGCCAAATTTTTTGCTCCTTCTTGCCCAAAGATATAATATTTATTTTCAGGGAGTTCTTGAGGAGTAAAATAGGCCATATTTTCAATAATACCTAAAACGGGTACATTGATAGCTTCTGAAAGAAACATGGCAACTCCTTTTTTAGCATCAGCAAGGGCAACGTTTTGTGGTGTGCTTACTACAACTGCTCCTGTTATTGGGAGGGATTGCATGATAGATAAGTGAATGTCGCCTGTTCCTGGAGGTAAATCAATTAACATAAAGTCAAGTTCGCCCCAGTTGGCGTCGAAAATCATTTGGTTTAATGCTTTGGCAGCCATTGGTCCACGCCAAATAACGGCTTGATTGGGTGCTGTAAAAAATCCGATGGAAAGGAGTTTTACTTCGTAGCTTTCTACGGGTTTCATTTTTGATTTTCCGTCAACTTCAATAGAAATTGGTTTTTCATTTTCTACGTCAAACATGATTGGCATGCTTGGGCCATAGATGTCGGCATCTAAAACGCCTACAGAAAACCCCATTTTAGCAAGTGAAACAGCTAGGTTTGCGGTAACTGTTGATTTACCTACGCCACCTTTGCCAGATGCAACCGCAATAATGTTTTTGATACCTGGAATAGCTTTGCCTTTAATTTGATTTTCGTTTTCTTTGACTTCTACCTTGCTATTTATTTTAACAATGATATCTGCTGAAAAGGTTTCTTGAATTAGTTTTTTTATGTCATCTTCAGCACGTTTTTTTATGTGCATTGCGGGAGTTGAAAGCATTAAATCGATTACAACTTCGTTTCCAAATGTGATTACGTTTTGGATGGCGCCACTTTCTACCATATTTTTTCCTTCGCCAGCAATAGTTATTGTTTCTAGTGCTTTAAGGATTTCTTTTCTGTCTATTTTCATTTTGTTGGGATTCACTTTTATTTAAACTGAATATGAATTGCAAAGATATAACGATTTCTTGGGAAACAATAGTTAAAGAAATGAAAATGTTATGATTGGGTTTATTATTTGGAGTTTTTGTTTGTTTACGGGATTTTGCATGAGGGATGGGAGCGGCATCCTTTTTTGAGGCGGAGGTACGGAGCCGCAAAAAAGATATAGCGGACAGCCCGGTCCCGTTTTTGGTAAAAGATCTGTTTAACGTGGAGTTGCTAAACGGGACATGCCCAAATGAAAACAAAATGGTTTTTTTATTGATTTGGATTAAAATAGCTATCTTTGTTTTATGATATTAGTTACTGGCGGTACGGGTTTGGTTGGGAGTCATTTGTTGCTTCTTTTGGTTGCAAATGAGGAAAGGAAGGTGCGTGCAATTTATAGAAATGAGGACGGAATACGGCGGGTTAAACGGCTGTTTGTGAGTGCTAATCAAGTACATTTATTTGAGTCAATTGAATGGGTAAGGGCAGATATTTTGGATGTTTCGAGTTTGGAAATTGCTTTTGAAGCGGTTACTGAGGTGTATCATTGTGCGGGATTGATATCGTTTGATCCTAGTGATGAGGCGGTTTTGCGTAAAGTGAATATTGAGGGTACGGCAAATGTGGTTAATTTTTGTATTGACAAAGGCGTTGGTAAATTGTGTCATGTTTCGTCCATTGCTGCGCTGGGTGATTTGGCTCCAAATGAGGTTTTGATAAGTGAAAAAACCGAGTGGAATGCTGAGCGATTGCACAGTGATTATGCAATATCCAAGTTTGGTGGAGAGTTGGAGGTTTGGCGAGGGCATCAGGAGGGTTTGCGCGTTGTAATTGTTAATCCAGGGGTAATACTTGGCGAAGGACTTTGGGAGCAGGGGAGTGGCGTTTTGTTTGAAACTGTTTGGCGTGGACTTTGGTTTTATACCAAAGGAGTTACTGGTTATGTTGACGTAAAGGATGTAGTTAGGATGATGAGTTTGTTAATGAGTAAAGAGGTTTTTGGTGAACGTTTTGTGGTGGTTTCAGAGTTGTTGAGTTATGAAGATATAATTAATAAAATTGCTTTACGAATGGGGGTTAAAGCACCTAAATGGTTGGCAAGTTCGTGGATGTTGAGTGTGGTTTGGAGCATTGATTTTGTGTTGGGATGTTTGGGTAAGAAAAGGTTTTTGACCCGACAAGGAGCTGAAAGTTTGCAGTGTTTGGATTTGATATCAAATGATAAAAGTTGTGAGGTTTTGGGATTTAATTATACTAAAATTGATGTTTGTTTGGATAGGTTGGTACCTGTTTTTTTGGAAGACAAGAGGAGGAATTAGTACCGTTTTATTGACTTGTTATAAAAAAAATGGATTCAATATAAATTGAATCCATTTTAGATGAAATACGTAGTATATTAATTTAAAGCTTCAACTTTTTCTTTAACTTGGTCAAGTGAACCCTCAAAAGTTTGCACATTTACATCGCCTTTTTCAGTTGTTGTTACTGTGGCTTTTGCTTTTCCGTTTTCGTTTTTAATTTCAACTTTTACTTTTTTATCACCGTCTTCAGCGCAACATGATTTTTCACCTATTTTAGGGGCAATAAATTTTCCGTCTGCACCATAATGAGACATGCACATTTCCTTTTCTTCTGCTGAACAACCTAATGAATCGCACATTTTTGCACATTCGTCTTTGGTCATTGTTGCACATTTAGTCATGTCACATTTGCCCATGTCTGAAGCATCACAAGTTTTTACAATCTTTACTTTTATTTCTTTTGAATCTGAATGACCACCACCTAAAATAGGAGCGATTACCAATCCGATTAAACAAGTTAATTTGATTAAGATGTTCATAGATGGGCCTGATGTATCTTTAAATGGATCACCAACAGTATCTCCAGTTACAGCTGCTTTGTGCGCATCCGAACCTTTGAAGGTCATTTCTCCGTTAATTTCTACACCTGCTTCAAATGATTTTTTAGCATTATCCCAAGCACCTCCTGCATTGTTTTGGAACACAGCCCAAAGTACACCTGAAACGGTAACTCCTGCCATGTAACCACCTAACATTTCAGCAATTAATTGATTATTATCAGCATAAACTAATTTACCTAACAATACAATTGCAATAGGGAAACCAATGGTTAAAATACCTGGCAACATCATTTCGCGTAGAGCAGCTTTAGTTGATATTTCCACACATTTGCCATATTCTGGTTTGCCTGTTCCTTCCATAATTCCTGGAATTTCTTTGAACTGACGACGCACTTCGTAAACCATATCCATAGCCGCTTTACCCACAGAATTCATTGCTAATGCAGAGAAAACTACAGGAATCATTCCACCAACGAATAACATAGCTAACACGGGCGCTTTGAAAATGTTAATACCATCAATTCCTGTAAACGTTACATACGCTGCAAATAAAGCTAAGGAAGTTAACGCTGCCGAAGCAATGGCGAATCCTTTTCCGGTTGCAGCCGTTGTATTTCCAACTGAATCCAAAATATCGGTACGAGTACGCACTTCTTTTGGTAATTCACTCATTTCTGCAATACCACCAGCATTGTCAGAAATAGGTCCAAAAGCGTCGATTGCTAATTGCATTGCAGTTGTAGCCATCATTGCAGAAGCTGCTAAAGCCACACCATAAAATCCTGCGAAAGCATACGATGACCAAATTGCTGCAGCAAATAAAATAACTGTTGGAAAAGTTGAAATCATACCAGTAGCTAAACCAGCGATAACGTTCGTTCCTGCTCCAGTAGAAGATTTTTGTACGATTGCCAAAACTGGTTTTGTACCCAATCCTGTGTAATATTCAGTAACTGATGAAATCGCTCCACCAACTATTAAACCTACAATCGTTGCATAGAAAACGCGCATAGAAGAAATATCTTTCAAACCTTCACCATAGAATTCCATTTTCATTGTTTTTGGCAACATAAAATCTACCAAAAAGTAACAAGCAACTAATGTTAAAAGAATAGAAACCCAGTTACCTATGTTTAATGCTTTTTGTACTTGTGCTTCTTTTGCATCATCTGAAGAAATTTTAACTAACATTGTTCCAATGATAGAAAATAAAATTCCGAAACCAGCTATTGCCATTGGTAATAAAATTGGTCCGATACCGCCGAAAGCGTCATTTATACTTCCGCCCATGTCTTTAATAACATAATTTCCTAAAACCATTGCAGCTAAAACAGTTGCCACGTACGAACCAAATAAATCGGCTCCCATACCTGCAACGTCACCCACATTATCTCCTACGTTATCAGCAATTGTAGCTGGATTACGAGGATCGTCTTCTGGAATTCCTGCTTCTACTTTACCTACTAAGTCAGCACCTACGTCAGCAGCTTTTGTATAAATACCACCACCTACACGTGCAAATAATGCGATTGATTCAGCACCAAGAGAAAAACCAGCTAAGGTTTCTAGAACGATTGTCATTTGCTCTGTTGATGTCCAAACACCACCCATAAAATAATGGAAAAAGAAAATGAAAAATGCTGTTAAACCAAGAACTGCAAGACCTGCAACTCCTAATCCCATAACTGTTCCGCCACCAAAAGACACTTTTAATGCTTGTGGCAAACTAGTACGAGCAGCTTGCGTTGTTCTAACATTTGTTTTTGTAGCAATTTTCATACCCATATTTCCGGCTAAAGCTGAAAAGAAGGCGCCAAAAATAAATGCAACTACTATTAATATATGTGTAGTAGGTACAATAAAAGAAATTCCAGCTAACACAATACTTGCAAGTATTACAAAAATTGCCAATAATCTGTATTCTGCTTTAAGAAAAGCTAGCGCACCTTCGTATATGTAATCTGAAATTTCTTTCATTTTACCATCTCCAGCGTCTTGTTTTAGCACCCATGATCTTTTGGCTGCCATGAATAGTAATCCAATTATTGCCATAACAATTGGAACATAAATCATCATTGATTCCATAAAAATTTAATTTGGTTTTTGTTTAATTTTTGTAAATATAATAAAACGAAGATATAAAAAAAAGCAATAACCAAAAAAAAATGGGTATTGCTTTTTCTATTATTAATTAAATAAAGATTATTTAATACTAAACAAACCTTCTGTTTTGTTTTCAATCACGTCAAAACGCGCGGTACATTCTTTAATAATTGAGTAGGCTTCGTTTACATCGCCCCAACCTTCAACATCTACTTTTTTGTTTTCTAAATCTTTATATACTTGAAAAAAGTGCTCTATCTCTTTGATTAGGTGTGGATTAACATCGCTTAAATCATTTAAGTTGTTCCAAATTGGATCCGAAACGGGTACGCAAATTACTTTTTCATCAGGTCCTTTGTCATCCGCCATGTGAAAAACGCCAATTGGTTTTACTTCCATTACGCATCCCGGAAAAGTAGGTTCGTTGATTAATACTAAAACGTCAAGTGGGTCACCGTCTAGAGCTAAAGTTTCAGGAATAAAGCCATAATCGGCTGGATACATCATTGATGAAAAAAGCATACGGTCAAAGCGCATTCTTTTTAATTCAAAATCGTATTCGTATTTATTTCTACTTCCTCTTGGAATTTCTATTAATACATCAAAAGTTTTTAATTTGTCTGCAGTCATTATATTGTTTATTTTTTTAGGTCTGCAAATATACAAATTTGGACTTTTTTATTTCAATAAAAAAAGTGTTTTGTTGTTTAAAATCGCTAAATAAATATACATATTGGTTGTTTAGTAAACTAAAGGCTCCCGATTTCTTTTCTTTAGATAATAATGCCAAAAAAAATAAGTAGCTAATGTTCTTTGAGGTCTCCAGTTTTCGGCAAGCAGCATCATTTCTTCTTTAGTCGATATTGGATATAATTCTTTTATTGTATTTTGAAGAGCAATATCTTCCACAGGAAAAACATCCTGTTTTTGAAGGCAAAACATGAGGTATATATCTGCAGTCCAATTTCCTATCCCTTTGATAGAAATTAACTCAGATTTAATTTGTTCTTCGTTTTTAAATTGAAAAGAATTCAAGTCAATTTCTTTATTAATTATTGCTTTAGAAAGTTCTTTTAAGTAGCGAGCTTTTTGTTTAGAAACCCCGTTGTTTTTAAAATCTTCTTCGTTCACCAAAATTATATTTTCAGGAGTTATTTGACCTATAAAACGTTCTAATTTTAAATAACAAGCTTTTGCTGAGGCTAATGAAACTTGTTGTTCAATTATTAATTTGCAAAGCGATTGAAATCCTTCGGGTCTAATCGAAATAGTTGGTTTTCCGTACAGGTTTATAATTTGTTGAAAAACTGCGTCTTTGTTAGTTAGATACCTAATTGTTTCTTTCATTTTGAATGATTAACAATTAAAAATAAAATCCAAATTCACCTTTTATGGTAAAATTATTGGCGCCAGGAAGGTCTCTGTAATTACCTCTCCAACCAAAATCTATTCTGAATACTTTGAAAATATTACCAATTCCGGCACTGTATTCCCAATAAGGGGTTGTTGGTGTTTTGTAGGTTAATCCAGAAGCGTTAAGGGCAATATTTTGGTCGGAAATAGAGCCGTAAACAGATCTAACACCAATAATTTCTCTTAAATTTAGTTTTCGTAACATCGGAATTCTGGAAAGAATTTTTCCGTTAAAATTGTGTTCCCAAACAAGTGTTGCATATTGGTCAGCCACAAATTCATAAAAATTTAGATTACTAAATGTGTTTCCGATTATGAAGTAGGTTTGATTTCCAGGAATTACATTCATTAAACCTAAAGGTACTTTTCCAAATGTTTTGCCAAGCTCCATGGTAAAATGGGTTCTTCCGATGGGCCCAATAACGATGGGTTGTTTGTAGTACAATTGTATTTTTTGATAATCAAAATCGCTATCAAAAACACCTTTAAACCCTTGGCTGTAATTTAAGAAAATACGGCTGAAAAGTTTGTCTATATTTCTTCTTTCTACTCCGTAGCCTGTTGTTTTTCTGTTTGGGGTGTATTCAATTTCAATGTTTACTTCGCTTTGTTTTACTTCGCTTTTGGTAGTAGTAAAAGTGTCGTCGGTAAAATAATCCAAGCTAAATGTATTGGATGCTGATTCCAATGTTCGGTAGGAAAAACCTGTTTGAAATGTTAAATTTTTTATAGGTTCAATTTCAATGGCTAACGAGGTTAGATTGATATTTGTTAATTTTCCATTGTTACCAGTGCTAAATAGTGATGACGAGGCAAAACTTCTGCCAAGTACATCATTTGTAGTGGTTAAGCTTGCGCCAATTTGTTCAACATCACGTCTGTTTCCTCCTGATAGAATTATTCTATTTTTTTTGTCAATCATCCATTTTCCTGAAATGCCGTATTTGAATTTATTGTCGTTAAAACCATACGCTGTAAATCCTTGTATGCGCCATGTATCGTTAGGTCCAAAATAGGTTCGTCCGCCAACCCTAAGTCGAATACCTTCTACTTCATTAAATCCTACGGTTGAAAAAATAGGGCCATAGTCAAAATTTTTAAATTCAATGTAACCACTTCCCAAAATGGAGGCTAGGTTATAGTATTGTTTGAATTTTTTAACTGTTTTTAATGTGTCTAATAATTTGTAAACACCTGCTTCGTCTTTGTTAAGTTTTTCAAATCGGTTTTCAGCCCAAAACTCATCTGATTTTTTAAATACGGAGTTATCAATAAAGTTGATTTCTTCTTTGTAAAATTTATCTGGCTTTTCAATATTAAATTTATGATTTCTGTACAATGAGGTTCTTTTTCCATAAACGCCTTTCGAACTTTCTTTTTTGTTTAAGGCAAAATCAGACATCATGTGGTCGCGAGTAAGTAAAAATACGGAGTCGTTTACAACTTCAAAATCTTGTTCAATATAAATTTCTTTTACCCAATTGATATTGGCACTTTTTGAAACAGACATGTTTATGTTTTTGATGGCATAAGTTGAATCGTTTACCCAAAAATTCCCTTTAAAAGTGAGTTCGTTTTTTCTTCTTGGATAAAAAACGATGTTGTAACACCATTTGTTTTCAATAAAAGCGCTGTCTCGTAACACGTAGTTGTACACATCTATCCCTGTTCTTGATAAAGGACTAGTGAAACTTTTGTCAAAAAAATTCAGATAATTATCATATATATTGTAATCGTTGTAAAGGTCTTTAATAAAGTTGTTTACACCATCGCCATCGCCAAAACCTGAATTTTTATTTGCAATAATAATTTCTTTTGTTTTTTTGATTTTATTATCGCCAAACACATCATAAAGTGATTCGTTAATAAATATCGGTAGATAGGTTTTACCTGTAATTTTGGAGGTATCAACTTTTTTAAAAACAAATTCCATTCCTTTAAAAATTTTACTTTTCATAAAGGCACTGTCAATGGTGTTCATGTCAAATTCTACTTTTTCGTATTTTTCGTAGCTGTATTGATTGAACATTTTTAGTCCATTTTTTCGTCGTCGTTCCCAAATTTTCCTTAAAATATCAATAGCGGGATTGTTTTTTTTGGATCTTTTGCCTGAATAAATAACTACTTCGTTAAGTACTTGCTCTTCTGAAAGGGTTATTTTTAAATCATAAGTAACGGCTGTAGGTAATTGGACATCTTTAGTGTTGTAACCAATAAATGAAATTTCCAAAACTTTGTGGGTTTCTTTTGATTCAATATAAAAATTTCCGTTTTCATCAGAGTTTACAGCTGTTTTAGTGCCTTTAAAAACTATGTTTGCGTACGGAATTGGTTGTTTGGATTTATCCAAAACAGTTCCACTTACTTTGGTTTGAGCAAAATTAGTAACGAATGTAATTAAAAATAGGCTTGTAAAAAATGTAATTTTATTTATTCTCATGATTTTTTGTATTAAAAAAAAGCTTCATCAAATTGATTTATGATGAAGCTTCAAATATACGTGTAATTTATTATTTGTACATAACTTTTTTGACAGCTTTAACAACATCGGTTGCATTTGGTAACCATTCCTTGAGTAAAGTTGGTGAGTAAGGTGCTGGTGTATCAGCAGTTGTAATACGTTGTACCGGTGCGTCAAGGAAATCAAAAGCTTTTTCTTGAACCATATAAGTAATTTCAGAAGCAACACTTGCAAAAGGCCAAGCTTCTTCAAGTACTACCAAACGATTTGTTTTTTTTACTGAATTAATTATTGCGTCGTAATCCATTGGGCGAACTGTTCTTAAATCAATAATTTCGCAAGATATTCCTTCTTTAGCTAGCTCGTCGGCAGCAATAAAAGCTTCTTTAATTATTTTTCCAAAAGATACAATTGTAACATCAGTTCCTTCTCTTTTTATGTCGGCTACGCCAAGTGGAATAGTATAATCGCCTTCTGGCACTTCGCCTTTGTCGCCATACATTTGTTCTGATTCCATAAAGATAACTGGGTCATTATCCCTAATAGCAGCTTTAAGTAAGCCTTTTGCGTCATATACTGTTGATGGTACTACAACTTTAAGCCCGGGTGTGTTAGCAAACCAGTTTTCAAATGCTTGTGAGTGAGTTGCACCAAGTTGGCCTGCCGATGCAGTTGGACCTCTGAATACCATTGGCATAGGGAATTGACCTCCTGACATTTGACGCATTTTGGCTGCATTATTAATTATTTGATCAATACCAACTAATGAAAAGTTAAAAGTCATGTATTCAACTATTGGGCGACAGCCATTCATTGCTGATCCAACGGCTATACCTGCAAAACCTAACTCGGCAATTGGAGTGTCAATTACCCTTTTTGGGCCAAATTCGTCAAGCATACCTTTGGATGCTTTGTAGGCTCCATTGTATTCAGCTACTTCTTCACCCATTAAATATACTGATTCGTCGCCACGCATTTCTTCACTCATCGCTTCGGCAATCGCTTCTCTAAATTGTATAGTTCTCATATATATTTTTCTTTTAGTCAACTTTATGAACCGCAAAAATAAAAATAAAATAGGATAAAAATATTATTTAGACAGTTTTTATATTTTGTTTTTAATAAAATCGATTCTTTTTTTTAACGAAATCGATATAATATCTATTTTCCATTTCGTAGTTCGCCTTCCAAAAGTAAAATGTAACCTTCTGATAAACCTTTCGCTTTTAGCTTTTCATGATGTGCTTTTGCTTCCTCTTTTGTTGAAAAAACGCCCGAAAAAACTCTGATATAGCCATCAGGATAGGAGTGAGTAAACATGAAATCTTCTAGTTTGAAGGGTAAATTATCCATGTTTTTCATGGCAGCAAGCTGTACTGTATATTTTTTCACATTGCTTTCAAAGTTATAGGATGAATTTGTGATTGAAGCAGATGAAGTTATGTTTGATAGCGAATTTCTTGAGGGTTCTGAAATTGTGTTTGTTTTTTGTGTTGATGTATTTACTAAAGGCACACCGTCAAAATTTGTAATAATAAATTCCGAACGTCTATTTTTTTGATGTAATTCATCACTACACTGAACGCCTGGGCCACAGTTGTTTACTAATTGGGTGAAAGAATATCCTTTATATGATATTCTGCTTTTTTCAACACCATTTTGAATTAAATAATCGGCTGTTGATTTGGCACGTTTTTCGGAAAGTTTTGTATTGTAGTCCATGCTTCCGTTACTATCTGTATGTGAGCGTATGTTTAGTTTTACGGACTTGTTTTGTTTTAAAAAGAATAGTATTTTCTGAAGTTCAACTTCTGCATCAGCTCGGATATCACTTTTATCAAAATTAAAATGAATTTTATCTAATTGAAGAAAAGCGCCTATATCGTCACCAATGCTATATTTTAATTGTCCAAGTTCATTGCCTTTGGTGATTGGAAAATTTAGATCGTTTGAATTACCTCCCTTTTCAGTAGTTGTAATTATTTGTTCTCTTGGCTTAAATCCGTTAACAGCTACTCGAACAATATATTGTTTATTGCATTCTACATCAAATTTATATAGTCCCTTTTCGTCGGTAACACCTGTTGCAACTTCTTTTAAATCAGTGTCAAATAGTTGAATTTTTACATTACTTAAAGGTAATCCTTTGCTGTCATCGGTAATAATACCTTTTACTTCTTGCGTGCATTTTGGAACAGTTGTATCAATAACTTTGAATTTGTAAATGTCATCTGTCCCTGATTCGCTTTCTCGGTTAGAAGCAAAAAAACCAGTATTATCATCCGTGTCAATGATTAATGAAATATCGTCTGTTGAACTATTTATTTGGCTTCCCATGTTAGTAATTTCTCCTAAACTCCAATCTTCATTTATTTGAGTATAAAACACATCAAAACCTCCTAAACCGTTATGTCCATCTGATGAAAAAATCAATTGATTGTTTTTTGATATGAATGGGTATGATTCTCTACCTGGTGTGTTAATTTTATCACCTAAATTGGTAGGCTTACTGTAGGTTCCGTCAGGATAAATTTCTACATAATACAAGTCAGACATGCCTTTTGTCCCTTCCATATCGGATGAGAAATAGATTCTTTTTTCGTCCAAACTTAAAGCAGGATGCGCTACAGAATATTGATCGTTATTAAATGGGAGTTCTACCGCTTTTTGCCAAATGCCTTTATCATCTTTCGTTGATTTGTAGAGTTTTACTAAACTTACTCCTTTTTTGTCTGCTTTAAATTTATTATTGGTGTAATTGTTTCTTGAAAAATAGATTGTTTTACCATCTTTTGTAAACACAGAAGAAGATTCGTGGTATTGCGTATTTATGGCTTCATCAAATAATTCAATTTCAGTTCCAAGTTCGTTATTTCTTTTTAAATCAACCATATACAAATCTGAAAACGGTTGTTTATTCCAGCCATGATCTAATTTATGTGGCTTGCTTTTGTCGTTTCTGCTGGAGCTAAATACAAGTTTTGATTGGTAATAAGTTGGTGCATAATCTAAAAATTCAGAATTAATTGGCGCTTTTTCAATAAGATATTTGTTTGCGTTCATTTTTAATATATCTTCTGAACTTATTTCTTGTAATTTTTTTTCTATAGTTGGATTTGTTCCACTTGATTTATGAAATTCGTTAAGTATTTGATCCGCCTCTTTATATTTTTTCACACTTTTTAATGCCATCGCATACTTAAAAAGGTAGTCGGGTTCTAAATTTTTCTTAAAATTGTATAATTTTTCATACCATTCCAATGATTTTGATAATTCATTATTGAAATAATAAGAGTCGCCCAATTTTTTGTATAAATTTTCAGACTTATAACCTGATTTTGCTACATCTAAATAAATTTGACGTGCATCTACATAAGCAAAATCATCAAATTTTTTGTTTGCTAATTTTAATTCTTTTTCATTTTGAGCTGATAGATTTGAAGTCAAAAAGCTCATTAGTAGTAAGGAGTATAATAATTTCATGTGGATGTATTTTTAATAAACAGAATTAAAAAATTCTAGGATTTAATATTCTTTTTACGGTGTTTGTGGAAAGTTCATAGCGTAGAATAAATTCGGCGCTTCCTGAGTTAGTTTTAGTAAATTTGGTTGTGTCATAATCATAAGCAGCGCCAATTAATAACTCTTTAGTTAATTGAAATCCTGCCATTAAACTTACAGCTGCATCCATTCGATACGCTGTTCCAACCGTTATTTTTTCATTGAATAAAAAGTTGGCAGAAAGATCTAATTGTAGTGGTGCTCCCGATACTATTTTTGAAATTGCACTTGTTTTTAATTTTATTGTTTGAGATAAATCAAAAATGTAACCTGCAGAAGCATAGTAATTTCGTCGTTCTGTACTCGTTTTAAATTCAGTTAGGCTACTGTTTTCATGCCTGGTTTCAATTATATTTGGCACACTAACTCCAAGATATAATTTTGAAGTTTCAAACATTACACCAACACCTATTTGAGGTGAAAATTGATTTTTAATTGTTGTAAAATTAGTGTCCGTTTGGTCTTGAATAGATAATTTATTTGGGTCAAAACTATAACTTTGAACACCACCTTTAATACCAAAGTTGATATTCGATTTTTCAGTCATAATGGTATAGGCGAAATCTACGTTGAAAGCCATTTCATTAATTGGACCAACAACATCATTATATAAGTTGGCTCCTAATGCAATTTTCTCATTATTTAACGGGCTTTGTATTGACAAAGCTTGTGAACTTGGTGCTCCTTTTACACCTATCCATTGAGAACGATGAATTAATGTTGCACTCAACGAATTTCTATAGCCTGCAAAAGCTGGGTTAATAGTGCTCGGGTTGTACATGTAATGTGTAAACTGTGGGTCTTGTTGTGCAAATAATGAACCTATATTCAGAAAAACAACAGTAATTAAAACGAGTGTATATATCTTATTTTTCATTTTTCAAATATTAATTGATGTATAAATAACCTACAATTTTTCTTCCTTGACCATTTGGTTTTGTGAATTCAAAGGTGTAAAAATAGGTTCCTGAAGGTAATTTTTCTCCAGCTTCAAAAGTTGATCTACCTTCGCTTGTGCCATTAAATTGGTTATTGTAGTTCTCTTTTTGGTACACTTCAACTCCCCATCTATTAAATATCGTGAGTTTATTGTTTGCAAATGAATTTATTCCTACTATATAAAACGTTTCGTTTTTTGAATCTCCATTTGGCGAAAGCGCATTAAATATTTTAATACCTTCGTCAGCTGCATTATAAGGGTCAGTTCCATTTTCCTCTTCTGTTCCATTGTCGGTTTCATCTCCATCGCAATCTGCGTTTTGCCACATTGTATTTGTACTATCATAGCCTGTGTAACCAGGTAATTGACTTGGGTCACATGGATCGTAAGGCATTGTGTTTTCGGTATGCTCTTCTCCATTTATTATACCGTCACCATCACAATCAGCGGCTTGCCAAATTAAGTTTGTTGACACATATCCAGTGTATCCTTCAGGTTGCGCAGGGTCGCAAGGTAATTTCGGATTGGTATTGTTTGTTACTTCAGTGCCGTCTTTAATCCCATCACCATCGGTATCAGCGTTAAATGGATTGGTGCCCAGTGTAGTTTCTTGACCATTTGTTAAACCATCATTGTCACAATCAGCGGCTTGCCAAATTAAATTAGCACTATTAAATCCAGCTGATGTTGCTGTTGGCGTTGGGCTACACGGGTTATAAGGGTCGGTTGCTGCGGTATGTTCGTTTCCGTTGGTAATACCATCACCATCACAATCAGCAGCTTGCCAAATTAAGTTGGTTGACACGTAGGCTGAATATCCAGCAGGTTGTGAAGGGTCGCAAGGTAATTTTGGATTGGTATTGTTTGTTACTTCAGGGCCGTCTTTTATGCCATCACCATCGGTATCAGCGTTAAATGGATTGGTGCCCAGTGTATTTTCTTGACCATTTGTTAAACCATCATTATCACAATCAGCGGCTTGCCAAATTAAATTAGCACTATTAAATCCAGCTGATGTTGCTGTTGGCGTTGGGCTACACGGGTTATAAGGGTCGGTTGCTGCGGTATGTTCGTTTCCGTTCAAAATACCATCACCATCACAGTCAGCAGCTTGCCAAATTACATTGGTTGAAACATAGCCTGTATATCCAACAGGTTGCGAAGGGTCGCAAGGTAATTTTGGATTGGTATTGTTTGTTACCTCAGGGCCGTCTTTAATACCATCACCATCGGTGTCAGCGTTAAAAGGGTTAGTGCCAAGAGTTGTTTCTTGACCATTTGTTAAACCATCATTATCACAATCAGCGGCTTTCCAAATTAAATTAGCGCTATTAAATCCTGTAGTTGTAGCAGTTGGTAGCGGACTACACGGGTTGTAAGGGTCTGTTCCAGCTGTGTGTTCGTTTCCGTTCAAAATGCCATCACCATCACAATCAGCAGCTTGCCAAATTGAGTTGGTTGAAACATAGCCTGTATATCCAACAGGTTGTGAAGGGTCGCAAGGTAATTTTGGATTGGTATTGTTTGTTACCTCAGGGCCGTCTTTTATTCCATCACCATCGGTATCAGCGTTAAAAGGGTTAGTACCAAGAGTTGTTTCTTGACCATTTGTTAAACCATCATTATCACAATCAGCGGCTTGCCAGATTAAATTGGCACTATTATATCCAGTTGATGTTGCTGTTGGTAGCGGACTACACGGGTTGTAAGGGTCTGTTCCAGCTGTGTGTTCGTTTCCGTTCAAAATGCCATCACCATCACAATCAGCAGCTTGCCAAATTGAGTTGGTTGAAACATAGCCTGTATATC
>Ga0247722_10000430_pt1 | contig 26100 bp, 27 predicted proteins | sample MSEWelMarce3H_FC_FD_189094 | JGI IMG/M metagenome (GOLD analysis project Ga0247722, IMG submission 189094) | Subsurface sediment microbial communities from gas well in West Virginia, United States - MSEEL Well Study Marcellus 3H_FC | ecosystem: Environmental > Terrestrial > Deep subsurface >... | reverse complement strand
TGCTACGAGTTAATAAAATAAATATAGACACTGGTATCGTTATTATACCAGTAAAAAGGGCAATTATGTTAATTGTAGTAAAATGTAATTTATCTAATATATTACTAAAATCCATAGAAATCTCCTAAATTAATTGCCGATTAATTAATCGACAGTTAGTCGACAGTTCATTATGATTTGTGCATAGCTTATGTTAAGACGTACTCTCTGTCAATATAAGATTTATTGTGTCTGCTCCTCCTGCTCCTGAGTCTGTAGCAATGTCTGAAGGTATATCTAACCGTAACGTATGAAGCCCATTTGTAACATTATTAATTAAGCTATTGATTGGTATTGTTGTATGCACATTAATATTATTAAAGTAAAACGTAATATTATCAATAAGATTGTTATCGTAATATAAGGGAAATGAACGCAGACCGTTAGTAATTAAAGCAAATACACTAAATGAGCCTTGAATTAAAAGTTGAGAACCAGTATAAGAAACTGTAAAGCTCTGAGTGTATATCGTACCTGCAGTATTCTTAGTGGGCAATACTACGTAATTTGCAAGTCTACTTATAATCGTGGGTTCTTTTTGAATAATATTCCAAAAACCACTACCGCTATTAAGGAACAATTGCAGACCGTTAGTACTTTGTGTAGAGATACCATTAGGAATAAAACTAGTGCCATCAAATTTTTGTACTGTAACAACTGCGGTGCTATTATTAGTGATGTAATATTTAGTTCCTATCGCTGTAATAGAAGGGTCAGGCAACTTAACAGTATGTGCTAATGTGCCAGTCACTACTATATTCATTGGACTAGCCACAGTTAATTGAGTTATCCCACCTGTTGATACTACCGTTTGTATTCCATTAAGAAATGTATTAGCAGACATATTAACATTACTATCCCATTGTGCAATTGCATTTGCTGTTGGCGTGCTGGTAGCCGTTTTCCAGGTTGGAGCTGCAGATCCTGCTGATGTTAATACCTGACCTACTGTACCTACTGTTGTAAAACTGGTTGTGTTAACTGCTGATTGATATGGAACTGCACCAGCTAACCCACCTGCTATTTTTGCAGCACTCCCTGTAGTATTTTGGTTTAATATAGGAATATCACTAGTTTGAATTGTTGAGAGTGTTGCATTAGCTCCATTGCTACGTAAATATCTACCTGAAACTTGTGTGCCAGTTAATGCGGTGATTGCACTTATTTGCGTTGTTGCTCCTGTACCGCCACTTGCTATTGCCAATGTACCAGCTAAAGTTACTGCTCCTGTAGTTGCAGTATTAGGCGTTAAACCTGTTGCACCAGCACTAAAGCTAGTAACTCCACCTGGTGCACCACTACTAGCCGAAGTAATACGCCCTTTTGAATCAACTGTTAGATTAGTATTAGTATAAGAACCTGGAGTAACCGCAGTAGTGGATAATGTAGTTGCTAAACTACCAGATGTAGTAGTAACATCTCCTGTTAAAGCAGGGAAGGCTGCCGTTGGTAATGTAGTTTGTGGGCTTACTTGATTGCCTGTACCGTTAAATACAGCCAATTGATTATTGGTAGCACTAGCACTTGATGACGTTACTGGATTAGTTAAAGCGTTTTGTTTATTATTAAAAGTATTCCAATTGGTAGAATTTAAATAACCATTTTGTGAGTTACTAGCTTGATTAATAACATTATTGTATTGATTTTGTGTTAAATGATAATATTCATTAGCACCATTCCCCCCATCTAATCCCAATAATTGATTATGAGATACAGAAATTGGAGTATGCATATGACTATAATTTGTTTGCGTATTGTAATCTACAACTACAATAGTGTCTTGATTCCTTGTTGTATCCGCATAAATTTTAATTAATAATTTATCTGTTGGTAATATTGGATAAGCTAGTTCTGTACTACTAATACTGTAAATAATTGAATCCAATGAACCAATATTTTGGAAATTATTTATTTCAAATAATAGTGTTTCTACATTTGTTGAACTTAAAGTATAAACTTCAACAAAAACATAAGTATTAGGCTGTTCATTTTCTACTCTACACCAAAAATTAAATTCCCAAATTCCTGCTTCTAATGTTGTTTTGTTTAACGGAAGAGCAGTTGCAAAAGAACCCAATTGTAATGCTGCAGTATTTGCGTTTACAACACCAGTCAGAAAAGTTTGTGAAGAACTATTTTTTGGAGTTGTTGATAATGTTAAATATGAACCATTCACATCGTCAGTTAAATAATACACTACACCTTGCCCAGCTCCTACGGGTAAATTATTAATTCGATTATTTAAATAATCAACATTATATTTTATTACTGCTTCAGTCGATATATTATCATTACTATTTTCACTTAATGCAACATCTGTACTAAATTTTTTACTGCTATCGATAACTTGACCTAAACTGTCTGTAGTAACAATATTATTTGCCGTTGCAGTTGGTATAAGATTTTGTTTGCTTGTGTCGCTTGGATGCACGTGGTCTGAATTAACTGCATTACCAGAATTACCAACAGAAACAATGCCATCCATTTTAATATTTGCTGTACTTGTTTCAAAGTTTTTGTTAAAAGCTGTATTTGTAGCAACATCCTGTGCGTTAGCAATGCTGCTAGTTGCATTCATTTTTACAGTATTTGCTGCCATTGTGTTTAACTTAGCATTAGTAACACCATTGTCTGCAACACTAAACACACTTCCTATTAAAGATAAACCAGACCCAGCTTGGTACAATCCAGTAGGTACAGGAGTACTCCAAGTTACTGAAGTAGGAGCAACATCACCAGACGCTGGGTTAATGTTAACTAAATAAGTATAATTATTTGAATAAGTACCTTTTACAATTTCTGTCCATGCACCAAGCAATCCATTAACTTTTGCACTATCGGGTGCAATAGTCCATGCACCAGAATGTACATTATAAATTAAATTTTCTGCGGAATTGGTTTGATTTGTTAAAATTACTCTATCGTTATCTACACAAGTATAATTGCCTTGCGTAGGTAATCCTGATAATGTTTGATTAGTGTCTAAGTAAAGCGACACAGGTTGTAACCCATTTGAGCTATTTGCTAAACCAATCATAAAATTATAAGTGCTTAAAGCGTCTGCAATTTCAGTAGATGACGGGTTAGAATAAGGAGTAGAATTATTAATATTGTAACCTAAATCTTTTAATGTTCCTGTACTAGTTGTACCAACTATATTATTATTAACTGCAGGGGATAAAGGTTTTAAAACGTTGTCAATTTGTCCTTGCAATTTGTTCATGCTTGTGTTTAAAGAGTCATTGTCACTTATAATAGCATTTGTTGGTACAACTGTGCCAATTGTAGTTTGACTAGCATTAACTGCTGGGATTTTAGCATTACCATCTAGTTGTAATATCTGGTTAGCTGATGTCCCTGTGTTTACATATAAAACTTGGTTACCAAATTTAATTGTTATATTATCTGGGTACTCGCCTAAAAAATTCCAATATTGACCGCTGGAACCGCCAGTAGTTAAAATATTATACATTCCAGCAAGTTGTATTTGTCCACCTATTTGAGTGGTTTGGTTTACAGCAGCGTAACTACCTAATTCAACAGTAGTAGGGTCGGGTAATTCTGCAAAAAATGTATAAGAAGGTATTTTGTCAGCTGATAAATCAACGGTTAAAGCTCTTGTTGTTGTATTAAATGACGATGCTCCATTTTGAGTAACTGTATTATCTGTAGATGTTACAACTAAAGAAGTTGCGCCACCGACACCGCTGCCTGTAAGATTTTCTGTATAATTAAGATTTCCAGTATATGTTCCAGTCATTTTATATACTCCTATTTTACATCTAAAAGAACACGAATATAATTACATCCTGTAATAGATGTTGCAATAAAAGTAATGTGGTCTACTACCCCAGTAAATTGCAAAGTGCATTGGGTAGAAATATCTACTACATTACTTGGTACAATTTGTACTGCGTAAGGGGCATATTTACTTGGGAATATATTTAAAGCTAATGTTCCTGATAGCCCAGTATTTACTACAGTACTTTCATCAGGCACGATTAATCCATTTGCAAGTTCAGTAACCCCAGTAAAAAATTCTAAAGTTGCTTGGCATGAATATAAAGTACCTGATGCATCACCTGTTATATTACTACTATTAATTAAATTAGTCATTGGATTAACATATGCACCAAGTTTTGTTATTAAAATTGCTGTTCCTAACCTCATAATTAACTCCTTAAAAGATTAAGTTGCGTGTTTTGTAAAATATTATTAAAGTCTATAATTGCTGGATTCAATTTAACTTGTTTTTGCCAATTGTCTAAACTAATGTTGTTTAAGAATAAAGCATTTGTCATACTCATACTGTAAGGCACTGTATAAATTAAAATTGATGCATACTCAGCTTCTAACAATGATATTGAAAAAGTATTTAAAGCAGTAATAGTTGTATTTAACGTATTTTGAATTTGTTCATAAAATAATGTTGTTTGAGTATTAGTATTAGTTGTTATATAAGTTACTAATAAATTACATAAATTTATATATGCTTGCATTTGTGCGCTAACTTGACTAGAATTTAAGTTAAATATAAATTCTGAGCTGGGCAATAGCAATGTGTAATCTATAGCATATGTAGCAAGATTATTATTAGTAAACTGCGTCTGAGTTATACGTTGATAAAAATATGCTAATATACTATTATAAGTATTTTGTATGACTGTTAATGCATCAATAATATAATTATTCATAACCCTACTGAGGCTCCTATTTGTCTAGTCATGGATTTGATGACATTTACACTAGTAATTACAGAAGTCAAAGCTGCTTGTGTTGCTTGATATGCAGTTGCAATTTTTTGAGCTGGAGAACGCTGTATATTACTAGGGCTTAAATGTAATAAATTAGATGTTACAAATGTAACTTCACACATTACAAAATTTAATGAATCATGACTATAAAAAGTATTACACTCAACTGGCAATACTTTTTCAATTTTATTATAAAATGGATGGTTTAATGTACCCAATCCAGATTGTGGACCAAATGTACATTGTAGAAAATTCTGGACTGCTGTTTGGTACATAGTGCCAGCAAATAATATATTACAAGTTATTCTTTGAGTTCCAGTGCCTAAATCTACGGGTTGGTCATAATTAGCAAATGGAATTCTATTTACAGTATATTTGCGAGTTATATTTTCTTTAATACCTGTAGCTGCTATTTGAGTGTTGAATAATTGTTGGTTTGGATCGGTTTTACTTGGTCCAGCAATTAAATTATATGCATCTATACCCCCACTAACATATTGTGCTAAAGGTATTGAATTAGCTAATTTAACTATATGAAATGAACAAGTCAAACTACCATCTGGATTAGTATAACTTCCATCAGACATCTGCCAATTAAATAACCCAGCTAAATATGCTACTTCATTTAGACTATTTATAATTGCTAAAGGATTTGCCATTACAGTATCCTATTCCTCTAATTTATATCGTATTTGGATTTTACCGTCATCATCGATATATATTTCTTTTTTATCTTTTAGTGCTTGTAAATACATGTTGTAATCTTCTTCTGTGATTTTTATTCTATACCAAGAATCATCATCAGCTTTTAATGGTTCATTATCGTGGCTTGATAATAATCCTAATGCTTCTTTGTTTTTTATTATTAAATAATATGCCATTTTAATCTCCTTATGTTATAGATGTTGCGGTAAAAGTTATTGAATAACCAACAGATATATCTGCTATATTAGGTGTTCCTTCAGGATATTCTACTTCAATAGCTATCTCTGTACTATTTTGCACTTGAATCAATGAAATAAATGGAGATGGCTGAGTAATATACAAACCTGATGAATCTGATACGGTTTCTACATTTACTACACCACGTTGCCCATAAGTTGTACCAGATATTCCCAATAAACCTACATCAAGAAAAATATTAAAAACTATTGAATTTAATTTATTTAAAGGTGTACTTCCACTTACTGTGCAACCCCATTTTTCACCATCATATACAGCTTGTAATTGCTGAAAAATTAATAATCCTGTAAAAATAGATTTTACTTTAATATTATTAGTCACTACTGGCAATTCTGATACATAAGCATAGGTAATTGCTGGGTCCAATATTGCTGTTGCTGTACCACCGCTATATAGTCTATATCCATATTGATTTACAACAGCTGTATTGATAGTTTCACCATCTGGCTCAGTAACATATAAATAATTGCCATCATTAGTTGTAACCAACCCTGATTCTTTGCCCTCATCATTTAAAGTTTTAATATTATTTACAGAATTAACAACTCTGCCACCAATAATTACGTTACCATTAGTATGATTGTCAGTAATATCTTGGTAAGGAAATATTCCCGATTTTTGAGATATTATTCCTGCAGTAATTACACATATTACTACATCAGTATCAGCAATTGGAGTAGCTACAAATACATAAGATGTTGCAAATGTGTAATTATATTGATTGGGGATTGTAGGATTCAATACATATCTGGCAACTATATAACCATCCCCTGTAACTGCTAATGTTGTACCTTGTGCATTACCAAATATACCTGTATTGTATTGTAAAATTGCACTATTATCCGAATCTTCAAATCTAAACGCACCATCAGGTATAGTTATATTATTATCTACCTGTGTAATATCTCCTGCTAAATATAAAATACAAGGTTTATAATTTTGGGTTATAAATGTTAATTTATTATATAGGTCTTGAGTTAATGCAGTCATTTGTGTAGCATTTACTACTTGACCGTTAACCCATTGTGATTGTTGGTTGTTAGACATTTATTATGCTCCTTATTTGTAATAACCAATAATATTTAGAGGATATGCATTATCCCCTATATATTTTATACATTTATTAAAATATGTTCTAGGGTCTGTAGGATATGTAGGACCAACTGAAGTGAACCCTGCTGCAACTGGGTCTGCTTCTGGGTTAAATATAACAGGATTCCCCACATCTGCTCTACTCATATTAATAATTAACTGAGATATCTCTGCTTGGAATTCATCAGTAAAAGTACCAGAATTAAATATAGTCCAAACCATATTTTGTAATGCTGGATTGTAAGGAGCTAGAATTGTTGTAGTTCCTAATTCAGTATTTCCAGGTACTCCGAGGTTCCAATATCCAAATGAACTATTAGTACCATCATTTATATACACAGCAGAAATAGTTCCTAATCTATAATAGATATACTTACTTACAAACAATTCCAAACTATAAGAATTTAAAGCTACAATATTTTTTGATGATAATATTTGGAATAATTGGTTTACATAAACACTATTACTTAATAATCCTATAGTTCCATTATATTGAAATTCTAATTGTGTAGAATAAGTATCAGAATACACTTGTGATTGCACATTAAAATATTCTTGATAATAATCATTAATACTTTTTGATTTGGCAGTTAATATCTGACCTATTACATTTTTTGGGGTTATTTCATTAAATATACCTAATGGAATTTTTTGTACTAATCTAGTGTAGTTATCTGGTGTACTTTGTCCATAAATAGCTTTTGTATATAATATCTCAAAATAAGTAACTCCATTGTATGTACCAGTTAAAGCTATTGCCAATGGATTGTTATCCATTGGTATAAATACATCTAAAGCTATTAAATTTGCATTACCGTATAAAATATAACTATTAGTTATGGTTACTGTATTAAGACTGTTATCATTTAATATAACAGTAAAAAATGCTTTTGTAGCATTCCCAACTAATGGTAATACATTTACAGTAGTTTGCAATTGCGTCATGCTAATACTACCGAAATTGAACTATATGCTGCTACATCGTAAGTATATTGTATTTTATTATTAAATGCACCTTGATTAGGAACTGCAATATCTCCAATGGAGAATATAGCATTAGTTAATATTTGCGCAATACTTCCGTTTAATGCTGATAAATCCTGATTCAATGAATATAGTAAACTATCAATGGTTATATAATTTTGAGTATTATTTATATTAGTAGCACCAAATTGTTGATTACATATAGCACTTCTTACTTGACGCTTAACCAATTGCTCAACAGTAAAAACAGCTGTTGTAGGTTCAAAGCCAATAGCTTGAGTATTTATTGTTATTAGCGTAGATAATTCATACCCTATAGCTAACGATATTTGCACTTCAAATGGTGATATTGTATAAGTTTCACATGGGAATACATCCACTGTCAAACCTACTAATCTTTGGCTATTTATATAATCTCGCACTTTATCTAAAACGGTAATATCTGCTTTCCTTGTGTAAGGTATATATACTCCAGATGCTAACCCTTGGTCTAAATCATATGGTGTAATTGATGAACCAATCAATGGGAATACCCCTAATTGTCCTACTCCACTTACAATAATAAAGGATGGTAATATTATCGCAAAAGTCACTTGAGTATCTGCTTGTAATGCAAACTGGAAATAATCAGTAGTTCTTGCACCAGCCTGTGGAACTCTAATTGATTGTAAAATTCTTGTTATACAACTTTGGTCTGATTCTTCTAATTGCCCACTTGCTACATTCTGTATTACTGCGGTTTGTGCAGTTGTTGTTGATGTTAAATTTAATTGCGCACCTGTTGGAAGTACTACACCTGTACCAGCAGTTAAAGTATATAATGCAACTAAGGTTGAACCATTAGGGACTGTAACAGTGGATAGCGTCTGAAATTGAGTGCTTGAATTTGCAAAGATTGTTCCTTGTTCTATAGTAGTTGGAGTAGTGCTATTGATAAAACAATAAGCAATCCCATAAGTAGCACCAATACGTGCTACTAATCCACGAGAGTACAACCATTGGTCAACTTGGTCGCCAACTGCATATTGAGGATATATTGAATTCTGTACTGTTTGCAGATTCATATATAAGTCTAATAATATTGCTGCCATTGCACCTGCGTCAATATCCCAAAATGAATTAGGAGCAAACGCATTAATTGATGAATTTTCTGGTTGTAAATAAGTCTGATATTGACTTTTTAAGCTTGCTATTGTAATTGAGTTATTATTCATTGTGCATTATCCCACGTCAAACTTACATTTTGTCCGTTAGTATCAACGGCTCTAATTTTAATTGTTATATAATTTTGAGTAACTGGTATTATAGCTATTGCTAAATCAGTTATAATATTTGCAGTAATAAGAATTTGATATGCAGATACAATAATATTTTTTATTGTATTTTGTTGAATCCCACCAGGAGGAATGCTAAATAGATAAGTAATTAATAGACTATTAATGCTGTAGTCATAAATACAATTATAAGCAGTTAAAGATACTGCCAGTTGAGTTTGTATATCAGGAGCAGAGACTAAATCCCCGCTAGAATTTAATGCTAATTCACCATTAGCAATTAAAGGCGACCTTGTTATCATTATTACCTATTCCATTCGCAATCACTGCGTATTAAATATTTTGCTTTATTTTAACATATTTTCAACTAATATGCAATTTTAATTAGTCCAATATCCTGTACAACTTCCGAGAGGTACAATATTTAAAGATATATAACTTCCATCTAATGAATAGCTTCGATTATATGTGGCTATAATTCCACTTGCCATATCACAGTTTAAAATATCTACACATGTACCCAATAAATCTTGGGTATCTACATTTTCTAAATATTTATCATCTATAGATATTAAGCATTCTAATCCAGCATACCCAGTTAATGCTTGCCCCATTGTCTTACCTAGCATCAATTGTTGGTATGAAGTTATGTAATCTTGTTTAGCCCCAGATTGAGCTGAACTTAGCATATATTGATCAGGAATTGTTTGAACCCCAGATAATATAGTCCTAATTGTAGGATCTTGTACTATGTTAGTATTAATTGGCGTATGATTAATTTGCCCACTAAACCATCCAGTATCTTGTAATTGTTTAACTCGTAAAAAGAATTTAGGGTTAGGTTTATAACTAATAAAATTACTTTGTGTATCAGCTGACACACTTAAATTAGGTGTTAATATAGAATAACTGTTTACTACAGCAGGGGTTACTGCGGCATTATCTAAATATGTAAATTCCAATACATTAGGATATATTCCGCTTTCTATATCAAATCTGTCACCAATATTAATATTAAAAGGAGCTTTTATTTTAGCATCTAATTGCCTTATGTTTATTTCTCCATTTTCTTTTTGAAATAATACAGTATTGGTAAAATCTATACTAGTTCGTAAAACTGAATCCCTATTTTGTCCAGATGTAGCCATTAAAAATACGTTTTCAGGTAAACCAGATGCTCTAATTGCTCTTTTAAAAAAAGTTTGATAATCAGTATTGGTGATCATATAATCTAATAAAGTTTGCGTAGATATTTGTTGCGCTACTTCTCCTACTAAAATACTAGTTGTATCAATTCCCAATAATCCATCTATTTGGGACTTCTGGATTGAATCAAACAGCATTGGTAATAAAGTTAATTGATATAAAGATGGCACTATTGTTGCCATTAAATATATGCCACCAATACTATTATTACCTACCAAAGTTTGTTGATATTGACAAGATAACATTACACCCTGAAATATAAATCTGCCGTTATCCGTTATTTCTATATATTGACCTGACCTAATAGTATTTCCACCTGCAAGAGTTGTATTTAATGATAATACTATGCTACTAGTTATATTTGATGATTGAATAGAATAATTTAATGACATATTTACAAATTGATACAAACTACTTACATCAGGATTAATATCTGTTGCATCAAATTTGGGTAAATCATTTAACACATTATCGGAAGTAAAATAATATTGAATATCTCTAGTGTTTAATCTTGGATAAATCTTGATACTTATATTGCGCATAAATCTATCCTTTAAAATTCTGGGTATATCGTTGGGTAATTTTTGGTAATTTTCGTAATCCTGCTTTTATTTGTGTTAATGCTGTAGGACCTACATTATAAGCTTGCAATGCTTCTTTCCAATTACCAAACCTATTATATAACATTTTTAAATACTGTGCAGCAATTGTAATATTTTGTTCATAATATTTAGCATTTGCCGATTCTTCATACGGTAATTTACTGTATGTCTTCCATACTGTCCTGCTTATCTGAGCTATCCCAGCTGAATAATTACTTTTATCCATTCCTACATATGGATTGCCACGGCTCTCATTAAATATTACTCTTTCTAAGGCATTTCTACTTATTCCTACCATAGCCGCAATACGAGATATGGAATTTTCTATATATTGCGGTATTACTTTCCCGCCGAATGCGATGCAGTATGCGCATTTGGTGGCATAGTCATAACTGCACCACCTTCATTACGTTGAGTGTTATGTGAAGTATTAATATTTCCTGTTATATTAATACTTTGAGCTGTGACATTCATAGTATTAACATTTGTCAATCCATTTTGAATTGTATTTACAATATCTTGTCCCATAGATTGCGCAGGAGATAATGAACTTTTTTCGTTAACGGTATTTGATAATGGCTCTATTTGTTTACGGGTTAATTCGGCTAATTTTGATGGATTCATTACTCCCGAACCCATTAATAACGTTAATTTGGGTAAACTTAATGGGTCTACTCCATTTTCAAAAGCTTGTAATTCTCTATTTAATTCTTTTTCAGTTTCTTTACTTGCTCCTGCAATATGACCAGTTTGTAAACTTTTATTAATGTCAAATCCAACTGCTTTACCAATAGCTTGGTTTTTATACCAATCTGGAATACTTTGTGACATAAATTGATTTGCTGAACCTAAAATGCTAGAATTATATTGAGCTTGAAATGCCATATTTTGGGCTTGGTTTTTATTATAACCCATAGCCATTAAATTTATTTGATTCTGAGAAGCACTGCTATCAAATACATCACCAAACTTGGACCTAGCTTGTTTTATATCTTCTGAAAATCCTTGTATGTTTTTACCTGTTAATGCTTGATATTGACTAGCTTGTATAGTAAGCCTTGCAAAATCTTGTGCTGCAAACCCAGCTTTTAAAAAATTTTGAGAAGTCTTATTTAAATCCCCTGTTTGTTTATTGTCTAATGGGCTAGATTGTAAATATGGCGTTATGTTATTTAAAATAGCGTTATAATTCTGAGATTGTCCATATTTTTGTTGAAATGCATCAGATAGTGATGCTGAAATTGGCGCACCTCCCGTTATATCACTTCCTGCTATTTGGTAATTTGTCCTAGATAATCCAAATCTACTAAACCCAGTTTTCCATTCGCTTACTGATGCCATAGCGTCACGTTGAGCTAATGCCGAACGTATAGCCATCTGTTGTTCTATTTGTGCATTAGCTAATTTAGCAGCAACATATCCACCAGTTGCAGCGCCAGCAGCACCAAGAGCTAACCCCCCTTTTTCTATTAACCTTCCTACTCCGCCAATTACAGGAATGCCTTTAATTATCGTTCCTATACTTGATACAGCACCCCCTATTCCACCACCTATTCCTTCTGCTTCGGCTGAATTGTGTTGGATTTGTCTATTTTTCTCTATATCAAATAAATTGCCAATATAATTACCGAATTGTTGATTAGCATTACCTTGAATAGATGCAACACCAAATTGTCCTGTAGTTTGCGCTCGTCCCATAATAGCATTAGTTTCATTACTAATCAGTCTATATGCGGTAACTCCTACAGCTGCCATTACACTAGTAGTTAATGTGGAACCTACTTTTTTGCCTAAATCTTTAAAAGTATTTTCTAAATCCTTACTAAAATCATTTACAGCTTTGCTAAAATCATTAGTGGTAGATTTGAAAGGTTGACCATTTATATCATATGGTGAAAATTTTGGAGGTTGTGATGTGCTACCTCCTGGTACTACTTTATTAGATGCAATAGTCAATTTATCTAAAGTAGCATTTAATTTAGTTAATATACTAGCTAAAAATTGTAATGAGGAATCAGTACCACCTGTACCCATTCCTGAACCACTACCGCTAAATTGAATATCTATTTTATGGTCTGCCATCTAATTCTTGCCTAATTCGATTGATTAATAATTTAAAAAATACTAGCTGTTCGTGTCTAATTTTAGCATCTTCTCCAGCTGTAGTGATGAGTTCAAAAACCAAAGAGCTGTTTGTAACAATTTCGGACGCGCGTATTCCCTCAAAAGTTCGGGCTTTTTTTTTGCAATAGTCACCATTGCATCAACTTCTTCGGCAGTAAATTCAGTAGGTTTTTGTGTGGCTAATTGGGTAAATTCCACATATTGAATATATAAAGCATCCAATACATCATAATTCATCAATCGTAAATCTGCTTCTGTAAATAAAGCTTTACCTTCCGTTTTAAATGGTGATGGAGTTAATGCTTTTGCTAATATTTTAGTCATTCCGTTATAATGGGTAAAAAAGTCATCGAAGCATTCATGCTTTTTGCATTCATTGTTCATTTCTATACGGATTTTTACATATTCTTCCGCCGTTAATAATCTTAATGTCCAATCTATACCAGCATAATTAATAGTAGTCGTTGTCTGCGCTCCAATGGTAATATTATCTAACATAGCATTATATTGGGCTAATGCTTTAAAATTAGTACCGCTAGAGTTTTCTACCAGATCCTTTTTTAAATCTGCTATAGGAACATTACGAATATTATTAACTGCATCGATGACTTTTTGTTTATCCATGTTCTATACTTCCTTTATTGCGCGTCAATAGTAATTGTAGATTCAGCTGTAGTTGATACTGTACCAGTAGTTGCCGAAGCAGTAATTGATACTGTAGGTGCCGCTGTTCCTGTTGTTTGTACATAAGCATTTAATATTACAATTCCAGATGTTACATCTGCGCCGATACTTACTACATTAGTTTTTAATACAGTAGAATTTGTAGAAGTAATTGTTAATGTAGTGCCTGAAGTTGCTGCGGAAGTAACATACAAAAATGCTTGAACTTTAAAAATCTTATTTAAAGGCAAAGCAATTACCCCAGTATTAGTGGTAACCGTAATATTACTAGAAGATGCATTAGTGCTTCCTGTAAACGGTATTACGCCATTTGCTATTCCAGTTACAGCAATCCCTGCTACTTCTGCATAAGTACGGTATACTATATTATTAAAAGATTGTAGAATAGTGCTAGTAGCAGTTGGAGTACCAGAAGTAGCCACAAACCCAGTTAATGGAGTCGCAAGAGTTTCTGCCGTACTTTCCCCACCTAAAACTAACCACGCATCATCACTAGCGGGAGCAGTTCCTAATGTTGGTTGATTTGCTGGGTCTGATGCATAATAAGTAATCCCCACATCTGTTACCACGGGACATGATACATATGTGCCACCAATAGCAGCTGCCAATGCAACAGCTTGAACTTTATATTTTACTGAATTGCTCCATGTTGTAGGAGCTGTTAATAAAAAATTATATTTTGACATTTGTTATTTCCTATAAATTAGAAGAATCAATTGCTATAAATGAGCAATCACGTACCATAACTTCACCTTCATTAGGTGCGCTTATATTAATTGAAGTAGGCTGTACTGGACCAATGGTAAATGAAGGACCAGCTGGTACTCCATCAGCTAAAGTAATTGGAATAATAGTAAATACAGTATTTGGATTTGCTATACAAAATGTTCTAAAATTTAAATAATCCCCACTAGTTGGTAAAAACTCTGTCCAGTTTACAGTTACCGACCTATTACCAATAGTTATACCTGTAGCTACGCCATTGGATGTCATGCCTTGTTGTAACCTATTATTATAGGCAGCTTGCATACTAAAACTACGGATTTGACCATCTGGTAGATATTCTATTCCATCAGCTAAAATAGCTACTCTATCATAAAGAAATTGTTGTGTTGCCATTTTATTTACTCCTATGCTGCATTAAATTGATATAATGAACTAAATACATTTATTAATATATTAGCACCGTTTAATTGTGGAATTATTTGACTAGGGACATAAGCATCTACCTGGTTTGGATTATCAGGATCTTGCGTTACAGTTACTAAGTCAGCATATAGAGCCACATTTTGTACTACTCCTGCCGTTTGTGCTGTATATAAAATTGATACAATACCATTTTTAAATGTAGTTAAGAATGATGGAGATATTAATGCACTACCAGCATTATCTGGCAATATTCTTATAATTTGGAAGTATTGAGCTATGTTGCGTTTTAAATCTCTAACACAATCCCAAATATGAGTATATCTAAATTCAATATCAGGTACATTAGTTCCTGGCAAAGTAGTTAACGTTGTATTAGATTGTAAGAATTGCACCACATTATTACTATTTGGAGCTAATGGTAACCATCCTCTTGTAACAGCTGCATTACCTGTACTATTTTGTGCTATTGAATAACTAGTAGTAGATGCAACGCTTGATACTGGTAAATGGTTAATTCTAGATAACATAAGTGGAGGGTAAGGAGCATCACCATTTGCTAACATATAAGCTACACAAGATGCTATACGTCCAGATGCTACGTTACTATTAGTATTGTCATAAGGAATATTACCGAATTTTTGTACATATGGGTAAGTAACAAGTATTTTAGTTTGGTCGTTTGCAATAGGAAGATTATTAACTTGATTTGGCAATGATGTTATATTTCCTGCAATTGCATAAGTAAAGTAATGCCCGTTATTAGCTTCTGCTGGTTCATTAATTAATGTATTACCATTATAATAATCTGCATGTGTAGTACTAATATTAGTAGCATTATTAATTGGGAATTGCAATACTGAACTATGTATATCTACTCCATCTAGGAAGGTATAAGCATTTATAGTATTATCTAATACAATACTGATTGGATCACTTACAATGAAAGTTCCTGTTACATCGGTTATAGAAATTACTACATTACCGTTTTGGATTGAGTAGCCACCATATATACCAGATGCTGCATTTTGAGATACAATAGTATTACCATATGCTGTTGTAGGTAAATAACCTAATCCTACAGTATTTTCTGGGTAGATAACAGTAGTTTCTTCTGTTTCAATGTCTATTTCATCTGGCGCACCTAATACAATTGGAGTTGCTACAGCTGTGATACTGGTTTCTCTATCACTTGTAATAGATAATATTGCATTAGGTACTCCATTAGCAGAAGATGCTGCAGATAATGCTGTTTGGTAAAAATCCCATACCATTAAAGCAATAGGGTCAGTTTCGTTAGGGTCTGGATATTGGACATTATTAACACCTGTAAGAGTCATATTGCCCCCAGAGGTGCTAAATGCCACAATATTTTGGATAGTTAAACTAGCTACGCCATTATTTATAGTAGCTATGGTTGCTGATCCACTTAATATACCTTGAGTTAATGTACCCGACAAATTAAAATCTGTTAACTGAGTAAAGCCATATGGAACAGTTGACCATGTTAATACTGTATTGCCTAATACACTATTAATTGCAGTTGGTTGTGGCAATATTAAAGTAAAGTTATAGCCAATTTGGGATTTAATACCATAAGTATTTAAATATGCCAAAGCTTCATTACCAGTTTTAAAAGATGGTAACACCCATGGTATATAGTAATTAGGTTGTGTATTTCCATTTGATGCTGGAGTTAGTACACCCTCTGTAATTCTTTGACCAAAGAGCAACACTTGCTTACTAGTATTACTACTAGTGCCAGATGGTGTTAGCTCTACATTTTCATTTAAAAATGGCATAAAATTAGTAGCCATATAGTTACTCCTTAAATAAGTGCATTTTCCATTAAGAATGTTTGTGCAATTTGGTATATCTGTTCATCAGGGCTTGTTATATCAAATCCATTCGACTGTAAGCCACGTTGGTATGCTAGTAAATCAACTTTATAATCTAGTTCAAGAGTAACAATTGCTTCTTTAGCATATACTTTTGTATAATCTGCATTGCATTCTTTGCCAATCCAAAATAACCCGTACATAACCGTTTGCGCATATTGTGTTAATTTTTGATTAAGATTAATCAATTGTATTAAATTAGCTATTTGTATTACATTCTGTGCTAAATTAATACGCTGTTGCTGAAAACTAAAATGCAATTGTAATTCTATTATTCCTGTTTGTGAATATCCAAAACTATTTTTGTGAGAGCGTTTAGGTATGCATATCAATGTTGGTCTATTTTTAGAGGTAAAATCATCTCTACCATAAGCATACTGAGAAGACTGAAATACTTGTTTAGTCCATACATTAATATTAGTAAAATAATCCACTATAGCAAAAGATATTTGATTGTCAATTCCGCAAATTAAAGGAAGTGCATTTGTTAAACTTGTCAATTAAATTTCTCCTGAATTGCCTGTACTAATTTATTTGTTATCCAATCAATATCGGAATCACTGAATGCTTTAAATGGTCTAGCAGGTAAATTCCTTGCGCGCATCCTATTACCCCTTGGACTAGTATATGCGGGGGATAAACCGCCTTTATCTAATTTATCGTATTTTTTGTCTGTAAACTGTTCATTATCGCTAACTACTAACTGTAAACTATTATTTTTAAATACTGGTTTTAAATCCCAATTACTTGCAGTTGATAACTGTTTTTCAAGGTTTCCAGTATCGACTAAAGGTTGATTTCTTCCTTTGTCTTTTATAACATCAGAAGCATTATTAGCCCATTTTTCATGATCGTTAAAAGCACCTTGATGTCCGAATCGTTCTTGTTCTAATTCTGCTATTAATTTGCGAGTTTCTATCTCACAAAATACCATGATATTTTCAATTATATTATTCATGGTTAAAAATTGTTTTCGACTATATCTTTACAAATTTTTTGTTCAATAGTTAATATAGGCGCATTATCTTGAAATTGAATTCCCAATATATTTATATCTTTTGTATAATCATTATCTAGATTTTTATAAGACAAATAAGAAAGAAAAGATATTTTATTATTCACATTTATAGTAGCATAATTATTTATAATTAATCCGATATTATTCATATCTTCTTTAAAAAAATTACAAATGTATATATTTACATTTAATAATTTTTGATGAGTGTATATTACGTATCTACCTTTATAATATTTATTAGTATTTATTATTGATTGTATTATCTGATTATTATATTTAATATCTATTTTGTTCTTAAAGTATAAAGACGTATTATATCTATCAAACTTATTTATATCTATAGGAGAATTGTTATCTATTGTAATACTAGAAGACTCAAAAGTTTGATTATATATATATTTTATTCTAATATCATCAGCATTAATATTAGTTACAAATAAAATCCCTAATGCTATAATTAACTTTTTCATTAAATTCCTTGTATTATAAATATGGTGTAAAATTTGTTCCAGCTAAGTTTTGCCCATTAGTCAATCTTGGTATATCATTTGTTACATCTGTATCAACAGGAGGTGCAATCCAAGGAGTTTGTGGTACTCCACTAACTTGGTCTGGAGTACTTGGCATAACCCCTATATGAATATGATTGTTATATGCTGTTTCTATGGTTTGTAAATAAGTTATAATATTTACTAATAAATTAGCCATGTCTAGTAGTATATGATTTGTGGAGTTACCCATCATTTCATTTTCTTTGCTGGTTGTATTAGCTTTTTGTATATACACCCCATCATTAGCTCTAATTTGATACCATCCTGTAGAGTAATTAGCACTTTCCCCTGGTTGTAATGTAAAATGTTCATCTGTTATGGTGTTGTTATACCCAGTAACCACAACATTACTTAAAGTCTGTTGTTCTATGTTTACAATTCCAGTTGGTAATGGCACTGAGTAATGCCCATAATCATTATATTGCTCACAAGTATTAGCATATCCTGCATTTGTAGAAGTAGATAAAGTTACTTTAACTCTTCCATCTTCTGTATTTCGTGTTGCTGATTTCATTATTGCTTGCATGTTATCTACCTTGACTATTCATAGCACGACTAAAATTAGCATTCACCCCGTTGTTTGTTTCGGGTGGGTTAGTATCTATTATAGGATTATTAAAAGACTCTACAGAATCCATTGAAATATCCATCATGCCCATAATAGCCTCTGGTTTTAGTTTTATACCTTCGTATCTTAATGCATTAATTTTATCTAAATTTAATGATATATCCTCTGCAACGTTTTCATTTTCACCAAAACTACCAAAATCGTCTTTTTCATTAAAATTTAATTCTAATAATGGTTTTACTAATTGTTGTATTAAACATGATTTTAACGAATCAACAATTGATGCTACATTTCGCCCTAACAAATCTTGTTGGGTCTTACCCAATGCGTAACTTCCTTTGTCTGATAATCCTGCTAATTCTCCTGGGAATAATACGCCAGTTAACATTAATTTATCGTAATAATTACTAACATTTACAAATTTATCTAAATCAATTGCAGTATTTAATTTATCAATTATAATACTTTCTTTTTTACCAGCCATTAATAAATAATTAGCCCCCCCAGGGCTTTTCATTTGTTCTAATTGATTCCCTATATCATCTAATACATTTGTGCCATCTGCCAAAGTTGTTTGGTTTGGATCTATAACAATCACAGGAATAGGTTGTGCCGCAGAATTAGCAGCATTAAGGGTAGTGCCTAGCATTTGAGTTTGTGCTAAATAATAATTATAGATTGCTCTTAATAAACTTCTACCATAAGGTGAAGTTAAACCATCTAAACCTTTATATACAAAATGCACACATTTATTTTTAGGTATCATTATTGTACCTATTGGTTGCGCCCATACAGTACGCCATGGATAATCAAAATCACCACGACTAGCATATGGATTAGGTTGTTGTTTACCGTCTGCTCCAACTTGATTAAATGCTAATAAATTACCGTAACCAGTCCATAGATTATTAAAGTAATATTGTATTATCCCGTCATCTTTTAAATGTCCTTGTGAATCAACTCTAAATATAATAGAAGATGCAGGACGTGGCTCTATATCTAAAACTGTTACATATCTACCATCACTGCCATATCGTTTTTCACCCATTGAAAAACCAGCCCAAATAGCAGTTAACATATCTTTTAAAATATCATGAAAAGGACGAGTAAAGTTATCAATCATATTTTGAATAAATTCTTCGTGTTTTTTATTTTTATGATGATATGGACCAATCTCATTAATTACAAGATTAATTAATACGGTTAATCCAGTTGCTATGATAGGTTGGGTATATACCATTTTTTGGAATTCACTAATGCTTACAGATGAAGGATTAGTTATTAAATCCGAAAATAAATTGAATTGATAAGGATTAGATGTACCGTCAATGTTTGAATATCCATCATTTACGATTAGATTTTCATTCATACCCTGGAATTCATCTATAACGCTAGATATTTCAAACCTGGGTTTTGGCTTATGAACTGATACAATTTTTTGTTTGGTATCTTTTACTAATGTTTTTAATTGTCTAGCCATTACCACCATCTCCATATGCCATTAGCAAAATTGCGTTGAGGATTGGTTAATTGTCCACCAACATAGTTATTAGCACCTCCAATACGACCAGTGCGGGCATATGATGCTGGGGTGCGTGGGATTCCTGTATTTAATGGTTGTAACCCAATTAGCTGATATTTATATGCGCCGTTAGGCAATAAGTCAACCATTCTATTTAAATGACGTGCATACTGCATATCGTAATAATCTACGTAACTGCTTAAAGTATGCACTGCATCAGTATTACGTTCTATAAATGCTCTGATTAATTGTACAGCTGCTTGATATACAAACATGTTGTAAATAAAAGAATACGTTTGTGCAGGCAAGTTTTCCCAAGTACCCCCAGTAGTTGTAATTAATGCAGGCACAGTAACATAATAAGGTGATAAATCCTCAAGTACTATACTTTCACCAGAAGCAATTAATTGGTCCGCTTCTAAAGTTGGTATACCAGTTGAGTCAGAATCACTTACTAATATCTTATCTGTGCCAATTAATGGCAATACGTTTTCAGTATAATCAATATACTGTGGAGAAGGGAGAACTGCCATTTTATTATCCTATTATACGTTCGAAAATAATCCAGTCAAGATAAATTGTGATTCTGGCATATATATTGCAGGTGCGCCACTCAATGCTACAGCTATATCAATTCTATTTACTTGGTCTGAGTTATTTAAATTACGATTAAACACACCAGTAAATAATCCCATTGCTGGAGCGTCTTGATTAGGGTCAATTTGATTATATGTTAAATGGAATGCACCATTTTGCCCACCCATTGAAGTTAAATCTAACATTACATACATTTTGCCACGAGGAACAAAAAATTGTTGCGCACTAGTTGCATTTGTAGCATTATTTGGTGTAGTTTTAGTAGTACCATCAGCATTTTGTTGTACCCAAACATCATCATCAGCTAACAATGGGAATTCAAAACTAGGTGCATAGTATGCATTAAGTTCTTTTACCATATCGCCAACTTGTACTGATAATTTTTTGCTACCCAAAGAAGTACCCGCAGCCATCATAAGATTAGTTACAGCTTTAACATTAGGGTGATTCATCATTGCTTGTAAATCCGCACCATTACAAACAATACCACGAATATATCTACGATATTTTAAAAATATAGGATTGTTAAGAATGTTTGTGATAGCAATAAATGGAGTGTAATATGGGTCACTGCTTGAATATGTTACAGAACCGTCCGCATTTAATGTACCCATTGATTCATACATAGCAACATAGTTACCACTTGGAATGTTTGAATTGATAGTAGCACCATTGTAACTAAATCCATTATTGAAAATAGCTTGGTTTAATAAATATTTTTTACGAGTCATTACTTGAGTAACACCATTAACAGTATTATAAGCAACTAACTGTCCAATTCCTCTATCATCAAGAGTTACATTACCTCGTTTTCTAGCAAACATAATATCTTGAGCAGATAACGAAATGCGTCCGCCCCATAACCCTGGTTGATACTCTAACACATAAGTATCTAAAGGTCTAATTGTTGGTAATGTAGAGTTGTTACCCCCAAATTCAGGTGCAATACCTGTATTACCAACAATACGGTCTAAAATAACTTTATACATTGGAATTGCTTTATCTGGGAATGCCATAGACAATAATGTATCTTTTTCTAAGCTTGAACCAACCTCTTGGATTAACATATTTAAAGTACCAGCTGTCCAGTTACCCACAAATGGAGTAGTCACATCAGTAGAAGCCAACTGGATATTCCCAATTGTTGATTCACTGAATTCCAAATCTTGTGCTAATTTCCCAATTGTTGATTCGCTAAATTCTAAACCTTGTGCTAATTTTTGTAATTTATCTGTTTTACCAGATAAACTTGGTTCTACTTTTAATGCTTCGCCAAATTCTAAACATCTTTCAACAATTTCTTGCTGCTCTTTAGCTATATTTGTTTTAAATTGGACAGGCATAACAGCATTAGCGTCATAACTTCCTGACATTGTATGTTGCATTTTTGTATCCTTTTTAATATGCAAAAATAGTTTCTAACGCATTGCTAGAATTCATAGTTTGAGATTGTAAAGTACGTACAGCAGTAGTAGTTGTAACAGCCGTATCCACCAATATAGCATCGGTTGCAGGAGTACCAGAACAATATAAATACTGTTGACGAATTACCCACCCTTGCATTTGTGATGCAACTTGAATAGTTCCTGGATATACAAAAGGGTTACCTGTAACTGGGTCTAGTAATGGCAACGGTTGTTTTAATGCAGGGTCTATAATAATCATACCATTCCAAATTATTTGACCTGTGTCACCACTTGGAGAAGTAGGAGAAAAGTTAATTAATGCTCCAGCGGTTAACCCTGATGGAGAAGCATCAGCTTTAACACCACTAGCTCTAGCTAACATCTGACCATTAAAATATCCTTGAGTTGTATTAGAACTTGCTAATAATTGTAAACTAGGTTGTCCAGATACTGTAGTAAATGAACCACCTACTAAAAATGCTGTGCCTTGTTTAGTCCACGGTACTATATTATATACTGATGCATAAGATAGTGTTTCTGCGTCTAATGGTTGATACATAATTATTCTCCTTCTTTTTTACTTGCCATCATCTTTTCAGACATAGCAACAACAGATTTCATTGATTCTTCAAGAGCGCACATTCTATCATTCATATCTTTGGAATGTTCCCCGAAGTATTTGCCAAACTTTTCTCCGAACTCTTTTTCTTCTTCTTTTTTCTTAGCTTCTTTTTTTTCGTTTAGCTCTTTTTCTTTTTTAGCAAATTCTGCTTCTTTCTCTTTCTCTTTTTTACGAGCATCTTCTTCGCCCATTTCTATTTCTATAATTATGGCTTTTGCACGCTCAGATAATTGTGTCATTTTTAAACTCTCCTAATTGAATTTGTAAGTTATTTAATTTCTGTTTAAGTTCTTTGGATTTGTTAAGATATTCAGTTAAATACTTATCTTGATATTCTGGGGTTGTAATTGATTCTCCTAATTCCACAGCTATATATTTTCTAGCTACTTCTGGTGAATACTCTGCCAGTTCTAAAATATGTTCTAACTCTTTTTTTCTTACCTCCTCGAAAGAATGACCTTGTCTAATAATTTCTTGTTCTTTTATTTTAGATTCTATATCTTTAGATGATGTTTTGCCAGTTCTAGCATTATGCTTAACCAATGCTTTTTCAATGACTGCGTCAGAGGCATCTTTAGGGTTAATTTTTTGAGGAGACATATTTGTACCATACACTATACCAAGTTTATTGCTAGGCATAGCATGTTCCATAAGTTGTAATACTTCGGGGTTTTGTTTGATTAGGTCGTCATATTTCCACGGTTCTATACGTCCTGTTCTTATCATTCTTGATAATGTAATATGATTAGGGATTGTGATTGTAGTTAGTTGATGTTCTTCTAGTTGCAAGTTTTGAATTTGTTCGGATAATGCTATTTCTTCTTGACTTAGAGTAGGTGCAGTAGTTTGTTGGGAAGGTTCTACAAATTCTGACATAGCTAATCCACCATGCTGTATTGCTTCGTTTATAACAAAACTTACTTCTTTTATTGAACCATCTGCACGAGTACCAAGAGATGTAGTGTTTAATTTACCGCTCTCAGCAGCGATTTTATCTTCAATTTGAGTAATTACTGCAGTACCCCAAAGTGACAATATCCCCTCAACTTCTTCAGTATATAATAATCCTCTTATATGTCCTGCGGTGTTATCTACATCGCTAGTATCGTGATTTTTAATTAAAGGAATTGAACGTGCTTGGTCAACTGGGGTATTCCAAGATTTTTTAAATATAGCAAAGGGGTTTTTATGTTTTTTGTGAATATACTCATTAGTTAATTTTAATAAAGTATTAATAAAGTTTTTATCTATCTTTACCATTGTACCGTTTTTATCAGGTATAGTTCCTAACTCATACGCTAATAAAACAGGTACTTCTAAATCATGAGTAGCAAACTTACCGTATTTTGTAAGATGTTCCATTGGAACTTCACGGTCGTGCTTAATGTAATTGGCTGCCAATTTTAGGACTTTCTACTCGCAATCACTGCGTGTTGAAATAATAGTTATATATAATTATTGGGATAATCTTACCATAAGTTATTGTATAAAAGCAAATATATTTTTATTTTATTTTTATTTTTACCTAAACATTGAACTATAACATCGGCAACCATAATCCTCGCCAGGTTGATACCCAGCTGGTTGAGGGCTTCTGTCATCTAGTCTAAACCAATTGCCGTCCATTGCTGCGTGGCTAGGTCTAACACGCTTATCACGTTGCGTATGCCAATAATATTCGGTATATTTTTGTTGTTTAGCTGTAGTAAATAATAATTCTCGCATGTTGTTTATTGTAGATTGCGTGACAAATGTAATTATTTTATGCTCTACAGATTGAGCCAACTCATTTAAAAATAAATTACTTTGCTCTTTATCATAATTATACGTATTTTCTAACACTGATAGCTCTTTGTATTTTGACTCTATATAATCAATAGTTATATTAAGCATCTGATTGTTAGCATCAAATAGTTTTACAATTAATTCAGCGTTTTGTGATTCTACCTGTGACTTTTTTATTAAATTAGCCAACACCTCTTTTATTTTGGATGTAAAAGGGATTACTGCAAGTTTTGGGGAGGTTATAATTTTATTAATATAACTATCTAAATTAATTAATGTTGATTTGTTTATAGCATTTAGATCTTCCCAATGTTGCAACCTCCACTGTTTTATAATTTGGTCTATAACATCAGGCGTAAGGGTTTTAACATCATTTAGCTGTACTAGCAATATACCTAACAACGCCAATAATTCATCTTGATATTTATTCTCTAGTTTTACAGAGTAGTCATGATAATTAGGAATGATTTTCATTTTCTTACCTTTTTAATTATTTAACCACAGCCCATGCCTAGGTTTTTGTTGTTGTGGTTTTTTATATACTTCAATAGCTGCTTTTTGATTAACTTGTGAGCTAATAGCATATGCCATATTATCAATTTGATCGTCGTGAGGCTTTATTTCACCAGCCATCAATACATGCTTCATATCAGCTCTAAAGCATTCGCATTCTTCAAAGAATGTATTAGCCCAAGCTGCATCATCAGGCACATTAACCCATTTACTTTTTATAATACCTAGCCCATCATTAAGACGATAAAATTTATCTTTTATTGGTTCAAGCTCAAAGCACGGTATAGCTTTGCGCGGCAATCTTTGCATCATACCAATACCGCAGGCTCCACGCTCTATATTAACACCTTTTGGGGTAAATATAATAGTATTATTATATCTGACATCTCGCCAATAATGCCATTTATCTATTATTGCCTGCTCCAAGTCTGGCTCTTGCAGTCGTATTCGTAGCCAGTCGATAATATACCATTGTTGATCAAATTTACCCCTAGCCCACAATCCGAGTACACTATAATCGTTGGCTTCACTAGTCCGACTTGCACCATCAAGCACAAAATAACTTTCACTAAAAAATCCTGGTATTTTCATTTTTTCAGATAGTGAATATCTGCTAAAGTCATGACGAGTTAATACAACTCCATAATCGCTATAGTCGATATCCCAATTGCCATCCAGTAATTTAGCGCGCTCTACTGTGTTTTGAGCCATTAGACTCGATAGATAACTCGGGTCTTTTTGCATTAATATTT
>Ga0247722_10000429_pt1 | contig 26176 bp, 25 predicted proteins | sample MSEWelMarce3H_FC_FD_189094 | JGI IMG/M metagenome (GOLD analysis project Ga0247722, IMG submission 189094) | Subsurface sediment microbial communities from gas well in West Virginia, United States - MSEEL Well Study Marcellus 3H_FC | ecosystem: Environmental > Terrestrial > Deep subsurface >... | reverse complement strand
CAATAAAAGCTCAAGAAAAGTGTACGGGTGCAGTTGGTTTAGTGAAATAGGCAAAGAGTCCGGTCATCATGGGGGGACCCACGATAGAAGTAAGACTCAACAGCCCTGTGAGCGCACCTTGTAGCTCACCTTGCTCATTGGCAGGCACACTGCTGCTCATGATGGATTGTATAGCCGGCCCTGCAATACCACCAAGGCAGTATGGAATTAAAAACACAAACATCATCCAGCTTTGGCTGGCGAATGCAAATAAAAACAAACCAGTACTGTAAAGTAACAGTCCCGTGTAAACGCTTTTTTCATTCCCCAATCTTGGATTGGAAAAACGAATCAAACCGCCCTGTACCAATGCCACTAAAATACCTACCACACCCAAGGAAATACCGATCATGGTTTCACTCCATCCAAATTTTTCAATTACAAAATAACCCCAGTTGCTTTGCACCGCATGAGAAGCAAGGTTGATGAGGATAAAGGAGAAGGCCAATCCGCTCAAAGCCGGATAGCGTTGTAAATTTTTTAAAGAACCAATGGGATTGGCCCTTTTCCAATTGAAGGGTCTCCTGTTTTCTTTTTTCAATGACTCTGGTAACACAAAATAACCATACAGGAAGTTGACGAAAGTGAGCGCGGCAGCTACCATAAAAGGAACCCTCGGTCCAAAACTGCCCAACAAACCACCAATCACTGGGCCAATAATAAAGCCCAATCCAAATGCGGCACCAATCATTCCGAAATTTTGCGCCCTGTTTTCCTTGGTGCTAATGTCTGCAATGTAGGCTGTAGCCGTGGTAATGCTAGCACCAGTTACGCCAGCAAGCGCCCTGCCTATAAAAAGCCACAATAAAGTGGGCGCAAAGGCCAATAGCAGGTAATCTATTGCAAAGCCAAATAAAGCGATGAGTATGATGGGCCGCCTACCGTATTGATCACTGAGTCCGCCTAACACTGGGGAAAATAAAAACTGCATCACCGCAAAAGTGAATACTAGCCAGCCACCATATTCAGATGCCCTGCTGATGCCTTCACCCGTTAGTTCCTTAATTAAAGCAGGCATTACTGGAATGATGAGGCCTAATCCCGTAATGTCGATCATCAAAGTGATAAAAATAAATCCAATTGCTGCAGTGCCTTTGTTTGCCATAAAAATGTTGAGACCACAAAGTAGCGGAATTTATAGAGGTGGTGGGTTTTTTGTTTCAATGATTTATTGGCAGTCATTGCCGAAAAATGTCTCAATTATATATGAAGGAATATTTTCGAGAAAATGGTTGTTGATACAAGATGTAATACTTCATCACTCAATGTTTTCTAGGGGGTGATGATCACGGTTCCTCTAATGTTGCTATCTAGTGTGCAGCGGTATGAAATGGTTCCAACCAAAGTATCTTTTTTAAAGAAAAAAGAGCGACCAGGCTCAATGAGGCCGGTGTTGATGCTCACCGAATCTGAACTCAGCAGTTGATGGGGTTCATTGTCGTTGTTTACAAACGTGATAGAAGAACCACTGGCAACTCTTAAAATGGCTGGAGTAAAACTACCATCTGGCTGTAAAGTGATGTAATTGGTAGGGAGATTACCGCCCACTGCCTCAAAATCTTCGGTTTTGGTACAAGTGGCCAATGCCAGAGAAATGCATAGCATGATAACAGGTGTGAATAAATTGTTTTTCATACGCTTTGGGGGTGATTTGGAAATACAAATTAATGCATTCATCAAAACAAACGGGCATTTGAGGAAAAATATTGTTGAATGGATGAGCTTGATTTGTTTATTTTCTATTGTGTGAGGCCTAACAGATTATCCACCGCCCTCCAAATACAGCCAATACAAATTACCTTTGTGGCATGAGGAATTATTTAGACGAATTGAATGACCCGCAGCGGGAAGCAGTGATACACAAAGATGGTCCTATCATGATCATCGCAGGCGCTGGCAGTGGAAAAACCAAAGTGCTCACCACCCGCATCACCCACCTCATGGGGCACCACCAAGTAGACGCTTTTAATATTTTGGCGCTTACATTTACCAATAAGGCAGCAGCCGAAATGAAAGAAAGGATCGAAAAAATTCTGGGCAATAGCGAAGCGCGCAACCTATACGTTGGTACCTTTCACAGTGTGTTTGCAAGAATACTAAGATCGGAGGCACCTAAAATTGGGTACCCATCTAGCTTCACCATTTACGATACCGACGATGCCAAAGCGGTGGTAAAAACTGTGGTAAATGAATTAAACCTCGACGATAAACAATACAAACCCAATATCGTTTACAACAGAATTTCTGCCGCCAAAAACGGATTGGTTGGCCCGGCAGAATACCTTACCGATTATTTGTTACAACAGGAAGATGCTCGCGCCAACCGCCCCATGATTGGTCAAATTTATGAGGCCTATGCCAAACGCTGTTTTAAAAACGGCGCCATGGATTTTGATGACCTGCTCTTTAAGATGTACCTACTGCTCAAAAACAACGCAGAAGCCCTGAGCAAGTACCAGCGTAAATTCAAATACATACTTATTGATGAGTACCAGGATACCAACCCCGCACAGTATGAAATCATCAAATTATTGGGCGCCATGCACGAAAACGTTTGTGTGGTAGGAGATGATGCCCAAAGTATTTACAGCTTTCGCGGTGCCACCATCGCCAACATTTTACAATTTCAAAAAGATTACGATGATGTAAAAGTGGTGAAGCTGGAACAGAATTACCGCAGCACCAAAACTATTTTGAATGTTGCCAACGAGATCATTGGCAACAACAAAGGACAAATAGAAAAAACCTTGTTTACCGATAATGCGGAGGGTGAAAAAGTTAAGCTGGTGCGTACTATGACGGACAACGACGAAGGCAAGTTCGTAGCCGACACCATCAAAGAACAAAAATTGCGCAATCATTTTTTTAATAAAGACTTTGCCATTTTATACCGTACCAACGCACAGAGCAGGAGTTTTGAAGAATCGCTCCGGCGTATGGGCATTGCCTACCGCATTTATGGCGGTACTAGCTTCTACCAACGCAAAGAAGTAAAAGATTACCTGGCTTACTTACGTATTGTGGCCAATCCTCGTGATGAAGAAGGGCTGAAAAGAATCATCAATTACCCAGCGAGGGGCATAGGAAAAACCACTATGGACAAAGCCGTGCTGTATGCTAACGAAAGCAACCAAAGCATGTGGGATGTGTTGTGCAATGCGGCTATGTTTGGCTTTAAAAGCGGTACCCTCGAAGCCATCGACAACTTCGTTACCATGATCAAAATGTTCCAAAGTGAGCTCCAGAAAAAAAATGCTTATGAATTGGCAGTGATAGTAGGTAAAAGCACCGGACTGGTAAAAGAACTTTTCAATGATAAAACCACTGAAGGGTTGGCCCGGTATGAGAATGTGCAAGAATTGCTGAACTCCATCAAAGAGTTTATAGAAACGCCCATGAATGAAGAAGATGGAGAAGTGGGCGATAAAGGGTTGGGTACTTACCTGCAACAAATCATGTTGCTAACGGACGCGGATAACGAAGACAAAGAAAATTCTGACGTAGTAAAACTGATGACGATACATGCGGCCAAAGGATTGGAATTTCCAGTGGTGTTTGTAGGCGGATTGGAAGAAACACTTTTTCCAAATGCCATGAGCATCAACACCAGAGAAGAATTGGAAGAGGAAAGAAGGTTGTTTTATGTGGCCGTTACTCGAGCAAAGAAAAACCTGTTTCTCACGTATGCCAATACCCGTTATCGGTTTGGTCAGTTGCAGCAAAATGATCCCAGCCGATTCATAGAAGAAATGCCAGAAACCATGGTTGACAGGAGTTATGCAGGCGGTAATGCCCGTAACAATGCTACCAGTGGTTGGCAACAGGGCAGCGCTTTCCAGAGAATGCAAGGAGGTTTTGGAGGTAGCTTTGATGATGCAGGTAAGGCGGAAAAAAAATACGGCGCGCCACCGGCTAAAAAGCCTCCCATCCCATCATACGCAGTTGCAAAACCCGTAGCGCCAAAAACAGTGGAACATACTCCATCTCAAAATTTTGTGCCCAGCGATACCAGCAACCTGCAGGCCGGACAAAAAGTGGAACACCAGAAATTTGGTTTTGGAGAAGTCACTAAAATGGAAGGTGCTTCCCATAACCCCATTGCTACCGTTCAATTTGAGCTGAATGGCGAAAAAAAGATAATGCTCAATTATGCAAAGCTCAGGATTGTAGAATGATAGCTTTTATAGTATGAATTGAAACTTTTTCATAAACTGTATGTTGTAATAAAAATATACATGTAATACTTTATCAACTTTAATTCAATAGTATGTCAAAAAGCTACTTTTACCTTGTTGTTGCAATGGTATGTATTTTTAGCAGTGCAACATCACAAACGGTTATTTTAAGCGCTGTCGCAGACAATACCATTCATAGCGAACTAACTAACAACAGCAACGGTGCTGGGGAAAATTTTACTGCGGGGGTTATCTGTCAGGGACCTAGTAGAAGAGGTCTGATCAGGTTCGACTTTTCTTCAATCCCCACTGGTGCTACCATCACCTCTGTGAGCTTACAAATGACTGTTAATAAGTCGGTTTCAGGTGCTATTGATTTTGCCATACATCGTGTAAGCGATTCATGGGGAGAAGGCACCAGCAATGCTGGCAACGGAGCTGATGGATTAGGAGCAACTGCTACTTCGGGAGATGTTACTTGGGTTTGCAGATTCGCCAACGGGTCTGGTGGGTGTACCACTAACTGGAGTACTGGCGGTGGAAACTTCGTCAGCACACCATCAGCAGTTGCGTCAGTGATCGGTTCGGGAAACTACAATTGGTCAGGTGCTACATTGATCACAGACGTTCAAAATATGTTCAACAATCCTACTTCCAATCACGGATGGATTATAAAAGCGGTAGATGAAGCAACCACCTGTTCCGCAAAACGTTTTGCCTCTCGCACATCTTCGGCAACAGCAAACAGACCCTCTCTTATTGTAAGTTACAGCACAGTAAACCCTGTAATTCTTTCTCGTTTTGAAGCAAAGGCCGAAAAATATGGAAGCTTATTGGTTTGGGACACGGAACAAGAAATCAATGCCGCCTTTTTTGACGTGGAACACAGTACAGATGGGCTCCGTTTTATAAGTATCGGAAAAGTGGCCGCTGCTGGCAATTCCACCACTCCAAAAAACTATAACTTCAAGCATCAAAATGCATTGGCGGGTCGTCATTTTTATCGCCTTGCACAGCAAGATGTAGACGGGCAGCGTTATTATAGTAAGATCGAACGTGTAGATGTCGATAAAAAATCTACCTTACTTTTTATTGCACCCAACCCTGTAAACAGTCAATTAATTATGCCAGGACTAGACGTTTCCGGTGGACTTCGATACACTATAACTTCAATAGATGGCAAACAAGTGACAGCGGGGATCGCCAGCAACCAAATCATAGATTTGCCGGCGGGTATAAAGCCAGGGGTTTACAGGATTCAGTTGTTGGGAACAGATGGCACCGTTTTTTCAGCAAGTTTCCTAAAGCAGTAGAACAGTTTCGAATTTAGAAATTAAAGCTGTTTCAGCCCGTTTTTAACGCAGAGGAGTCATATTTTGAAAGGATATTGGCTATTTTTACAAGAGAAATTAAACACAATACGATTATGATCAAAACAGGTAATCCCGTTATCAGCATATACACCGAAATGACGCCCAACCCGGAAACCATGAAATTCGTGGCCAACAAATTGTTGTATCCTGGCAAAAGCATCGATTTCCCAGACGAGGCAAGTGCAAAACCATCACCATTGGCGCAGCAATTGTTCACCTTTCCATTCATTCGTTCGGTATTCATTGCTAGCAATTTTGTAACACTGAGCAAAACTGCCGATACAGATGATTGGCAGGATGTGATTCCTACCATCAAACAATTTCTGAAAGAATATTTGGAAGAAGGCAAAGCAGTAGTGAACGAAGAAGAATTGGCCAAGGTGAAAGTAGAAAGCACCAACGAAGTACACGCAGACGACGACGATGTGGTAAAACGCATCAAAGAACTATTGGAGAATTATGTGAAACCCGCGGTTGAAATGGATGGTGGTGCCATTCAGTTTAAAAGTTATGAAGACGGCAAGGTTAACCTGATGTTACAGGGAAGCTGCAGTGGTTGCCCTTCTTCGATGATCACCCTCAAAGCAGGTATAGAAGGAATGATGAAGCGTATGATTCCCGAAGTGAAAGAAGTAGTGGCAGAAGCAGAATAATACCATCAAAAAATATAAATGAAAGAGCACTCCAACTGGGTGCTTTTTTAGTTTCAAAATGTTTTTCTTCAAAGATTCGTCAGTCTTACTAGAGCATAAAGCTTAAGTAATAAAAGGCTGCTTCCATCCGTATAAAGCGAAAAGCTACCATTAAATAAAATCAGTTTTCTAACCATTGCTGCTATTAACTTTTTCACCTCAGCACCCATATTTGGGCAACCAAAAACCAGCGCAGCAGGTTACAATTTAAAATAGTCGAACAAACTCAGGCCCATCAAAAAAAGCTGGATCAAGAGTGTAATCAGTAAAACAGCAAACAACAACTTCTGAGAATAAGGATACTTACTAAATGGCATCAATGCCACTAAAAAAGAAATTAAACAAGCACCCATGGGGATAAGGAGGAATAAAAAGATGGGGAAAAATATTTTTAATCCTCGCATGCTGCTGCTATCTGAATGAAAATTTATTGGAATGGTTTGCCATACCAAGAAAAGCGTAAAAGAAGCAACCGCTAAAATAGCCACCACAAATTGTAGCACCCATTTGCGCGGAATCTTTTTTTGTTTCGGTATAAAATCTTCTAGTATTTCTTCTGTTTCTGTCATGAAAAATGAAAGCTATCAAATTAGGCATCTATTTTCTTACCCACCATGCCCATACAATCAGCAGTGGCTGTAACAGTAGTAGCCTAACCCACAACAACCATTCTGGGGCACAAAAGGTTCCCGTACAAAATCCGGTTTGCAGCATGTAAATATGAGTAGGTATGAACGCTACCAACATGAGTATGATACCATAAGCCGCAACTGTTCGGGTGGCTTTGAACAGCAATAAAGCAGCCAGCACTATTTCTGCAATGCCCGCCAATAAATTGATGAGGGAAGCATCTCCCAAGTAGGACGGAATTAGAATGAGGTAAAAATCTGGATTGCTAAAATGATTAATTCCGGCAAGTGCGTAAAAAATCAGCATCGCATACAAGGCTATTTTTTTGTTCATAACATTAAACTACTGCATTTTTTGTTACGACGGTTGTTTTTAGATTTACCTATTCCTTTCTCGGGCTCATGGTATCTAACACAAATGACTTAATTTGAATTTCAATTAGAACGATGGCGGAATTTTGGCAACAATTTATTGTACAAATCAAACAAACAGGCTGGGTAGAATTCATTGCTGTGCTGGCGGGCATTGTAAGTGTATGGTGTAGCCGGAGAGAAAGCATTTGGGTATATCCGATTGGTTTGATTAACACTACTTTTTACATTTACATCAGTATCGTAGGGAGTTTACCTGGAGAGGCCAGTGTGAATTTGTATTATACTATTATGAGTATATATGGATGGCTGTTGTGGAGCAAAAAAGACAAGTCACAACAAAGGGTTTTGCGTATCAGCGGTTCTACCAAACAAGAGTGGAAAAAGTATCTGCTGCTTTTTGTTGTCATCTATATGCTGTTGTTTTTTGCGCTGAGTTTTTTAAAAGCCAATTTTGCCCCGGATGCCATTCCATGGGCGGATGCCCTTGCCAGCGCAAGTGCCTACACAGGAATGTGGCTAATGGCCCGAAAAAAAACGGCCAGTTGGATCTGGTGGATCATCACCAACATTGCTTCTATACCATTGTTTTATATTAAAGGATATGCGTTTACCAGCGTGTATTATATTATTTTATTGGTGATGGCAGTAGCAGGCCTCATCGAATGGCAGAAAAAGGAGAAACAAACACATGTTCGTTAAAAAAATAGTGGTCTTAGGGCCAGAATCTACAGGTAAAAGTTATTTGTGCGCGCAACTGGCTGCTCATTACCAAACGAAGTGGGTGCCAGAGTTTGCAAGAAATTTTTTACTCGCTCACGGCAAAGCATATACGCAGGAAGACTTGTATACTATCGCAATGGGCCAACTGGCTGCTGAAGATGCGGCTGTAGAAAGTGTACAGGCTTCTAAAACAACAACTGATCACTCAATTGCAGAATCCGCCTATACATCCGGTAAACCATTTTATCCCTTGTTGATAGACACGGACATGTATGTAATGAAAGTGTGGAGCGAAATTGTGTTCCACCAATGTAACAACCGAATTCTTAATGCCATCGCCCAACGGTCGTACGATCTGTACCTGCTATGCGACACCGATCTTCCGTGGGTAGCGGATGAATTGCGTGAATATCCCGATTTGGAAGTGCGCCAAACCATTTTTCAACATTACAAAGATGCGATGCTGAATCAACACGTTCCTTTTACCATCATCAGCGGAAATGCTGAAGAACGTTTTAAAACAGCATTAGAAGCCATTGAACAGTTGCGATAATCCGCATGTTGAAGAGTGAGTTTAAAAAATAAAAAAGAACCACCTAATTGCTTACTCCAGCAATTTTTTAATGTCAGGATCGCCCGAAAGGTTATTCATTTGCCGCAGAATATGACCAGACCTATTACTTACATACCTACTCAGCGGTTTCACTGTATATTTTTTAGGATTGGGTAAACAGGCAGCAATTTGTGCAGCTTCCGCCCTTGTTAAATTTTTAGCATCCTTTTTAAAGTAGGCCCTGCTAGCCGCTTGCACGCCAAAAATGCCGGGTCCCATTTCTGCCACGTTGAGGTAGGTTTCCAATATTCTTTTTTTACCCCATATGGTTTCTATCATAAATGTGAAATACACTTCCAACCCTTTTCTGAAATAGCCTCCGCCCTGCCATAGAAAAACATTTTTGGCCGTTTGCTGACTAATGGTACTTGCCCCCCTTACTTTGCCCGGGTGTTTGGCATTGTATTTTTGAGCGAGTTTAATGGCTTTGATATCAAACCCATTGTGGTCTGGATACAGCTGGTCTTCGCCAGCCATAACCGCCAGTTTGATGTTAGACCCCATTTCATCGTATGCAATGTAATCGCGTTTTAAACCATGGCCCTGTGCCAAGTTCACTGCTTGCGTAACGGTGATGGGAGGGTTGATGAGCCAGCACAGCAAGATGTAAACCAGCTGGCAAATAAACATCCACAGCAATACTTTTTTAAGCGTTCGCCAGAAACTGATTTTTTGTTTGGAAGTTTTTTTTGCCATCAATAAAATAAAAATAGTGGAAATACAATAAACGAAGTTATAACAGCAATAGTATCAGATTTTTTTACTGAAGTGAAATGTATTGGAGCTTGTATTTTTTTCCGATCACCATTCTTTTAGCCGCAGCTTTATTCATTATATACCCAATCCCCGTTAGGCCCAAGGCGGCACCTAATAATTGCGGACTGAACTTGTCTTTGTCTATTAAATAGGAGACCCCACTAGCAAGTACCAACAATGCCCCACCTCCCATCAAAGCCGCGCCACTACCACCAACATCAAAACCCTTTTGAGGTTTGCCAAAACTTTTAATTTGATTGTAATGATAGGCATACCTAAAACTGCCGGTGGTATCTAAAATATATGTGCCCAATGTGGTGGGCATCCGGTACACGACAAACTCCTGCAGGTACAAACTATCGTTTTTTATTCCTGTGATCAATGCGTTTCTATAAGCACCATTCGTTGCCACAAATTCAATATGCGTTCCGCTGTAAATATTCTTTACCGTTTTTTGATTCTTTTTCAGCATAATAAAATCTGCCTTCTGGCAATAGGCAGTAGAGGAAAACATAAAAAAGCATGAAAATAACATTCTTAACATGAGGCAATTTAAAAAAAGAAACTTGCATATTAGAAAAAAACAGGAGAGCGAGAGAAATAAAAATGAATTGTATTTAGATCGTTGTTTAATTTATTTAAGTTGGAAGTAAACACCCAGCTGATGACTAAAAACCAAACAAAGCCCACTTATTTTTCACTATCAATTAGTGATATTAACCCAATGAGCTGCTTTCAAAAAAAAGCCCACTGAAGACTATAAATTAAATTATACACAATAAATAAAGGTAAAACATACGCTATCTAATTAGAGAAAGTAAATTCTTTCATGTATCGAACCGGGGAGAGCAAAAAAACAGGCATTTTTAAATATTTTTCCTCAACAACGGTTAACTGCTGGTGTAAATTGGAGGCAATGGCCAATTAATTTGTATCTTGACTCAGCCTTCAATGCTGAGATCAACGAAATAGGATACATATATATTTTTTTTAAGCAATTTAAACTTTTCTAAAGAAGGCTAGTCTTAGAACTCAAAATAACCAACTAATGCAAATACCTCCCTTCCCAAACAAAAAGATTGTAGTTATTACATTTATTTTTGCTGTAACAATCATGTCGAGTTTGTTTATTCAATCTTGTAAAAAAACAGAATCCCTTCCTTTAGTGAGTGATGACGAAATACTTAATAAATTCCTGAACTTACCTGTAACAGCTTTCAATTATAATGTAACACTGCCTTTGCACTTTACAACCAACACTGGAGGAGCATTACCAACAAGTATTGCAGGTTTAGATAATACGCCACCTAACAATCTATCCACTAATGAAGGTGCATTATTAGGCAGGGTATTGTTTTATGATAAAAACCTAAGTAAAAATGGAACTATAAGTTGTGGATCTTGCCACCTTCAAGCAAAAGGATTTTCTGACAGTAAAACACTTTCTAAAGGATTTTTAGATGGCAATACACGCAGGCATTCAATGACGCTAATTAATTCAAGATTCTACAAACGTGGTCGGTTTTTTTGGGATGAGAGAGCAGCTACATTAGAGGATCAGGTGCTAATGCCATTTCAAGATGCAGTAGAAATGGGTATGACTTTAAATGAAGTGGTAAATACAGTTAAAGGGAAAGAAATATATCCAATACTTTTTAAAAGAGCATTTGGTTCAAATGAAATTAATAGCGATAAAATTTCAAAAGCTTTGGCTCAATTTATTCGAACCATAGTAAGTTATAGCAGTAAGTATGATGAAGGCAGGGCCTCTGCACCAAACATGGAGGCTACATTTTCAAACTTTAGCGCTGAGGAAAATACAGGTAAACAATTGTTCATTCGACCCATTTCAAATGGAGGTTTTGGTTGTTTTGGCTGTCATACCACAGAAGCGTTTGTAAGTGCAAACATAGGACCCCAAAACAATGGGTTAGATCTTGCTACAAACATTGATAATGGTGCTGGTGAAACATTTCCTAACAATGCAAATTTTGCCGGAAGTTTTAAAACAAATACCCTTCGTAATATCGAAATCACTGCACCATATATGCATGATGGTCGCTTTACAACATTGGAGCAGGTGATAGAACATTACAACAGTGGTATTAAAGCACATCCGAACCTTGCCCCTGCACTTAAAAATGCAAATGGTACACCTGTGCGTCTAAACATGAGCATTCCACAAAAAAACGCCATAGTTGCATTCTTAAAAACATTAACGGACAATAGGGTAACCACAGAGGAAAAATGGAGTAATCCTTTTAAGTAAAGAGTTTGTGCAAATCAAAAATAAAAGATACTAGGCGGCTCCAAATCAAAAATATTTATTCAATACATACGTCTTTGTTAAGAGTGCAACCAAGGGGAAAGATGGATGGTTATAGAATATGAAATGGCGGCAGATTCTTTAGGGTAGCAACAAACGTTTCGATGTATACTCAATTTTTAAGAATAGAAACGATAATCCCAATCAAAATAATAACCCCGAACGCTAAATACAACAACCCCGAAATACGGTTGATGAGTAAAATATTTTTATCACTCAACTTTTTACCGATATAACCAGCACCCATCACTTTGCCAATATCGGCTAGCATGTTGATGGCGAGGCAGGTGCCAAAAACAACCATCTGGTGCTGAAAAGAATATACGGCCGATAAAGAAGCTGCCATTACCACCCAAAAAGAAATCACTGCAGGGTTCAAAGTGTTTAAAATAAAACCAGAACTAAAGATGGAGAAGTAATTGGGTTGGTCGCTGCTTGGGGCGGCGAGTTTTTCGCCAAATATTTCAATGGGCAAATCAATGCGCCGCGGTTGTATTTTTTTGAAGAAAACAAAATATACACCCATACCTATCAACAAACTACAACCGGCTATGCCAATAGGTATTTTAAAATTCATGAGTGTTTTAACTACTTCACTAAATCCCATGCTCAATACGATCCACATAATATCACTAAGCCAAACACCCGCCACAAAAGTGAAACCACCAGGCCTACCATAGTTGATGCTTTGCTTGATGACCATGAATATAACAGGGCCTACCGAAAAAATCAGCAGTAAGCTTATGGCTACACCTTTTAAAAAAGCATCCGTCATTCCAAATTGTTTTGTTGATAGGGGAACCGATGAGCACCCTTTCCCTTTACAAGGCTATGGGCGTTTTGTTGAGAAAAGATTTCCACTCTTCCAATATCATTCCTTTTAATACCCTCGGAAATTTGTGCTGACCGCCTTCTTTCCCTTTCGATTGCATGAAGGCCATGAATACCGACTCTGGCAAAACCTGCGCCGAAACCGCTTTTAATGCATGCCGGCGTTCTACCTCATAATCGTCGTTCAGTATTTTTAATTTGGCATCCAACACAGCGGCCAGTTGCACTTCATCTACTGCATCGTCTGATGCTATAAACCATTCGTGCGCAAAAAAGTTGCCATGGGGTACACCCGCTACCGTAAATTCCGGAATAAAAATATTCAGCTCTTCCGCCGCCATCTCTATGGCCTTGGTCATATTGTCAACACTCAAATGCTCGCCCACCAAACTCAAAAAATGTTTGGTTCTACCCGTGATGATGATCTCACTACGCTCTTTGTCAACCAGCTTCACTGTATCTCCGATAGCATAACGCCAAGCACCTGCATTGGTGCTGATGAGGATGGCGTAATCTTTCCCTTCATCTATTTCATTAATCATAAACACTTCGGGCTCTTCTACCATATTGCCTTCTGCATCAAAATTGTGGTCATCAAAAGGCACGAACTCAAAAAAGATATTGTTGTTCAGGGCCAAATGCATGCCACTGGTATCCTGCCTGTTTTGGTAAGCCAAAAACCCTTCGCTGGCTAGGTAGGTCTCTATATAAGTAATGGGCTTACCCATCAATTTGTTGAAACCTTTTTTGTAAGGCTGCATCGCTACACCACCATGCACATAAAATGCGAGGTTGGGCCACATTTCATGAATGTTTTTGAGCTGATAACGCTCTATAATTTTTTCGATGCAGAGCTGCAACCAGGCAGGTACACCCACAATAAATCCTATATCCCAGTTGGGGGCGTTCTCTACAATTTCTTCTATTTTTTTTGCCCAGTCTTTTTCTTTGGCTATGCGTTTACCGGGTTTGTACAAGCCCAATCCAGAAAACCAGAAAGGAATATTTTTCTGTTGAATACCACTGAGGTCGCCGGCATAATAGGTAGCGCCTTTTTGCAATTGAGTACTTCCGCCCAGCATCAGCCAGCCTTTGCCAAGGGCGCTCTTGGGAACATTTTCGTATTTGGTGAGGCTGAGCAACTGCCGAAAACTGGTAATGGTATTGGCGCGAATCAGATCTTTGGTAATAGGCAAATATTTGCTGGCGGCTTCACTGGTGCCACTGCTGAGTGCAAAAAATTGTATCACACCGGGCCAACATACATCGGGCACACCCTCCAGGGTTTTGTGCCACCATTCGCTGTAAATTTTGCTGTAGTTGTAAGTAGGAACCAGTTGCTGAAATTTTTTACCAGGATGTTTGCTAAGCAATATTTCGTCGAACTTGTACCGCTGCCCAAACTGTGTAAACCTTGCTTTTTTAAGCAATTTTTTGAGCACTTTCAATTGCTGTCGCCTCGGATCCTTTGGTTGGATGTTGAGCGCTCTGGCAATAGAAGCGGGTAGCCTGAGTTCAAATATGGCCATGTAATGGGTAATTGTTTCAGTAACAAATATAGTCAATCGTTTGGGTAAAAAACAGCATTGGTATGAATGGCAAGGGATGTATAAAATCCTTCAGCTAAAAATGATTGTACACATGATGAAGGCCATTGCCTGGCCATTATTTTTCGGAGATAAAAGTATCTGCCATTCAGCACTACATCATTCATCTAAAAACTAAACGCATCAAAGTAATTTAAAAAAATAGCGAGGCTTTCGCCCGCTCACTTCAAAACAGTTAAGGAAAAAAGGAAGGGTTAGTGTTCAAAATATATAATCAAATCCAAGTATATTTTTTAATTTGGGGACTGCTCGTACACACAAATTTTAAAACTACCACAACATGTCATCCATCAAATCTATCCGGCCATTTATAGGTTCCAAAAATTTTACGGAATCTCGACAGTTTTATACGCAGATGGGCTTCACAGAAGTGGTGCTTTTTCACAACCTTTCTTACTTCAGTATAGAAGACGGCTTCGGCTTTTATTTGCAAGATGCCTACGTAGAAGACTGGGTAAACAATACTATGTTGTTTTTGGAAGTGAAGCAAATTCAAACTTTTCATGAACAGTTGGTGCATCGCAATCTGCAAGCTTTGTTTTCAGGGGTTCGAATATCGCCCATAAAACAAGAGGCTTGGGGGCAACAATTTTTTCTGCACGACCCTTCAGGAATTCTTTGGCATGTAGGGGTATTCATGTAATATGTTTTAAAAATGAGATAGTTAGTAGAATGAATGAGTGGTGGCTGTTACTCAAATAAAGGGAAGACTAGATTACTGGCTAGGATAAGAACCATTAAATACCTCATAGGCGTGCCGTTGTAGGCTACAGGGAACAAAATTTTTTAAAAGCCACATGATTATTCTTTATGCTTTATGAATGCCCGTTTTTGGCAACAGCCAGCAACTGCTGCATATAGCGCAACCCTTTTTCTTTGGCAAATTGAATGTTTCGAATGGGCACTTCATCAATATCAGGAAAAGCATCCACCGCCTGGCTCACCATATCTTCTCTTAAAAAATGCAACATGGGGTAGGGCGATCGGTTGGTATAATTAGAAGGGTCTTCTTCGTTGCTACCAGCAAACATGTATTGCGGATGAAAACTAGCTACTTGGTAAATACCTTCATAATCTTCTTCTTCCATCAGCTCTTCTGTAGTGCTTACCAAATCTAAGTACGATTCAAAATCATCGAAACCTTCGGGCAAAATCAACAATGCCGTAGCAATCGATTCATCTTCATCCATGGCCATTAAAATACGGGCAGTTGCATTCAACACTGCTTCGGTATCAGCTCCTTCCAGCACTTCGTATTTCACCGATTTTTTGTTGACTTCCCTTGCCGCGAAAGGACAAAAATTACAACCAATCACCACGTCGATGATCCAGTTACTGGTGGCCGTTATGTATGGGCTGTTGGCTTCTTGTTGCATGGGTTAAGCAATGGTTTTAATGTAAAGGTCTTCTACTTTTTTTCTGGCCCAGGGTGTTTTGCGCAAAAATTTTAAAGAAGAGTTGATGCTGGGATTACTGATAAAACAATTGATGCGCACGATATCTGCCAAATGCTCCCAGCCAAAATGATGCACCAGCTCGGTAAGAATGGCTTCTAATGTTTTACCATGAAGTGGGTCGTTTGACATCCCTTTTTTTCAGCAAAGATAAGTGCAGTATCCACAGCACGAGAAGCTTTTCTACAAATAGCCAGCTTATTTTTAAGGGTATCGTCACAATTAAAAAGGTCCCCAATAGGAGACCTTTTTAAAAAAGTAATTATTTTATGTGCTAACTATTTAGCATTCTTCACATATTTTTCTAGCCACTCAAATTGTTCAGCCAGCATGTGCAATACATTTTCTCTGCCGGCGTAACCATGACTTTCAAATGGCAGACTTACGTATTTCACCGTGCCGCCATGTCCTTTAATGGCGTTGAACAAACGCTCACTTTGAATGGGATAGGTACCGGTGTTGTTATCTGCATCTCCATGAATAAGTAATATCGGCGTTTTTATGTTGTTGGCGTAACTAAACGGACTCATGTTATTGTACAGTTCCGGGGCCTGCCAATAAGTGCGATCTTCGTTCTGAAAACCAAAAGGCGTAAGGGTTCTGTTGTAAGCACCGCTTCGGGCAATACCACCTTTGAATAAATTGGTGTGAGCAAGTAAGTTGGCAGTCATGAAAGCACCATAACTATGGCCACCAACCGCCATTCTGTTTTTATCGCCTACACCCATTTCACTCAGTTTGTTGATGGCTGCTTCTGCGTTCATTTTTAGTTGGTCTACAAAATCATCATTCGGTTTTTTGTCTTTGTTGGTAGCTACAATTGGCATCTCTGCATTGTTTAAAACGGCATACCCTTGTGTAACGTAAAACACAGGGGAACCCCAGTTTACCAATGTAAACCTGTTTTCGCTGCCACGAATCTGTCCGGCATCTGCTGCTGAATTAAATTCTGCAGGATAAGCCCAAATGAATACAGGCAACGGACCATCCTTGGCAGCATTATAATTCTTGGGTAGTAATAATTCACCGGTAAGGTCAACACCATCAGCTCTTTTGTATTTTATTTTTTGTTTACTGATGCCTTCCAATTGTGGGTAAGGGTTACTGAATTCAGTGAGCGGTCTATCGGCAATGCGTAAACGCAGTTCCTTGCGCCAGTAGTTTGGAACTTCTGTTTTGCTTTCCCTGCGGGTGATCAAACTAAGCTTGTCTGCATCCAAAACCCTTGTGATGGTTTCAAAATATCCTTCTGCACAACGCCACAACGTGTCCGCTTTTTTATTGCTAAGGTCGTAAGAGAGTAAAAATGGCAAATCGCCTTTTGGGGAACTACCAGTGTTGTTGATCATGAGGATGGTGCTGCCATTGCCTATGAATTGCAACACGTCTTTGCCATATTGATTTTCTTTCAACACAGGGTTGCCTGGATTGCTGTAAGCATCTGTACTATTGCGGCTCATCAAAGTGTAGAGTTCGCCAGTACTTGGATTTAGGCGATGCATTTGTGTGACCTGTTTACCTCGCAAGCCTTCTGCTAACAAAGCGGTGATAGCATTGCCCCAAGTAATGCCACTGTAACGCATACTGGTTTTCAATAGTTCTTTTTTGGCACCAGTAAAAGGTGCTGGCAAGGTATACACAGCATCTCTAAAAGGCACTTGTTTTTTTATCATACCACTGTCGAGCGGCTCGCACCAAACCAAGGTAGCGGGTTCATCGTCTCTCCATTCAAAAGCACGTGGTGCCATTTGCACATTGTCGTTGCCACTTGGTGCTGTTTCAGAAGAAGGCAGGTCGGCCATTTTTTTTACCAACAATCCTTTGCTGTCTGTGATGCTGAGTTCTGATAAAAATCCGTTCCAAGGCACTAGGTAAGAAAATGGTTTTTTAACGGTACGAAGCAGCATGTATTTTTTGTCGGGTGATACGCTTGCACTGCTTAAAATAGCAGGTTTGCCAATGAGGGTTTCTACCCCGTTGATATTTTTTACCAGTTGGGTGGTAGCATAAAATTCAAAAAGGGCTTCGTCGTGTGGACTTTTAATCATGTCCTGAAAAGTAGGGCGAGGTGAAGCATTGCCATAATTTTCCTGCACAGCGGGACCCTTTGGCACAATGGGTTTGGCGGGTGCAGCAGTGGCGGGTTTAAGTGCTGATCTGTATAAAATGCTGTTGTTGTCTAACCAATCTATTCCGCCAGTGATGGTGTTGAGCGAACGTTTGTTGATCTTCACTGCTTTTTGGGTAGCCACTGTGATCACATATAAATCGATGGTAGATTTACCTGTTTGTGTAAAAGCAATTTTACTGAAGTCTGGGCTCCAGCTTACGTTGCCTGCAAACAGAGGCGTAGGCAAACCGGTGATGGGAAAACTTTTACCAGTGCGTATATTCTTCAACGTTAGTTCCTTGATAAAATTCTGGCGACTTGGAGAATAGTTTTCCGGGTTGATGCGCAACCCCGCGATGCGCAGTTCTGGTTTGGCCAGCTCTTCTACAGAAGGATAACTACTGCTTTGTAAAAACAGCATCCACTCTGCCTTCTCATCAATGCTTACGCCGGGTGTGGGTTTGGCGAGTAGCATATCGCTGATGTCTTTTGGAGGTGTTTTGTACCCTACATTGTCCTGACCAATGGCGAGGTAACTCTGAAAGGCCAAGATAGAGGCGGCGAGGATTATTTTTTTTAGTTGCATCTTGATTAAGATTTTAGTCTGCTAATATACAAGATAAATTAGCCGTTTCATACTTTGGATTTGCCTAATTTCTATAGATAAGGGCACAAAAAAACCGCTCATAAAGAGCGGTTTAAAATTTACCTCATTTGTGTAGTCAATGGAATGTCTCTTTTCAACATATCTTCTCTGTTGGCCATTTCCCAGGCGGTGTAAAAAATCATTCTTGCTCTTTTTTCAACCAAAGGAAAATTGATTTTTTCTACATCATCCGTTGGTTTGTGGTAATCTGCTTTTAACATACCATCGTAGAAAAACAATACGGGTACTCCTTTGCGGGCAAAGTTATAATGATCGCTGCGGAAATAAATTCTGTTTGGATCTGCAGGATCATCGTATTTGTAATCCAATACCAGCTTTGTGTATTTGTTGTTTACCGCTTCGTTGATGATGGGTAAATCGGAACTTAATTTGTTGTGCCCAACCACGTACACATAATTAAGGGTATCATCTTTCATGCGTTCGGTATCTACCCTTCCCACCATATCGATGTTAAGATCAACGGTTGTTTTATCGAGTGGGTACACTGGGTGGTCGCTGTAATATTCACTTCCCCACAATCCTTTTTCTTCGCCACTCACGGTCATGATGACCACAGTACGACGTGGACCCTTTCCTTCTGCTTTTGCTTTTGCAAACGCCTCTCCAATCTGCATTACGGATACAGTGCCACTGCCATCATCATCTGCACCATTGTTTACAATACCATTGCGGGTACCAATATGATCGTAGTGCGCGGTAATGAAAACGTATTCATCTTTTTTATCAGATCCTTCAATCAGGCCTAGTACATTGCTGGCCATAGTGATGGCTCGATTTTCTTTTTGAGCGTAGCTCATTTTTATTTTCGTAGTGCTATAATCAGCAGTACTGAATGATTCGTAGGTTTTTGCTTTTGCAATAAAGGCATCAGTGTTGGCACCCAATATATTTTTGGCAAACTCATGCGAGATCATAGCATAGCTCAATTTTTTTGCGCCTTCTGGGCGTGGGTAATACATATTGGTGATCTTGCTGGCATCGGAAGCACGTTGGTTAAAACTGCTCATGGCTGGGTTAATCAACAAAACGCCTTTGGCACCTTTGGAAGCTGCTAGTTCTAATTTTTTGTTAAGGCCGCTCCAGTCAGAACCACGCGCCGCGCCGCTAATGATGTACTTGCCATCTCTTTTTGGTTCGCCTGCCATCATCAACAGCACTTTACCTTTCACAGCAAGGCCTGCATAATCGTTGTACAATTTGTCTTCGATACCGTAACCAACAAACACGGTTTCTTTGCTATTGAATTTACCATTATCGTTGTTATTTACCGGACTCGTATAATCTGTACCATACACTGCTACGGTTTTACCTATCATCAGTTTGCTACTGGTCATGCTATCTTTATAGAGCGGATACATTTGTTGGTAACCTTTAAGCGGCTTGCTTTTTTGCAGACCGATGCTCTTGAAAAATTGCTGAATATATTCGGCGGCTTTTCTTTGACCGGCGGTACCGGTTTCGCGGCCTTCCATTTCATCGCTGGCGATAATACTCAGGTGTTTTTGTAATTCTGGAACCCGAATAATTTCGGCATATTTTGTTTGGTCATCTGTTTGGGCAAACAGTCCCGCACTCACCAATAGTAAGGGGAAAATAGAAAGTTTTTTCATCATATAATTTTTATATAAAAGCAAAATAATGATTTGTACTTGCTTCTGCTTTTCTTTTTTTATAAACGGCAGGGGTGTTTTGAATGCGAGGGTATTTTAAAACAATCTAGAAATTCTACGTTCTGATAGGTCCGTGGGAACGCGGACCTTGGCATGCTGGATATAATGTTACTGCCCATACTTTTACTACATCCTTAACAAGCCATTTTATTCACCCTATTCTGGTGCCTTCCACCTTCAAATTCGGTGTTCATAAAAACGTCTAACATTTTTTCGGCGTCGCCATCTCTTACAAAACGTGCAGGAATGCAGAGGATATTGGCATCGTTGTGTTTGCGGGCCAGTTCTGCCAATTCTTCGCCCCAGCAAATGGCTGCTCTGATGCCGGAGTGTTTGTTGGCGGTGATGGCCACTCCATTTGCACTGCCGCAGAGCAGAACGCCGAAACTGGCTTCCCCACTTTCTACCGCACTGGCTACAGGATGCGCAAAATCGGGGTAATCAACAGAATCTTTGTTGAAGGTGCCAAAATCTTTAAAGGCCATTCCTTCTGCTTCCAGAAAAGAAATGAGGTCTTCTTTGCAATCAAAACCGGCATGGTCGCAGCCGATGGCAATGGGTTTGGTTTGATCGAATACGTACATGGCAATGAATTATGTTTGATAAAATAAAATCGATGTTAGGATCAACAATCCTTTTGTTGAAACGGCGAACGAACTTCCTTATTCCCACTCTTTTTCTTCTTTGATGCGACGCTTGTCTACCCGTGCTACCAGTAACACACTTAGTTCATACAAAAGCAAAAGGGGTAGTGCCACAATGATCTGGCTCGTCCAATCGGGCGAAGGTGTAATGATGGCCGCTAAAATAAGGATGGCTACCAGTGCATATTTGCGTGCTTTCCTCAGCACCCCTGCCGTAATAAGACCAATCTTGGCTAACACCAAGGCCAACACAGGCAACTCAAAAGCAATTCCACAACCCAACATCATGTTGGTGAGTGTGTCTATATAGTCTGTAAGGCTTGGAATATAACGATAGGCTGCGGTGGTGCCGAGCTTAAAGTTGGCCATAAAATTAAAAGTAAAAGGAGCCAGCACAAAATAACCAAAGGATGCACCGGTAAAAAAGCAAAGCGATACCCATAAAATACTGCCTCTAGAATAGCGTGTTTCTTTGGGGGAAAGTGCTGGTTTGATGAAACGCCAGAGTTCCCAAAAAAGGTAAGGAAACGCAATCACAAAACCACCTGTCATGGCAATGGAGAGTGCCGACATGAAAGGAGCACTTACAGTGGTACCCATCAACTCCATATTTACGGGTGGCATGCAGAGCGCATCACCCATTTTGAGGGACCTCCCCACTTTACAAATCCATTCGTAGGTTACAAAATTTGATTGTGAAGGCGCGAGTATGATGTGATCAAAAATCCAATCGATGTAAACAAATACCCCGATAAATGAAACCACCCAGGCAACGACCGCCCTTACTAAGTGCCAGCGAAGCGCTTCCAGATGGTCTACAAAACTCATCTCTGTCGTCTCCTCTTTTTTAGAATTGGCCAATTTCTTAAAAAATTGTTTTCTAGTTTGTTCTGTTGCCGCCACTGAGAATATTTTGCAACAAAGGTAATGTAGATTCATTACAAATTTGCGCTGCGAATACACAGGATGCTGTTTGGCTGGGTAGTCACCAGCTATTGTGGTTGAGTTGATTTTTTCTAAACGCTACAAGCAAAAAAAGAAGCCCCTGTAGATACAGGGGCCGTTTACCAAAACTAACTGCTTATGAGAAAATTTACTTTTTGTTGTTCTATACATAATAGATTCAAACAAGATGCCAAAGTTTAAAGGGCACTTGTTAAAAAAATATTAATGCTCGCTGGGCCACAAAAAAAGCGCCATAAATGGCGCTTCAATATATGTTGTGGAGGTTGTTATTTTTTAAGGAAACCCTGAATAAGGTCCATCAATCCCGCGCCTCCATTTTTCTGCTGCTGTGCTTGTGCACCCTGGGTAAACTGAGAAACGATGTCCATTAATCCACCGGTACTAGCGCCGCCATTGTTGCCTCCGTCAGTGAACTGACCAATTAGGCTTTGGAGGTCAAAACCACCGTTGCTTTGTTGTTCCGCTACTTTGCCACCCGTAATAGAGTTGAGGAGCCCATCTAAGGAAAAGTCATTGTTGCTTGGGTCATTGGTTTTGTTTACAAGGTTGTTCAGCACACTTGGGATAAGATTGCTGGCCACATTGCTGGCATCATTGCCATTCATGTTGAATTTACTTACCAGTTTGCCCGAAAAATGACCCACCATCATGTTTACCAGTGGATTGTTCATGAGATTATTTACAGCACCCTGCTGCATGTCGCCTCCACTATTAAACATAGATAGAAGATTTTGCAATCCTCCTCCCGCAACCATGTTGCGAAGCCCCGAGGCCACCGTATTGGTAGCTTCTGCCACAACGTCGTTGTTGTATTCGTTTGGAATCGCAGTGTTGTTGATGACAGTTTCCTGCGCTTCTCCTTTTACGAGATGAAGTAATTGTTCTAACATAATCGAACGTTTGAAATGATGCGTGAAAGTAAAATTTAAACGGTCGTCTTAGTTTTGTGATGTTAACTTTTCGGCATTTTCTGCAAACTGTAGTGCTTCTAGAAATTCCTCTACATCTCCGTTTAACACATTGTCGAGGTTGTATACCGTAAGCCCAATTCGATGGTCGGTTACCCTGCCCTGCGGAAAATTATAGGTCCGGATCTTTGCACTTCTATCTCCCGTACTTACCAAACTTTTGCGCATATGGGCAATAGCCTCCTCAGCTTTGCGCACTTCTTCATCGTAGAGTTTTGTGCGCATCATGTCCATGGCTTTTTCGCGGTTTCCAAGCTGGCTTCGTTCAGTCTGACAAACCACTACCAGTCCAGTGGGTTTGTGGGTAAGAAATACTTTTGTTTCTACTTTGTTTACGTTTTGTCCGCCTGCTCCACCACTTCTGGCCGTTTCCATTTTCACGTCGCTTTCTTTCAATTCAAAATCTACTTCTTCGGCTTCGGGCATCACGGCCACCGTAACAGCACTGGTATGCACGCGGCCACTGGCTTCAGTGTCGGGCACACGTTGTACACGGTGTACGCCACTTTCAAATTTGAGGGTGCCATACACATCGTCACCGGTTACTTCTATCTGCACTTCTTTGTATCCGCCAACAGTGCCTTCACTTTCGCTGAGCAATGCAGTTTTCCAGCCTTTTTTCTCACAGTATTTTAGGTACATGCGCAACAGGTCGCCAGCAAAAAGGGACGCTTCATCGCCGCCGGTACCTGCCCTGATTTCGAGAATGGCATTTTTTTCATCGTAGGGGTCTTTCGGAATCAGCATGTTGCGCAGCTTTTTTTCCGCATCTTCTTTTTGTTCTTCCAACGCTGGTAATTCCCCTTTGGCCATTTCGCGCATTTCCTCGTCATCGCTGTTGAGTACCTCTTTGTTAAACTCAATGTCTTCCATCAATTTTACATAGGCGTTGCGTGCGGTTACAATTTTCTCCAAGCTCCGGTACTCTTTACTAAGGGCGCTGAACTTCTTGTTGTCGCTCACAATCTCAGGATTGGTGAGGGCAACGCCTAGATTTTCGAATTTTGCTCGGATGGCATCTAATTTATCTAACATAGTTGTATGTGTGTAGCAATCGTTAAACTATTGCCGTTTCATTTTTTATTCAGTTATTTTCATCAATTTCGTTGGCGAAACCGTTCAACCCTTTTAAGGGGATTAGAGGCGGCAAAATTACATGATCTCAATCAATCCCCTTGAACATAAAATTTAAACCTACTCATATTTTCAACGGTTCGGCGCTCTTGCCTACTGGTCAGGTATTAATATTGAACCCACAAGGCGTTGTGCAAGACATTGTAGCCGCTAGCGAAGCAGGCGAAAACGTGCAGGAACTGGATGGCTGGCTATGTCCCGGTTTTGTAAATGCACATTGTCACATTGAATTGAGTCACCTCCGCGGTAAAATTGCAAAACATACCGGATTGCCTGGTTTTGTAGAACAAGTGATCAATGGAAGAACTGCGGAATTAGACACCATCGAAGACGCCATGGAAGCGGCTGCCAGCGAATTGTATGAAAGCGGCACCGTGGCAGTAGGCGATATTTGTAACACCACACATTCTATTCGGCTCAAACTAAATAGCCCTTTGTACTGGCACAATTTTATCGAAGTGAGTGGATTTGTAGACGCCAATGCCCGCGTTAGATTGGGCACATCACAAGCCGTGTTGGATGTGTTTAAAGCTGCCGGTTTTGAAAACAACAGCAGTCTGTCACCACACTCGCCCTACTCAGTTTCAAGAACCCTGTTTCAGTTGATCAATGAAAGAACCGAGGGCAAAATCATCAGCATTCACAACCAGGAAACCGCAGCCGAAAACGAATTGTATGAAAGCGGAACAGGTGGTTTTTTAGCCTTGTACGATCAGCTGGGCATCGATATCAGCGGCTTTAAGCCCACAGGGGCCAGTAGCCTGCAAAGCTGGATCGCCGCCTTCAACAACCATCAGCAAATCATCAGCGTACACAATACTTTTACCAACGAGGCCGATTTAGATGCAGCCAAAAACATTGGCTTTTTTTGTATTTGCATCAATGCCAATGAGTACATCGAAAAAACAATTCCGCCCCTATTGTTATTGCAACAAGCAGAGCGGAGGATGGTGGTGGGCACTGACAGTTATGCCAGCAATGATTCGCTCAATATGTGGAATGAATTGCAAACCATCCGAAAACATTTTCCTACCATTCCTTTAGAAATTTTATTACAATGGGCTACCAGCAATGGCGCAGCTGCATTAAATATCAGCGATCGTTTTGGAAGTTTTGAAAAAGGAAAAAAACCTGGCCTGGTGTTGATTGATACGGTGGAGAATAATGTATCTGTGCCTCACCGATTTCACGCCTAACCCAGCACTTCTTCCAATACCCGAAGGGTTTTAATTTGCCCGAAATCGGTTATGTGTAAACTGTAATACTCTATGTATTTATGCAGCAACTGTCTTCTTTTTTGTTTGTTGAGTTTTATCTGATTGAGCTCATGAGGTTGCATGATGCGCAATAATTCTGAGCTGATCAAGGCGTCTTCCTTTTCTAAAAAATGAGGATGCGTAGGTGCAATGTCGGTAAAGTTACCTTCTACCAGGTCGAGGTACAAATGTTCTGCTGTAGCCAGTTCTGGCGGAACATCGTTAATTTGAAATCCAAAAAAATGGGTGAGGTGCAGGCAACAATACAGGGGAAAATTGGCAGCAATTTCTGGTGGGGCTTCATCGAGTTGCTGAAACATATCTTCGCAAAAATAAAACAGATCGGCATTTGCTTCGGGTTGCTTCAGTGTTTTGTGAATGAGTTCAGTAATAAAAACTGCGATGCTGTTTTTGATCACATCGGTGAGAATGTTGTTGTATAAAAAACTCCAGTTGGCTTCCTTGATGCGGTGCATTTGTTTTTGATCCTGGTGATACACGATCATATCTAGCAAAGAAGGGGGTTGATACAAAACGGCTTTGGCTCCGCTTTTTTTAGAACTCCTCACGCCATTCACCATATAGGTTTGTATCCCAAATACTTCGGTAAACACGGTCACCACCAAACTGGTTTCGCCATATCGGATGGCCCTCAAAACGATGCCTTTGGTTTTGTGCGTCATGAAAAAGATTAAAAAATATGCGAAGCTTTACAACCTGTCTGGCTGAACTGGAAACACCGAAGATAAAGCAGTATAACCTTTTACTTTAAAAGCATTTTTATAGTTCTCGTTGTCTATGCCGCCCCTTCGGGTGTACACGGCTACGGCTCCCCCAAACCCACCGATGTTACCAGCAAAATGTGGTGGATATACTTTAATGATAGCGATGTTGGAAATAGGAATGATTTCTACATCTGCTGCTGAGAGGCGCATTTCATCTACATAAAAACTTACAGGAGCACCCCTCCATCTTGCCACCGGATCTATGCCGTTGGTGAAGCTGAAACCAGCATTTTTCATTCTTACAATTTGTAATACCGTAAAAGCATTGTTGAGCATGGGGTCGTCTAACAAGTTGATGACCCTTTCATTCATGTCTTTGAACATTCCATTCGAATAATTTTTGTTGAACAACTCCCCCCTGTTAACGGGTTTGCTCACTACAGTAA
>Ga0247722_10000428_pt1 | contig 26180 bp, 7 predicted proteins | sample MSEWelMarce3H_FC_FD_189094 | JGI IMG/M metagenome (GOLD analysis project Ga0247722, IMG submission 189094) | Subsurface sediment microbial communities from gas well in West Virginia, United States - MSEEL Well Study Marcellus 3H_FC | ecosystem: Environmental > Terrestrial > Deep subsurface >... | reverse complement strand
TGAAACGCTCAGTTTTTACTTTGGATGTCTCCATGAATGGGAATGTAAAACTTGGTTCTGGTAACAGATCGGTTGCTATCAACAAGGACATTTCATCTGCATATGCATTAGATGTCAGCGGTTTAACTATTTTAAGAAATACTTTGTATGTTGGTTCCGATGTTTCTTTGAATGGAAATCTCTATGTCAACACCGATTTGTCTTTGAATGGTAACTTATATGTTGTGAAACGCTCAGTTTTTACTTTGGATGTCTCCATGAATGGGAATGTAAAACTTGGTTCTGGTAACAGATCGGTTGCTATCAACAAGGACATTTCATCTGCATATGCATTAGATGTCAGCGGTTTAACCATTTTAAGAAATACCTTGTATGTTGCATCCGATGTTTCTTTGAATGGAAATCTCTATGTTAACACTGATTTATCTTTGAATGGCAACTTATATGTTGTGAAACGCTCAGTTTTTACTTTGGATGTCTCCATGAATGGGAATGTAAAACTTGGTTCTGGGTCTTCATCAGTTGCTATCAACAAAGACATTTCATCTGCATATGCATTGGATGTCAGCGGTTTAACCATTTTAAGAAATACCTTGTATGTTGGTTCCGATGTTTCTTTGAATGCGAATCTTTATGTTAACACTGATTTATCTTTGAATGGCAATTTGTATGTTGTGAAACGTGCATTATTCACAGCGGATGTTTCTATGAATGGAAATTTAAAACTTGGTTCTTCAGTTTCTATTAACAAGGACATTTCATCTGCATATGCATTAGATGTCAGCGGTTTAACTATTTTAAGAAATACTTTGTATGTTGGTTCCGATGTTTCTTTGAATGGAAATCTCTATGTCAACACCGATTTGTCTTTGAATGGTAACTTATATGTTGTGAAACGCTCAGTTTTTACTTTGGATGTTTCTATGAATGGTAACTTGGACGTTGGTTCGGGTTCTTCATCAGTTGCTATTAACAAGGACATTTCATCTGCATATGCTTTGGATGTCAGCGGTTTAACCATTTTAAGAAATACTTTGTATGTTGCATCCGATGTTTCATTGAATGGAAATCTCTATATTAACACCGATTTGTCTTTAAATGGCAACTTGTACGTGGTAAAACGGTCAGTTTTTACAGCAGATGTCTCTATGAATGGGAATGTAAAACTTGGTTCTGGTAACAGATCAGTTGCTGTTAACAAGGACATTTCATCTGCATATGCTTTGGATGTCAGCGGTTTAACTATTCTTAGAAACACCTTGTATGTTGGTTCCGATGTTTCTTTGAATGGAAATCTCTATGTCAACACCGATTTGTCTTTGAATGGCAATTTGTATGTTGTGAAACGCTCAGTTTTTACTTTGGATGTTTCTATGAATGGGAATGTGAAACTTGGTTCTGGTAACAGATCAGTTGCTATCAACAAGGACATTTCATCTGCATATGCTTTGGATGTTAGCGGATTAACCATTTTAAGAAACACCTTGTATGTTGGTTCCGATGTTTCTTTGAATGGAAATCTGTTTGTCAATAAAATAGATACAACTGCAACTCTAACCCAAATGGATATTGCAACTAACCAAATAAGTGGTACACTCAATATCGGAACTGAACCATCAAGAACTGGAACAATTCAAATTGGTGGCGCAACTTCTACTGGTGCCGGAAGAACAATTAATATTGGCACTACTTCTTCTGTCGGATCTAATACTCCTGTAAATATTGGTGGGTCAGTCGTTACAGTTGGGTCTTCAAACTCGTCAATCGTTAATATAAATCCAAATAACACATCAGTACTTAATTTGGGTTCAACTATGACATCTGGAACACTCAATATTGGACAGACTGTAAATACCGCATCAAGCACCATAATTAGTATTGGCAATGGGGGTAGTCAAACCGGTGCAATTAATATTGGCACTGGAGGATCCGCAAAAAACATCGTTATTGGTAATAATACATCTGGACTAACATATCTTTCAGGTGAATCGTTAAGAATAAAAGAGCCAGGCGATGGAACAGTCTATGTGGGTCGTCTCCCAACTCTCACCACTACTGACAGTATCGGTGTTAGTATAGCAAGTAGTGTCTATACAACCGGTTCTGTCCGAATTATGGATGGGTCGGGTTCCACGGGAACTACGATTATCGGTCGGAATGAAGCAATAAAGGTTGTAAATGGTCCAAACACTACAGTAGATATTTCGGCTACTGGTTTATTAACATTAAGAGGGTCTTCTATCAACGTAGTTGGAAGAACAATATTTAATTCGGACATTTCTATGAACGGCAATTTGGATGTTGGGTCGGGGTCTTCATCCTTTGCTATAAACAAAGACATTTCAGCGGGTATTGCATTGGATGTCAGCGGTAGAAGTCAAATTAGAGGAAATTTGGACGTGGCCGGTGTGTTTACAGTCAATGGAGCACCTGTATCAGGAGGCGGAACGTTGTCGGGCAATGTGCAGGTTGGAACCAATAGTGGTTTTGTTAGCATTGACAAGCCGCAATTTTATGCAGACCCGTCGCTAATCATTTTTTACAATTTTGATACGTCTTATAATACGACAAGAATTCAAAATATGACAAATATTAATGGCTTATATGATGGGTCAATGAATGGTATTACTACCGGATTAACAATAATTGATCAAAATAATCCAAAATTCGGAACAGCCAGTTTAAGAAATACTCCAGGTTCTGGAGGTAAAGGTATAAGCATTGGTCCAATCAATACTGCAATACCAGTTAGTTCCACCATGACTTTTTCAGTATGGGTTCGTAAACCGAATAACCCAGTTTCGCCAGATTGGGATAGAATATTTGAATTTTCTGATTATACTACCATCGGCGGTGTTCCAGGACAACAAAATAATACAATTGCGCTTGATATAAGTGCAGATGGATTTGTATATCCAAAATTAACATATAATGGTCCCAGCAATAATTCTTGTTTTACAACATTATCTTCTCCTATTTTTTCTTATAATTTGTGCAATGGAATTTGGAATCATATTTTGTGGGTAATAAATGCAAACAAATCGTTTATTTATATTAATGGGGCACTTGCACAAAATGACAATATCACAAATTTTCCAGCAACAACTACGCGTGCATCCGGATTTATTGCATATTCATATGTTTTTGGCGATGTTACTTATGGAAACGATTTCAGTGGAAACATAGACGATTTCCGATACTACAAGGACAAGGCGCTCACCTATCCCGAGATTTACCAACTGTACAATAATAGTTTCTATACGCTGGATATTTGCGGCGGGTTTTTAGCCAACGGGTCTTCGGTCATCTACGAACCCACCGGGACCCCCGCAACAGCAAATAGCGGTTCTTTAACCTTGCTTCATGGCGACGCAGGTGGTTCTTCATCCATCGTGTTCAAATCAGCCGGCGGACAAAGCGATTACGCATACATTGATTATGACGATTCAAACTATATAGTTCAGTCACTATTGAAGTATGATTTATCAAACAATATTCCAACAACGCTCACTCACGCAACTACTGCTGTAACCGTTCCAAGTACGGGAACGGAAGGAAACGCACTTCAGTTCTTACCAATTGACAATTCATTTGTGTGGATTAGTCCAACACAATATACTCTCGGCGCAATTAATGGAGTTACGCCAGCATACTGTATATCCTTTAATCAAACTAATCTTTTAATGAGTCAAAATACATATAACGTGCCTCGTATAAATTATTTAAATCATACTGGTATACCAAATACAAGTTCTTTTACAATTTCAGCCTGGATACGCCCAACAGGATTAACATATATTCAATCTGAATATGGAAGATATTGTGTGTTTCATACTGTATGGGCCGCAAGTAGCAATATGGTTGTTGTGCAAATGTACCTAGAAATTAGTGCTACTAGTAGTACTGTAAATGCAGGTAAATTGTTTGTGCTTATAAATAATGATGGTACAAATTATCAATCCACATCTATAGCGTTAACACAAGACACTTGGTGGCATGTTGCATTTGTCTACAATTCAAATACATTAAACGGACAATTGTATTTAAACGGTAGCACAACAAATATAACTACATTAGGTACTGGATATACAGGAAAAACTGTAAACCATAGTTCAGTATTTTGGGGACATATGTATAATGCATCATCAAGTTATACCGATAAAGGATTTCGCGGCCAAATGGCATTCATAAATTTATTTGACCTTCCATTAACCGCATCTGATCTTAAATATTTATACGATAATCCAGGCTACAGTTCAAGTACTTCAGAACGCGGGTTAATGACGATCGGCATTGAAAGCGAAACTGGATACATAAATGGCGACCGCATTTCTCTGTTCCCTTCAAACGGAAGCGGGTTTGTCGGCGTGAACACCAAAAATCCGATAACAACATTGGACATCAGCGGTCAAATGCGTATTTACGAAGGTGTGGGAACAATCGCATCCGGGTCAAGCGGATCACTCACATTAGAACACGCAAATACAGGTGGAACATCTTCTCTCGTGTTCAAGGCATCAAATACCAGTACAACGAGCGACTACGCATACGTTCAGTACCAAGATAATTATACAACAAACATTTTGCCTCTTTACGAATGGGATTTATCAACAAACGTTCCGACAACTTGGAGTAATACCGCAACGTTTGCAAGCACAGGTTTGGTAACAACCGCGCTTGCAATAAACCCGCCAGACAGTTCACTGAATTGGGTTGCAACTTCTCTTTTACCTACAAATAGACCAACTAATTTTGGCACATACTGCATATCATTCAACCAGACAAATGTGACACCTACAGGCACATCACGTATCAACTATCTACAAACATCTGTAACTTATTCTAATAATTTTTCAATCAGTTTATGGGTTTACCCAACATTGAACAGCATTACAAACAAATGGATAACGATTGCGTCATTATCCGTAGGTGTAGCCGGATTTTGTGCTGAAATTACGATAGATGGTAATTCTCCTAATAATTTTGTGGTTTTATTTAATGATAGTGATTCAACAGGTTTCCAATTGAATGCTTTATCAATTGCAACAATAAATAGGTGGCATCATCTTGTATTAACATACAACGACTCAACAAATACCGCAAAAATATATGTGAACGGTACCAATACGGCAAGTCTCACACTAGCTTCAGTAAACCAATTTTCTAATTTACTTCTTGGAATGCGATGGGGGAATAATACTGGAGCAAACACAACAATAGGAGCAAAAGGTTTTCGCGGAGCAATGTGTTTTGTAAATATGTTTAACGAAGAAATAACATCAGCTCATGTTACAAGTTTGTATACTGATCCTACATTAAATCTCACTAGTACAAACAGTGGATTAATGACAATTGGTATTGAAAACGATTCTCAATACACAGCTAGAGACAGCATTGTGTTGTGGCCAAATGGCGGAACCGGGTTTGTCGGAATAAATACCAAGACGCCGCAATCAACCCTGGATGTAAGTGGGCAAATACAGGCTTCCTCTTACAACGCCACTTCTGACTATAGGACAAAAGACAATGTAATGAAACTGGATACAACCTTTACTGTGGACGGTCTGAATCCTGTGACATATCAGTTCAAACCGACTGGGAAACAAGATGTGGGGTTTTTGGCCCATGAAGTCCAAGAATTGTATCCATTTTTGGTGAATGGCGTGAAAGACGGTCCAAACAATCAGTCGCTGAACTATAACGGTTTCATTGGCATTTTGACAAAAGAAATCAAGGACTTGAAGAAGAAAGTGTTGGAACAGTCGGCAAAAGCCTTGGAACAAGAGGCAAGAATCCAAACCTTAGAACAGTCGGTAAAAACCTTAGAGAAATTGGTATCTGATTTGATAAACAAATAAAAAGGTAGGTTTATAAAAAATTTTAATAATTTTACAAATAAATTATTAAAAAGGAGGGATTAAAAGGAAACCTTGGTTCCCTTTATAGGTTCAAATTAAACACCAAACTCGTATCATCCGCCAAATCGCTGTCATAATGCGCCGGCGTATTAACACACACCTTCTCCCGATTATTCAAAGTAATCGCACTTCTTATTGGTGTTACACCTATTTTGGAATTGGTTCCTAATCCAATGCCTTCCGTAAACAGATTGTTCACACAAGGCCACCACGTCGTGCCATTGTTACTATATACCATTATATTGGTCCCTTGGCCCGTCGCTATCCAGCGTCTATCATTCCATGTGATTTCATTGCCTCTTACCGAGAATGTGGTTGTGCCTTGGCCCGTCCATGTTGTACCTAGGTCCGCGGATGTCGCAATGGTGTTAGTACCTTCACCCACCGCTACCGTGACTTGTCCATTCCAGAAGACCGAATTGGCGCTGGTTGTGAAGGGCTGGGTTGCCGATGCTGTCCATGAACCAGTATGATCAGTTGCATACATGATTAGGTTGTTGGTCGTTGATTTGCCCGCAATGACCCATTGGGTTCCGACCCATTGTACATCGTTGACTGCCGTGTCCATCGGTTTATTTAATCCCGTCCACGACAGACCGTCTGCCGAGTAAGCCAATGTGTTGGTTGAACCCGCACCTCCAGCTAACCATGTGGTCCCGTTCCAATTAACGCTGAGTCCCGATGCATCAAATACGGTTGTGCCCAATCCCGACCAGTGAATTCCGTCCTGGGACGTGGCCAAGGTATTTCCGCCTTCACCTGTCGCGGTCCATCTTGTGCCGTTCCAAACAACGTGGTTCGCTTGTCCCGAGAAAATGGAGGCGCCAAGCCCGGTCCACGCCAATCCGTCATAACTGTATCCCAGCGTGTTATTTCCTTTGCCGCACGCAACCCATATTCGGCCGTTCCAACCCACATAGTTGCCTTGGTCTGTAAACAGAGTGTTACCCAAAGATTTATAGAAAATCCCGTCTTTTGAAAAGGCCATTGTATTGTTTCCACTTGCGTCTCTGCCTAAGGCAATGGTCGGTTGGTAAACAGTAAGTGCACCAATGTGCGGTTTCGTCCACGAAAGTTGTTGGCCTGGGATGTTGCCTCCGAGATTAAGCCAATTGGTCCCGTCATAACTGACGCGAATGCTATTTGCAGAATTATCCGTCTTCACTAAGTATCTGAGTCCATCCCATACAGCGCCAGTATGTCTGTAATTCTGGTTGGTTCCGCCCACCGGCGTCCACGTGACACCATCCGACGATTTCAGAAGGGCTTCTACCGAAGTGGAATCCGGGTATGTTCCAATAATGAATGTGGACGCAGTTTCGTCTGCAACAATGGACTGCACTTGGCCGTAAGACCCGAGTGACCGAGTGACCCACGTGATTCCGTCTTGGCTGACTGCAATTTTAGTTGTAGAATCATTATTTACTGCCGCCATGAAGTAGTTGTTTACCCATCGGACCGGTCCGCCACCCACCACGGTTGAGGCAAGAGACCATGTTAAGCCATCGCTACTATAAATGATTTGATTCGTTGTATCACCCGTTTGCACGGATACGCACCATCGGTTTAAAGATGGACTCCAGTCCATTCCCGTGACATAATATCCGCTGGTCATGTAATTGGTTGCAACCGGTTTCCAGTTGTATCCGTCGTAACTCAGGAGCAAATGTCTGGACGCGGATCCGTGGCTGGTCCCGCCCATTAACCAATGCGTGCCGTTCCATTCCAGAGCTCTTACACCGGAGGGGTCGGTGTTCGCTGTACTCACTTTGAACGCGGACATTAAATCATAAGCGATGTAGGTGTTTCCGTTTTCGCCTTGGGCAAAGACCGCGTATTTGCCGTTGTAAACGGCTGTACTAATATTGTCCGAAAACATTTGGTTCCATGTTGTTCCGCCGTTAAACGACACATAATTGCCCGAGATTACGCCATTGGCTGTGAATCGGAGTGGGTTTGATAGTTGAGACGACGAAATAATGGATCTGGCGGAAGAAAGTCCTGCGCCCGTGGTGGTCTTCCATGTCAAACCGTCCAAACTGTAAAGGATTGTTCCGGTGGAATTAGTTCCTGCAATGATGAATTTGTTGACGTGCCACGCCACTTTGTGGATGGATGAGGGCGAAGTGTTGGGTAATAATGTTACGCCTAATCCAGTCCATGTAGCACCAAAATCGTCACTATAAGCAATCGTATGTGTCGCTCCATTTCCAACCGCCACGGTTCTACCGCCATTATAAGCTAAGCCAGTAACACGATTATTAATAGGACATGTGGCGACCGTGAATGCGGTGGCTATATCGTTTGTAGAGAACGCGATAAAACCTTCGCCTACTGACGTGTTTCCAGCAATGATCCATTGGCATCCATTCCATATTATGTCGTAAATGGAATTGGCAATGTTGGAGATATCAATGCCAACCCATCCTGTTGTGCCCGTAACACTTCGGGACAAAGCATATTGGGCACCATTGCTGGCTCCGGCCAGCCAAAATTGGCCGTTCCATTCTATGGATCGTCCTTGGACTGTAGAAGTATTTCCACCAAACATTGTGTTCCCCAGTCCAGTCCAGTGCAGACCGCCCAAACTGTAGGCCATGGAATTGCCATTGGTTGCGCTTCCGACTGCTACAAACATGGATGCGCCTCTAGGGCCATATCCGCCCCATTTGACATGGTTGCATGTTGCCAGTGTCGGTGTTCCATAGGAGTACCACGTAGTACCATTGTCACTGTAAGCCATTGAGTCGGATGCGCCTACACCTCCGGCCACATACAATGAACCATTATACTCCAAAGTATTGATAGTTGTTAGCTGGATGTTTGTGGGAGATTGGTACCAGTTAATTCCGTTGTTACTGAAAGTGAGCGAATTTCCGCCGACAATTAAACTGGGTCTCACGTTTTTGCCGACCGTATAAGTCGTGGTCATTGATGTGTATCCGCTGGTTCTGGCCGAGTAGGAGGCATTGTCGTCGTGGATATAGGATTTGGTGGTGACGGTTCTTGAGTATAAATTGTTGGTGGGGTCGTGGCGGTCGCTGATTTCAAACGTGGAAACAGGGAATTCAACCAAGTCGGTTGTGAAGATGAGGGGCGGGCCTTGAATACCGGTGGGGCCGGTTGTTCCTGTGGGGCCAATTGGACCAGTTATACCCGTAGGTCCAGTATTACCTGTATTACCTTGTGGACCAAGTCCTGTGGGGCCAGTGTCGCCTGTTTGACCTGTTTGACCTGTGTCGCCTGTTGTGCCTGTTGGGCCTGTTGTGCCTGTATCACCGGTTAAACCCGTGGGACCAGTATCGCCGGTTTGGCCTGTGTCGCCGGTTAAACCTGTTGGACCAGTGGGGCCCGTTGTCCCTGTATCGCCAGTTAAACCAGTGGGGCCAGTAGGACCAGTTTCACCAGTTGGTCCTGTGGGACCTATTGGACCTGTAACACCAGTTAAACCGGTGGGGCCGGTTGAGCCCATTGAGCCGGTATTACCGGTTTGGCCGGTTGCGCCAGTTTCACCGGTAGATCCGGTTTCGCCAGTATTTCCAGTGTTTCCAGTGGGGCCTTCTGGACCCATTGCGCCAATTGTGCCGGTTGAGCCGGTTGCGCCAGTAGGACCCGTTGGACCCGTGGGACCAAACGCGCCAGTGGGGCCGGTTATTCCAGTGGGGCCGGTTATACCTGTATCGCCGGTTGTGCCAGTATCACCGGTTGTACCGGTTGTGCCGGTTGGTCCAGTTGTACCAGTTGAACCAGTTGTGCCTGTTGGACCAGTTACTCCTGTGTCTCCGGGTGGACCTATTTGACCAATTGGACCTGTTGTACCGGTTGCACCAGTTGTACCGGTTTGACCAGTTGGTCCAGTTTGACCTGTTTGACCGGTTTGACCTGTTTGACCGGTTTGGCCTGTTTGACCGGTGTAACCTGTGGTACCAGTGTCTCCTGTTGTTCCAGTTGTCCCGGTTGCGCCGGTTGAACCCGTTGGACCTGTTATACCAGTTGCACCGGTGTTTCCAGTGTATCCAGTGTATCCAGTTGCTCCAGTTGCTCCAGTTGGACCCGTGTATCCCATTGAACCAGTAGGACCGGTGTATCCAACAGAACCAGCCTCTCCTCGCGGGCCGGTGGGGCCTGTGGGGCCTGTTGTACCAGTGTTGCCGGTTGTACCTGTTTGACCTGTTTGGCCGGTTTGACCGGTTTGGCCGGTTTGGCCGGTTTGGCCAGTTGTGCCAGTTGTTCCGGTTTGACCTGTGTTTCCAGTAGGGCCAGTGTTTCCTGTTGAGCCCGTGTCTCCGGTTGAGCCCGTGTTTCCTGTTGTTCCGGTATTTCCAGTAGAACCTGTGTCACCCGTGTTTCCGGTTTGACCGGTTTGACCGGTGGGGCCAGTTTGACCTGTGGGGCCGGTTTGACCGGTGGCGCCAGTTGTTCCTGTATTACCTGTGTATCCAATACCTGTGTTTCCTGTTGACCCGGTTTGGCCGGTTCTGCCGGTTTGTCCAGTTTGCCCGGTTGCGCCGGTTTGACCCGTCGCACCAGTTTGACCGGTTCTTCCAGTTTGACCTGTTGCGCCGGTTGCGCCTGTATCTCCCGTTGTTCCTGTTTGGCCGGTTGAACCGGTTGCACCTGTTTGGCCGGTGTTTCCTGTAATACCTGTTGCACCAGTTGAGCCAGTTGATCCGGTTGATCCGGTTCGGCCCGTTGTCCCTGTAATTCCAGTCTCTCCGGTTGAGCCTGCAAAACCCGTTGGGCCGGTTGAGCCTGTTGTACCAGTTTGACCTGTTCTGCCGGTTGTTCCAGTTTGACCGGTTTGGCCGGTCGGACCGGTGTTTCCTGTTTGACCGGTTCTGCCGGTTGAACCAGTTGACCCTGTATCTCCTGTTGATCCTGTTGATCCTGTTGTACCAGTTTGACCGGTTCTGCCGGTTGGACCGGTGATTCCTGTGTCGCCGGTTGGACCAGTAATTCCTGTTGCACCGGTTGCGCCGGTTGTTCCAGTGTTGCCTGTTGTTCCGGTTGCACCTGTTGTGCCTGTTGCACCGGTTTGGCCTGTTTGGCCTGTTTTGCCGGTTGAACCTGTTGCACCAGTGTCGCCGGTTGTGCCTGTTGGACCCGTGGTTCCTGTGTTTCCTGTGAAACCGATTAAACCCGGAAGACCAGTGGGACCTGTGGAGCCAGTAAAACCAGTATATCCGGTTGCACCTGTTGTGCCGGTGTTTCCTGTTATTCCTGTTTGGCCCGTGTCTCCAGTTGCGCCGGTTGTTCCGGTGTTTCCAGTTAAACCAGTTGCACCAGTTTGGCCTGTTTGGCCTGTTTGGCCTGTTTGACCGGTCGCACCGGTTTGACCTGTTTCACCTGTTTGACCTGTTTGGCCGGTTGTACCGGTTTCACCCGTTGTGCCGGTTGTACCGGTTGTACCGGTTTCACCTGTTTGACCCGTTGTACCGGTTTGGCCGGTGGTGCCTGTATTACCGGTTTGACCGGTTGATCCTGTTTGACCGGTTGGGCCTGTTTGGCCAGTTGTTCCGGTTTGGCCAGTTTGACCAGTTGTTCCTGTTTGACCAGTTGTTCCTGTTTGGCCCGTGGTGCCGGTTTGACCGGTTGTTCCTGTTTGACCGGTTGTTCCTGTTTGACCGGTTGTGCCTGTTTGGCCGGTTGTGCCGGTGGTGCCGGTTTGGCCTGTTTGGCCAGTTTGGCCTGTGGTGCCGGTTTGGCCTGTTTGGCCGGTTTGTCCTGTGTTTCCGGTTTCACCTTTTGCACCAGTTGCTCCAGTTGTGCCGGTTGTACCTGTTTGGCCGGTTTGACCTGTTTGGCCAGTTTGACCTGTTGCGCCTGTTTGGCCGGTTTGGCCTGTTTGGCCGGTTTGGCCTGTTGGGCCTGTTGGGCCTGTTGGGCCTGTGTTGCCGGTTTGACCGGTGTTTCCGGTTTGACCAGTTTGTCCAGTTTGACCAGTTGAACCAGTGTTACCGGTTGTTCCTGTTTGTCCAGTTGTTCCTGTTTGGCCCGTTGTTCCTGTTTGTCCGGTTGTTCCTGTTTGGCCGGTTGCGCCGGTTGAGCCGGTTAATCCAGTTTGGCCAGTTTGGCCGGTTGCTCCTGTTTGGCCTGTATTACCAGTTGAACCAGTTGAGCCGGTTTTACCTGTTTGGCCAGTGTCTCCGGTATTACCGGTGTTTCCTGTTTGGCCAGTTTGGCCGGTTGCACCGGTTGTGCCGGTTGTACCGGTTGTGCCTGTTGCGCCGGTTGTGCCGGTTGCTCCTGTTGTGCCGGTTGCTCCTGTTGTGCCGGTTGCGCCAGTAATACCTGTTTGTCCGGTTGCTCCTGTGGTGCCGGTTTGACCTGTGGCACCGGTTGAGCCAGTTGAGCCGGTGTTACCTGTTTGGCCAGTGTTTCCTGTTTGTCCTGTTGACCCGGTGTTTCCGGTTTTGCCAGTTGTGCCTGTATTACCTGTGTATCCTGTTAAACCAGTATTACCGGTGGAGCCAGTATTGCCAGTTTGGCCAGTTGAACCGGTAACACCAGTGGATCCAGTTTGTCCAGTATTACCTGTGGGGCCTGTATTGCCGGTTTGGCCAGTTGTGCCGGTTGTTCCTGTTTGGCCCGTTTGGCCGGTTTCTCCGCGGTCTCCAGTTGCACCGGTGGAGCCGGTTGAACCGGTTTGGCCGGTATGACCTATGTTGCCAGTTTGACCCGTGTTTCCGGTTTGACCTGTGTTTCCGGTTTGACCGGTTGCTCCAGTATTGCCGGTGTTTCCTGTTTGGCCGGTGTTTCCTGTTTGGCCAGTTGTGCCGGTTGAACCGGTTGAACCATAGTTACCCGTTTGACCGGTGTTTCCTGTTTGGCCGGTTTTACCCGTGTTTCCTGTGTCTCCTTTTGCGCCAGTTGAACCGGTTGAACCGGTGTTTCCGGTGTTTCCTGTTTGGCCGGTTGTTCCTGTTTGGCCGGTTGTTCCTGTTTGACCTGTTTGGCCGGTTGAGCCGGTTTCACCTTTTTCACCGGTTGCGCCAGTTGAGCCGGTGTTACCTGTTTTCCCCGTTGCGCCGGTTGCGCCCGTGTTTCCTGTGTCGCCAGTTGAGCCGGTAGCACCTGTTTGGCCAGTTTGACCGGTTGCACCGGTGGCGCCGGTGTCACCTGTTTGGCCGGTTGCGCCTGTTGTGCCTGTGGCACCCGATATGCCTTTTTCTCCATCCATACCGGTTGAACCTGTATAACCAGTTTCGCCTGTTTTTCCTGTTTGCCCGGTTGATCCATCAATACCTTGTCTTCCTGTTGGTCCGGTGGTCCCGGTTGCGCCTGTTTGGCCAGTTTGACCAGTGGTGCCGGTGTTTCCGTTGTCGCCGGTGTTTCCGGTTGATCCGTCAATGCCCTGTTTTCCAGTTGCGCCGGTTGCGCCTGTTGAACCTGTTTGGCCGGTTTGGCCGGTTTGACCAGTGTCGCCAGTTTGGCCCGTGTTTCCAGTTGACCCATCAATACCTTGTTTTCCGGTTGGACCTGTCGTACCTGTTTGGCCTGTGTCACCAGTTTGACCCGTTTGGCCGGTTTGACCGGTTTGGCCTGTTTGGCCAGTTTCTCCAATTGAGCCAGTTTGACCAGTTGGACCGGTGTTTCCTGTGCGTCCTGTTTGACCAGTGGCGCCGGTTGCGCCTGTTTGCCCGGTTGCGCCGGTTGGGCCGGTTTGGCCTGTTGTGCCGGTTTGACCCATTGTTCCTGTATTACCGGTTTCACCGGTGAAACCAGTTTGACCCGTGGTTCCTGTGGTACCTGTTTGACCTGTGGTGCCTGTTTGACCCGTGGTTCCTGTATCACCGGTGGTGCCGGTTTGACCGGTGGGGCCTGTTTGGCCGGTGGTGCCGGTTTGGCCGGTGGTTCCTGTTTGGCCGGTGGTTCCTGTATAACCTGTGGTTCCCGTGTTGCCTGTCTGGCCAGTTTGACCAGTTGCGCCGGTTGCGCCGGTTGCGCCAGTTGCGCCGGTTGGGCCGGTGTTTCCGGTTTGACCTGTTTGGCCAGTTTGACCAGTTTGTCCAGTTGCGCCGGTTGCGCCTGTTTGACCGGTTGTGCCTGTTTGACCTGTTGTCCCTGTTATGCCGGTTTGTCCAGTTTGCCCGGTTGCGCCGGTTGGGCCGGTTGTACCAGTGTCGCCAGTTTGACCTGTTGCGCCGGTTGTACCTGTTGTGCCTGTTTGACCGGTTGTGCCGGTTGTGCCGGTTTGACCTGTTTGGCCGGTTGGACCTGTTGTCCCCGTTGGGCCGGTTGCGCCAGTTGCACCCGTTGGACCTGTTTGGCCGGTTGTGCCTGTGCTGCCCGTGCTGCCAGTTGTTCCGGTTTGTCCAGTTGGACCGGTTGCGCCGGTTTGACCGGTTGTTCCTGTTTGGCCGGTTGTTCCTGTGGTGCCTGTTTGGCCAGTTGCGCCGGTTGTTCCAGTTTGACCGGTTTGGCCGGTTGTTCCCGTTGCGCCGGTGTCGCCGGTTGCGCCAGTTGCACCAGTTTGACCGGTTGTTCCTGTTTGACCAGTATTACCGGTATCGCCAGTGTCGCCGGTGTTTCCGCGAAAACCGGTTGCACCCGTTGCACCCGTTGCGCCGGTGGGCCCATCTTGTCCGTCATATCCTTGCAAACCCGCCGGGCCAGTTGGACCTGTTTGACCTTTGATGATGCCGTTCAGTAAATCACGTACGTCTTGGCTCAATTTCTCTTCCGTGATGGAATCGTCCTGAAGATTATCACCGCGAATGGTTTGTGTGGCAATCTTGTCCGCAGTAATGGCTCCATCCATTATTAAATCGCTGGTGATGAACCCCGACGCAAAATTGGCAGTGGTCAATGTACCAAGTGCTAAATTCTCAGATGTGAATGAATTGGTTGCCAGTTTGTCGCCAGTAATGGTGCCATTGATGATGTGTTCGTTGGAAATTGAATTGTCCGCGATTTTGTCTCCTGTTATGGCGCCATCCGCGATTTTGGACGACGTGATTGCATTGTCCGCGATTTTATCTACGGTTATGGCGAAAGGGGCGATTTTCTCGTTGGTTACCGCGCCATTCTGGATATTTTGCGTGTTGATGATGCCGTTTCGGCTCATACTGAACGCGACTTTGATCCATTGGACTATGTAGCTGTCTAAGATACCGATATCGGGCGTTATGGTGGAAATCAAAATGTCGCCGTCATTGACGTAAACCAAGTCGTCGCCGCTGATATCCAGGGCGTCCCATGTCTGTTGTATGGAGAAGGTTCTGTCGCCATTTGTTACGTTAAACGATACATCGGCCAGCGGGTCTATGGTTCCCGAACCAATTGAAACCGTGTATCCACCACTGGTGTATGTGGCAACGGGGTCATTGTAGAGAACGCCGGTGGAGACCGTGGTTTCGGGGACATTTTCAAAAACGGTTGTTAGCAGGTCTTTCAGAACAGTCGTGCTTGGAACATACAAGCTGAGAAACCGGAGCGACAAGAAGGGCAAATACTTGGAATCAATTTGGTTCGGATTTCCGGGCGAGGTTTGCACGGATTTAATCATATGAACCACATTGGAAAGGTCGGTGTAGGTATAATGCACTTCACCGGATGTCACGTCAAATGACATCTCCATATTCTTTTGGGTTGCGGGGTCGGTCACCACAATTGTCTGGTTATCCACGTAGAGTCGGTGTGTGTAAATGTTGTTGAATCTTTGTCCGGTTGAACCAAGGTCATATAGGTTGTTGGCCGTGGGTATGATTGCGTTGTTGGATACTTCTAAAACGCCGAATCTTCCGCTTTGAAAATAACCCGCATGGAATGGATTTGCCAAGGTTCCCACGTTTAGTCCGGTGGTTCCGGGTATGATTGTGTTGTAAACGGTTCCGCCAACTCCGCCGGTGGGGCCGAGTATGCCTTGCGGTCCTCGGGGGCCCGTATTTCCTTGTTTTAATACTCCTATTTGGGCATCTTGTCCCCTTAATCCCGTTGCGCCAGTTGGACCAGTTGCTGATGATACCACAATGTCACTTACGCACTGGCCGCTTGAATTGGCATAACTACGGGCTTTTTTCCTATCTAAATATCCATTGTATGACATTATATATTATGTATAAATTATAATGAGTGTAATTTTTAATACTTTATGCACATAAAGTATTAGGGAGAACTACGTTCCCTCTAACCCCCTCCTTTTATTTTTATACATTTGAAGAAGGGGGTAAGGAGGCGCTTGCTTTGCTGAGGCCTTTGGGTGCGGAAGCTTTGAGGGAGTAAGCTTCTCTGGAACCATGGGTTCACCCTGCTTAGATATTTAATATTTGCGCTTTGATTTGTTTCACGTGTGTCTCGTCTGGTTTTTGGCCAGTTTTTTCAAGCATCTGTATCAAGAGAATGGTTACCGAGTACTTGTCCCAGTGTTTATATGTGGATAGCAGGTGTTCCAGTAATTGTTGGGGCGGTTTTGTGGATATCTGGGTTTTGAACTGTTCTCTGTACTTGGGGAACTCTTCTTTCAAGTACGGTTTGTTTGCGAAATCATTGTTTTGCATCACTTCGTCAAATATTTCCATTATTTTTTCGCTGGTTGGGTTGCCGTGATGGACGATGTAACAAATCAATACGATCTCTATGCACCACGGTTTGTATTGGGTGGTGTACGCGTAGAATGAATTTTTTAAAAAGGTTTTCTTTTGATTCGTTTTGGAAAAATCTATGGAAAAATCTATGGTAAAATCTATGGAAATGCCAAAATCAATGATGATTGGAACCCCCTGTTTTGAAACAATCATGTTGTTCTCTCGCAAATCAAAATGCACAATGTCTTTTTCCGCCAGTTTTTTCACACTTTCGCAAAGTGTTTTGTAGAGAAACGAGATGGTTGAGTATTTTGAGTTTTGGCTTACATATTCCAGCAATGATTCGCCTTTGATGAAACGGATTTTGGTGGAGACGTATGTCAATGGTTCAGCACCTACTAGGTCTTTTTTTCGGTCAATGCCTACTAGGTCATTTTTAATAAACTTGCATTTTTCCACTTCTTTTCGGTTTACTTTTGCTAAATTGACCTTGCAATTTTCCAGAATTGGTGAGAAATATTGTTCGTAATTGGGAATTGTCTGGACCTTTTTGGATACAGCAATTTCGTTTTGGGCCGTTTTTTCATTGGATGCGTGGATTTTTGTTATGTATTCTGCGCCCAAGGGTTCGTGGTTGCACGTTATTCCGGGGTGATAAACACAGCCGAAGGTGCCTTGCGCAAGGAGAACTACGTTCCCCTTGGACCCCTCCTTACTCGTGAAACCGTCAGATTTACCTTTTGACCCCTTTGCTATATTATCTTTCAAACCCTTTGAATCTGCTTTACTTTTGGGCATTATATATAAAACAGCGTTTTAAATAAAGGAAACTACGTTCCCAAAGGCGTAGGTTTCCTTTAAGCATGAAAGCTATTTAATCCCATACTTAAAGGGAAGGTTCAAAAGGAAACCGTAGGTTTCCTTTGTCCCACGGGATTAAGTAATTGTCTACGGAGTACTGCAGTGCAAGGCACGCGTCTTCATATTCTCTCTGGTATCCCGCGTTTTTAAAGTTCTCTATGACCGTGTGGTAAACATACTCAATGTTTTTTGTGGGGTACAAAAAATTATTCAAAATTTGTCCATAGTCTCCATAGGACCGGTGGATGTCATCATAAAACTCGTCTAAAATTTCCAAGTAAAACATTTCTTCCCCGTGTCCGAAACCTTGCATCGTGGTTTCTACGAAAATCTCTTTAAGCCGGGTGAGAATTTGTGTTCCGGGGGTTGGATGTGTTACGAAGAACCCTCCACACGTGACCCATCTGTATCGTTCGTAGAACTCTCTCTTATGTTCCGGTTCTTTGAACTTCTTGTCGTTGCAGTTTAGAACTTGAATATGGAATTTGTCGGTTGTTCGGATGCTGTGTAGGATTCTGGGTATAACCATTTTATCATAGTTTTCGCAGATTCTCAGGCCGTTATTGCCATCTCCTAGGTACGCATCTATCCAGCCAAAATGCGTTGTGTTGAACGGATTGATTGTCATGGTTTCTTGGACAAAGTCAAATTTGTTGCAGCAAATGATGTGGGATTCCGCGCATGTTCTTTCATCTCTCGTGGGCCAGAATTTGGTACGGTTCTCTTTGACTTTAGGAAGGAATTGGTAGGCCCAGAGGTCTTCCAGTTCAATTTGGATGTATTGGGTATATTTATCCAGATTGTTTATTTGGCGTTGCATTTTTATGGCGGGGATGGTGGATTTTGACCCGTAGATGACCAGGTACACGGGGATTTGGAGGAGCGGATCAATAAGGGTGAGACATTCTTCCGTGGTCCGACATTTTTTGCTGTATTTGTTTAAATCGTAGCATGCTGTGATTAAAGTGCAGTTTGGGGGATTCATTAGATTTAATTAAATAATATTTTTATATTTGTTATTTGATTATTACGTATTAAAAATTGGCGTGTCTAAAACATTGTTATCTAAGTATTGTTCGTCCATTACTTTTCTACTTGCGTCTTGGTTGAAACTGTAGTATACAATCAAATTATCTGTTAGAGAAGTGGAAGTGGTATCAATGTTTTTATAAAGGTTGTCCACATCAGTTGCGGTCAATACTTTTGAATAGATACGGAATTCGTCTATGTACCCGTTTGCCCCCCCATCTCCAGAAAACTCGTTCCGACCCAAGAAACAATATGGTCGCGACACGTTTTCGGGGTACACCTTGTTAGACAGGGACCCAGAAGAAACATTGTCATAAAATAATTCCCATGTATTATTGTATTTGTCAATATTCCACACAATATGATGCCAATTAGTGTCAAGGAAATTTGTCTCACTAAACACGTGACCGGTTTGAGTTCCTGTTGGACCTCGCGTTTGAACACTTGGTGAAGTACCAATCCAAAATATTATTTGGTTTTTGTTTACGCCTTGGCCAAAATCAAAAAGAGTAGGTGAGGTTCCTTGAGCACCGGCGGATTTCCACCAAAAAGAAAATGAAATGCCGTTTGTTCCTAATTTTGGTAGCGGTGCGATTAGAGACATATATTGTGTGTAGCCTTGTCCGGTTGTAGGATCGGGATTGGTGGTGGTAGTCATATTTGATAAAAACAGCGAACTCGTTCCAAACTTGTACGTATCCGTTGACAAAGTTGCGCCGTTATACAATCGGGCAACTTGCGTGGTGTCCGTTGAATGCGAAGGTGTTAAATTTATGTTGTATTTTGGTTTAAATTCTGTGGAAAAGAATAAATTTGACTTATCTGTGAAAGTATTGGCCCATATCGCATCTACGTTTGCTTGGGTTAAAACGGTGGTATATATTCGGAAATCCGTTATATTTCCGAACAAAATACCAGTATCCCCTGGCCAATTACTTTTTCCAATTAAATTACTGGTTCTTACAATATCGGTTGGATAACGCCCAACAGTTGTCAAATCAGCACTCCCATATCGTGATTTATCAAGATAAGCATTCCAAGTTGATGTTAATCCGGAGGAATATGTCAATGTCCAAACTACGTGTTTCCAATTTTGAGTTGAAAAAAAAGTACTCCAATCTGATAAAGCAACAGAAAAATCGTTTGTACTTGATGTGCCACTAGTTACATAAAAAGTTGGATACATTGAACTAGCAAGATTTCTCCAAATAAGCACATTATCGTTTTGCTGTCCGTTTCCAAAGTCAAAAATTCTTGCTGCGGTTGTGCTTGTACCAGTTGGCTTGAACCAGAATGAAAATGACAATCCGGTTTGGCTTGTTAAAGAAAAACTTTTTGGTAAATATGGTCTTGCCCATTGGATTGTAGTACCGCTCAATTTTAAATATGATGAAAAATTGGATGGACCATCACTTGCATTATCAACTACCGTTGCTCCGCCATTTAACAGAATTATTATTGATGGGTCGTTTTCTGCTTTTATATTCGTATATTCTAAACTATCTATTTGAATTTTTTTTTCAAAACTGTATCTCAAAAACAAATCGCTATTGTCGTCATAAGTGTTTGTGTATAAATCGCCGACGTCTTGGATTGTCAAGCACTTGTTGTAAATGCGAAAATCGGACATATACCCATTCAAACATCCGTTAATGGTTGCCCAATTACTTCTACCAATAAAATTGTTTATTTGTTTTGTTACGAAAGTGTTGTTTACCTGAAGGTATGCATTTGCAAGATAGTTGGTTTGGATAAAATATCCATCCATATAATATTTCCAGTATGAATTAGAGGAATTTCCTTCAAATGACATTGTCCAAACTATATGATGCCATTCGCCATTTTCTAGATTTTCAATATCACCATCAGCGGTTGAAAATTGAATGTTTACATCAGCAGGACCAGTACCAAGATAATACTGAGCACTCATATATGTATTGAGTCCTGAACGTGTTCTTAAAAACAAAACATCATTATCTTGTGCGAATCCAGTTTCAAATAACATACCGCTTATACCACTCAAACCTTTTGATTTCCACCAAAAGGAAATTGAGATTCCGCGCCTATCTGGCACATCTGTGGACAATAATCCGGGAAGTGCCGGCAATACGACATGTTGTCCGGTGGGGGTATTCGTTATAGCTGGGTCATTTTCAAATAGAACCGAGGGTTTGATATTGTCGCACGTTTGATAAAGGTACGATTCGGTTGAATCAAATTTTTGCCTTAATAGCAGTTTATCTTCTTTGTCTGTCGTGTCGGATAAGGCATATAACGAATTCACATTGGCTTGCGTAAGAACCGCGCCATATACTCGGAAATCCGCAAAATCGCCAGTTGGATACGAGTTTTGTATCCAAGCACTTTGACCAATGTATGCGTATTTTCTTGAAACATCTTTTGGGTAAGTTCCAGTGGCTGTTACCGATGTAGCCGTGCCATTGACATAAAGAATCCATGTTGATGCGGTTTGAGTTGGCGCGCAGTATGTCATTGTCCAAACAATGTGTTTCCACGTTCCGTCGCACAAAGATGTCATTGTGGTTATACCATTATCTCCAAATTTGATTCCGTTGTGTACTTGTAAAGTAGGATAACCTAAGGTTGACGTATTTAAAATAAATTCAATGGTGTCTCGGGCTTTTCCGTTTGAAAAAGAAAACAGACGAGAAAAGGATCCTTGGTTTGCATAAGTGGCACCAGCCCTCCACCAAATAGAAAACGACAATCCGTTCGTTCCGGGTTTTACCAATGGAGGGAGAGAAAGATACGAACCTCTGTGATAATTCAACAAAGGGTCGGTTGCTAAAAGCATTGTTGGCTGTTGAATTGTTGCGCTTGATTGGAGTGTGAAAGTAATGGTGCTTGGATTTGTTGTGCCTGCTTTGTCAATTGGATACTGCAGAAACAATGACGTGTTGTCCGTATAAATGCCATTGTATAAAGCAGTCACGTTTGCTTGGGTTAAAACTCTGTTGTATACACGAAAATCCGCAACCTGTCCGTTCAGTAAACCATCTCCGGACCAATTACTTTTTCCAATAAAACAACTGGTTCTTATCAAACTGGTTGGATAAGCACCTGTGGTTGTTACTGGTCCAGTACCATATTGTTTTCCATTGATATAAACATTCCAAGTTGATGTGGCCCCAGTTGAATACGTCATTGTCCAAACAGCATGTTTCCAAACTTGATTTGAAAAAAAATCAGATTCATTTGTTAAATTAACAACTGTTGGACTAGTTGCTCCTTTAAATATACCAATTGTCGGATAGTTGTTAGTACTATTTCTTACAAAATATATATTATCTGAGTCAGAACCATTCGCAAAGTCAAAAATTCTTGCACTTATCCCTTGTGTGCCAGTTGGTTTGAACCAGAACGCAAATGATACGCCCGCATTCGTAATAAGATCGGCTGTCAAAGATGCTTGCGCCCATTTAATTGCGGTTCCGTCCAAATACAAACTGTTGTATGGTATTATTTGCGTTTTTGAAGAAGTGATCGGGATTTTTGCGCCATTAACCAGTGTCGGCGCTGTCTTAGTTGGATATAGCGTGTGTAAAAGCAAATTCGTGGTGTCTGTGTATACTTCGTTATATAAATCGGTTATATTCTGTGTGGTTAAAACCGCATTATATACTCTAAAATCCGCAATGAATCCGTTCGGATATCCATCTAAAGAGTAACTTCTTCCGATATAATGATTGGTTCGTGTTATATTATTCGGATACCAACCAGCTGTTCCGGTATATCTCAGGACATTATTGATATAAATATTCCATGTTGATGTCTGTGTAGTGGAGTTTGTCATTGTCCAAACCACATGTTTCCATCTTTCGTCGCATAAACCAGTTAAAGCAGGTAAAAGAACTGAAAGTGCTGCATTGGTGCTTCTTTTGACTTCAATTGCTGGATATGAATCACTCCCCCCATATTTAATAGCAAACACTATTCTTTCGTCACCACCCCCATTCCCAAAATCAAAAATGCGAGACCAACTTCCTTGGTTCGAATAATCGCCTTTGGATTTCCACCAAAACGAAAAAGTTAATCCATTTGTACCGGTTGCTATAGCTGCCGTAGTAGCATACTGACCGGAAGCGCCAGTTGTAGTAGTGTTGTTCGTCAGTTCCAATGCGTATTTCGGCGCATTGCTGTATAATATATTGTTGTTCGCATTCATTGTCTCTTCCACAAAATCGTAATGTTGTATCAGATTGATTTCATTGTTGGTCGTGTCGGTTCGGTTATACAATGAAGTAACATTGTCGGAAGAAAGCGTGGCATTGTACATGCGGAAATCGCCAATGAATCCGCACGGATATCTGTCTGTAGTCAAATAACCGCTACCGATATAATTGGTTGAGCGTTGGATAACGGCGGGATAAGGCATTCCAGTATATGTGTTTATTAGCGCATTGTTGACATAGAGTTTCCATGTTGATTCGGGCGTCATTGTCCAAACTACGTGTTTCCAGGTATCGTCGCAGAAATCGGTTAATGTGGTCAAATCTTTCTGGATGTTACTATTACTAAGAATTAATACTTGAGCATCCGACAGTATATTTTGATAAATACGAAAATCATCCATATATCCAGTAATTTTTCCAATATAATTGGTAGAATATGTAGTTGTTGGATATGGTTTATTTAGTGTTGTTGAATTCAAAATACCGTCAATGTATAATTTCCACGTTGATGTATTATTTGTAGAATATGTTAGTGTAATCGCAAAATGGTTCCATGTATTGATTGAATTAAATGTATAATATATCTGATTACTCGAGACCACAAAATACATATTATATTCATTAGGGTAATTACTATTATAAAAACTATAAATTTTCATTGCGCCATTACCAAAAGTTAAAAAGGTTTCTGTTGCGGTTTCAGTTCTATAAAACCAAAACGCAATCGTTAATCCATTGGTATACGTATTCAAAGACAATGTGGGAATACTAATGTATGAGCTGGTATTTGACAGAAGTGATTGTGAGCCTATTTTATATGTAGATGAATCATAAGACGCAGTTCCAACCAAAGTTCCATCTAATCCACTTCCGGACCCATAATTTAATACGTTTCCATCAAATTTGTACCATATGAAGGGGGTAATTCCATCTATGATTGGATAATAATTATTATTTGCTACTTGTATGCTCGGATATCCATCGGTTCCTATTTCCAATGAAAAAGTTATATTGTCAGTTTCATCCCCATTCCCCAAATAAAACAACCGCGAATTTTCGCCTTGTGTGGCCCATAACCCATCCGATCTCCACCAAAACGAAATGGAAAATCCATTTGACCCGATTGTGAACGGGTAAATTTTTATATTTTTTCCGAGACTGTCGGTTAAATCCATGGACGGCAGCATTATGTCTGCGCCGTTTCTGAGTTCGGCCGCATACGGCACGGTTGCCGCTCCAATCGCGTAAGTGGTGTAATTATTTGTGTAAACGGCGTCTGGGTCAAATGTGTATTGGAACAGGCAACTACTAACGTCCAATGTTGTTTTATAAGTGTGGTCTCCGTTTAATAATCCGTTAATTTCGTTTGTTGATAATACGTTTTTATAAAAACGGAAATCCGCAATGTATCCATTGGTTTGATTATCTTGGTGTATGACATTTCTTGTTCCAATTGTGGATGAATAAGTAGTTATTGCACCCATGTTATATGATGCTTTGCTTACTGATGTTTCTGCTACGCCATCAGTGTATATAGTCCAACTACCGCTACTTATATTCCAGACAATGTGATGCCACAATCCATCGCATATATTTTTGCCACTATCATATTGATAAGTAGTACCTTGATTATCTAAATAGAATGTAAGTTGACCAGTATTTCCGCTTGGAAACAATATTTGTAGATAATCATTAACACCATCATTTAGGTTAAAAATACTAGATTTTGCTGTAGTAGTTGTATAAAGACTCAACTCATAATTTATTCCAGCATTTCCCACACCTGATTCAAGGCCTTTTGAACACCACCAAAATGAAATGGATGAATTTGTTGTTACAATTGGCTGTATCCAAGGCAATGAAAGATACGGACGATTAAGACCGATTAAACCGTTTGTCTCATTCACATCAGCAGCGCCCCTTCTTGGTGTGGAACTTTCCAGAACCAGCGCATATTTGTTATAGGACCCGTCTGAATGTTCTCCGAGTTTTGCCCCCCAACATAGCCTTGCAGAGGCTTTGAACCCCATTGTTTTTATGTTTGAATAATCTATTTTCACGTTGTTGTAAAACAAATCTACTTTGGATATTTGGTTTGCTACGTTACTATTATAAATGTCGTTCCAAACACCTTTTATGTCAGTGCCGGTCGTGTTGTCAATGGTGTATACAGTAATATAACTCATGTCCGTATTCTTGTAAAGGATTGCTTTATATCCAGGCAAAACAAAAAAATTATCATCTCTTCTACTTAGGCCATTGGTTGCTAAGGATAATTGCATAGACGAAAAAATGGGGGATGAAGCACCAGTATCTCCATTCAAACCACCTTGATCTCCTAAATACAACCCCGGTTTTATAACAACATTATTATATTTGTAAGACATTTAAACCTATATAGTAGTTTGTCAGTATTTTATATCGGTGAAAATTTCGCAATGGGACTTGTGCCATTAAATAAAACATTCTTTTTATCGTATGTTTTATTTATCGTATGTTTTATTTATCGTATGTTTTATTTATCGTGAGAAAAATTAATTTATTTCGGTACTACCATAAAACAATTTTATGGATGTAATCGCGTTTGCAATAGGCGCTATTGTTTTAACATGGTAAATATTTGAAGATATTGTATTATCTATTGTCCTTTCATTTGAAGTGTAGTTCGCATCATTATAAATTAAAATTTTATAACCTGGCATAACCAATAAATAATCATTTGTGTTGCTTGCTCCAATAGTTCCGGTTGCGCCTAAGTTAGGTGTTGATTTGTATATTGGATATGAACCATTAAGCCCATTTATAATATAAGCACCCGGAAATGCCGGAAAACCTTTCTCTTTGTATAGTGCCATATATAATATATTATAACTAAGAAAGATTTGCTCCATACGTTATTTGTTCTCGTATTTCTTTGCCTTCAAAAAATAAACGCCAGGAAGAAAGACCTAACCTAAGTGTAACAGTTTGGTTTTCTGCACCGTTTACAAAAGCATAATTTGGCATAAGACAATATTTGATTTCTTTTCCATAGGTATTGTCTATTATGTATGGTAAGGAGGATAGACAGGTATAGTTAATCGCGTTGTAAAGAATAATCTTGTATCCCGGAAGTACTGTTATGTTGGTTGGTAAATCGTTAATATTACTGTAACCAGTGTCTGTGGTATTTGTTATACTACAAAAAACCGAAAAAGACCCAGTACCACCTATTAATCCAAACCAAACACCTGGGTTCAAAAAATTATAGCCGTTATTTTTATATTCTGTCATATTATATATTCTATTTTACAGAAATATTTGTGCTAAACCCATTTACAAATATTTTGATTTATTGGTTCAATGAAAGTTCTTGTCCTCGTCATTGTGTCGTTTGACAAGCCGGTTTACTACGATATGTTGGCGGTTTGGAAAAAACGGATAAATGACCAATCCCTTACTGAAAGGTGCATTACTGATGTTTGGTTCATCCAGTGCAAATCGGATAAAGAATGGGTCGGGGACATTGTCAACGATTTAAGTGAACCGAGTTCTACTCCTTTAAATAAACAATCGCTTAATCAGTCGCTAACGCTTAATCAGTCGCTAACGCTTAATCAGTCGCTAACGCTTAATCAGTCGCTAACGCTTAATCAGTCGCTAACGCTTAATCA
>Ga0247722_10000427_pt1 | contig 26200 bp, 24 predicted proteins | sample MSEWelMarce3H_FC_FD_189094 | JGI IMG/M metagenome (GOLD analysis project Ga0247722, IMG submission 189094) | Subsurface sediment microbial communities from gas well in West Virginia, United States - MSEEL Well Study Marcellus 3H_FC | ecosystem: Environmental > Terrestrial > Deep subsurface >... | reverse complement strand
CCCAACAGCAACAGCTTCTGATCCTTGTGAAACTTGCCCCGCACCGGGACCGAACGCGGCAGAATAAGAGCCTTGATTTGACTGACCCGCGTAACTACCAAGAGCAACTGCCTTCTGTCCTTGTGAAGTCGTACCCGTGTTATCTCCTATCGCAACTGCCTGCTGTCCTTGTGAAGTCGTACCCGTAGTTAATCCAATAGCAACAGAACTATTACCTTGTGACCCACTACCGGCGCCATTCCCGATAGCAACCGCACTAGTACCTTGTGAACTGTTACCCGCACCTGGTCCAACAGCAACAGCACGACTACCTTGAACAGAATTACCAGCACCCGCACCAACAGCAACCGCTTCAGCACCTTGTCTATCGTTACCCGTATTAAGACCAATCGCAATACATTGTTGCCCCTGTGTAGTTTGACCAGCATTAGACCCAACAGCAACAGAATTAATACCTTGTGTTGAACTACCCGCAGTATATCCAATCGCAACAGATTGTTCCCCCTGTGTAGTTTGACCCGCACCTGATCCAACAGCAATCGATCTCAGCCCCTGTCTATCGTTACCCGCATTAGACCCAACAGCAATCGAATTAGCACTTTGACTTGTATTACCCGCACCTGGTCCAACAGCAACCGAACTCCCCCCTTGTGTAGTTTGACCCGCATTAACCCCAACAGCAACCGAACTTGCCCCCTGTGTAGTTTGCCCTGCATAATACCCAACAGCAACTGAATTAATACCTTGTGTAGTTTCACCCGTATATGCACCAACAGCAACCGAACTCCCCCCTTGTGTTGTTCTCCCAGCTAAAAATCCAATAGCGAGACTCGTCGATTGCTGACTTGTCTCTCCCGCATTATATCCAATAGCAATCGAATTAGCACTTTGACTTGTATTACCCGCACCTGGTCCAACAGCAACTGCCTGCCCCCCCTGTGAAGTTTGACCCGCTTCTTTTCCAATAGCAACTGCCTGCGCCCCCTGTGTAGTTGAACCTGCACTCCAACCAATCGCAACCGAATTACCACTTTGACTTGAATTACCCGCATTTAAACCAACCGCAACGGCATTTGAACCTTGACTTGTTGTTCCAGCACTTTTACCAACCGCTACTTGTGTTTGTGTAAGTTTTAAGGTTGTCCCCACATTAAAATCACTTGTATTGGGATTAATTGAAAATGCGGTTGTCGTTATATCAGCAAGTAAAGGTTTAACTCCAGAACCGGATACAAATACAGGATAGTAAGTAGCATTAATACTCGTATCTGTAATGACTGGTGCAATAGCATCTACATAAGACTTCGTAGCAGCATCTTGAGCGGCGCTGGGGTCAACCAGGTTCCTAATACGACCGGTAGAACTCATATCCAGATTTCCGGTTATTTTGGCTGCCCCCGATACATCCAGTTTCGCGGTGGGTGCAGTTGTTCCAATTCCTAGATTACCGCAAATGTCAAATCTAGCTACATCAACACCTCTTATACGAAACGGTATTATATTTTGTGAAGGATCGCGACTATTGACATCCATCTCGTTATGTGGCAAATATATATAATAAAAACATTATATTTAAAATCTGGGGAACGCGGTGTATTGCGCAAGATGCGACATAAACATAAAAATACGTATATATATTAAATGTCGTTCTATCCGAATAATAGTTCTTTTTCGCAATTCCCGCAACCAATTCAAACAAGACCTACGAGTACTCCTGGTGTAATACCGGGGGTTCCTGGTGCGGGTTCGGGTTCGGGTGCGGGTGCAGGTGCAGGTGCGGATTACCCTCCTGGTTCCATGAGCTTCATTAACCTCAATATTGATGAATATCGTGTTCAGGATTTAGAGGCATTTTTTACGCTTCCTACTAAAAACTACGATCTTCAGGATGTCGTTCATAAGAAAAAGACGATGTGTGCAGCGGTGGACCGTGACGGCACCCTTACCTCAACAACACGCACAAATATCCATTCTTTCTTGGACCAGGCTCTCGCGCGTATCGTTCAGCATCTTCAACCCATCGGAAGCGGAAAGCCGATAACCGCTCTTCCTCAGAACACCCTCACCGGAGATAACGGCCACTTCATTATCAATAATCCCGCGCGTGACGGAATTAAGAACTACGACTCTAGTAGCAAGACCGGTATTAACTTGGACGATAATGGCGCGCCTCCCGGAACGATGAACCCTCTGAAAGTGAATACCATTAAGCGTGCTGTGAATATCGATACTCGGTTCCGTCCCAATTATTATACTACGAAGAGTTCCGATCTTCAAATCAATCTGCCAACGAAAGTGGAGCGTGCCGTGAGCATGCGTCTTGCGTCGATCGAGATTCCGATGTCGTTTTATGCGATTAGTTCGGATTTCGGGAATAATGTATTTAAGGTGTCGTGGAATTGGGGCGGTGTACAGGATGCGTCGTCGGCGCTGATTACATTATCCGACGGGAATTATGATATCGGGCTCTCTGATAAGACGAAAGCTGCAAGACTTGAGACGGAAATCAACGCACGATTGGCGGCGACCGAGGCAGGTGTTGCGACCAACGGCAAACTGAATCTGCGGTATGAAGTGAATCCGATTACGGGAAAGTCGCGGTTTTACCAGGATGCTTCAGCGACGTTGGTTCCGTCCCCGATTCCATTCAAAATTTACTTTAACACCACCAGCACTGGTGCGATTTTATCGGTGAGTGAGAATCCGCAACCTTTGCAGATGACGCTGGGGTGGATGTTGGGGTATCGTGCCATGAACAATTTAAACGGAATGTACAGTTCAGTCGCGACTGGTTCAATTATGTCGGAAGGTATTTGCAACGTTCAGGGGACGAGGTATATTTATGTCAGTATCGATGATTTCGTGAATAGTTCGAATAATTATTTTACGGCGGCGTTTGCTACATCGGTGATGGCGCCTAATATCATTACGCGTATTAATGTCGCGGATTTGGCGCAGGATGTGACCGTGTATCATTATGCACAACAGGAGGGATATTCTACGGAATTGGACAGAAGTAGGAATTATTTCGGGCCAGTTGATATTCAGAAGATGCGGGTTACACTGTACGATGAGTATGGACGTATCGTGAATTTGAATTATATGGATTGGTCGATGGAGTTGATGTTTGAGTGCATCTACTCATAACTTCATCCCTCTACTCGCGCGGGCGCTCGTTCCGGGATTCCGTTACTCGTCTGCTACGTATCTAGGCCGGATGTGTTAGGCCATTTACCATTATATAGTTTGTACCACCGATTTGTATAAATATTGCAGCAGGCGAGTTGAGTAGCTGTGGAACGAACGCCCGCGTGAGTGAAGCTGCGGAACGAACGCCCGCGTGAGTGAAGCTGTGGAACGAACGCCCGCGTGAGTGAAGCTGCGAAGCAACGATCACTAGTGCCCGCACGACCCACAACCACCCCCCGACCTCACACCGAACATCGCCGACACGGAAAAAATCGGTTGTGTGGAACGTGCAAGCATATCGCGTAAGGCCGGTTGGGCAGGAACGTTCGGTTCTCTCGCAGTTGTCGCGCGGAACTGTCGGGGTGCTTGAGCTGCTGCGTCTCCGGTGGAGGTGGATGACCCGCTAACAGCATAAACTACCGGTCGGTGGTTCGCCATCGTTGTATAAAAAAGTGTGCGTTGCATGATTACGTAAATTCGTATGTATATAATCATGTTATTTTTATTATTGTTATTTTTATTATAGCGTGAAAGTGGATAATAGCATCATCAGTATTGACAGAACATCAGTATTGACAGAACATCAGTATTGACAGAACATCAGTATTGACAGAACATCAGTATAATCATAAATAATGTAGAACATGATAGGAGTACAATCGATGAAAGTACCATCGTTATTTTGTATGCATATAAAATGAATTCGACCAGAAACTCGATAACGTCCATCACCGTAATATCTATTAGCTGCACATCATGTGCGTTGGGTGGCTTATAATGCGCACCGATGCGACTTTTCGTTATATATAAACATGTCTGCGGTTTTTGTTTCGAACGGCCGATACGTCGCCCGGTTATCGCGAAGAATATCGCCGGTTTATGGACTTCAACGCAGACGTCGTGATTGTTGTCACCAAACCGATATCTTGTGTATGTATATTCATACTGCTCGTCATAGATTTGCTGTAGGTATTTCTCTCGGAACCATGACGTCGTAGAAGGCGCTGATGCAATTAATACCGGCGTAAATGTAAGCGCAAGCGTTAGCACGAGTAGTAGTTGTTTCATGTGTGTGTCATTATCTATAAAACCCGAAAATTGTATTCAATTCTGTAGCGGGGATTAGTATTTGAATTTCTGTGGCTCCCGGGCTCCGTTAGCACAGACACCTATTGTAATACGCAATCCCGTATTTCTGCGTCTTATTTCCTTCCAGCGGGTTCGATGCCGCTTTGGCTGGTGCTTGTGTGCGAAGAGCCGACCGCCCCTTCAAACGGGCTAAATACCGGTCATACGACCCGTGCTTTACATCCACGCCGGCACCTGGAGCGGATGTAGAACCAGGGCGCATCCGAGTAACACTATGATGCGTTGAACTTCCATGAGAAGGGACATTCGAATGCACGATACCTGCGACGGCGCGGTCGCTATACTGGTTCCAATTTACGCCGATAGGTAGTGTGGCTGCAGTATATACATTTAATGCCGCGCGGTTCATCGTGTATTCGCTTGCGGGGACGCGAACCGTGTTCCATATCTTCTGTTGCGTAGCTATCGCCGCTGCAGCGACATCACTTGCCGGAATAGTTGTATTGATATTACGGTCTTTAAGCGGGACTTGGAAATTACAACTAGGACAGTTTGGGAATAATTGGGGCATGTTTTAATATTTATGGCGTGAAAATATATATAATACGATAATATTATAAGATTATACGATAAATTGAAATATAAAAACCGAAAATAAGGGGATGAAACGGATGAATCTGGTTATGCGACGTGAAAATAACGACAGTAGTAATAGCGACGATGACGGCGGCGGCGGTGGCGGTGGCGGCGCTGCTAGCACCAGCGGATCCCGAAAATATGAATGCGATAATTGTCACACCGAGTTCCCCAATAAAACTACGATGAGCCGGCACGCGTTATTTTGCAGGACGTTGGCGGATATACGGCGGGGCAGCGGCGGGGGCAGCGGTAGCGGTAGCGGTGTATCCCTATCGACACACACCGTTATCGCCGCCGATGATGCATTAATGCCGACTCAGCGCGAAATGTTTATCCTGATTCAGGAGCTCGCGGCGAAATATAATAAGGTCAACGACGAATTGGATGTAATGAAGCAGTGGGCGAAAATGGTCGGGCGGAGGATCGGGGGTGCGTCGGCGTCGGCGGGTGGTGGTAGCGGCGGTGCATCAGCTCTCGCTGGTCTCGACTTCACTTCCATCACGCGTCAGAAACGCCAGAATATGGAGGTCATACTAAATGAAGAGGACGCCGAAAACCCCGATGTCGCGGAATTACGCCCTGCATTCACGGAATGGATCTCGTCGTCCGCCGCGATGTCGTCTCTCACCGATACGGATTTAAATGTGGTTTTCAACGAAGATCTGGTCGCAGGTATTACCGCCGCAATCCTGCGCGTCATGGCCGAACATACCGCGGAATCGGGCAAATCACACCTCGTCCCTTTCAAACTGGCGGATATAAAACAGGGCGCATTCTATATTTACGACACGGCGTTCAAGGTGGGCGCAGCCCCCGCCCCAGAAAATGGCCAAGACCACCCAGCCCCACGGAAATGGCGCGCGATGGAAGCATGCGAGTTTCAGTTGCTCATGCGAACATTTCATAAACTATTATTCAAGGAGTTCAAGAAATGGCAGGACCGGAATTGGGAGGCGCAGAATCAAATGACGAAACAGCGCCAACGTGCAGCGACGTCGTATCAACATGTGATGTCGTCGTTTCAATGCTCGCCATCGATGGCGTCGTGTGATGGGATGTATCCTATTCCTGTTTCTGCGGTGGTGGAGGATGAAGACTGTGGCGGAGGCGACAACACACCACCTGTCGGCGGTGCAGATACTGTCTTATCGGAAGATTTCGCTACGCTTTACAATAAATACGCGGATAAAATGATGGGCGGCGCTTTGTCGGATGATACGATACTTGCGCGGGTGAGGGCGAAATTGTGGAAGGATATGAAGGCGTGGCGGCTCTAGTGAGGGGTGGCCCCCTCAAACTCCCCCGGTATGCCAGGGGCGCACCCCTGAAACCCGCATTGGTTGTGCTGGAGGTGGGATGTGTGTGTATTACAATCAGGCTTTATTCAATCTCTCAAGAATGTCGTTGATGAGAGATTGTTGATTGGCGACTTTCGGTTCCAATTATCGTTCTAACCAATATGAAACGTACGTCGGGTATGCTATGCTATAAGACAAGGTGGGGCTATAAAAATTAAAACTAATAGTGGCACCTGAAGTATTAAACTGGTCATCTGTTCCACTGTTGGACAGATTTCCCCAGCTTCCCCCAGACAACGGATAATTATTTCCAAATTGAACACAACGATGCGTCATACGAAGTGTCGAGTAATCACCCGTAGATGAATTGTTTAACCAAGTGATAGGCCATAATGTTATTTCTCCATGACATACCCGTCTATATACCGACGCGGCGGGGTATTTGAATGCGGTGTTATTTATAGCATTAAATAAATGAAAACCGTGTGTGGTCAGGAAACCATTTCCATTAGTGTCAGGGTAAATTGTCGAATCTTGATTATATTGACAAAAATAGTTTCCACTGTAACCACCAACTCTTAAATAAAATTCATGGTTGGTGGCTGAATCATGTTGAAGCATAATAGTATAATGTAACCTTCTGGGTCTGAAATTAAAATATATGGAAAATTGCCACCCTGTTGATTGATCAGGGAATGCGACGTGCGTGTTTACATTGCTTTTAATAACAGTCATGTTATCAATAGCTGATGACAAATTAGAAACAGATGTGGACAAATTATTAATACCTTCAGTCAAATTAGTATTAATTTGATCAGCATACGCCTTAGTAACCGCATCTTTAGAATTAGTTGGTTCAACCATATTAATAACAGAACCAGTAGAACTCATATCCAAATTTCCTGTTATTTTGACCGCACCTGTATACAACGTGTCAATACTCGGATTATAATATAAATTACTATCCGCATACAAATTCCCCCTAGCAGTTGTATTATCACTAGTAGGGAGAGTTGAACTGCCCACTCCGGTGATATATATAGTACTTGATGTAGTATCATTTCTAGTTATACTCGGGTTATTCACCCAATTTGAACCGGTGACATATGACAACGTAGCAGCATCTTGGCCAGAAGTAGGATCAACGAGGTTGTTAATACGACCGGTAGAATTCATATCCAGATTTCCGGTTATTTTGGCTGCACCTGTCACATCCAACGGCACCGTCGGTATCATCGTATTTACACCAACGCGCCCGTTTGTAACTATCGCTTGGTTCGACGATGCAGAATTATTCGCATATATCCGTCCAACAACTTCCAGTTCTGCTACTGGCGTATTCGTCCCAATACCAACATTCCCCACCGTTGTTAATGTTGAACTCACCTTTACTGCACCTGTCACATCCAACGCCACCGTCGGTGCTACAGACGACCCCACGCGCACCGAGTTTCGCAGAATTGCATTTCCCGTCACATCCAACGGCGCGGTTGGTGAAGCCGTCGCAATACCAACATTCCCCGCCGTTGTTAATGTTGAACTCACCTTTACATCACCTGTCACATCCAACGCCACCGTCGGTGCTACAGATGACCCAACCCGCACCGAGTTTCGCAGAATTGCGTTTCCTGTCACCTCCAAAGGCGCTGATGGCGCAGTACTTGAACCAACGCCAAGGTTGCCGGATATTAACATGATATTTGTAGATGGATTATACGTCGGACCACTTTGGTCGCTTCGTAGTAATACCCTCTTAGTTGTCCCATCTGTCGTAGGCAGATCGCCGGCATTAATGAATGTAAGATAATGCGTGCTATTCGTAGCGTCTGTTCTTTCAAGAGTGGGAAATAATGAGCCAGACCCGTTGTAACTAATGATATTATCCACGTATATTTTGGTAGCGGCATCTTGGTTTGAAGCGGGATTAACTAAATTGTTAATACGACCGGACGAATTCATATCCAGATTTCCTGTTATTCTGGCTGCCCCGGTCACATCCAACGGCACCGTCGGTGCTACAGACGACCCTACACGCACCGAGTTTCTCATGATTGCATTTCCTGTCACATCCAACGGCGCGGTTGGCGATGGCGTCGCAATACCAACATTCCCCACAGTTGTTAATGTTGAACTCACCTTTACATCACCCGTCACATCCAACGCCACCGTTGGTGCAACAGATGACCCTACGCGCACCAAGTTTCGCAAAAGTGCATTTCCCGTCACATCCAACGGCGCGGTTGGCGATGGCGTCGCAATACCAACATTCCCCACAGTTGTTAATGTTGAACTCACCTTTACATCACCGGTCACATCCAACGCCACCGTTGGTGCAACAGACGACCCAACCCGCACCAAATTTCGCAGAATTGCATTTCCTGTCACATCCAACGGCGCGGTTGGCGATGGCGTCGCAATACCAACATTCCCCACAGTTGTTAATGTTGAACTCACCTTTACATCACCCGTCACATCCAAATCTACAGTTGGTGCTGCGTTATTCACACCTACGCGTCCCGTCGTTGTTATCGCGGTGCTTGTTGATGAACCAGAAATAATCCGCGCTGCCCCTGCCACATCCAAGTCCACAGTTGGTGCTGCGTTATTCACACCTACGCGTCCCGTCGTTGTTATCGCGGTGCTTGCTGATGAACCACAATTAATCCGCGCTGCCCCAGTCACATCCAAATCCACAGTTGGTGCTGCGTTATTCACACCTATGCGTCCCGTCGTCGTTATCGCTATCCCGGTCGTTGCAGTCGATGTTATTCTTGCTGCAGCCACCGACGCTTCACCGGCTATATCCAACCGCACTCCTGGAGTGTTCGTTCCAATTCCAATATTACCAATTCCGTCAATAATCATACGCTCGGTCCCTCCAGTAACAATTCGAACTGAATTATTATATTTCCTCCCGGTAGCATGGGTATTAACCCCGGTTAAATCAATACAACTATTCGCAGAGGTTTGTGCACTCAAACGAAGAAACCCAGAACTTTCTAATGAATTCACGCCGCTAATTTCATTTACTGACTGAAAAGGACTTGGAATATCGAAAATAGGATTGATCGTATTTGATATTAATTTAATTCGTGGATTATCGGAGGCATAACTCGCCGCCAAACTGCTAATATGTGTCGTTCCATTTATGTCTAATATGGATTTTACCGATGGGTTTCCATGCGCCGAAGTGTCTGCGAAATTATTTCCAATACTCACCGGTCCATTTAAATTCGTTCGCCCCGTCATCGATACCACACCCGATACATCAATCACAATCGAATTTTTTTGGGTTGGGCCATTTCCAGTCTGGAATGTGATAAAATTGGGTGAGGTTATGCCTAACCCACCAGATGAGTCTTGTAGTCCAAGAGTTGTAGTAGCACCGGTGACAGTTCGATGATACATCCCTGGATACGCAGTCGTTGTGGGTGCGGATGTTGATTCATTCAACATAATCATCGCGGATGACGCCATTTTCGTTCGTGGCGTTCCGGGATGTGTTCCGACCATTACATTCCCGCATACATGAAGTGCGCGGCTAAGTTCACTTTTTGCAGTCATTTCAATCGGCGATATCCCACCCACTCCGACTATTCCGCTTGAATTTAACACACAAAATTGGTCAGTTCCGGCAATAACATCTCCAGTTGTAAGGTCAAATTTCATGCCTATTTTTCCTACATTATTATTATGAAGAGTGATTGCCGCCGTTGGCGGGTTTCCATCGATATTATGGACCAGTTTAATACCGTGTGTAATAGCTGCCGCGGTTTCGGGTGATTTCGTTGTTCCACCGGTTAACGTATCTTTACCAGAAGCAAGAACTACATATTCACCGCTTTGTTCGCCGCCTTTTATAAAAGTACGTGGGCGAGTATTGCTTCCTGTAATCGACGGGTCTTCTACATAAAATGATGAATGGATGGATTTACACGCGAGGTCATTCATAACAACTGTACCCGTAGTTGCGTCAGATGCGTTGGTTGAATATCCACTTGCAATATATCGAAAATTAGTTGTACCCCCGAAACTACCATTAGGGTCATTCACCCCCAGCGGTGCTGTATTTGACCTATACTGGACCGAGTATTGCGGTCCGAATGAGTTGGATTGTCCGACTGGACCGGTCGGACCGGTTGCACCTACTAAACCTTGTGGTCCGTTAGGTCCGGTGTTTCCGGTTGGTCCAAACGGTCCTGTACGACCATCGTAACCGGTTGGACCCTTAACACCTGGCTCACCATCTTTTCCGATAGGGCCGGTCTTTCCCGCTATACCGTCAATACCCACAGCCCCAAATGTAGTCTGTAAATATGAATAAGTTGTTTCATTTGTTGCTATATTTGTTTGATAATAAATTAACACATTCGCGGTCTGATTTGATGTTTCCGTGTTTCTAATATAGAGTTGTAATTGAAGATATACGTTTGTGCTACTTCCATTTGAATCTTTCAACGTAACAAACTCAACCGGCATTTCTATCTTGTATAACTTCTTCGCTGTGGTAGTAACCGGCACACCGGTATTGCTAGTTTTAAGATTAAGAACATTATCATCTCCTGTCCAACTTTTACCAATATATTTAATGTGGTCCGGTAAATACTTCGCTCGTGGTGGATAATACCCTGAATCACCGCCATCTTTTGTTTCAATAATTAAACCGTCAGGCGACGGTTGGTTCTGTGTGCCCGTAATCATGAAAACAGCTGCGTATATCGACACTTGATTCGCATCAGAGTTTGAAGGAACATTAGCATATAAATTCAAAACCCATAAACCACTTGGGATAACTGCTAAGGATGTTATTTGAGATGCAGTATTCCAGAACCGACTACTCGGAATAGTTTTATTCGAATTACCGTATGTTGCGCTTACTGAAATTGGGCCGATGGTTCGCACACTACTCTGGATAGGAACTTTGGAAAGCATATAAGAATCTGTTATGAGCTCGTTAGTAATCGAATCACCATCAGGGTTCAGCCATAAAATCGTACCGTTTGACCCCTGGATTCCTTGGATACCTTGCTCTCCTTTTATTCCTTGTTCGCCGACCGGTCCAATCGCGCCAGTTGCACCCGCTGCACCGTTTGACCCAGTTGCACCTATTGGTCCGGCTGCTCCAGTTGGACCGAATACACCCACAGTTGAACCAGCTGGACCAATCGGACCCGTTACGCCGGTAGGTCCAGTTGCACCATCCGACCCGTTTTGTCCAGCATCACCGATACCGGGTGGTCCTTCTGGACCCCTAGGACCAACATTCTGTTGTTGTTGCTGGATTGCAAGAACGGCTTTGTCTACATAATATTTCGTGACGACGTCTTGGTTATCACTTGGATCGCGGACGTTTTTAATACGATTAATTGGTGCGCCAACACCATTACCACCGGTCATATCAATATCACCGTTGATAAATATGACACCTGCATTATTTCCGATTCTATGTGTTAGATTACCAGTATTATAAGACACATCTGTTGGCCCAAATGTGGTCCCCCCCATTGCTGCGTCATTTGTTCTAACAAAATTTTGGGTTCCGCTACGAGAAAACCCGCCAATCCTTTTCCAATTATTGTTGTTTGACATTCTTAAGTATTATATACGACGCTTCACTTGTTGCGTGATATATAATAACTATCAAAAATAAAAAATTATGAATACACGCAAATTCATGGCAAGTCAAACAAATTGCGTGCATGTGGTCGATTCGTGTCGCCAGCAGCATAATCGGCGTTGAGTGCGGCGTCGTCGTCGTCGGAGTCTTGAACCATCAGTCGCATATTCTCTCTTTGTTTATTGTATATATTCTGCGATTGATTTTCTCGTCGTCTCTTTGTTTGCTTCTGCTGCTGGTTCAGTTTGTATTTTTTCATAATTGATGCATTCGGAGGCAACAATCCTAAATCGTCAGGATTTGGCAATACGGACCGAAACTCAATTTCTTTTGGAATAGGACGCTGAATCCCGCGTGGCATTTTACCATCTAAATATTCATCTATTAGTTCTTTCCCAATCGGTATCTCTCGTTCCAACTGTTTTTTTGTATATATGTGTTCTTTTACAGGTTCATCATCTTTTTGAGATTTCATTACAAGTGTATTTCCATCAAACATCATGGTTGATGAGTAATGATGGCTTTCTACTTCGGCATTTTCTGCCTCTGTTGCTGCGTGTATTTTTTTCGTATTTTGTCGTCGTCGTCGGCGTGTGCGTGGTCTTGGTCCCGGTCTTTGTCTCGTCTTTCGTACCATATTATTGTATATGTATATAACATAGACAATAATGAAATTTGCGCTCTTGGACGGTCATGTAAGTCATTCAAAGTCGGAAGAAAATAAAGTATATACAGATAAATATCAGTATTTAGATGATTTACTTGATAAAACATTTATAACCGACTATTTTTTAGACCACAATCTTCCGGTTCGCGAACCGGGGGATGACTCTCCAAATGCTGCATCGAATAAATAATACTATAATATATACATGTGTCTCACAGATTTAATTGTTCTGGCTGTCATTATTTTGGCACTGGATTCCGTGTTTTTATACCTAGCCAAAGATGTTTTTGTGCGACAAGTTATGCTCGTCCAAGGAACCGCGATAAAAGTAAATATACCAAGTGCAGCGGTATGTTATCTCCTGATTGTACTCGGCTTATATTACTTCGTTCTTCGTCACATCATCGTTCCTAATGCGACTTCCGCGGCAGCAGCCATCCAAACGATGCGTCTCGGCGATGGAATAAAGGCGGCATTCTTCCTCGGTATTCTCGTCTATGGTGTGTATGAGACGACAACGCTTGCAATTTTGCGTAATTGGAGTACTATGACTGCAGTCATCGATACAACCTGGGGTGGTACGCTGTTTGCTCTCTCAGCTTATCTTTTTTATAAGTATAAGTCTTTGGTGTTTTGATTCCGTTCCATTCCATTAGCACAGCCATCGTTCCATTTGAAACTCGGTGGTGGTATTATTGAAAACTGTGATGTTATGTTTGCGGCAACTTGTAATTATACTAGAATACATCATCAATTGATATATGAACTGAATTAGGTTATATATGAATAAACAAACACCAACAACGTCCATATTCGTGCATCCAGAGAACGATGTTATCGGCGAACCGTCCCTATTTAAATACGGTGATACAAATATATTCGCGTAATGATTTATTCCAGTTTCACTGGGGTGGACGCTACCGTATTCAGGGTCATCGAATCGAATATACTGTGTGGTACCGTCAGCGCCAGAAATCGCTCCAATTTCGCCAATTCCTGTATTACACCGGTCTATTCTCTCGAATTCACGTTCAATCTTTGTATTCAGATATTCGCGACCCCATGATGAATTATAAAAACTGGGTTTGAACGCTTGACGACCGCCATATGTATAAGTAGGCGTTTCATCAGTTGTTGCGGCACGTATGTGTCTGCTGCCATATTCGTCCTGGTTGGGTAATGATTTGTATAACTGGGCGTTGCTACTATTGCGTTCATATAGCGATTGCTCTTGCTGCCGTTGGCTTTGGGGGGGCGGGTTCCATCCAAAGCAACAGCTCAAGAATGTTTTTCGAATATCTTCTATTTTTTCGAAGATTTTCGCGGTTTGCGTCTCGCCATTATTTATCGATAATAGCACAAACATGCAAAAAATGGTGTTACTGCATATATCCAACACCCCAAATATATACGTATAATCTTTAATAATATACCGAATGTATAACGTATCACAGAGAACCTCAAGTAGAATCGTAGCGCATTCCAGTTTCAGATAAAACGGTTTATCCTTAAAAATAGTAAAATATACAGTACCCATTAAGCGGGTTAATGCAATATTATGATATACCGGCGGCGGCGGAGTCGGGTATGCGAGCGATGTAATGAATAACAATTGTAAAAAGCCGAAACCGATGGATGAATGAACTCGATAAGGATTCTCCATCGTGTAATTATATTCTCTCATAATATATTTTTATGTCATATCGTGTCGTCATAACGAATATAAGAATAAAATGTGGTGTATGATGTAATAATGGCTTGGTATGGAAAATATCGCCCAACCAATCGATGGAACCGATGATGCAGTTCGCGCTTTTTTGGCCATGATAGTTCTTTTAATATGCGTTGAATGTGCAAAAGAACCGGAATATTGTTGTGACTATTGCGATAAGGTGTATAAGCAGGAGGCGCGGTATCATGCTCATATCACGAAGTGTGTCGAAAAGGATATGGTTCTAGTTCGGCCGGCGGCAGAAGCCGTTGTATGTGCAGCCGATTTCTCGGAATTGTTGCGCCAGAATCGCGAGATGATGGTGTTGTTGCAGAAACAGCAGGAAACAATACAGGTATTAGTGGCGCAGCTTGTTCCGGTGGTGAAAATGAATATAGAATGAATTTAATGTATATAAGTAAATAATGTATTCGTGCGCGTCGTGTGGAAAGTCGTATAAGTTTCCGGGTGGGTTGAATAATCACAAGGCGAGGTGTGGGGCGTCAGGGGGCGGTTCGGCCGCGGGTGTGGCCGTGGCTGGTGCTGCGAATGACGATGATATTACGAAAAGCCCGTTTTTCACGATACCGCTTACGAGTTTTAAACCTACCGCGAATTTTACGAAAGAAGACCTTGAAGAGTTAGAAAAACGGAAACAGGCGCGTTTGAATTCGATACTTAAGTCGCAGCAAGAAGAGAAGAATAAAAGTGCGGCAGCAGCAGCGTCTAGGGCGGCTACTGCTGCGAAGACTACTGTTACGAATGTAAATGGCGGGTCTGTTGTCACGAATAATTCATCAAATGTCGGGAATGAAGAGCATAATGCGTCGTTTAATATAAAATATGTGAAACGTTCTGAGGAGACCCAAGAAGTGGTTCGGGCAATTATTGCTGCCGCGCATGAGTACTGTAAAGGACGTATTATTGTAACGAGTGACGAGCCTGCACCCGGTGGCGGCCCTTTGACTGGAATCAATACGAGTGTAAATGCGAATGGGACTACCGTGTATAATCACCCGACGCGTACCATTTCGATTATCGAGACACCGCCGGAGGAAGTAAGTCCAGAGGAGGAGCATGATATTACTTTGGAGAAGATGACATACTTGATTATTTCACTCATTCAAAATAACAATAAATTAACAAAGGAAAATCAGATGCTGCGGTCGATTGTTGCTAGAATTGACCCGGCGTGTTTTGAATAAGGCTCGCGTCTCTCGCGTCATTAACTCCGCTCGGTCATTCTCGCTCGAGTTGGATTCGCGAGCAGCAGCGTGGCAGGAATGGAAGAATGACCGAGCGGAGTTAACGAGTGGAACGAACGAAGTGAGTGAAAGGAGTTATCGACGCGAGATTAGTATTTGAATAATGATGACTCATATTGTGTCATTATGATTCGTGTTTATTTTCTGTGGTGGTGTTGTTGTTTCTATTATCAATAATTTTACATCACCACCATAAAATTGAAATCATACCTCGTGTATATTCTAGATTGTATGTCACCGGATTCATTCTCTCATATTCATGGATTATAAAGCCGGCTACACTGTCGAACATTCATTTCCAAAACTATACGCGCAGGACAAAAACGGAAAAATAAAAGTATGGACCGCCGCCGTACTTGTGAATTCTTCGGATACCGGTGGTGGTGGCGGCGGCGCAGTTGCATCGCGGATTACGCATGGATATATCAACGGAAAGCAGCAGGTGGCGTATCGTGATTGTGAGGCCGGTAAAAATATCGGTCGTTCCAACGAAACAACACCTCTCGAGCAGTGTATCTCCGAAACTCGCCGCAAATGGACCGACAAGAAGGAAAAGGAGGCATATACCGAGACAAAACCAGCGGATTGTGGTGAAGGATACGGCGATATTTCTGGGAATGACTACGACGCGGATGAAGGCATCGACAGCGGCGGCGGCGGCGGCGAAAGTGCCATCCCCGCTGGTCCGTTCCTTCCTATGCTCGCACAGACGTTTGACCCCGCCGACATTACTGCATCATCAAAAAAGAAAAAGGTCATCAAATTCCCCTGTTTCGTTCAGCCTAAATTGGATGGATTGCGTTGTGTATCGTATGCGACACGCACAGCCAACGAGAATGAGGTCGCTCTTCAATCGCGCACCGGTGCATTATTTACTGGACTCCCTCATATCGCCGCTGCGCTTCGCCCCTATCTCTCGCAACATCCGAATATCGTCATCGACGGCGAGTTATACACCGACCAAATGCCGTTTGAAGAACTCGCCGGACTCATCAAAAAAAAGAAAATCACCGATTCTGATGTTGCTCGACTTAAAAAAGTCAAGTATCACGTCTATGATATCTACGACCATGCTCGGCATGATATGCCATACTCCGAGAGAATGGGGCTCCTCGCAGGCGCGGTTCGACGTTGTGGGTGTGTCGCTAACGATACACTTACCGCGTCGGGACGGATGTTGCGAAGCGCGGCTACGACGGTAGTCGCAACAGAGGATGCTGCGGCGGTCGTCTTGGTCCGCACCGAGCAAGTGGCTGTGCTTTCTGAATTTCGACAGTTGTTTGCTGAGTTTGTTGAAGCGGGGTATGAGGGCATCATGTTGCGAAACGCAGCTGGCGTCTATCGTGCCAACTACCGCAGTAATGACCTGCAGAAATACAAGGAATTCATGGAGGATGAATACCGTATTATTGGCTTCACAGAAGGTGAAGGACGTGATGCAGGGGCTGTCATTTGGATGTGTGAAACAGCAGATGGAAAGGAGTTTTCTGTCAGGCCTCGCGGTACTATTCAACAACGACGTGATTGGTTCAACGACGGGGCATCATATATCGGTAAGAACTTGACTGTTGTATATCAGGAACTGACGGAGGAAGGTAAGCCGAGATTTCCCATTGGTAAGGCGGTGAGATTTGGGTATTAGGATGGATTGGGTGGGTAGCCATGAATATATCCAGTGAATGACTGAATAATCTAATGAATGACATACCATCCATATATAATGAAGAAAACGTGTTTTAAAATCTCCAGCCCAAAAGCGATTTTGGACATTCCTGGAAATGTCCTTTTTGGCCAAACGAGTAGGTTTAATAATAGAAAAAAGATGAAAAAACAGATTTAGAGCATAATGCTCTCATTTGTATATTATACTTGAAATTATCCTTACTGAAAATTTTTTAACCACCCCGCGTCACCCCCGCTGGCATTTTTTCGCGGGGTATTTTAGGAAACCCGATGCGAACGTCAGCTATCCACAGTCACAGCTACTTGTTTCGATGCGATGTGTGTCAGTTCATAACTGATAACAAAAAGGACTACAGTCGTCACACATCGTCCATCAAGCACGCCAAGCGAACCGCCGATGGTCTCATTTTACCCGCCAGCGAACCGATTACGCCACCTCATAATAATCACATTTTACTCAAACTATCCAAGGATTACCCTACAGGAGAGACCACCGCCCAACATGCTTTTATATTTGATAAGCGGATTTATAAAAGCTGTGAAAAGTGTGGTCATAACTATCATAGCAAGAGCGGATTATGGAAGCATCGAAAAACATGTGAGGGTATTCCCGAGTCATCTGCGACTGATGCCTCTACTCCGGTGGCTCCCGCGACCGCTACCGCTACCGACCAAGATATGAAAGGATTGATGATGGATATGTTGAAGAACAACCAAGAGTTTCAAAATAAAATCATCGAAATGATGTGTAATCAGCAATCTCTCGCAATCAGTGCAGCGACTACTGCCGCGGTGGCCGCGGTGGCTGCAGCAGCACCCCCCGCCAACTACACCAACAGCAACAGCAACAATTATACGGGAACGACTAACAGTCATAATACGAATAATAATACGTTCAATCTCCAGTTCTTCTTGAATGAGCAGTGTAAAGATGCGATGAATATCACCGATTTTGCGAGGTCGATAAATTTGAAGGTAAGCGACTTGGATGATTTTGGGCGTATGGGGTATGTCCAAGGAATGTCGAAACTATTTATTGACAGTTTGAGAGAAACGGATGTGTGTAAGCGACCGATTCATTGTAGCGACGCAAAACGAGATACGCTTTATGTCAAGGATGCCGACAAGTGGGAGCGTGAAGACGCTGTGAATACCAAGATTACGAATGCTGTCCGGGTTGTAGAACATAAGAATATTGGCTTGGTAAATGAATGGGCAAAACAGAACCCTAGGTGTGAGAATAGTTCAACGAAGGAGAATACACAGTATATCAATATGTCGCGCGCGGTCTTGGACGGTGACGACAAGAATATTGCCAAGGTGATTAAACTGGTGGCGAAGGAGGTGGTGATCGAGAAATCATAACATACATAAACCTATAATCCTATAAATATATAATAAGATGACAAGCACTGCTAGCGCTGCATTCTCAGAATACGACGAAGCAACCCAACTCCATATCATCGAATTAGGTTGCTTTATTTATGACAAATCTCTCGAACATTACCGTGAGAAACATGCAACGAACGATGTAGGTACGCCCGCGACGTCCTGGGCCAAAGAATATGAATACAATCAATTGAAGCAACAGGTCGAAAATCTCTCGACACGTGTGTTTGAAACCCGTGAAGAAGAGTACAAAAAGGGCGAGGCCAAGGCAGCCGAATACAAGCAACAGCTTGCGGCTGAACGCCAGCGTCTCGATAAGATTCTCTCGACGATTCAAACCGACACCGACCGACAAATCGCATCGAAGACCGACCATCTGAACAAGAAAATCGCCGAACTTGAAGTAAAAAACAAGTGGTATTACAGTTTGTACGAGGATAAATCCAAAGGCAAGAATTATGAAGAGGAGTTATATCCGAAGTTATTGGATTATAATGACCAACATCTGAATTCCATCTGGCAAATCACGCATGTGGGTTCAGTATTAAGTGAAAAGACCGACTTTCATTTTCGTCATAAAGACCTTGGGGTGGTGATTTTACTGGATACCAAGAATAACCTTCCTACCAATCCAGTTGTCAGTACTGCTGAATTTGAGAGAGATATCCTTCGGAAAGAAACGAATGCGACCGGGGGTATCATGCTAGCCAACGGCAATATCTCATGCAAGAAGAAGTTTGAAATCAATAAAGTCCAGCAGAAAATCATGGTTTATGTTTCATCGTTCGAGAGAAATAATATTGCCTATGTATTCACTTTATTGGATATGATTATGGAGATGTCGCGTGGTGGCGGTATCGGCGAGGATGCATCGTCTGGCACTACGCCAACAACATCCGCCGTCATCGCCGCCTTTCGCGATCTACTTGTCGCGGATTATAAGCGCGAGCAGTCCAATTTGGAGAATGCCGAGAGATTGCGAAAGACGGCGCAAAAGGCAATCGACGCGATCATCGCGGATTTTGACACGCATTTTCCAGGCGAAGATATTGAAATGGCTGCGAAATCGGATGAAGTCGCGGCAAGTTCGGCGCGGGTTAAACCGAAAACAAGTACTGAAATCATCGATTATGACGCCATAGAAGAAGGTCGCACCATCGTGGGGCAGCGAAGCAAGTATTACTTGGAATATGGAACAACGATTCAATATTTCAAGAATAATTATGCAAGAAGTCAGAAGATGAAATCTCTCGAAGAACAGCAACAGCAACCAACTCCGGAACCGCCGGTTGTTATTTCGGTAAATACACTTACCGCGGCGAAGCCTGCATCTAAAAAAGGGGCGTCATCACGATGAAATGTCGTCGGCTACGATCCAATTATCCGCAGGTTTGTGCCAGAACTTCTTATAGTAAATGACTCCATTACACAAAAAGGCAGCACAATAACTATAAGATGAAGCGGATGTTACTAGTGCATCGGCGAATACCATCCCGTGAAACGTGGGCAATACATCACCGTTCAGGTGGAATTCGGTGTCTGTATTCGTGAACTTTTCTTTACATGAAGTTTCACTTGCCAGGTCATTACACTGTGAATAAATATGAAACCGCAGAGGCTTTTTATCTGCGCTATGATTTGCCCGAATATATTTCATTACATTCAAATAATATTCGTCCGATGTAATTCCAGAAAAGCGCGAATCACACTTATTGTCGCGACGAATATGAACAGCAACATTATAATACATAGTGTCAAATGGCGTATTTTTGTCGGCATAAAACAGCGACTTTATTAAATTCATCGTCGGGCTAGCCAATAATCGGGTAAGGTTATTCTCGACATATGGATAATTAGATGCAATTGATGAATAATGAGATATTGTATCGGCGACACCAGACGGCATAGAATAATGGTCGCGGAGGTTCATATAACGCATCAAACGGTCTGTGAAACCATGGTCATTCGTATAATTATGTTCAAAACTGGCGATATTCGGGAAAACATACTGGTTATTTGTAGCATTATAGGTATAAAGAATATCGACGATGATATTCTGAAACTGTGCGCCGAATCCATCGGTACGTGGTTGTGTTGTATAATACATTATCGTTGCTCTATATAAATCGAGTGTGATATCTCTATATATTTTTTATTCACGAATGTTGGGTCAGACGTTTTTGGGTGACGAATCTGTACAAAGTCCTGAGATGTCATATACTCGATAATGTTTTGCGTGCTGCATTCACCTGCACCGATATAATGATGTCCGTCACCCTCTGCAGTTACATATACAACACGGTCCTTTAAATACGACCCTGCACTCTTCAATATATTCAAATCGGAACCTTGTGCGTCGATTTTGATATAGTCGATGTATTCAACCCGGTCCCATGGAAAGCCGTCAAAGAACATTTTGAGAGAATAAACCGGAACATTGATGACTTCTTTGATTTTTCCTAGATATTTTTCATCATTCTGATAAAGGGAGGATGTTCCACAATCCTGGTTGCTGACATAAAACTTCATGGTAGTCGGTTCAGATACTGAACTTAATGCGCACTTTTGAATAACGAAACGGCCCTCATCGATATATTTGTATTGAAGACAATCGCCGTGACTATGATGTTGTTTCTTGTTATTTTTATTCATAATGCACGCAATACTGTCGGGGTTTGGTTCAAATCCGAATACCATCAAACCGGCGTCTTCATGCGACAACCAGGATTGTGATTGAGGGGCGTTATACGAGAGACCGATGTCAAGTTTGACATGGGTACATGTAGGTGGGATGCTATAATCGAACATAATAATATGGATACGATATTATTATGTTGTTAATAAAGTTACAAGTATATGACGCATATATCTTTTATTCATAAGTATAATCGTTGAATATCTCTTCGACAAACAAGTCATTTTCTAATTTGATATGAGAACCTATGAAAACATTTCTTGCGAACGGATTGTTCGACGGAAATTTACACGGAAAATCCTCATGTTTGGGTTGTGTTTTGATTAGATATACGTGTTTGAAATTTCGCTTTAGTGTGTTAAATAAAAATAAACGACCCGGTCTGCAACCATATCCATCGCCGGCTTGATTATTCATTCCAGTATTCTCTTTTGTGACATTAATCGACTCGTCATTTTTGCCATTTGTGCATGTAGATAGTACCAAAAATTCATTACATGATTTTGAAAGATTTATTATTGCATCTTCTGGTTTATTCAAATGATATAATGTTCCATAAGAAACAATTATATCGAATTTTTTATCTGAAGGTAATGCTTTGTTCAAGTCCCAAGTATTAGAATCCAAATTTTTATTCAAAGACTGTAATAATGATGTTATATTTTCCTGTCTATAATCATTCAAGGTTACGATAGCATTTTTACTTAATAAATATTTCGTGAAATCTCCTCTTCCACCGCAACCAGTTTCTAGTACGGTTTTATTAGTAAAGTGTAAATTTAGTGAATCTAGATGCTGAATTCTCGCCTTGTTTATATCTATTGCGCCTTGATAATGAAACGACTGCATATCTTCTATTCCTTATATGATACGAAAATATATATTAGATACACGATATATACAATATATATACAATATATAAATGGCAACATATCATTATAATCATAGAAATCCTAACTATTCTATAAATGTAACAGATGAAACGTTAAATATAACGCCGCACACATTCAAAAAGAATCGGCCGATGTGGGAAGAAGAATCTATCAACTATTTCTATGATAATGTCCCGGTGGATAAGGCGGTGAATATATTGGATATAGGCGCACAGACCGGATTATATACATTATATGCGAAATATTTACCTAAAAGCCAGTTTTACTCGTTTGAGCCATTTCCGGACACATATAAAGTATTGAATGACAATATTGCTTTGAATGGTATAACAAATGTGAAAACATATAATATTGGAGTTTCGAATTATAAGGGAAAATGTGTTTTGAATACATCGAAATCTCATAATGGATTACATACTCTTGGTTCAAAACCGTTGCGTTTTAAGGACGTGATTCCGGTTCAAATAAATGTAGATACGATAGATAATATATTTTATGAAAACGATATACCGGTGGATTTCATAAAAATAGATACCGAAGGTTGGGAGTATTTTATTTTACAAGGGGGTGAAAAAACAATACAAAAGTATAAACCAATTATTCAGATTGAATGGAGTGAAGTAAATATGAAGCAATGTAATGTGGATATGCATGAATTTCGGCGATATATAGACGATAAGATGGGATATGTTACAAAAAATCTTATATCGGAGGAGTTGTTTTTGGTTCCAAACTGATAATACACATGGATAAGTTCCTCTGGTGAGAGATATGAATCGTGTCGGAGGCGCAACGCGGGGTTTTCGCTAGAAAAGAACCCTGGATATAGAATACTCCAGTCTGTATCTTCCGGTAGAAGCTTTAGTTGCGTATAAACATAACCGATAAATGCGCTACAGACGAACCTAGATGTTTTTTGAGGGTGTGGGTCTTTCTTGCAGTATAATTCAATCCAATCAGTTATTACAAGATCATATGGTTTATCATAAACCACCTGATGTATTTTCTTCAAGTTCTCCTTTGTGAAGAGTTCATAATATCTCTCGGAGTGTAGTTTGCGAATGTATAATTTGCCGCAATAGGTCGATATATTTGTATTGAAGACAACCGCCATGAAGAGGATGCTGGGTCTTGTTATTTTTATTCAAAATGCACGCAATACTATCGGGGTTTGGTTCAAATCCGAATACCATCAAACCGGCGTCTTCATGTGACAACCAAGTTTGCGCTTGAGGTGCGCTATACGAGAGACCGATGTCAAGTTTGACATGGGTACATGTAGGTGAGATGCTATAATCGAACATAATAATCGAACATAATAATCGAACATAATAACTGTATTATAATAAATATAAACACTTTAATAGTTATATTGTATAGTTTATTTTCGATGACATTAAATATATCGGATCAAGCATTTCCATGGGCATATCCTATTTCATCTAATTCATATCATAAGTATTGCAGGAATGTGTATTCACAGAATGGTGAAGATGGTATATTAGATAAGTTGATTAGAGAATTGGATATTACAAACGGTTCATTTTGCGAATTTGGTGCATCCGATGGAATTTCATCATCGAATACTTTAAATTTGGTAAAAGAACATAATTTCACCGGTCTGCTAATCGAAGCAGATGAAGCCCGATATAATAAGTGTGTGGAAAATTATAAGTCATATCCTGATATAAAGGTGTTTAATGGATATGTTCTCTATGATGATGACAATAATAATCTAGATGCATGGTTAGAACGAGGTGGTATGCATAAACACCTTGATGTATTGTCGATAGATATCGATTGTGATGATTATTATGTCTGGGAAAATATGAAAAATTATACTCCAAAAATAGTGATATTTGAAGTAAATAGTTACAGAGACCCGATATTTGACGAACTACCAAAAAAGCCAGCAACATCTTATAATATAGATTTACTACGTCAGCAAATACCTTCAAGAGTTGCACAAGGATGTAGTTTTATATCCGCGATAAAACTAGGGCTAAAAAAGGGGTATATTCCAGTTGCATTTACTGGAAATCTGACATTTGTACGAAGAGATTTGGTGGATAAGTTAAAAGAATTTCCATACAAAATATCGGACAATCCATATGATTATGTAACTCTTTATACAAATTTAAGCATGTGGAATAACGAGTGGTTTTCAAATAATGGACTAATTGTAAATATGGCAATACGTGATTATTACATTATAACTAAAAGGATGTATATTGATATTGAGTGGTTGCGCAAAAGAGTAAATGAAATTAGTAACAATATTCCATAGGAATATAGTAATTACACGTGAATAAGTTCGCTAGAGAACATACTAACTCGGTACATCCCCAAGTGTCATCATTTACGAGAGAGCATACATAATTACTAATATTCGCTATATAAGCAGAGGGGTCATTCACTCGTAGAGATATATATTAAGGGATATTAAGGGATATTATTATAATTTTTGTATAATTATATATTATAATAATAGAAATGAGTTTTAAAAAATCTGTTGATTTTGATTATGTCGCAACTACTCGCATATCGCATTATACCTATGTTATTACTAGAGTAGTGTTGAACACCTCGGTGTCTATCACAATCAATCTTCATAGTGATACTGATCCGCATTTTTTTAAATATATCGAAATGACTGTAGAAGGCGATGAATATCGTTTGTGGGGTGCTGATGATAGTTATATCTCTGACTTAATTGCTGCAAGGGTTGCTTTGTTATACCCCAAACTCGCTGAACAAGCGGTTGAACCGGTTTCTGAGGTAAAGGAATAGACAAGGAGGATGTTGAGGATGAACCTATCGCTACATTACCCACAGTTGCCACAGCGTTATTCCGCACACCGGACAAATAATCCAGAGGACATACGATGAAAACGTATAGGCAGATAAGTTGTTATTGATTCCAAACTGATATTACACATGGATAAGTTCCTCTGGTGAGAGATACGACTCGTGTCGAAGGCGCAACGCGGGGTTTTCGCTAGAAAAGAATCCTGGATATAGAATACTCCAGTCCGTATCTTCGCGGAGAAGTGTGAGTTGCGTATAAACATAACCGATAAATGCGCTACAGACGAATCTAGATGTTTTTTGAGGGTGTGGGTCTTTCTTGCAGTATGCTTCAATCCAGTCCGTGATTACAAGATCATATGGTTTATCATAAACCACTTGATGTATTTTCTTCAAGTTCTCCTTGGTGAAGAGTTCATAATATCTCTCGGAGTGTAGTTTGCGAATGTATAATTTGCCGCCGTATGTACTCACATATTCGTCGTAGGGGACGAATTGTACGCCGAATTTCATCGTATTGTCTTCTGAATCAGGAACATTAGATGTCCCAGCCATCCACACATACGTTCCTTTTAGTGGAGTTTCGGTAAAATCGGGGTCCTTTACAATCATCGCGACGTGAGAGAAATCGCTTTTTGTCATGAATTTAATGAACCAGCTCAAGAGCCCCCAGTCTTTGTATTCAAGGTCATCGCATAGGATGAGATCGCCGGTTTTGAGTTCCATTTTCTTGTTGTATTTGTTATATATTAGTAAGTTATTTATGAAAATCCAAATAGTTTGAATATGTGAAAAATTTAATTACTAACTGTATTGTGCGCAAGGTTCAATAACAAGCTCTTATATGAGGGTCGGCCACGCTTTTTCTTCGCTGGCGGCTCTGGAGGTGCATCATCCGGAGCGGGTACAACCCCGTTTTCAGCATTACATTCGCTAACCCTTATAATTATATTTTCATCGTTTTTACTATCAAATATGACACTACTATCAACATGGTCGTATGTCGATGGGTCAATCATATGAAGCATTTCGTTATCTTGAGTTTGTGTCGATGAACTTGTATATGAATATTGTTTGACATGTTCAAGCAAATTATGTATATATATTTTTTTATCTTCTGTGAAATAATCTATTAACTGTAAGTTAATAATACCGACAGGGTTTTTAATCCAGCCGAAACAAGTTTTATATTCAATATACAATTCAACCGATTTTAATTTATGTTTATCAATTGCACTTAATAATTTTTCACATTCA
>Ga0247722_10000426_pt1 | contig 26487 bp, 18 predicted proteins | sample MSEWelMarce3H_FC_FD_189094 | JGI IMG/M metagenome (GOLD analysis project Ga0247722, IMG submission 189094) | Subsurface sediment microbial communities from gas well in West Virginia, United States - MSEEL Well Study Marcellus 3H_FC | ecosystem: Environmental > Terrestrial > Deep subsurface >... | reverse complement strand
ACCTGATCGGCCTATATTTCACCAGATTTTTGACCAATAACTCGTTATTGGCGCTGCAAATCCGGCAAAATCTGGTCTCGATCATGCGATTTTTCGCTTCGACCGTCTAAGTCCGACAGGCTGCTAGGAATTAATGGAGTAATGATAAAATAAGGATCTCCCGAAGAGGGCGTAGATTGAAAATCAAATCCATTTCTACGTAATGCCTTCATCAGCTATTGATATCACTTTGGTTTTCTCCGTGTAACTCTGTGTCCCTCGTGGTTAAAAATTTGGGTTTTATCGCACCAAGCCCGCAAAACCCATAAATGCCAAGCTCATCAACCCCGCTGTAATAAACGCAACCGGCGTGCCTTTAAAAAACGCAGGGATATCCGCCCCTTCCAGCCTTTCGCGCATCGCGGCAAATAGGATAAGCACTAGGCTAAAGCCCACGGCAGAGCCAAAGCCAAAGAGCAGAGATTCTACAAAGTTGTACTTTTGCGCCGAGCTAATCAGCGGCACGCCCAATACTGCGCAGTTGGTGGTAATCAGCGGCAGGTAAATCCCCAGCGCCTGATACAGCACTGGGCTGGCTTTATGGATAAACATTTCAGTGAATTGCACGATAGCGGCAATCACCACAATAAAGGCCAGCGTGCGCAGGTATTCCAACTGCCAGAAGATCAGAATCTGATCAATCATCCACGATGTGCCTGAGGCCAGTGTCAGTACAAAGGCCGTGGCAAGCCCCATCCCAATCGACGCCTCCAGCTTTTTGGATACGCCCATAAACGGACACAGCCCCAAAATGCGCACCAGTACCGCATTATTAACCAGCACCGCGCCCAGAAGCAGCAGTAAATAGTGTTGCAAATCCATTGTTTATCCAAATAGCAACGCGTGCTCACGCAAATTAAATTTACAAGCAAACTCAGCTGAGTTAGTACATAAGCCAAGTCTTAAACCACAGAGAGCACAAAGCAAAGGGCAAATAGATCTCAGGCCCTTTGTTGTTTTAGCTGCGATCTCAGTGCTCTCTGCGATTCAGGATTTAATTTAGCCCGCCATTGCAGCAGTTACATCGCAGCAATCGCCTCAGCACAATCGCTGACTAACTGAGGGCCTTCATAGATTAGGCCGCTGTATACCTGCACCAAGCTTGCTCCGGCGCGGATTTTTTCTACAGCGTGTTCACCCTTAAAGATACCGCCCACGCCAATAATCGGCAAAGCGCCATCTAGCGCTTCAGCTAGATCACGAATCACCTTAGTTGATTTGGCCCGCACCGGCGCACCGGATAAACCACCGGCCTCTTGCCCATGCTTTAGGTGCTCTACACCAACTCGGGATAAGGTGGTATTGCTGGCAATCACCCCATCAATCCCACTCGCCACTAGGCGCTCGGCGATGTCTTGTACTTGGTTGCTGTCTAAATCCGGTGCTATTTTGAGGGCAAGTGGCACGTATCGGCCATGACGATCCGCAAGCTCGGTCTGCTTTTGCTTTAATGCCTTTAATAAACGGCCTAATTCATCCGCCCCCTGCAACTGGCGCAGGTTTTTAGTGTTGGGGCTAGAAATATTTACCGCTATGTAGCTGGCGTGTTGGTAGGCTTTATCTAAGCAGATCAAATAATCATCAACAGCGTTTTCAATCGGCGTATCCGCATTTTTGCCGATATTGATCCCTAAAATGCCTTGGTAATTACTGTTTTTAACATTTTCAATCAGCTTATCCACACCGTCATTATTAAAACCCATACGGTTGATAATGCCTTCAGCCTCGACAAGACGAAACAGCCGTGGCTTAGGATTGCCAGACTGTGGGCGCGGCGTAATCGTGCCAATCTCTAAAAAGCCAAAACCCAGCTCTGCCATTGCATCGATATGATCGCCATTTTTATCAAGCCCAGCGGCAAGCCCTACTGGATTAGGAAAATCCAAGCCCATTACAGAGACAGGGCAATCTACAACGGTAGGCGTAAACGAGCGCAAAAATCCTAAGCTATGCAAAGCATGCAAGCCATTAAACGCGGCGGCATGGGCTTTTTCGGCATCAAGTAAAAAAAGAAAAGGTTTAGCAAGCTGATAAGACATGAAGGGGGACGTCCAGCAAAGAGTGGGCTGGGTGAACCCCAGCCAAGAATTAACTTAACCCTTGCGATTTACGCAAGCATCAAACGTGTTTTGCATCAAAGTTGCCACAGTCATCAAACCCACACCACCCGGCACCGGAGTAATCCACGCGGCTTTTTCTTTGGCCAGATCAAATTCAACATCACCACAAAGCTTGCCGTTTTCTAAACGATTGATACCTACGTCAATCACAATCGCGCCCGCCTTAATCCAATCCCCTTTTACAAAATTAGGGATGCCTACGCCAGCCACCACAATATCTGCACCGCGTACTTTGCTTTCTAAATTTTGAGTTTTACTATGGCAGATCGTAACGGTAGCGCGTGCCAGTAATAGCTCTAAAGCCTGCGGGCGACCGACGATATTAGATGCGCCTACGATAACCGCATCTTTACCCACAATATCAATGCCGGTGCGCTCTAACAAAGTCATCACACCGCGAGGGGTACACGGGCGCAGCAAAGGCATTTTTAAAGCGAGACGGCCAATATTGTAGGGATGAAAACCATCCACATCTTTTACTGGGTCGATCAGCTCGATCACTTTCTCTGCATTAATATGTTTTGGCAAAGGCAGTTGCACCAAGATACCGTCGATCTCGTCATCCTGATTAAACTTAGCCACTAAGGCCAGTAAATCAGCCTCTGATGTATCCGCTGGTAAATCAATATCAACAGAGCGAATACCCGCATTGGCGCACTGACGCTTTTTATTACCGACGTAGACTTGGGAAGCAGGGTCTGCCCCAACCAAAATCACGGCAAGTGCAGGAGCACGCAAGCCACTTGCCACACGGGCATCTACTTTGGCACGTACATCACTAACAATTTCGGCCGAAATAACTTTTCCGTCGAGAATTTGGGCTGTCATGGGTAAAACTCCTGCTGTTTCTATCGCAAAAAAACGCATTTTCTCATGCAAAAGCCGCTAACCCAAACATTTCCTACATATTTTTCAAAGTAAGCCACCTTGAGCTAAACAAGAAACTTCAAAAAATCCAGCCTATATTTGAAATATTTTTCAAAACAAAAATCATCTTAAAAAACAATACATAGCATAAGAATTAAGTCAGTTTCTAGGGGATTTATGCTATCGCCCCCAGAAAAAAGATCATTAAGGTGCTTGACGCAATAAAATCGACACAGTATATTGCGTCCTCTGTTCGGGGCGTAGCGCAGCCCGGTAGCGCATCTGCTTTGGGAGCAGAGGGTCGTGAGTTCGAATCCCACCGCCCCGACCAGAACTTATTCTTATACGATAAGTTGTTTTAAAGTAAGAACTTATTTACCCAGATAAGAAAATTTATAGTACGGTTGTACAGTGTGCCCGTAGCTCAACTGGATAGAGCAACGGCCTTCTAAGCCGTAGGTTACAGGTTCGATTCCTGTCGGGTGCGCCAAGTGTGTGATCGACTATTAAAACGGACCAAAATTTTAGTTTTAGACTTATGGCATTTTAAGTCTTAAACGCACCGCTCAGCGGTGGCTGTAGCTCAGTTGGTAGAGTCCAGGATTGTGATTCCTGTTGTCGTGGGTTCGAGCCCCATCAGCCACCCCAGTAAGAAAGCAAAAAGCCCATCCACAAGGTTGGGCTTTTTGCTGTTCAACGTTTATCTAACTCTCTATTTTTTCAGCTACAAAAAAACAGGCACTCTCTAGTCGCCTTTTTTTTGCATTAGGGTACGGCTCACATTAACTTCAAGACTTTTAAACCGTCATCATTCCCGAGCACCATTGGCGGGAATCCAGCTGTGCTGCTGGGTTCCCGATAAAATCATTCGGGAATGACGGGCTTAATTTTTGGAAGTTATTTCGAACCATATCCTTAGAACACCTCAAGCAAGCCGCCACAATTTACTCAGCCATATGCTCATAAACAAAGCTATACGCCCTTGCGGCCTTTTCTTGGCGTAAATCAGGGTTATAGGGTTGCGGTAATGTTCTGAAAATATCTCTAATCGTTTTTTGTACAGCGGCGCGGGCTTGTTGTTTTAAACGCCAATCCAGAATCAGCTTTTCCGCTTTTAACTTTGCCAATAGCTCTTTCGCTAAACGACGCACTTCTTGCTCTTGAGCGGGCGTTAATGGCGGGTCGGGCTGGGTCAGAATATCAAATACCGCCAATTCTTCTTCGCTCAGCCCCAGTGATACGCCACGTAGCTCTTCTGCACTCAGCTCCTTAGTAAATTGCTTGAGTTCGGCAACAAAAGCTTCAACATTCATACAGCCTGCATTGTAGGCATCAATTAACTTTTGAAAACGCGCTAGCATCCCCTCGCGACTTGGGTTTTTGCTCGCCAACTCATTAAGCTTTTTCTCAACAGCACCTTTTAACTGCTCTGCAGCAATGTGTTTACGCTTGCCCATCTGTAATTGGGCATCCAGCGCTTCAAAATCGATTTCAGATAAATCAATTAAAGCCTTAGGCATACCGCTGGCTGGGATATGGTAGCCCTCAGTTGCAATAGAATCATCGAGCAAAGCCTCGATATCATTCATGAGATCGCTAATATCCACAGGTGGCATCAGCGCCTTAACCTGCCTTGCTAAAAAAGCCAACGCCACTGTTTTAGGGGCGTAATCTGCGGCATGGGTATCCGGCAAAATTGCTTTGTAGTGTTTGGCTACAAAACCCGCCAACGCCATAAACTGAGCCTTGATTTCTTCACTACTTACAATGGCATCAACTGCATCCATCATCAGGCCGACACGGTAAAAACCTTCGGCAGCAATAATTTCAGCAATACTGATACGCTGCACCTGGCACCACATCTCAGCATCGGCAATGGCCTGTTCCAGCAACAAGATAAGCTGTTGTTTAGCTTCCAGCGGCATTTCACCCAAATGCTCGCCCTGCCCGCCCTCTCCACCCCTGCCTGAATGAGCATAAACAGACAGCGCGTCTTGCAGATGACGGAAAATCCCAATGTAATCAACAATCATACCGCTGGTTTTGCCACTCGCAACACGATTGGCGCGGGCAATGGCTTGCATGAGCGTGTGCGCCTTCATCGGCTTATCAAGATACAAAGTCGAGCACGTTGGCACATCAAAGCCCGTAATCCACATCGCGCAAACAAATACCAGTTTCAGTTTGGTCGTCGGGCTTTTGAATTCTTCTTCCAAATCACCCTGCATCATGCGGCTGCGATGCGGCTCAATATCCAAGCCTTTCGCTTTAAGGTCGGCCACTTCGTTCTGACCTTGCGATACCACCACAGCCATATCCGTATCGGCCATCAAAGCAATACGGGCCTCAAGTGCTTTTTGGTGTTCGCCCGTGCTCAGCTTTACTTCATCTTGCAAGCGTGCCAGCGTTGCTTGCCAATGCGCTTGTACCTTGTCATACATCTTGATGGCAGTTGCTTTATCAATGCACACCATCATCGCTTTGCCGCGATAACCCCGGCCAGTAAAATGCTCGACGATATCAGCAGCAATGGTTTCCAGCCGCTCGTTCCGGGTAATCAAGTGATATTGGCGGCCAAATTCGCGCTCTAATTTTTTCTCTTGTTCCTCGTCCAGCTCAGCGTTTTCCAAGATAGCCGCCAAATCGGCATCCAAATCTTCGTTGGTCAATTGCAAAGCCGGAATGCGGTTTTCGTAATACAGCGGCACAGTTGCGCCGTCTTCAATCGCTTGGGCAAAGTTATAGACCGAAACATAATCACCAAATACCGCACGGGTTTTCTCATCTTCGCCTGCAATCAATGGCGTTCCGGTAAAACCAATAAAAGCGGCATTGGGCAGGGCCTGACGCATATTCATTGCAAACGTACCGTACTCACTACGGTGCGCTTCATCCGTAATAACAATAATGTCAGAGCGATTCGATAGGGTCGGGTATTCCTCGCCCTGCTCATTACGGAATTTTTGAATCAGCGTAAATACATAACGCTGATTTCCAGCCAGTAACTCTTTTAAATGTGCCGCACTATTTGCCTGAACTTCAGCCCCATTCACGCTGCCTGTATTGGCAAAGGTTTTATAGATTTGTGTATCAAGTTCTTCGCGGTCGGTGACAATCACAAAGGTCCACGCACCTGGACGTTTGCGCAAAATTTTCTGCGTAAAAAACACCATTGATAAACTCTTACCGCTGCCTTGGGTATGCCAAAACACCCCCAACTTGCCTTGGTTTTCGTTCAGCTTGCCCACTTCCTCAATGGCTTTGTTCACACCAAGGAATTGATGGTTTTTGGCGACCTTCTTCACCAGCCCACCACGAACCAGCTCAAACAGCGTGTAGTTTTCAATCAGGTCGAGTAATCGCTCGGGCAGCAGCATCCCGCGCAGTGCAGTTTCTAGCGATACCTTGGCGGGCTCTTCTTCGGTCGAAATTCGCTTCCATTCGGCAAAGTGCTCCCACATCGACGTAAGTGTGCCGACCTTGGTTTCGCGGCCATTGGATAACAAGATAAACGCATTGAAGTGAAACAGTTGTGGGATGCTTTGCCCACGGTAATCACGCAGGTTTTCATCAAAGGCCGCTTTTAGATGAACACTAGGCGCTTTAAATTCCAAAAACACCAACGGCAAGCCATTGATAAAGCCAACGCCATCGCAGCGGCGGCGATACATATCCCCCGCCACCCAAAGCTGGGTCGCCAGAAAATACTCATTATTCTCGGGGGTTTTCCAATCCACCAGCACCAGCGTTTCAAAGCTAGGCATACCATCGGCATCGGGTACCGTGACTTTCACGCCGTCGCGTAATAAGGCGTAAATGGCTTGATTAGCCACCACTGCCGATTCACGCGAACGGTCGATATTTAAGGCATCAAATGCCAGCTCATAAGCCAATGCAGGCAAGCCCGGATTAAGCCACTCTAACGCTGCCCGCAAGCGCTTGGGCAAAATCACCTGGCATTCGTTTTCTCGCCCTTCAGTTCCCGCCTTACCCAACTTTTCTTTAAATAAATCGGCATGCTGCCAGCCCAAAGACTTAAGCAACTCAATAGCAGGAGCCTCAACCAATTTCAGCTCACCATAGCCAGCAGACACTTCACGCGCAGAATGTGGGATTGGTTTTTCGATGTTATAGGGCAAAGGATTTATCCTATTTATCCAACGACAAACAGTAGCCTTATCAAAGACCTACCATTCAATATGCCCAGAAAATAGGATAAAAAAGTAAGCTAAATAAAACCAAATTTTGCTGAATTATCTTATTTTTAATCTGAACATTGTCGAAAGACTACCCAAGTCGCATCAATCTTACAAGCTAGCAATCAATGCGCCCTTGGCTCCTTGCTTTTGACGCATGGAAACAGCGCGAAAAATACCACGCCCTGCCTTCGATAGAGTGTGTTTCAAGAGCGTCATTGCCACACTCAAAGTTTATCGCCCAGCTCCCGCTCAATCTGCTCGATACTCGGTAAATTGGTTTGCAATTGTGCAGGCAGACTTTCAATCAGTTGATATTCAGCGACGCCGATGGGCTTATTACTATCCCGCAAAGCATACTCGGCCACGACTTTGTTTTTGCTTTTGCACAGCAATAAACCGATGGTGGGCGCGTCGTGCTCGGATTTCATCTGCATATCCACCGCCGTCATATAAAACCCAAGCTGGCCCGTATGCTCTGGCTTGAAAGCGCCCGCTTTAAGTTCGATGACGATATAGCAGCGTAATTTCAGATGGTAAAACAGCAAGTCGATGAAAAAATCATCGCCGCCCACCTCCAAATGCACTTGCCGCCCGACGAAGGCAAAGCCCGCGCCCAGCTCCAGTAAAAAATTAGACACATGCTGTATCAGCGCCGCTTCGATTTCGCGTTCATCGGCCTGCTTGCCCACGCTTAAAAAATCAAAAATATACGGGTCTTTAAGCGACTGTTGCGCCAAATCGGAGTGTGGCGCAGGCAAGCGTTCAGCAAAATTAGTGACCGCCTGACCTTCCCGCTCCAAACGTCGGGTTTCAATATGCATCGTCAACACGGCGCGCGACCAGCCGTGCTCAATGGCGCGTTCCGCATAAGTCATCCGCCACTGCGGATCTTTCAGCTTGCTGAGCAAGACCAAATTATGCCCCCACGGCAATTGTCCAACAGCCTGCTGGACAATTGCCGCTTGCGGCCACGCCTCGGCGAATGAGCGCATATACATTAAGTTAGCGCGGGAAAAGCCCTTCAGCTCAGGAAACGCCGCGCGCAAATCATGCGCCAGCCGCTCAATCACTTTTGCGCCCCAACCCTGCTCGGCCTGCCGCGCCAAAATATCGCGGCCAATTTGCCAATACAACAGCACCAGCTCACGATTCACCGACAGCGCAGCCCGCTGCTGTGCGGTATGAATGCGCGATTTCAGCTCAAGCAGCCAAGCCGTATAGTCGCTAGGTGTATCGCTCAAAGAAATAGGTTTATCAATGTCCATGTGGCAATACCCTTAAATATACAACTTCGACAGCGCGGCCATCACACAACGGGTATTTATCCGCAGCTATTGACTATCAATGGCTAGCATTAAATACCCATCAAGCCGCATCCGGCAGCACCAGCGTTGATACATCCAACTCGCCCGAAATCAGGCGCGGCAAGAGCAGGTCGCGGGTTTGGCGGAGGTTGGCGTTTTTCTTGCCTAAAGTAATCTGCAAATCATGTATTGGCTGGCACGTTGCCAAAAACAAATCTAAAACCGCCTGAGCAGGGTTAATTACAGGCAAGAGATAAGCCTGATTACGGCTCAAGCCTGGCACCGCCGCATCATTATTTATGAAGTTCTGCTTTTGTAGGTTATGAAACACATACAGCAGTGGCAGTTTAGTTTTGATGTAGTACGCCGTATCAATTGGATAAAAGGGCTCATGCGCCCAAAAGACACTGCCAACATTACCTTTTCGCCCAACAACTATTCCTGGCGCGGCAACCAAAGCACTTTCATGTGAACCAACGATGCCACTTGAGCCATATACAGGAAACGGTCCAGGAATCCGATTTTCTGCTTTAAGTGCCTTGCCATAAGCCAACTCAATACATTCAGACATCGGTTTAATTTCCCACCCTTCCGGCACCAAGCCTAGTTCGGTTTCTACTTTTTGGTCTTGCTCGTGGCCGGGGTAGCGGAAGTGGACGAACCATTCTTCATAAATCCGTCGCGCCATTTCCTCCAACACCGCAATCCGCCGCGTGTTGTTCTCAATCAGATTGTCATATTGCCCAACCAAAACCGAAATGCATTTTTGAACGTTCAATGGTGGAATTTTAACTTCTACTTTTTTAAAATCTTTAAGAACTACACGAGGTATCGCTGCACCAGTAGTAAATGCAGTCTTCATATATGACTTAGTAGATGAACAATCTAAGTAATATCGAAGAAAATTTGGAAAAATTTTACTTGGGTCAGGCCGAATAATGGCCACAGAGGACAAAAGTACAACATCCTCCTGCACACTAACAAAACACACCGTATCTAAAGCAGTTGCTCCATCTTTTGCAATAAGAATGTCATTTTTCTCAGGACGACAGCCCTGTCGAACAAGCTTTGCAAAATCCTCATAAGATATTTTACGAGCTGTCGCCAAATTTAAACCAAACCGAGTCATATCTTTAACTGATGCCATCGGTAGTCCATGCTCAACTGATGAAGGACTTTGATGAGCACCATCAGTAATTTTTAAACAAATTTCGTCCAAACATACAACAGGCCAAACATTCGCAGAACTCATCGCAACCCCAGAACTACAGCAATATTTGCAGTAATTTGCTCTTCAATTTCACGCGCCTCATCATTCAACACCACCAATTCTTCGCTCAGCTCTTCCAGCCGTTCAGCAAACACAAAATCATCCGCCACCGCATCAGCCACGCCAACATAGCGCCCTGGATTCAAGCTCCAGCCTTGTGCTTCGATGTCGGCCAGCGTTGCCACTTTGCATAGCCCTGCCACGTCGGCGTACACGCCTGCGGGGAAATGCTGCGCGATAAGTTCCGCGCTGTCATGCAAGTTTTCGACCGCTTCGCCACGATACAGGCGGGCGATGTTAGCGAGGAATTCGGTTTGCGCTGGCGTGAAGTCGCGCACTGAACGGCTGACTTGACGGTAGAGGTGGCGCGCGTCGATGAACAGCACTTTATCTTTGCGCTCACTACTGCGCTTGGCTTTATCAAAGAACCACAACGTACACGGCAGCGTGACGGTGTAAAAGAAGTTCGAGCCGACGCTGACTACGGCATCGACCGCACCGCTTTGCAGCATTTGCTTGCGGATTTCCAGCTCGCTACCGCGTGCATCGCCTGCCGAATTGGCCATGACGAAGCCAGCGCGGCCCGTGTCGTTCAGCGTGCTGTAGAAGTATTGAATCCACAGGTAATTGGCGTTGTCGGTACTCGGCAAACCAAACGGTAAGCGCGGGTCGCCTTTGATACGGTCTTTATCCACGCCGCTGACGTTGAACGGCGGATTGGCCATGACAAAGTCAAACTTGCCGAGTGATTCGTGCGGGTCCTCAAAAAAGCTATTGGCAACGCGAATGTCGCCCGACAAGCCATGCACAGCCAGATTCATTTTGCCGAGTTTAACGGTATCAGCGGATTTCTCGGTGCCAAATACCGTGAGCTCATCAGCGGCGCGTTTATTGTGTTGATTCACAAATTCCGCGCTTTGCACAAACATTCCGCCCGAGCCGCAAGCGGGGTCGTAAATGCGGCCGTGGTAAGGCTGGAGGATTTCAACAATCAATTTAACGATGCTAGTCGGGGTGTAAAACACGCCGCCCTTCTGGCCTTCTTTCATCGCAAAATTGCCGAGGAAATACTCATAAACGCGGCCAAAGGCATCGCCTTCAATCTTAATTGGGGCCAGCAAGCGTAATAGCTCTTGAATCACGCCATTATCAAGGCGGGTATAGCTGCGCGGCAGCACGCCGCGTAAATCTTCGTTCTCTAGCTCTACCGCTGCCATGGCATTGTTGACCGCCAAGCCTAAATTTTCGGCCTCGGCAAGGCTCACCAAATGGCTAAACCGCGCATGCGGCATTAAATACAGCACGCCCTCGCTTTGGTAATCGGTTTTGTCTAACTCATCTTCTGCTAAGCCAGCACCGGCAAAGCGTGCTTGGGCTGCGGCAAATTTGGTTTCGGCATAGCGTAAAAACAGCAGGCCCAATACAGGAGTAGAAAATTCAGAAGGCTTGAGGTCGGTCATGGCCCAAAGCTGGTCAGCGGCAGACCAAAGCCGTGTTTCAAGGTCTTGAAGCGAGGTATTCACGAGAGATATTGCCTGAGTTGCAGATTTAGCTGGGCAGTGTGCCTCCTTCCCCCTAGCAAGGCAACTTGTACGATCAACAAAAGCGAAGACATTCGTCATTCCGCGCAGGTCGAAATCTAGCAGCCTGTCGGGCTTAGCATCAGTCAGCTGCAAAATCACCTGATCGGGCTATATTTCACCATATTTTTGACCAACAACTCGTTATTGGCGCAGCAAACTCGGCAAAATCTGGTCTCGACCATACGATTTTTCGCTTCGAGCGTCTAAGTCCGACAGGCTGCTAGCGATTCTGGATCCCCGATAGAAGCATTCGGAGATGACGGTGGAAGCATTCGCGGATGACGGTAGAGGCATTCGGGGATGACGGTAGACTTGCTTGTTTGCACAGCCGCCCAATTAGCGTTGGCCTTGCGCATGCACTTGCCATACGATGCTGCCATTCCCGTATTTAGAGCACAACTTGTGAAGCTTCTCCTTAGCCTTATCTCTCTATTTATTTCTGCATCACTCTGGGCCGCCCCGCCTAAGCCGCCTTTTTATCAACTCAATGCCAGCCAGTTGGCAGTGGTGGTGAATCGTAATGATCCGCTCTCTGCTGAAATTGCTCGTTATTACGCAGAAAAACATGGTTTAAAGCCTGAGCAGATTTTTCAAATTAGCCTGCCCACAGACCGTAGTTGGATTAGCGAAGGTGAGTTGGCAAAGGCCAAAGCGGAGCTGGATACGGCACTACCCGCTCATATTCAGGCGCTGGCACTGGCATGGACCAAGCCCTATCGGGTGAATTGCCTGAGTATCACTTATGCCTTTACGCTGGGCTATAAAGAGGGCATTTGTCAGAGTACGGGTAAGCCGACTCCTGCCTCGCCATACTTTAATCATGCCAGCACCCAGCCCTTCAGCGATTTAGACTTACGCCCCAGCATGATGCTGGCAGCCAATAATCTGGCGGAAGCTAAAAAATTAATTGATCGCGGCGTAGAAGCTTGGGGCAGTTTCCCAGCAGGCACCGCTTATTATTTAACCACCAGCGACAAAACACGCAGCGTGCGAGCGCCGCTCTTCCCTCCAACGCAAACCGTAGCCCGCCCGCCAATTAAGATTGAAAGCTTAAATAGCGATGCCATCAGCCATAAAAAAGACGTGCTGATTTATCAAACGGGGCTCACTAAGGTCGATAAACTAGACACGCTGCGCTTTGTGCCTGGCGCACTGGCCGATCATTTAACTTCTTTTGGTGGCATGCTTACCGATAGCAGCCAAATGAGCAGCTTAAAATGGCTAGAAGCCGGTGCGACTGCCAGCTATGGCACGGTGAGCGAGCCTTATTCTTACCCGCAAAAATTTCCCAATCCAGTTGTTCTGCTCTATCACTACTTGGCAGGGGCGACTGCGGTAGAGGCTTATTGGAAGAGTGTGGAGTGGCCAGCGCAGGGGGTATTTATTGGCGACCCACTAGCGGCCCCGTTTCGCAGCCTTAGCCCAAGGAAACAATAATAACGGGCACTTATGCCGACGAGTTTTCAATGAGTATATGGCGCACGCGGGCACAAAAACGTGCCCACCCTCATGTTTAAGACCTTATAATCAGCCAGCGATTATTTGAGGCTATATAAGATATGCATACCTTTTACTGGCACGATTACGAAACATTTGGCATTAACCCGCGCCGTGATCGGCCCAGCCAATTTGCCGGTATCCGCACCGATGCCGAGCTAAACGAGATCGGTGCGCCGCTGATGCAATATTGCAAGCCCGCTCCCGACTATCTGCCCGATCCCGAATCCTGCCTACTCACGGGGATTACTCCACAGCACTGCTTAGAAAACGGCGTGGATGAGTTTGAATTTGCCGCACGTATTGAGGCCGAGCTTGCCGCCCCAAGCACCGTAGGCCTAGGCTATAACAGCATCCGTTTTGACGATGAAGTCACCCGCTTTATGTTCTGGCGTAATCTGATTGAGCCTTACTCACGCGAATGGCAAAACGATTGCTCGCGCTGGGATTTGCTCGATGTAGTGCGCACCTGCTATGCCCTGCGCCCCGAAGGAGTGAACTGGCCAACGCATGAAGATGGCCGCCCTTCTTTCAAACTAGAACACTTAACCAAAGCTAATGGCATTAGCCATGAAGCCGCACACGATGCCTTATCCGATGTGCGGGCCACCATTGCGCTGGCAAGGTTGATTAAGCAAAGCCAGCCTAAACTCTTCGATTTTTGCTTCTCGCTGCGCAAAAAAGACAAAGTAATGGAGCAAATTGGCCTACCGAACGCTCGGCCATTTTTACATATCAGCGGCATGTTTCCAGCCGATCGCGGCTGCATTGCCATCGTCTGGCCGCTGGCCATGCACCCTAGCAATAAAAATGAAGTCATCGTCTGGGATTTAGCCTTCGATCCAGCCGAGCTGTTTACCCTAGACGCCAACACCATACGCCAGCGCATGTTCAGCAAAAGCGCGGATCTGCCTGAAGGCGTCACCCGCCTACCAGTAAAAAGTATTCATATTAATAAATCACCCATCGTGATTGGTAATCTAAAAACGCTGAGCAGCGATCGAGCCACACACTGGAATATCGATGTAGAACAAGCGCTGGCACATGCAAAAATAGCTGAAACTGCACCTGATATGGCCGCCATCTGGCAGCAAGTCTTTAGCAGCGAACACGTCAAAAGCGATGTGGATGAAGACTTATACGGTGGCTTTGTTGGCAATAACGATAAGCGCTTGTTAGCCAAACTACGCCATTTCAGTGGCGAAGAGCTAGCCCGTGAACCGGTGAGCTTTGAAGATAGCCGCCTCGAAGAAGTCTTGTTCCGCTACCGCGCCAGAAACTTCCCCCAGAGCCTTTCCCCCGCAGAGCTACGCCGCTGGGAGCAGCACCGTGCAGCAAAGCTCTTTGATGGCGCTGGCAGCGCACGCACGCTAGAAGCATTTGGCGACAAAATTGATGAGCTTTCAGATCATATCGACGACAGCCAAGCAGAGTTACTGGCTACGCTGTTTGATTACGCCGAAAGCATTATGCCGGATGAGGGCTAGCCTTCTCTCCCTTCCCCTCTCCCGCAAATGGCGAGGGGAAAAGATCCAAGCCTTTTCCCTCCTCTGCCCAAGAAAATGACTCCAATCTCCCGCCGTCGCTTCCTTGCCCTTGTCGCCAGCAGCTCCCTTGTGGCCTGTGGGCGTGTGCCGGATTTTTCTCGCTTCACGCACTGGGGCTTCCCCATTCAGGTGTATATGCCGGGGATGGCCGAGGGACATAAATTGCGGCTGCCAGACTTTCCTTCTCCCAGCAAAGAAACCCGTACCAACATATTAATTTTGGGTAGCGGCGTGGCTGGGCTAGGTGCGGCGTGGCAATTAGCAAAGAGCCACACAGCGTTTCTACTAATAGATGGACCAGAGTTTGGCGGTAATGCTGCTGAAGGCCAACTTGGTGGGCAATCCTACCCACGCGGTGCGCACTATTTACCGCTGCCATCCAAAGAATCAAGCCATGTACGTGAGTTGCTTGCTGAAATGGGCGTGATTGAGCATGGCGCTCTGAGCGATGCCCCCCATTTTAATGAAGCCATACTGGTGCACTCCCCCGAAGACAGGCTTTCTATCAACGGCCAATGGCAAGACGGCGTGATACCGCAGCATGGTATTTCCAAAGAAGAAGCTCAGCAAACCGAACGCTTTTTTGCCCTTACGGAGCGGTTAAAAACGAGCGTAGGGACAGATGGAAAACGCCTATTTGCCGTGCCGCTGGTTTTATCTAGCACAGATCCAAGCTGGCGGGCACTTGATAAGCAAAGCTTTGCAGACTGGCTGGCCGCCGAGCAATACACCGCCCCCAGCCTGCTGTGGTATCTGAATTACTGCTGCCGTGATGATTACGGTAGCGATCTAACCCACACCTCGGCATGGGCAGGGCTGCATTATTTTGCCAGCCGCAACGGCCATGCCGCTAATGCCAGCAATGGTGCCGTACTGACTTGGCCAAATGGCCTATATCCACTGATTAAATATATGGCGGAAAAAATCCCTGCTGGCCAACGTCAATCAGGCATGGCTTACCACGTTAGCGAAACCAAAGATGGCGTAGAAGCGCTTATCTTTAATACTAAAACTGGGCAAACGCAGCGCATCAAGGCCAAAAAAGTGATTATGGCGATGCCACTGCACGTCGCGCAAAAGCTACTGCCCTTAGCTCCGTATGGCTTTTTGCCTGAGCATATGCCGGAGCACGCGCCTTGGTTAATTAGCAACTTTTTACTCGATGGCTTTCCGGCTGAATCCAGCAGCGAAGCGCTGGCATGGGATAATGTGCTGTATCAAGGCAAGGGGCTGGGTTATATCGTGGCTAGCCATCAGCTGATCCGCGCGGCAAAGCCTGCCCAAACGGTATTTACGGCCTACCACGCTCTTTCAGACCTTACACCCAAGGCAGCAAGACAATGGCTGCAACACGCCAGTAGCGATGAACTTTACGAATTAGCCGCCAGTGATTTACGCCATGTTTACGGCTGGCGCTGGCGGCAATCTATCAAGAGTGTAGAGATCACCCTGCGTGGCCACGCTATGGCAACGCCCTCGCCGGGTTTTTTAAGTAATCAGGGGCTAGCAGCCTTACGTGTACAAAACGGCAAGGTTTTATTTGCTCATTCAGACCTGTCAGGCTTATCAATCTTCGAAGAAGCTTTATGGTGGGGCTGCCGAGCTGCTAAGCTAGCGCAAGGAGATTCAATATCATGATGAACGGTTTATTCCTTATTCTTATTCTTATTTTAATTAGTGCCTTTTTTTCTGTTTCAGAAATTGCTCTGGCTGCATCGCGTAAACACAAGTTGCAGCAAATGAGCGAAGAAGGCGATAAGCGCGCCGATCTAGTGCTCGCCTTGCAAGAGCGCCCAGGGGATTTCTTTACCGTGATACAAGTTGGTGTGAATGCCGTAGCTATTTTGGGCGGTATTTTTGGCGAGCCCACGTTTACTCCGGTTTTTAAAGCACTCCTCATTCAGCTGGGGGTATCCATCGAGCTTTCCCATACCTTAGGCTTTTTAATGTCTTTTACGCTGGTTACCAGCTTATTTATTCAATTCGCCGATTTAATCCCTAAAAGAATTGGTATGGCCGTGCCAGAAGCCACGGCAGTAAAAGTGGTTGCACCTATTTTATTTTGTATCTTTTTATTACGTCCGCTGGTATTTATTTTTGATGGTATTGCCAACATCATTTTTAATGTCTTTCAGTTGCCCGCTGTGCGCCGCGATGAAATCACCACCGATGATATTGTGGCAATGGCGGATGCTGGCGCAATGGCCGGCACGGTAAGGCGAAAAGAACATAATCTAATTGAAAATGTATTTGAATTAGAAACCCGCACCGTCACCTCGGTGATGACTGCACGTGAAAGCGTGATTTTCTTTTCACTAACGGATACGGAAGAAAATATCCGCGCCAGAATGCTGGCCGATCCCCATTCTAAATTTTTACTTTGTGAAAATAGTATCGATAGCGTATTTGCCTATATTGATGCCAAAGATATATTGCAATTAGTGCTTAAAGGCGGCGAAATCAATCTACTGGAAGGCTTAAAGCAATGTGGCAATCGCAAATTGCTGACGATTCCTGATACGCTTTCCTTATCTGAAGTCCTAGAGCAATTTAAAGAAGCGCGTGAAGACTTTGCCGTTATTTTGAATGAGTATGCATTGGTGGTTGGAATTATCACGCTCAATGATGTCACCATTCAATTAATGGGCAGCATGGTGGATCCTGGTGCCGATCAAATTGTTCGTCGTGACGAAAGCTCATGGTTAGTCGATGGCGTAACACCGATTGAAGACGTAAAAAAAGCTTTAGATATTGATGAATTAAAAGACGAGGAAAACTACGAAACCATCGCGGGCTTTATGATGTATATGCTCAAACGCATTCCTAAAAAAGCCGAGCTGTTGATTTTTGGCGATTACAAATTTGAAGTGGTCGATATTGATAATTTCCGTATTGACCAGCTGCTAGTCACGCGAATTACCCCACAAAAGAAATCCGAAGAAGAGTAAAAAGCATGAGGAAAACGTAGTGTAATTTTGAGCACCAAAAAGCCCAACAATCCTATAAGGGATGTTGGGCTTTTTTTTACTCCACACCATATACTGGTAGGGGCGCTGCTTGCTGCGCCCCTACCTAACAGCGATATCTCTTAACGCTTAGACGTTTTACGAATCTCTTTTTCGTCCTGCCACTCATCCACGCCTTCTTCGATATTTTTCAGAATAAGGGTGAATTTATAAAATACGTCTTTGGTATTAGAATTCTTTTTCACAATTGAAGTAATTTCACCTGTTAGCAAATACTTAGCACCCTTCATTTGGCCAAGCTTAGCTTTATTTTTATAGAGCCCTGTTTCATTTTGTTTCTTTAATTCTTCAACCTGCGCATCCATCGTGCTGCTATCGGTTACAAACTTAACACCGGATTTCATCAACTGCGTTTTCATACTATTGGTAATATTGCGGGTATCAATATATTCAGACGTTTTATTTTTAACTTCAGATACCACAATAAATGGGCGGCTAGCCATTGATGGATGTTGCACTAAAGAGCGTGCCATCGCTTCGGCAATCATTTGTAAATCAGTAGAACCAAATTCATTGCTTACCGTTTCTACGGCCTTGCTATCGCCATACACCACATCGCCACCACCAACCGTAGGCGTTGAATTGGAGGCGCAGCCCCCTATCAGTAAGATAGCTGCAAGCACAGCACTGATTTTGGCACATTGTTTCGTCGTTTTCATTGCATTATTCCTTTGTGATGTGGGGCTCATTTAGCCGCTGGAGCGCCGGTGTTTTCAGGGCTATTTACTTCCATTCTAAAATCAACCGCCTCTGTAACGGGGGCAATTGAATGAATAGTTTGCTTTTGCAAGCCAATAAATTTCATCGGCTTCCAGCCCTCTTCTGCGCCTACGGTAAAGCCTGCGTTATCTAGCCAGCGAAAGCGGTAATAAAGCTGCTGATCACCCTTATCTTGGTTCTGTATTTCTAACTGCACCGCCAATAAGCCATTGCGTTGCAACATTTGTCCACCATTGAGCTTTAGATACTTCATTTCGCCCAACTGCTCCACTTTATCCGCAATGGAAAGAGGAGCGGCCTGTACTAGCGTAGAGCATCCCAATACAGCGGCCAATAACACGCCACGGGCAAGATACTTTTTCATAATGATTCCTTTATTAAACGGATTTAACGGATATCTAGCAGCAATAAATACAACGCCCACAAACCTCACCAAGATCACGCACAAATACCAATAAACGTATGGCCTTTTATTTGTGTATTTTGTATTGTTAGTGGGCTAAATCGTGTTATCCCCTACCTATTGGCCGATTGCCCAAAATAAACCTGATTACCCATCACCCGAATCGGCACGATTTGATACGCCCCCGCTACTTTTAATTCAAAAGCCTCTTGTCCCTGAGCAGTGGGCACTAATAGTTTGTGCATTCCAGCCGGTAAAGACACCCGCACGATGGCAATTTGTGCGGGTAAGGTGCTCCAAGTGCGCTCGTCGGCCTGTTCTGTTACCACGGTAACCAAGCCAAGGATCAAACCCGCAATAGCGCTCGCATTATTATCCCGATCACTGAATTGTTTTTGAGCCGCAGCTCGGCTCACCGCGCGCACCGTGGTGCGCAAAATAATGCCAGGCATTTCATCGCGTAAAGCGCGGCGGCTCATTGCATCCACGCTGGTAATCGTGCTCACCCCCAAGCTACGGCCATCGAGTTTTAATTGCGCCGGAGCAAAACCGTTATCCCCCCGAATCACCGGAAACGACACCGCCGTAAAGCCCGTGCGATAAATCGGCAGTGGTACAGTGATCGATTTGCGGGCGGGCGCTAAGCCAGAGCTCAGCACCAACAGTACATCGGTCATGCCACGCTTAGACGCTTTGCTATCCAGCTGCAGCAGGCCTTCTTCTAAGACCTTACTATTAGGGCGTAACTCTATCGCTTTACGATAGCCAGGCGCGGCTAGGCTTTTTTCACCTAAAGCCTCATAAACAAAGGCGGCTAAATAATGACTAAAGGCATTTTGATAACTATTTTTTAAAGCCAAAACTTCTGGATCATCTAGCGTTTCTACGGGGTAACCTTTTAAATCTTTAAAGGTGGTTTTTACCCCCTTACCCCTCTCTTCTTCTTCATCTTTTTCATAAATACGCGCGCGATACTCCGCAATAATCGCTTCACGTTCATGGGTTTTTTTGATCTCTACTCGGGCATTATTCCAATCACCTGCCGCCGCATGGTTAACAGCTAAAAGGGTGGATAGCAGCACTTTTTCATAATCGTAGCCATCGTAACGACGGGTTTTATCGTTAATTAAAAAACTGCCTACGTCTCCTAGTAATTTATCTGGGGAGTACTTAGCGAGCTCTTCCCAATCATGAATTTTTGCATCGGCCTTTAACCACGCGTTTGTGCTGGCAGGCAGATCATTTTTAAGCTGTAACAGCTGGCCTTTTTCTAAGTAGTACAGCAGATCTTTATCGCTATTATTGGCTTCCAATACCGCCAGAGCGTTATCTGGCTTGCCCACCTTGGCAAGATCAATCACCCCTTGCGATTCAGCCTGATAACTGCGCATGGATCCGCAGCCGCTTAAAAGCAAAGCAGTGATAACGCAAATGGCTTTTACACATTTCATTCGGGCAACGGCCTCGGTTACATACTAACAGTTTAGAAAGTAAAGCGATGTTGATGTGAATTGACGCTATATTTGTAGCCATTTTTCAACTGCATTTTAGGTGAACTCATTTACCTCTAAATGACATTTCTTTCTAAACGCTTAGTAATGCTGATTGAATATAGTGAATGAATTTATCACATTGAAAACTTAACTTTGTAACCGATGTTAGCCATATGTTCAGCAAAACAAATGCACAATTAATCACATTCAATTTAAACCAGCTCATATTAAAGCACAGGCTTAGGGTCTGTTGATGTTTCATTCGCCATTGCGCTGAGCCGAAAAACGACCAGTCACAAGGCATGTGACAAAGGCAATAACGGGTTATTGTCGAGGAGCATCACGCAGGGAATGGCCATTTTCCGGCTCAGCCCTTCGGGTTTAGCCCCAAACAATCTGACGAATTCCTCACCGCAATTACTGTTGCATGTAAGCCAAACCTAGTTCGCAATCAGACAAAAATAAGACTCTTCAGACTATACTGAAAGCGTATTCGAGGAGCGCTGCAACTCTAAGCCCTGTTCCGCTAAGAGCTAGGCTCGAATTCGACCCTAGGCTAACTGCGTTCTCCTGATAAACCGCGCCGAGCACTGCATGCGCACAGGTGGTGCCATGCTCGGCTACAGATAGGAATAACACTGTGGCTCATCTTGATTTAGCAAAAGCTGATTTTAAAGTCGCCGATCTGTCCTTAGCCGATTGGGGGCGTAAAGAGATCCGTATTGCAGAAACTGAAATGCCAGGCCTGATGTCGGTACGTACCGAATATGCAGCCGCGCAGCCGCTCAAAGGAGCGCGTATTGCGGGCTCCATCCATATGACTATCCAAACTGCCGTACTGATCGAAGCCCTACAAGCGCTCGGGGCAGAGGTGCGTTGGGTATCGTGCAATATTTTCTCTACCCAAGATCACGCCGCCGCAGCGATTGCCGCCGCAGGCACAGCGGTGTTTGCCCATAAGGGCGAAACGCTCGAAGAATACTGGGATTTCACCCATCGCATTTTTGATTTCTCCAATCATCAATACGCCAATATGATTTTGGATGATGGTGGCGATGCCACAACCTTGCTGCACCTTGGTGCGCTGGCTGAAACCGATTTAGCGGTGATTTCTGCCCCCGCCAACGAGGAAGAAATTGTCCTATTTGCCTCGATTAAAGCAAAACTCGCCAAAGACCCAACGTGGTATTCCACTCGCCTAAAACATATCAAAGGTGTAACCGAAGAAACCACCACCGGCGTGCATCGCTTATATAAGATGCACAGCGAAGGCCGCTTATCCTTCCCCGCCATTAATGTAAACGACGCGGTAACCAAATCTAAATTCGATAACCTTTACGGCTGCCGTGAATCCTTAGTGGATGGGATTAAACGCGCCACCGATGTGATGATCGCCGGTAAGGCCGCCGTGGTGTTGGGCTACGGCGATGTCGGCAAGGGCTGCGCCCAAAGCTTACGTGGACTAGGTGCCGTGGTTTACGTCACCGAGATCGACCCGATTTGCGCGCTGCAAGCGGCCATGGAAGGCTACCGCGTGGTGACCATGGATAGCATCTGCAATCAGGCGGATATCTTTGTGACCACCACCGGCAATGTCGGCGTAATTACCCATGAGCATATGCTCAAGATGCGCAATAACGCTATCGTCTGCAATATCGGCCACTTCGATAGCGAGATTCAGGTAGCGTCCTTAAGGCAGTACGAATGGGAAAACGTGAAGCCGCAAGTCGATCATATTATTTTCCCAGATGGCAAACGCATTATCTTGTTAGCCGAAGGCCGCTTGGTGAATTTAGGCTGCGCCACCGGCCACCCAAGCTTTGTGATGTCCAACTCATTCACCAATCAAGTGCTAGCGCAAATCGAGCTATTTACCAAAACCGAACAATACCCGATTGGCGTCTACGTACTGCCTAAGCACCTCGATGAAATGGTCGCCCGTCTACACCTTAGTAAAATTGGCGCGGCTTTAACTGTGCTTACCGATGAGCAATCGGCCTATATTGATGTACCTAAGCAAGGCCCATATAAACCGGCGCATTATCGGTATTAATTAAATTTTTAGTTAAAAATGGGGAGACTTGTCTCCCCATTTTTAACTATCAACAGCATCTATTATTCTTTACCTTCATGTGTTTCAATCCCTTTTTATATGTTCCATCTTTTTTCATAGCCAATAAAACCACATCAAATCTATCCCGCAAAATAACCCGTTTTTTCTTTTTAGAAAAAGCCATAAAGCGAGGAATAGCTTGTATTGCTAGTTCACGCTCTCTGACTTTATCCATAACACCTTTGCGCTTTAAAATATCCAGTACGCCGTATTAATTGTTTACCAAGACATCAAAACGCCCTGCTAATCGTTTTTATATTTTTTGCTGCTACTTAGACGCTGGCCTTGCCTCGCTTATCGCCTTGATTACCGGCGTTAGCTTTAGGCTGTTAGCAATACGATTGCGCTGGCAGCTACCGGTTTTGCGCGGCGATCATATTCGTGGCTTTGATTAGCCGCACAAAATCTACTCCCTTTAGCTAAGATAAATGCACGCATTTGCTCTAGGGTCTGTTGACGTTTCATTCGCCATTGCGCTGAGCCAGAAAACGGCTAGCAGCCTATCGGACTTAAGCGATCGTAGCGAGGGAAAGACCGGTTTGAGACAGATTTCGCGGGTTTTTGAGGCGAATAGCTGGCTATTCAACGAGAAAATGCGTGAAATCTGGCCGAATCCGGCTTTTCCGTAGTAGATCAGTCTTAAGTCCGACAGGCTGCTAGGCACAAGGCATGTGACGAAGGCAATAACGGGTTATTGCCGAGGAACATCACGCAGTGAATGGCCATTTTCCGGCTCAGCCCTTCGGGTTTAGCCCCTTTTTGGGGCTGCACGCAGCCGTGAATGAAACGTCAACAGACCCTAGGTGGAGTACATCATGCCAAAATGGTTGGCTTTACTGAGTTGCCTAAGCGGGCTGGCGCTCGCCCAGCCGGTTAAACTGGTGACGGGGCCCGATTACCCGCCCTTTACTGACGCATCAAGCCCAGATGGTGGGCTGGCCGTTAGCCTCGTTAAACAGGTCATGAATCAGGCAAAACTCCCTTATCAATTAGACTGGCGGCCTTGGGCTAATTATCAATCAACCCTAAAAGGGGAGTATTTAGCCACTTTTCCCTATATCAGCAGCCCTGAACGGCTGAAATTATTCGAGTTTTCAGATCCTCTGTTTACCCTTGAAATAAAAGTGTTTGCCCTGCCTGGCAGCCAGCTGGACGGAGCCCAACTCAGTAGCTTACAAGGTAAACGCTACTGCCACCCTTTGGGCTGGGCCTATTTAAAAGAGATCGAGTTAATGGTTAATAAGGGCTTATTTCAGATGATCCGCCCCTACGATATGAGCTCTTGCATCCGGCTTATCTCAGAAGACAAAGCCGATTTTATTCTTACCGATCAAATACAAGGCAGTAAAGCCATTTCCCAGGTTCCTGGGCTAAAAAAAACGCCTGTAGCCTGTGGCGGCATTATGGAAAAAGTAACCTTAAAGCTAATGGTAAAAAAAAATCAGCCACAATCAAAAGTATTTTTGCTGCAATTTAATGAAGCGCTAACGGCGTTACGAAAAGCGCCGAGTCAAAACGAGTAAATAAGAATATTTTAGAAGCGCAATCAGCCTATTTGCTCTCAATAATCCCGCTCCATCTTCGGCCGCACCATGACTACCCGCAAAGCTACGTGGGTAGATTTAATAAATCATGCCGCCACGGCTGATTTAGCTTGCTCCACCCTCACGCGCCCGTTCCCTAGGGGCTAGATACATCGCTTCCCTGCCTAAGCATCCTGACAAAGCAATGACAATGATTTACATAAAAATAGATTTACTTCTATTAGGCAGCTGGCAAAATCTGCTTTTCTTATGCACTGCCTGCTGATGAAAATACCGATTCGCCTTTTTAGCTTTTTGCTCGCCCTGCTGCTGCATCTAGGCTTATTTACGCTTTATTATCCCGCTCCGCGTTTCAGCCCAGTTGATACACCCAGTGTGGAGGTCACGCTATTAAAAATCCTCACTCGCCCCATTGCACCCACAGCAGCACCAGAACCCCCTGCGCTGAAAACCTCAAGCCCCAAACAAGTTGCTTCGCCAAGCCACAGCACAATAACGCAGCAATCAAGCCTAAACACATCCACTAATACGCCCCTGCCCCAACCTAATTCAGCCACAGACACCATCATTGGCAATCTAGACAGCGCCTTAAGTAGCCCCGCCAGTGCCGTAGCCACACTGCCCAAAGGTTTTTTTAATAGCAAAAAAACCATACCAAACCTTGCTCCTCCGCCAGAAGAGCATCGCACCGTACTGGCAAAAGAGCTGGATAAAGCAGTGCGCGGCGATTGCAAAAACGCATACAGCCAAATGGGATTATTGGCGATTCCCATGTTATTGCACGATACGGTTAGGGATACAGGCTGCCAGTGGTAGGCATGCTTTTTATGCTCACGTGCAGAGCCGCCACGCGTGGGCACAAAAACGTGTCCACCCTACATTTTTTGCGCTTTCGCTACGAAAATAGGCAAGGCCAGTGATATCAACGCCGCTATAGCCACAAAGACTGCCGATATCCACAAGCAAGCGGCAAGGCCTGCGCTTTGGTAGATCCAGCCTGATAAAACCGTGCCTATCAACCGCCCTACCGCATTGGCCATATAGTAAAAGCCAACATCCAGCGATGCGCCGTCTTCCTTGGCGTAGCTAACGATTAAATAGCTGTGTAATGATGAATTAATCGCAAACAGCACGCCAAACATCGCCAGCCCCAGCAGCAATACAGCTTGCACCGATAAGCTCAAGCTGATCACGGCGGGAATGATGGCCAGCGCTAGGGCCCAGTACAGTGCCGATCTACCGTCGGGATGCTTACCAGTCACAAGGGGAGCGAAGGATTGCACGATGCCGTATGCAATGACCCAAGCAGCAAAAAACGCCCCGATGCTCCAATCGCTCCAACCCAGTTGAGTGGCCATATACACCGGCAGAGCCACCACAAACCAGACATCGCGAGCACCAAACAAGAACAACCGCGCCAGCGATAGCACCTTCACCGGCCTGCTTTTAGAAAAAACATCCGCAAATTTAGGCTTGTTTTTTGCCTTACCTAGATCTTCTTTTAAAGAGAACATGCTAGCCAGCCAAACCAAGCACAATACTGAGGCCAGCAGCCAGATCGCCCCAGTAAACCCCAATGCAGATAGCAAAGCGCCACCCAAAAAGAATCCCACGCCTTTTAAAGCATTTTTAGAGCCGGTTAACAGCGCCACCCACTGATAGAGCCGCCCTTCCGCGCCTTTAGGCAACAGTGCTTTAATACTGCTTTTAGCACTCATTTTATTTAAATCTTTGGAGATACCTGATAGCGCTTGCGCCGCCATCACCCAAGCCACCGTCAACATGCCTACTGGGACGGTAAGCGCAAGTAAAGCCAGTACTTGCAACGCTAGGCCAATATTCATGGTTTTATTCAGACCAATCCGCGCGCCCACCCAACCGCCAACCAAATTAGTGATCACACCAAAAATCTCATAAAACAAAAACAGCATAGCAAGACTCAGCGGCGAAAACCCCAACTGATGGAAATGCAGCACCACCAACATCCTGAGCGCCCCGTCCGCTAGGGTAAACACCCAGTAATTACCGGTAATGATGAGATATTGGCGGATTTGTGGGGAGAGCATCGTGTTCCGTATAAATAATTGATCTTACAAAATATAAACCCAAATCTGGCCCTACAGAGAACACAAAGGGCACAGAGTTTCACAAATAAATACAGATGTTGAACCCAGCCGTTCACTTGGTTTTTAGCCATTTTCAAACCAAATAATCTAAGTTTTATCGCGACTCATGGCTTAGGGTTTTAAAGCCCATTCAAGCACGCCGAAGCGAGAAAGTGAGATCCACGCAGTGCTTCCCCTTCTAAAATAAACATACCAAAAGCAGAACATCATAGCGGGTTACACCCAGCACCAACCGCTTAGCTCCCCCCCTCTATAAGCCCCACTTTTTTCACCAGCTCTGCGGTGCGGTTTACATAGCCCCATTCATTGTCGTACCAAGCGTAGAGCTTAAGCTGCGTGCCGTTAATCACCATAGTAGAGAACGCATCGATAATGGATGAGCGAGCGTCTCCTCGGTAATCTACCGATACCAGTGGGCGCTCTTCATAGCCCAGAATATCTTTCAGATAAGTTTGGGACGCTACTTTCAGCAGGCTATTCACCTCTTCAGCTGTCGTTGCGCGTTCCAGTGTTGACGCCGACCGAAAACTGACCCACCACAGCTAGTTCTGCCGATCCAAAATTGACCCAGGTGCTTTACTTATTCTGCTTAACTCTTGAGCAGAGGATAAAAGGTGATCACCATGGAAATGATGG
>Ga0247722_10000425_pt1 | contig 26548 bp, 22 predicted proteins | sample MSEWelMarce3H_FC_FD_189094 | JGI IMG/M metagenome (GOLD analysis project Ga0247722, IMG submission 189094) | Subsurface sediment microbial communities from gas well in West Virginia, United States - MSEEL Well Study Marcellus 3H_FC | ecosystem: Environmental > Terrestrial > Deep subsurface >... | reverse complement strand
GCACCCTCGCCGCCTGTCCAAGATGCTACGAATGACTGATAACTAATATCGCTGATTGAAACATTGGGCTCAGTTGGTGGATTTGGTAGAGTAGTGAATTCGACCGATCCTGAATTCTGACCACCATTATTTATAGCTGTTACGACGAGCGTGTAGCTCGTGGCACCAGAAAGTTCGTTGAATGTGGCTGAGCTGCTGGATTCGCTGGAAGGTGTAAGAGGGGCACCATTGAGCGTGTAGCTGTATGAAGTGGCACCTACTGAAGTCCAAGATACTATTGCCGAATTATATGTGATAGTATCAACCGTTACACTTGGCGCCGTTGGTGGGTTAGATAAGGTGTTTATTAGAACAGCTGGTGAACTTGTTTGGCCGCCGCTATTTATAGCTGTCACAACGAGTGTGTATTCTGTAGCACCAGTTAAATCAGTAAATGTTGCTGTCTCGCCTATTAGACCATTGTCTGTAGAGGGTGTCACCGCAGAACCATTGAGTGTGTAGCTGTATGAAGTGGCACCTTCGCCGCCTGTCCAAGAAGCCACGAATGACTGGTAAGTCACAGAACTTGTTGAAACACTTGGAGCTGATGGTGGGTTAGGCAAGGTTGTTAGAACTAAAGGCGCTGACGAAGTGCGCCCACCATTATTTACAGCTGTGACTACTAGCGTATATTCTGTTGCGCCAAGTAGACCTATGAAGCTCGCAGAGTTCGCTGACTCTTCAGGTGTTACAGGGGTGCCATTTAGGGTGTAATCGTATGAAGTCGCACCTACACTAGTCCAAGAAGCCACGAATGAGTTGAATGTTATAGAGCCTACTGTTACACTTGGTGTAGTAGGTGGCTCGCTGAAAGTTGTTAGAGTGATACTTGACTCAGTCTGACCACCGTTGTTAATCGCCGTCACAACAACCGTATATTCAGTAGCAGGAGAAAGATCTGTAAATGTGGCTGAGTTGTCAGTTACAAGAGGTGTAAAAGGGGAACCATTGAGTGTGTAGCTGTATGATGTTGCGCCTTGGCCTGTTACAGATATTACAAACGATTGGTATGTGAGAGCACTGCTTGTTAGACTCACGGCCGTTGGTGGGAGCTTGAGAGTTCTTATTGTGATAGGGGTTGAAGAAGTTTGTCCACTGCTATTTACAGCTCTTACAATTAGAGTATAATTCGTATCAGGAGAAAGATCACTGAATGTTGCTGTCTGTCCATCTTCCACAGGCATCACCTCATCACCATTTAATGTATATGTAAATGAAGTTGCGCCCTGGGCGCCAGTCCAAGAGGCTACGAAAGATTGGCTTGTGATAGAACTCACTGAAAGAATTGGGGCCGTTGGTGCCTGACTTAATGTTGTTACAGTAACAGGCTCAGAACTTGTCTGGCCGCTGTTATTCACGGCTGTAACTACAAGCGTGTAGCTTGCTGTAGAGCTGAGCGAAGTGAAGGTGGCTGACTGAGGAGTTTGGCTGGAAGGTGTTACAGAGGTCCCATTTAGCGTGTATGTATATGTGCTCGCACCTTCACCGCCTGTCCATGATGCCACGAAGGACTGATAAGTCACAGATCCAACCGTTACACTGAGTGCCGTTGGTGTATCAGATATAGTTGTCGCACGAATAGGATAAGAATAAATTTGTTCTGTGTCAGACACAGCTCTTAATACAATAGTATATTGTGTAGTTACGCTTAGACCTGTAAATATCGCAGACTTAGCCTCTATATCTATTGAAGGTGTAAAAGGGGAATCATTCACTATGAATGTATACGATGTGGCACCTACGCCGCCTAACCAAGTCAGTGTAAAAGAGCTTCTTGTCAAGTCAGATATACGCAATCTATAAGGTGTCAATGGATTTGTAGGTATAGAGATCACTGTATTATCTGCCGTCTTTGTATATAATTCATTCACCTGATCAAAATCTAAAGTATAATCAAAGACACAGAGTTGGTGTAAGTATCCAGACCATGTAGTAGTATTTGTTCCAGTATTGTATTTATACTTATCATTTCCACCAATTGTAATCTGTGATGTAGTAAATGCTTGTGAGAAAGTCATAAGACCACCGTATTTACCATTTATATAACGCACAATGGTTCCATTATTATATGTTATAGTTATATGATTCCATGTCTTAAAATCGAATCCGTATATATAAATTGAATTATATGAAGTGCTTTGGCCGTTTCCAACCATAATATAAAGTTCCATAGGAGTGAATGACCATGTTATATCTGTATTAGGACTATTCATAGTGATAGGTATAGACCATGCTTGAACATTGTCAAGGTTAATCCAGAAGCCAATTGTAAAAGAGGATGTTTCTGTAAATACGCAAGGTATATTCATTTTTGGAAGTATTCCATCTGTTGTAATAAAATATACAGAATCTTTTCCAGCATAATTCGTGTATGAAATTACTGAATCAGGATCTGTGACTGTAGGGACTACTGGCTGGATTCCTATATCTTGATTATCAACAAAGACAAATTGATTAATAGGAAGATGAAGAGGTTTCTTAGTTAATAATCTTTTAGGTCTAGAAGCCTGTGAATCAGTTTCACTTATAGCTGTGACAACTACTGTATAATATGTACCAGGCACTAGATCTGTAAAGGTCGCAGAGCTACTCGTTTGGCTTGACGGTGCTGTCTGAATACCATTGAGAGTAAATGTGTATAATGTGGCGCCAACACCACCTAACCAAGTGACGGTGAAATCGGTAAAAGTTACATCAGTAAAACTTATGCTATAAGGGAATAATGGGGAAGGCGGTAATGCCAACGCAGTATATCCCTGGGTCTTTGTGTATAACTCATCGACTTCGTCGACATCCAAAGAGTAATCAAATGTACAGATCTGTCGAATATTCGCAACAGCAGTCGGCCCTCCAACACCCCAGGCGGCTAATAGGAGATTTCCGCCTATATTAATTCTTGTTGATGTAAAAAAATCTTCGAATATATTATTGTAAACTAGCTTATTATTCATATATACAGTATAGATTCCATTATCATATCCTATAACAACATGTACCCACCCTGAAGAGATTCTTCTATATGCATTTACATAATATCCTTTACTTCCAATTGCTACATATTTGTCAATATTTGCTGAAACATATCCTATAATACTTCTTATAGTATCATCAACACCGATAGGAACATTCCAATAATACTGATCTGGCGTATTTATCCAAAAACTTACAGTGAAAGAGTTTATATGTGTAATTACATAAGGAATCGTTATAGCTGGAGTTGAACCGTTGGTGTTAATAGAAACAGAATCCTTTCCATCATATGTGCCATAATTCTCTCCTTGTGCTGTAATAGTTGAAGAATTAATTGGCTCAATTCCTACATCTTGGATTGAATTATTAAGAATGAATTGATTTATTGGGGCAGAAAGATACTTCTTAGTTAATATTGATATAGTAGTTGAGTATTGGCCTGAAGTTAAAACAAGTGAATAATGAGTGGCAGCACTTAGACCTGTAAAGCTTGCTGAGTTAGCCGTTTCAATAGGTGTAACAGGGGCACCATTGAGTGTATAAGTAACTGAGTCACCTAGCCAAGAAAGATCGAATGATGTATGTTCTATATTATTTAGAGTAATATCATAGATTGGCGCAGTTGGCTGAACGAAGGAACTATTACCCTGTGTTGCCACATATAATTGACTGACATGGTCACTATTTAACGCATAATCAAAGACACATAGCTGGCGTATATAAGCATTCGCTATTGTTGGGCCAAAAATACTTGTTCCATACTTACTATTTCCACAGAGGTTAATTTCTCTAGATGTAAATGAGGTATTAAAAGATGTAAGAAACTTTATTACACCATTTGCATAGACACGAATATTTTTATTAGAATATGTAGTAACAATATTATTCCAGCCAGCACTTAACCGTGTACCTCCTCCATATGTAGCCGAGAAGCCTGAGCCAACATATAGTTCTTGATTAACAAGTCCAATAAATATAATAGAATTCTTACCATCGCCAATTGCGACAGGGATTTGCCAGTTTCCATTATTTACAAAATTTACCCAGTAACTTACTGTAAAAGAAGATGTATTTGAAACTGTATAAGGAATCTTTATACTCGGTGTATTACCATCTGAATTAATATGTACACAGTCCTTTCCTTGATATTCTACATATTCTATAGATGCTGGATCTTTGACGACTGTATATGAAGGATTTGTTCCTACATCAACCTTTGAACCGTTAAATACAAATTGGTGTCTTGGATTGGAAATTAGTGATTTAGTCTTTACAGTTTTAGAGAATGATGATTGCGTATCAGTGGCGCTTATGGCTGTTACAACTACTGTGTAAGAAGTATTGGGTGTTAGATCTGTAAAGGTAGCTGAGTTACTTGTTTGTGTAGGGATAACAGAGGCGCCATTAAGTGTGAATGTATAAGATGTGGCACCTATCGCACCAGACCAAGAGATAGTAAATTCTGTAAAAGCTACACTAACTAAATCTATTGAATATGGTTTTAATGGATTTGTAATAGTTACTATTACTGTGTTACTAGCAGTCTGTGTATATAACTGTGATATTTCTTGTTGAGAGAGAATCGAATTAAACACGCACAGCTGGCGTAAATATCCAGACCAATTAATCTGTCCTCCTATACCATATTGGTATTTGGTATTTCCACCAATTGTAATCTGTGATGTTGTGAATTCCTCTGTAAGAGGAACAGACCCAACTAGAATTCCATTTTTATAAATCCTTACAGTTTCATTCGCATATGTTACTGTAATATGATTCCATGTTCTGAAGTCTGAACCACCCATAAAATTATTGCTATTATAAGTAATAGTATTTCCATCTCCTAATACAAGATGCATAGAATCAGTGTTAAATGCAAGAGTTATATTAATATTTGTTCCATTCATGGTGATAGGAACACACCAAGCGGCAACATTATCAAAGTTAATCCAAAAGGCAAATGTAAAAGACGATGTCTTGGTAAATACGCAGGGAACCTTTATTGTTGGAGTTGTGCCATCTGATACAATAAATACACAATCTTTCCCAGCGTAATTTGTATATTCTATTACATCACCTGATTCCGCAGCGAGAGTGCCAGTTCCTAGATCTTCTGATGAATCATTCAAGATGAGCTGATTCGTTGGTATAGAAAATGTTTTTATAATCTTAGGGTTAGAAGCTCTGGAGTCAGAGGCACCTATTGCCGTTATAACAAGAGTATAGCTTGTTCCAGAAGTTAGTCCTGTAAAGATTGCTGAGTTGCTTGTTTGAGTTGAGGGTGTCGCAGGAGTTCCATTGAGTGTGAATGAATAAGAAAGGGCACCTACACCTCCTAACCAAGAAACATTAAATGAAGTAGTTGCGATAGAGACTACTATGCGATATGTAGTTAATGGACTTGCTGGCGGTGCGATTACTGTATTATCTTGTGTTTCTGTGTATAAAGTGTAAACTTGTTCAGCAATTAGAGCAGAATCAAAGAAACATACTTGCCTTATATACATGATGTCATTCGTTTGGCTAAACCACCAAGAAGAATAATTAATATTATAACCTATTGTTATTTGACTGGATGACCAAGTAGGGTAAAATGTATATTCTGAACTAACTGTATATATACCATTTACATATAACTTATATATATTATTCTCAAGTGTTAATGTAAAATTATTCCAAGAGTTTAACATAATATTTGAAGGAACTCCATTATATGAGGGGCCTGCCCCAAAACTAGGAGTACTTGTATCTTGACCTCCTACAACCATATAAACGCTCGCATTTCCCATACCAAATATTATTCTAGTATAAGTTCCATTGTTTAATGTTATAGGGACAGACCAGGGTGATGGATTATCAAAATACCAAAAACTAATTGTAAAAGAAGAGTCACTTGTTACGATACATGGAACTGTAATAACTTGAGTCTGATTGGAAACACTAACAGCTACACAATCCTTATCACCCAAATTCGTAAATATTATATCACCAGTTGTTCCAACTTCCGCTGGCTCAGATCCAACATCATCGCTCGAATTATCTAAGAGAAGCTGATTAATAGGGAAGGGGATAGGTGGTGTCTCTAAGGTTGTTGTAGATACAAGCTGGCTCGAAATTTGACCGGCGTCATTTACAGCTGTTACAATGAGGGTGTAAGCTGTCATAGGTATTAGATTTTTGAATGTGACTGAATTCGCAGTTTGTGTAAAAGGGGTTGTGTCGATTTCATTGAGTGTGTAGACATATGAACTTGCGCCTTGAGCACCTGTCCAAGTTCCTACGAATGAGTTGAATGTTACAGAACCAATCGTTACACTTAAGGCTGTTGGTGGATTCATCAGCGTTCTTGTATTCTTAGGAGAAGACGCCTGTGATTCCGTATCATTTACCGCTGTGACTACTATGCTATAGTCTGTATCGGCAGTTAGACCTGTAAAGGTCGCTGACTTTCCTTCAACAGAAGGTGTGGCAGGGGATCCATTAAGAGTGAATGTGTAAGAAGTGGCTCCTGTTGCGCCTTGCCAAGATACATTAAAAGCAGTGGTTGTTATTGATGATACTGTTAAGCTAGATGGTCTCAATGGATTTAGTGGGACTCCTAGAACTGTATTACCCTCAGTTAGTGTGTATACAGTGGAAATGTCTTCAGGCGTAAGCACAGAATTAAAGACACACAACTGTCTAATATATCTAATATCAGTTTCTTGTCCTCCAAAAAACCAAGATCTATAATCATGATTAAACCCTATTGTGATTTGGCTTGATTCCCAAGTAGTGTTGTTTAAGGTTAATTCTAATCCTGTATTTATACCATTTACATAAAGCTTAAATAGACTATTTTCATATGTGAATGTTATATTATTCCAGGCATTTGCAATCATGTGTGCCGTTGTATTATTAGAATCATAATAACCAGGAATTCCTACAACTATATAATTCGTACTATCAAGAGCACCAAAAATTATGTGACTTTGTGTTCCATCATTAAGTGTTATAGGGGTTCTCCAGTCTTGACTACTATAAGCAAATTCCCAAAAACTAATTGTAAAAGATGATTCGTTTGTAAAGGCACATGGAAGAACAATAGATGGATTATTAGGCCCACTATAAGTACAATTAATACAATCTTTACCCTCATAATTTGTAAATACTATATCCCCAATTGATGAAGTAGTGGCACCACTGCTTCCTACATTATTGGTGGAATTATCCAAGATTAATTGGTGAATTGCTACTGGGAACGGTGGGAGTTCCAAGGTTGTTGCAGTAACAGGGTCGGCAATCGTCTGACCGCCAGAATTTATAGCGGTTATTACGAGGGTGTAAGCGGTTGACGCATTGAGGCCTGTGAATACTACTGTCTGTGATGTAAGACTATCGTCGGTTGAAGGTGTTGCAGGTGAGCCGTTCAGCGTGTAGCTATATGATGTCGCACCGTCGCCATATGTCCAAACCACTGCGAATGAATTGTATGTCTGAGAAGTGACAGAAACAATTGGCTTGAGCGGCGCATTTGGCAAGGTTCTTACACCCTTAGGGCGAGACGCCTGTGATTCCGTGTCATTCACCGCAGTTACTACGATAGAATATGTAGTGTAAGCAGTTAGACCTGTGAAGGTCGCTGAACTACTTGTTTCTATAGGTGTGGCAGGAGATCCATTCAATGTATATGTATAAGAAGTTGCGCCTGTTGCGCCAGACCAAGATACTTTGAAAGAGGAGTTTGTAATAGTGGATAGAGTTAAGTTATAGGGAGTTAATGGATTTGATGGAAGTACTCCAAAAAGGGCGGCAGATTCCTGATAATCTGATGAGATTTGATCTGTGCGTAAAGCCACATTATAGATACGAAGTTCACCTAATTCACCATTTATATAACTAGTTCCATTCCAATCAGAACCTATGTAAAAGGGTTGACCATTGTCGAATGATGTTCCAGATAATACAACTGATCCTACTTGTTCATTATTTACATATGTAATCATATTTGTTCCATCCCATGTTACAGCATAATGAGTCATAGTAGTCTGTAAAGGCGCATATGTTCCTTGATACCAGTTGTCATTTAAAACATAAAATGCGCCTGCTATTGAACCATTTTGCATAAATCCTAGAACTGGTCCCACATTCGTATTACCAATATCTTTTTTTGATACAATTGAAGCTTGACCTTGCGTAGTCCCATTATCTTTATACCAAGCTTCTATCGTCCATGCATTATCTAGACTTAGATTGGGGAATGTCCATTTAGTGCTGCCATCTAGTATTATACCATTACCATCTAGATTCACTGCTGCTACACCAGATTCTAAAGTCGCAGAAATACCAGTCTTATCGGTCCAAGCCCCTGAAACATAATCTGAGGCACTCAGGAAAAGAAGAGGGGATGCTTCTAAAGTTTGTGTAGAAACAGGGTCAGCAACCGTATTACCGCCGCTATTTATAGCCGTTATTACAAGCGTGTAGGTTGTTGCGAGACTTAACCCAGTGAATATCACTTGTTTACTAGTTAAACTATCATCTGTCGAAGGTGTTGCGACAGTTCCATTTAATGTATAAGTGTATGATGTCGCACCAACACCTCCAGTCCAAGATGCTGTGAATGAACTAGATGTTTGAGAACCTAGAGAAACAACAGGCTTGACTGGTGGATTTGGTAAGGTTCTCAGGCTCTTAGGGCGAGATATCTGTGATTCCGTGTCATTCACCGCAGTTACAACAATTGTGTAAGCGGTGTCAAGAATTAGATTGGTGAAAGTCGCAGAGTTGCCCGTTTGTGTAGGTGTAGCAGGAGATCCATTCAATGTGTATGTGTAAGAGGTTGCGCCTGTCGCACCTAGCCAAGATACTGTAAAAGAGGTAGTTGTAATTGTCGATACACTTAAGTTATATGGAGTTAATGGATTTGGCGGGGCACCTACACTTAGATCCTCCTGTGACTGTATGTATAAGTCATTGACCTGCTCGTCATTTAGAGCAACATCGAATGTACAGAGTTGCCGAATCTTAGCAACGGCTGAAGTTAAGTATGGTCCAAAATACCAGCCTACGAATGGATTATTTCCACCAATATTAATTCTTGTGCTTGTGAATGAAAAAGAAATTGTCGAAGACCATGCTACATTATTATTCAAATATACATTGTAATATCCATTATCATAAGATAAAACAACATGGGTCCAATCTGTGCGTGCTATATGCGTGTCAGTATGGCCGTTTTGATTACCAAAAGGTATATATAAGGCACTATCCCAAATGCCTGCGAATTCTAGAATACTCATGTTACCGTCGTCAACCCCTACAGGAACATTCCAATTATACCATGTATATGGAATATGTAACCAAAAACTTAGTGTAAAAGGGGCTGTATTTGTAATGACATATGGGATAGTCATAAGTGAATTTGTTCCGTCTGTGCTGATGTCTAGACAATCTTTTCCAGAATAGTTTGTATATATACCTTGACCTACAGCAGTTACAGGGTTAGTTCCTATATCTTCTAAAGAATTATTTAATATAAATTGATTTACTGGCTTAGGAAGTGTTGCCTTAGTTTTTATTATTACAGGAGAAGATGAGAATTCACCCACAGTAATCACGAATGAATAATCTGTACCATTACCTAGCCCTGTGAATTCTACAGACTTGCTTAGCTGAGTAGAAGGTGTTACAGTGATGCCGTTTAATTTATATGTATATCCATCGGTAGGCCCACCTAGCCAAGATGCTTTGAACGATGTATAACCCACATCTCTTACAGTGATAAAATATGGTACCTCAGTATTTGCCCGAGTAGAAAAGGCGAGATTTCCTTGCGTCTTTACATATAGATCACTTACCTGACTATAATTTAACTCAGAATCAAAGATACATAGCTGCCGAAGATAAACATTACATATAGTTACGCCAAAGATATTTGTAAGATACTTACTATTGCCGCAGATACTAAGTTCTGTAGATGTAAATGAGTCGGTATAAGGTAGTCTAAACTTTATATAGCCATTCACATAAATTTTACACATGCCATTTGAATATGTCATAACAATATGATTCCAACCAGATTGATCAGGGGAAGAGGGTGTAGCAGCGGTTGAAGTTCCAGCACCAAAATATACAGAATCAGTATATAAAGCAGAAAATAAAAGACTCTTGTTACCATCAATAAGAAGTAAAGGAATTTGCCAGGTGTAATTATTTGTTATAGTAGCCCAGTAACTTAGTGTAAAAGAGGATGTATTTGAAACTACATAAGGAATCTTTAGATTTGGTCTAAGGGTATCTGAATTAATATGAACACAGTTCTTTCCTGCGTATGTTACATATTCTATTATTGAAGCTGGATCTTCTACAATCATGGCAGAAGAAGTAGTTCCAACATCTTCAGTTAGACCATTGAATACAAACTGGTGAACTGGATTGGACAATGGTTTCATTGTTCTTATTGTCTTAGTTGATGTCTGAGAATCAGTATCATTCGCAGCGGTAATAATAAGTATGTATGATGTATCAGTACTTAGACCTGTAAAGGTTGCTGAGTTTCCTTCGACTAAAGGTGTCACAGAGTCACCGTTCAGCGAGAATGTGTAAGATGCTCCTATGCCGCCGAGCCAAGAAATCTTAAACCCTGTATATGTTAAATTACTGAGTTCCAGTTCATATGGTGTAAAAAGGTTTGTTGGAATAATAAATACTTTGTTGCCTTGTGTCTGTGTTACTAACTGGGAAATATATTGGGGTGAAAGGACAGAATCAAAGACACAGAGCTGATGTAAATATCCAGCCCAATTTACCTGTCCTCCTAGGTGTAACTGATATTGGGTATTTCCACCGATTGTAATCTGCGTTGTGGTGAATGAAAATGCGGCATATAGAGAGCCGCCTGATATACCATTTTTATAAACTGTAAAAATTCCAGCAGCATATGTAATTGTTATATGATTCCATGCTCTAAATTCTGAACTTGCCAAGAAATTATTTTGAGTATATAAACCTCCTTGGCCATTTTGAATAGAAAGAAACATTGAATCAACATTAAATCCTAGTGTTATATTTATATTAGGACCGTTCATAGTTATAGGAACACACCATCCCCCTACATTCTCAAAGTTAATCCAGAACCCAAATGTAAAAGAGGATGTCTCTGTGAATACACATGGTGTATATATTCTGGGATTCGTACCATCTGAGTTAATATATACAGAATCCTTTCCATAATAATTTGTGTATTCTATTATTTCTCCTGTTCCAACCTCTATAACACTTGTTCCTAAGTCATCTGCTGAATCACTGAAGATAATTTGATGGATTGGTTCTAGAGGTGCTGGTTCAAGCGTTGTTATAGTAACAGGTGTCGATACAGCCTCTCCAGAAATATTTATAGCCTTTACAACCAGCGTATATGCGGTTGTAGGAGTTAGATCTGTGAATTTTACTGTCTTATCAGTTAGCGCATTGTTTATAAATGGCGTCGCAGCTGTGCCATTTAGAGTGTAGGTATATGATGTTGCACGCTCACCGCCTGTCCAAGATGCCACAAACGAGCTAGACTTTACAAGACTTGTAGAAAGATTTATTGAGCCTGGAGGATCTGGCATAGTTGTTATATTCTTAGGTTGAGAAGCCTGTGATTCTGTTTCATTTATAGCTGTTATAATAAGCGCATAGGGTGTGTTAGAGGTTAAACTAATAAAGGTCGCCGAGCTGCTTGTTTCAGAGGAAGGTGTGGCGGAATCGCCATTAATAGTGTAAGTATAAGAAGTAGCGCCTTCGTTCACCCAAGTAACTGTAAAAGAGGTAGTCGTTACTGATACTACTAAATTTTTTGGTCTCAATGGATTTGGTGGAATGCCAAGAATGTCATTACCTTGCGTCTGTGAATATAAAGTAGAAATCTCACTGTCAGATAAAACATAATCAAATACGCACAGTTGATGTAAATATCCATTCCAATATATCTGTCCTCCCAAGCCAGACTGATATAAAGCATTTCCACCAATTGTGATCTGTGATGTAGTAAACGCTCCTCCATATGCTAAATTACTTCTGTATCCAGCATTTACATAATAACTCAACATTCCATTAGTATAAGTAAGTGTAATATGATTCCATCCCAAAAAGTCTATAGAACTTGGGTCATATTGATGATTTATATAACCACCTTGACCATTTCCTACTGAAAATATACTTCTATTAGTATCAAACGCAAATGTAAAATTTATATCATTACCATTAATTGCTACTGGAGAAGTCCAAGCAGCCACATCGGTCATCTTTAACCAAAAACCAACTGTAAAAGAGGATGTGTTTGTAGCGAGGAAGGGCATATTTATCTTTGGAATATATCCATCTGAGTTAATAGCTATACAGTCCTTTCCATCGACATTGGTATATGTTATTCTATTCTGAGAATCATCAACTACAATAGTGGAAGTAGCACTTCCCACATCCTCAATCGATCCATTCAGGACCAGTTGATGGATCGGTGGTTGAGACATGATCCTTATAATTTACATGTATAATATAATATTGTCTTAAAAATCACAAATAAAAAAGAGAATCATGACACTGTATATGCGTTCGGAAGGCATATACGGTGCCGTTTTCATCATGCGGTATTTTATTAAACAACTGGGAATGATGCCGCCATCTGGATTCCACACTGGCCCTTCGCACCAAAGGCGCTACCACGGCCAAGAAGAATATAACCCTTCATGCCCCAATCCTCGCCCCAAGAATTCTTAACCTTGTAGTAATCCTGCCCCCCTAGAGTACCATAGCCCACGGCGAGAACACCATGGTCTAGCTGCGTGCCACATGACGCTGTCATAACACCGCCGCTGTAAAACTGGAATGAACCCTGATCCGCCTCGACTGCGACGGAGACTGGTTGTTCCGTGAGGGCTGATAGAAGCGCCGTTTCAGAATTAGGGACAACATCCGTAAATCCTGATGCGGTCACGACAGTGGGCTTGCCTTTCGCCTTACACGCATTCGGTCCACTTGCGCTATAGGGGTAGGCCGCGTCTGTCGTCAGACCATTCTCAATCACATACTGGAAGGCATCATCCATCAGTCCACCATTACAGCCAGCATTGCCCTCAGCCGTTGAGCAATCAACCAGCTGCTGCTCGCTCACATTGAAGAGAGAGCCATTCTTTAGGAACCAAGCACCCTCAAGCGCACCCGTTGAAGAAAAGGCCCAGCAGCTGCCGCACTGGCCCTGATCCTTCACAGGAGTAACCGCACCGTGCTGAGTCCAATCGACAGAGGCAGGTAGAGCCATTGCCTTCACTGGTGAATAAGTGCGATTGGCATAGTTGTTATTAAGTAGACCAAGATACTTGGAAGACCATTCACGAGGGCTCATGTCGGCGAACTTGTTCACAGCCATCGACCAGCTCGCATTCCCAAAGGTATTGTGGAGGTAGATGCGCTCGAGGTTTGTGTTAAAGATGTAGTTGCGGTAATCCCGCTCTGTGGGCTGGTAGACCTTGCCGTGGAACTTCGCCCAGTGCGTGAAGCTTGGGCCGACGACAGTTGAAGTAAGATAAAGGGATAGTGCGCGTCCAAGAGACATTTCTACATATTATGTGAAGTATAGCTTTAACCTATCACGAATTCTCCCACGACATACCCCACATTCATTGATCATGCGCTTTATACAGCTGCTACAGAAAGTGTGCCCACATGGAGAAATAGCACTGGTCACAGACTCTGCTATACATATAGGACACATCGGTTCAGATGTTACATTTCCAATCTTAAACGCTGAGATTGCCTCTCTCAGTGCGATATGTTTCTGATATAGAGCCAATAAGGCTTTGTATTGAGTTTCTATTCCCATGTCACGGAAAGTCACCTTCAGATAATTCTCTAAAGAATTTGTCAAATCTGCGGTAGCATCATTTGTCTGAAGCTCTATAACTATAGAAACTCGTTTCTGAATCTTGTCCATTTTCTCAATTCTCATTTTCAGTTGGTTTTCCGCATCCATTAACTTTTCACCAGTTTCCTTATATAATTCGATGAGAGCGTTGAACTGTTTCTTAATATCTGAAGAATTTGAAGGACCTTTGGCAGCCAAGCAAGCTTCTATTTCTCCTTGAATTTGTGTAAAAGAGGTTCCTGATAAGTCGACAAGCTGCTTGAATGTTTTTATTGCGTTATTATCAATATCTTGTCTGAAGGAATATCGCCTGAGAATATTTTCCACTGGTCCTATTGTTGGGTGATCAGCGATAGGGCGAGTGAGGAATCCAAGCACGGTTTCATTCTGACGAATCATCATCTCTCGGAGACGCTTTCTCCAATTATTAGTATGTGTCGAGGGACCCAAGGAGGGACTGGAATTTGGAAGAGCTTCCGTTAAATGACGAGATAGACTCTGTTGAACGATTCCTTGTATGGCATCTTGATTTCCGCCGAAGGCCTCGATGAAAGAACCTGACGGATTATTATCTTCTGCGTCACCGAAATCTGCGGATGCGAATCCAGAACCGTAACCTGAGGCTAAGGAAAAATTATGTAACTCACTCATCCCTTCTAACATTTTTACAGATTGTATGGTGATGTTTTAAACGCCTTTTGCGAATACTATGTAATGAAGAATGTGTATAACCTGATTACTGACGCCTTTGTGCGTATTGGTAAGAATGAGTCCGAGTATACTATTACAGTAGAATACACAGAATTTACTCTAAAATCTTATACTATTACGATTACACCAAGGTATGCGCATGCTCATGGAACTGCTACAGTAGTTTTATTGCTGAACTCTGAGTTACTAGATTATTATGAAACGAATAATTTATTTGAACCCGTCGACTGGGAAAGATTCTGCGATATATTTGAATGGCAAATTCAGAATTAAATTCTATCAATGTCAATATCAGCATCGGCACGATTTGCCCGTGTATTCTTCATGTTGCGTGCTGAAGAAATCTCCTGCTCCTTTGCCTTCTTCTTTTCTTTGCGAGCCGCCTTTTCCTCCGCAGCTTCTAGAGTATCATCTTCATCCTCGTCATCTTCGTGAGAGTCGACAGAGAAAAAGTCATCAACCTCATCTACACCATCCTCTTGCGCCTTAATACTCTTATTTAGAAGGGTCTTGTCTCTAGTCTCAACATTTGTAAAAAGGATTGGATTAACATTTGGAAGCTTCTTCATCTTTCCAACCAAACTTGGATCAATGAGGCCAATAATATCACCAATATAAACTTCTTTATCTTCTGTTACTTTACCATGAACGGTTGCCATAGAAAGTTCACGAACACTGATGAGAACAAGGCTGCCTGGTTCAATCCACTCTGACTTTCTCATAGATCCACATACTCTACAGATTCTCTCCTTGTTGTCATTACAGAAAATACGAAATCTGCGATTGCCGAGAGACTTCATAGCTCTCCCATACATCTGATTCTCAGATTCATTACATTCTAAAAGCTGCTTTTCTGAATCATCATGTTTCCCTTTCTTATAACCCTTTCCTCCTTTTGCGTTAGGCATCTTTATATATAACGCAAAAAAGGTTTATACCGTGTGATCATTCCAAACCGTCAATAGGTGAATCTGACATTATTGCTTCCTTGGGGATTCCACGGTATAAGGCACTCCCTGCTGAACCACCTCTCTGCTTCTTCACCTTTCTAGACTTTCTGCCCTTTCTTTTAAGAGAACGGTTCTTCTTAAATGTCTTCGAGGTGAAACGCATTTTCCTTCTACTTGGTAAAGATAATCATTCGTGGAGGCTGCATAGAATTCGCCAAGTCTCGCAGCATCTTCTTATTCTCCTTCTTGGACCCGGGCTGAATGCCATTACTCTTGAGCATTGCCCTCATAGCCTCTTCAGTATCTACGATTCGTAACTCGATATTTGTCTCAGTCGGCATCTTCCCGCTACGCAAGGCCCAGGCAACCTTGTTAGGGCACATCGCCGGCGCATGTCCATAGCCTACGCACACAGGACAGTACATACTTCTGCGGTAGGGACACTCAAGTCTGCCATGCTTGATACTCACTGTCTTCAGACTGTGGGAACAGTAGTCGCACATTTATAAAGTTCGTTTAGGGTAGAAGTCGTTATGTCGGCCCAAAATATTCAATTTTTTTTCACAATGCGAGAACAAATTAAGCTTTACCATTGGCAAACAGGAGTCTTCGCTCGTCACAAGGCTACTGACGAAGTCTTGGAAGCCTTAGATTCAGCCATAGATCTTTATGTCGAGACTTATATGGGAAAGTACGGGCGCCCTAACATCACTCGCACCACGAATGTTATTCAGATTAAAAATATGTCTGAGAAAACGATAATTAAATTCGTGAAGGATTGCCTAGCCTACATTCAGACTGGTTTAGTCAAGGGGCTCAAGCCAACAGATACAGATTTATTTAATGTAAGAGATGAAATGTTGGGGGAATTAAATAAGCTTTTATATCTTTTCACTCTTAAATGAACGCCGAACAAGTTCTACCCTTTGTGTCAAAGGGATGTATAACTTGGACTATGACAACGATTGGGTATGTAAAATACACACTAAATCTTGTTAAATGGCTTCAGCGCGCAGGCGTCCCTTGGACTCTTTGTATTATATGCTGCGATCCAGAATCTGAGCTGTTTTTCCGGCGTGAGCAGGTCCCTTGTGTTCAATGGAAGGGGAGCCGCAGAAGAACTCAAGATGGAATGGCGGCCTTTGGAACGCCCAGCTTTGAATTGTGTAATAGGGAAAAGCTGGATATTTTGAGATGGTTCGCCTTGAATTATCTGGAGGCAGGTATTCAGCAAAGCTTATATTTGGATGGAGACATTGTTATTCAGAAAGATCCTTGGCCTCTGCTTTCTTTGACTTCGTGTCATTTGGCCTTCCAATGCGATTGCTCTCATGAAGAAGAATTTCACGAATGCGCATCACCTTGCTCAGGAGTTATATGGACTCTCCATGTTTCTACTGCGCAGGCCGCAATCTATCAAATAGACGAGGAGCTCTGGAAAGCCGCCGGTTCTATGGATCAGTATTATATAATGAAAACATTGGGCTTGACGCAGACGCCCTATAAGATTCTTGATCGGCGACAGTTTGGGAATGGCGTATGGCAAAAAACGGGTCGATGGAAGGATGGTAATTGGACCCTCTTACACTATAACTATATGGTCTCAGGAACTAAGAGAACTGCGATGAAGAACTCAGAACATTGGTTAATTAATCATTAACATAGATTTCTTGAAGTGTCATATCACACTCAGAATCTTCAAAATATTTATGTTTATATTTTCCAATCTTAACGACAGGATATTTATCATAGATAGTATACTCGCCTTCTATTAACTCTTCTAAATCCTTTGCTGTAAGAGAACAATTGCTAAGTATATTTAATGTATCACAGAGAATGTCTAATGTTGTGTAATACTGATCGGAATAAGAGGTCCCATTAGAGATACTAAGCTTATAAATAAATATCGGCATCTTCCTTCTTAAAAGGGACATTATTAATTCAATTTTATGTGTGTGAGATAGATGCCGAATGATGTGCCTATTTCAGATGCCCCCCTTGCTATTTTTTGTAAGTATCCTATGAAAAAAGTTCGTTCAGATATGTCGTTTGATGAATATAACGCCTACAAAAATGACTGGACTCTTTTCGAAAGAGTATGGTCGTATAATTATACCGTGCGTGCTTTAAGAAGAGGAGGTGGAGCCCAGAGTTATTACCAGTTTTTGTCAAACTCCGAACGCCTTTCATATATAAGGGGGCAGACAGCCCATGTTGCTATTCATGGATTTCCTGAAGATGCGGAAGGATTTAATAATATTCCCTAGCAGAATGAGTCTCGAAGCAAGTCCAAGAGTAAGTGTCTTGCCTACAGGCGGATTTGTCAGCACTATATTCGTCTATGGCACAGTAGCCAATCAGGCTGCGGCTAATTCAATGTATGTACAAAAAAGCACCATTGATGGTGAATATGCTCTAACTCCTGGAAAGACTGGGCGTGTCTATACATTCAAGAGCGACCGTGAGCGGATGCAGTATTTGATTGGGAAGATTGGGACGGTGCCGAAGTGCACTGGTTCATAACTTTCCGTTTTACAGATTCTTCAAAGGTTCTCATATAATGCCCTAAATAGGCCAGTATATGAGCTTCTACGACAATTGTTCTCTTTCTTTCTGTATGTATTGGGATTTCCATTGGGACTTTTACTCAGGCACACATGCCGCTTCAAATTTTGGGCTTGTCAGGTGCGTCATGAGAGTCTTGTATTTTGCAAAAGACCATACTGGCACATCATTCTCAATGTCCCTCTTAATAGCATCAATGATATAATAAGCACGCTCTCTTAACTGAGGGTCACTACACTGCTCGATCTTAGCATAGCCATAGACTGGCTCAACCTTCGTAAGCACTAACTCTAGGATAGGGTCGGTGCGCCAGACACGGGTGTTATAGGTATAGACACCCTTCATGTTAATTGGCATCTTGGGGTTCAGCTGAAGGCAATACAAGAGAATCTGTAGATCACGGAGGCTCATCTGATATAGGTCGAAGGATGGATCATATGTAATAGGGCCAGTAGGATTGTAGATTGTCTGGATCTTTGTAAGGAACTGTAGCCACATAACCTCTTTATCGTGCTCATTCAAATACCCCTCCCCCTTCTTATACATGGTGGAAGTAAGCAGGAGAGGTGAAAAGCCCCCCTTGAAATGCCCGTGCTCAAACCAGTAGCGCATCTCATCGAGCTCAACCATTGACTCGGACCGCTCGTAAATATTCATAGCCTTCCCTCCTGGGACCAAGAGTTTCTGGATATTAGATATGCTGAGATGGGGGGTGTGCCCGAGATGCCCATCGATTAAGGAGAAACGACCTCGGAACAGTTCAACGAAGCGATCGACTTGTGCTTCGTTCCCGTGATCAATCACACAAATTACTTGCTGAGGGTTGAATCGAATCAGATACTCAACATTCTTCCTGAAACTCCCTGAGCTGTCCCAGGCATTACAGAAGAATACATTAAATGTTGAGAATTTCTGGACATTTAGTGTATTATCGTGGTCGAGATCTCCTGCTCCGACCATCAACGAAAGTAAAGGAGGAAGCCATGTGGGCAGAAGAACTTCTCCTTCATGGAAATTAAGAATGTGCTCGTTGGGGAGGAGATCGGCAATGGTTTGCATGGTGGGGGGGACTTAACTGTGTAAAAGGGGGACAATTCAATTTTTGCGGTAGAATAGAATGTTTTGCTGTTTCGCTCGTTTGAAGAAATGCTTTAGAAGGGAGCCAGTAAGAGATGTTTCGTTTATTGTAAATGCCAAGGAACGAAAGATTCTTACAGATGCGATTAATGCTGTTAATTCTGTAGACGGATGGGATTTGCTAAGAAAAGGTGAGACAACTTCTGCGATTGCCTCAATTGATCTTACACTTCATAGTGAAGATAGTTTACATTCAACTGTAGCGGTTTTATCACATATTGCCGATAATTGGGATGGTTGGGTAGAGAAACGATCTAAAAGACAGGATATAGATGAGAAGAATAAGCGCTCACTTCAACATTGGATACGAACACATCAATACACTCCCAATACAAATAATTTCATCTTATTTTCTTACTTAGAAAATCTTCTAAGATTTATTGAGGACTGGTCTTCTGTAGATAGACAAGGTGCTGGGGCTGAAGATTTGATTTTCGCCATAGAATGTGTTATAGCGAAAGTCGAAGATGACGAAAAAGTAGAAGTATACAAAAAAGTTACTTCAATAATAATGCCATCAGATTATCAGCTTACGAAGGATTTGATGGATAGGCATTTAGAATTTATTAAGGCATATGATGGCTTATATGAAGCACAGCTGAATGAACTTCGTCTAGCAATTGCCGCCAAAGACTTATTAGTACTTCAGCGTGTAATGCGAGGACCTAATATTCTGAAAAAGTTGAGAAGCTCTCCAGAATATCTTTTAGCAATAGGGCTTGAACAAGAACTTATTGGGCCATCTGAAGATCAGCTGCCTTCTTCAATGCGGCAGTAGTAGCATCCTTGAGCCCCTTTCTGTAAGTTTCAAGGAACTCGACCACCTCTTTAGAACTGCGCCAGTCATTATTTAGATTGAGAGCATCTTGGTAAGTGCCAAGTGATACTGTCTTATTTGAACCATAGATGTAAAGCTGGGCATTCGTTGAATCATAAGGGACACCATTTACCGTAAGAGTCTTCATTTTTGTGGGACTTATTTTAAGGCCCCCTATAAATCAATTTTAGTTCCCCTTAAAAGCACAGCATCATCGGGTAAATCTAGGACAGACATAACCATATAATGCATAGTCATAATTACTGCTATAGTAAATATGACTATACAAAGTTCTTGCTTCCGTGACATCTATAATCTCAACCGAAAAATATATTTAGGAGCACACCGCCATCTATAATACACCATAGTGCGAGGTATTTTCGGAGCACCTTCAATGTCATTTAGCTCTCTTAGCGACCATGAAGATACATCCCACTTCCTTCTTAAAATATTCAATTTACGACAAACCGCCGAACCAGTTCTTTTATATAATTTTCTTGATTCTAAGGCATTCAATTCAAGAGTGGCCTGTCTCTTTTGGTCATTAATCACTGCGATAGAAGTTAGAACATTTTGTTTGAATCTTTCTTTTAGAGTTTTGAGTTCTTTTGAATAAATACTCTGTATCTTTACCATTTTTGAACTGAGTTTCTTATATTCTTTTATATCATTGCGAAATTCTTCATTATTCGCCCATAGATCTGGCACTGTAGTACGAATAACACGATCATAATCGTCATATCTATTTCTAAAAAAAGCAGCTTCTTCTTCTCTCATAATTGTAACTTCACATTCTTGACAAGTTGCTCTTAGTCTTTGTATATAGAGTCTGTTGATTAGACAGTGTGTATGAACTTGATGCCCACAGCGGAGATCTGACATAGGCGCTTCGTCTAACTCAGGTGGTTCAGGCACCGCCCTGCGCTCATCATCTGTTCGAGGGCATATTGAACATAGGCCTTCGATCTCTAGGTCTGGACCGTCGCCTTCGGCTGCCATTTGAATAAACTTTGTAAAAAGGATTTAGGCCTGGTTATTAGATGTTGTTGTTCACAATGTTCGTTGATAACGAGTATACTGCGAAAAAGATGGAAACTGCCGCTAAGAAATTAAAATATATGATGTTATGGCAATGGGTGAAAAAGGGGAAGAAGCTTGTTATTGCCTGTGACTTTCATGATGGGGCATAATTGTCCACAGGTCACCAACGCTTGGCACAGTGAGGATTATGCCCTCCAGGACAGTAGTCTTCTTGCTTGAATCCTGGCGAACTCTTACAGCAATCACCATGGTGATCCTTTGCCGTAGGAAGCTTTTCACCCGTCGTGGCATTATGATACAAGTGGCAATACTTCTTACAGCATACCCAACACCATGTGTGACCACAACCGGCACCCACATGAAACTTATTATTGAAATCCATGCCACAAGAGAAGACATAGTCGCACGCTGCGTCCTTCAAGCACCACCTCTGACACCAAGGACATTGTTTCGCATCTGTTGAACCTGCTTCCTTGGGCATTCTACTTAGAGCTGTGTTAAAGGAATATAGTATGGAATACACGAGCGCTGGTTGTATATTTACAAATGGAACACACATTTTAGGAGGATATCAACCTAATAAGCAAGCACCTTGTATAAGTGGTATTGGTGGTAAGCGAGAGGGCTGTGAAGAATTTGTTCAGACAGCTATGCGAGAAATGTTAGAGGAGGTGTTTGGTATTTATGCTCGGCCCGACTTTGTCACTGCGCTAATGGTGATTCCATATGACCGTCTTTTGATAAGTGGAGATTATGTCAGTCTTATTTATAGTTTTTCTTCTTTAGAAAAAATACTGGTTGAACTTGTTCGCTTGAATGCGACGAGTCCATTGTATAGTGAAATGCCTTTGAGTTTGAATGATTTAATTTTGAAACGCCTCCCAACTAAATCTGAGATTTCTCATTTGTGCCTATTGCCTGTGGTGAAGCATCCTCGTGGCACGCCGTATGTAGAGAATTGTTTCATGAAGGATATCATTGGACTTCTGCAAAGGCGGCAGTGAATTCACACGGCTTTCGGCAGACAGGACAAGGAGTATTGATTGGATGTCTTGCAGCCCATTCATTGATTGCATCTGTCTCAAATACATGATAACAAGTTGTAACAGAGGCTGTTATCGGTGATATATCATTTGTAGAGATAGGGCAAGTCTCGCCTGCCTTAGAGGCATCCTCTGCGATCAGCCAGGCGATTCGCTTGGGAAGCTTCTCTTGTGTAATGGCCAGAGGTGGAGGCTGCGCGGCATATACGGGGGCTGCTACTGGTTCAAGAGACCAGAGAATTTCATCAGTTTGTGTAAAAGGTGTATCTAACGCTGTGTATTCTGTCATCATAAAGGCTTGTCCTAGCGAATGACGAGCCTTTAGGATAGGGATACAGTGGTCGCCTGACTTTATATAGAAGCCGTCGGCGGTGACAGGAACAAGCTTGGCGGCAGCGCCGCCATAGGTTGCGACATTGATACTCACCTCAGCATTTCTGGTAAGATTTGAACGATGAAGAGTGAGGCCTGGAAGTTCGGGCTGAGATCTCAGCCACTTTCTCACAGTGTTGTTCCATTGAAGAACATAGTAAGTCTTCTTATTTCTCCTGAAGAAGCAAACATATGGGCCTGTAAAGGTGCGAATACGAGGCATTTGGTGACTTATATTATGTGGGGGTGAATTATCAATTTTTACTTACGAGATTTGCGACTCTTGCGGCTTTTGCGACTCTTGCGGCTTTTGCGACTCTTGCGGCTTTTGCGACTCTTGCGACCTTTACGAGTCTTGCGCTTGTGTGCCTGTGACTTTGGTGGTGATTTAGGTGCCTTGGGAGCTATAATCTCTGTAATTGCTCCAGATATTCCGTATTTCATAGTATAACCTCTGCTTGTAAAATCTGCTATTGCTCTTTTTGTTCCAGCTGACAAAGGTTGTTGAGTTGCTGTTACTGGCTTAGACATTCTACAAGTAAAAAATTTAATGTTTTTCTTTACTGATTTCTCTAGAAATCCGTCTTTACCGACTTTTTAAAAGTCGGTCTTTACGAATTTCTTTAGAAATCCGCGTCCATCTTGAAGCTCATTGTCGCTCTGTCCTTGCCAACCGCAGCCTTGGCGTAAGTGCTCACACGCTTCTCGAAGAAGTTGTCCTTGTTCTCCAAGCTCATATTCTCCATGAAGGAGAAGGGATTCACCGCGGAGTAGGCCTTCGGGTAGCCAAGCTGGAGTAGGAGACGATCCGCCACAAACTCGATATACTGTGACATAAGCTTCGCATTCATGCCAATGAGCTCGCAGGGGAGTGACTTCGTGATGAACTGCTTCTCAATCTTGACTGCGTCACGGATAATCTTGTGAGCCTGCTGCTTTGACAGGCGGTTCACGAGCTTTGTGTAAAGCAGGCAGGCAAAGTCAGTGTGGAGACCCTCATCACGAGCAATGAACTCATTTGACACAGTCAACCCAGGCATGATGCCACGCTGCTTCAGCCAGAAAATCGCACAGAAAGCGCCGCTGAAGAAGATGCCCTCTACCGCCGCAAAGGCAAGGAGACGAGTAGCGAAGCTAGCATCCTTATTATCGATCCAAGTCATGGCCCAGTCAGCCTTCTTCTGAACACAGGGGATCGTCTGAATGGCCTTGAATAGCTGATTCTTCTCCACGGGGTCGTTGATGTAGGTGTCAATGAGTAGTGAGTAAGTCTCGGAGTGAACCGCCTCTAGAAGATTCTGGCAGCTGTAGAAGAACTTCGCCTCAGGCCACTGAACCTCCCGCATAAAACGAGTGGCAAGATTCTCCATAACAATACCATCACTGCCCGCAAAGAAGCCAAGGATATGCTTGATGAAATGGCGCTCCTGATCGCTGAGCTTCTCCCAGTGAGCCGTGTCCTTGCTGAGATCAATCTCCTCAGGGGTCCAAAATACGGCCATGTGTTGCTTATACTTGGCCCAGAGGTCGGCGTGCTGGATTGGGAAGACTACAAAACGATCTACTGACTCAGTTAGAAGGGGCTCACGCAGAAGAGGCTTTTCCTTCTCCTCTTGCGCAGCAACTGTTCCTGCCGCAGCAGCAGGATCATCAAGGTTAATCGCAGGAGGCAGCTCTCCATGCTTGGCTACAGTCAGCGGCGGGCTTGAACCAGGAGTCTTACGACCACGAGACTTCTTCGCCGGAGTCACGGCGCGACTTCCAGATTGTGTTAAATTCGCAGGAATTGTCGTCACAGTAGCAGTTACCGTATTAGTGGTATCTTCCATCTTTTCTACAGTTGAGAAAACAACAGACATTTCGGGGACCTCCAAACTTTAGCGGCCACCAAACCAACTTTTTTACCGCATATGAATTAGTATAATGCGTCCTTGGCTACTTGCGCTTTTAACATTAGTCATATGTTCAGCCATTGGAGTCTATTATTTGAATCCTGCCTTATATACATCTGTGCCAGAGGGGTATAGTGTGAGAACAGATCAAGCGAAGTGCGAGACTAGCAGAGCTGCCTGTATAGATGCCGGCACAGATAATAGGACTTGTACCACTATTTACAATGATTGTACCATGAAGGCGGCTCTTGCGAATACCAATGTTTCTACTACAGCGAATGCCCCTGGAGATCCAACACAGACTGGTTCATCGGCCTCCGCCGCCCAGATATATGCCGCAAATTATGGCGATCGCACTTTCACAGGCGACCTCGGCACAGGAGATAAGACTTTACAGAATGAATATAATATTAAGAAGGCAACGGCCTTGACTGGAACTACGGTAGAGTCATCAGATGCCTATAAGAAGCTACTTGCCTCTTTGAGTGAAAGAACAACCACAGGTGGTGGAAATACCAAACCAACGAATGATCAGCTTTCTCTTGCGCAAGGTGATGACACCGGCTACTCTGGTGCGGCAGCGGCCAATTACAAGCCCCACCAAGAAATTATAAGAGCTCACATGACACCCACCGAAATCAAGGCAGCCATTTTAGCTAAGGTTGCCTCTGACAGAGGCACCCAGGCTGAAACAATTCAACAATCTGCCGTTCTAACACCCTCTCTTCGTGAGATGATTCGCAGTGATGTAAAAAAGGCTATTAAGGATGAAATCCGTGAGATAAATAATGAATATGAGATTCAATATGATGAGTGAGTTAAGAATGTTCCTCAGCTTGCTTAGACTGATAAAACTCCTTGACCTTGGGATTCGCCCTAAACGCCGCAGCGTCCAAATCATGGACATACAGACTCTCAATGTCCTTACACCGACTCAGAGCCACATATGCTTGGCCATATTCAAAGGTTCTGTCTCCGACATCAATGAGCGCACAATCAAGCGTAGCACCCTGTGCCTTATGAATAGTAACCGCATAGGCAAGCTTCAGCGGAATCTGTTTTCTTAGAACACCTGGAAAGTCCTGGACTTCCCATGTGTTATAATCAATGATGCGTCTATCTCCTGACTTGAACTCGACGACTGGCATCAAGGTCTCGTCCTTTGTGATAAAGACTTTTGTCTTATCGTCTTCCTTAGGCTCACCCTTCTTGAAATCCACGACAACTCCTCGGCTGCCATTGACAAGACCTGCCTCGTGGTTCATGTTATATAGAAGCATGACCTGGGCACCCACAGCGAGGACAAGCTCGGGAGTGTAAGCGGCATTACCATCCAGCTTTTGGACAGCGGTTTGAACCTCTGGCGAAGTCACAGTGAGACCCGCAGTATTAGCAGAAGGATTGAATATGGTCGTAGCCTTATATACATGGCGCTCTGTCGTGAGCTTCTTGAGTTCCCTCGCATTAATCTGGTCCACCTCCACTCGTCGTGTAAAGAGCATCGTAGGCTGGACTGTCAGAGACTTGTAGTCAAGGTTCATGCGTTTCCTCAAGAGCCGGACACTCGCCTTCGTGAGTTCCCCGTGGCGAGCCTCATTGAGAACTGCTTGAAAGATAGGGTCCTTCTGTCGCACAATCTCCGTAAGCTCGTGAGTCTCAAGACCCAGCTTCTTCCACAGCGGGCTCTCAAATACGAAGGTCTCGGTTGAGATCGGAGGGAGCTGGAAGAAATCACCCACGAGAACGATTTGGAGGCCGCCAAATGGTAGAAGCTCATTCCTTCTGACCTTGCGTCCAACCTCGTCAAGCTTCTCAAAGAGGTCTGGTGTCATCATGCTGACTTCGTCAATTACGAGAATGTCGGTCTTCAGCCACCTGAGTGCTGCTCTCCTAGATTTCCGAATCTTGGAGACCAGTAAGGGAACCATATCTGTTCCTAGCCCAACTCCAGCCCAACTGTGGAGAGTCTTGGCCTTGGAGTTCAAGAGAAGCGCTGCACAGCCTGTCATGGCTGTGAGACTCACCTGTTTGGTTGATCTGAGCGACAGTTCATTTAGTAAATACGACTTTCCAGTGCCGCCTGGGCCGGTTAGAAAGATAGATTTGCCTGCTTCAATAGCATCAAA
>Ga0247722_10000424_pt1 | contig 26568 bp, 50 predicted proteins | sample MSEWelMarce3H_FC_FD_189094 | JGI IMG/M metagenome (GOLD analysis project Ga0247722, IMG submission 189094) | Subsurface sediment microbial communities from gas well in West Virginia, United States - MSEEL Well Study Marcellus 3H_FC | ecosystem: Environmental > Terrestrial > Deep subsurface >... | reverse complement strand
GATTTAACTAATATTAGTGAAAAAGGTCAAAAATTATTAGATAATCAAACATTTCAAAAAAAATTAGATGATATCTCAAAATCAATTAATATAGATAAAAATTCTATAATAAAATTAATGAATCACGAATCTAAATTAGACCCACAAGTTAAAAATAGTATTGGATGTGTCGGATTAATTCAGTTTTGTCCGGATTCAAAAGGGGGGTCGACAAAAACAATTGGTAATAAATCTTATAATTTAGATGAATTGAGAACTAATTTAGATAAACAAATGGACGCCATTAAAGAATTTTGGGATACAGGTTATAAATCAGGTAAAATAAAAGAACCTAAAGATTTGTACATCTATAATTTCTTTCCTATTGCTGCAGGTAAATCAGATGATTTTGTGTTAAAAAGTAACGGGTTATCTGCACAGAAAGTTGCATCATCAAACCCTATTTTTAATAAAACATTGGGTAAACCAAGAAACACACCTTTAACTGTTGGTGATTTAGAAAACTATTATAAAAAAACCGGAATGGTTTAAAAACAACAAAACCGACGTAATGTCGGTTTTTTTATTGAATTAGGTTAAGTAACACATAACTTAATTTATATCCAGCAAATGCTCCCAATGCCGATGGTATCGGGAACACAATTAACTTACCCAAGTCGGTAACATATTTTGGTCTGTTTACAATTTTACCCATAAAGAAGTAATATATCAGATACCCCATTAATACTGCAATATCTGTCCGTGTTGCAATAAAAACTACTAATGTAGCTCCCAAGAACCCAAAGGTAAAATTATCTCTTACACCTTCCCAAACTTCTTTATTTGTGGCGGTTTTATACTCCCTGACTATTTTTCTTATTTTTACTTTATTTTTTCTAAAGTAATTATTTTCCTCCAATTTCATATTTTGTTTTTCCATCTAACGATTCTGCCTTGATTCTATCTTCATTCATAAATGTTAATTCTAATTGAGTACTAGCAATTAAGTGTTCTTCAACCATTTCCCAACTCATTAAATCTTTTATGTAAAACGTGTGTAACGTTCTCATTATTTCAAATTCTGTTGCTTCTATCATATCGTTTGTTTATCTTTACCTTCGTATAAGGTAGCTATATTAATTTTTCCTTCAGTTGCCTCAAATTGGTCTAAAAAATCAAGTTTAACTTGTTTGTTTAATTCTAATAAATTCATTTCATCTAATTCTGATGTTGTGAATTGTTCGTTTGTTAATTCACACAGATAATGGTGGTGAATCACATTGTATGTCTTACCTTTATAATCCATTGTGGATGGTTCTGACATTAATTTCATTTCTTTTCCGGTTAATGGACTTTTCATATTAATTACTTAAAGGGGCTTTTATAGTTGAGTGAGACACATAATCATCCATATAAAAATCCGCAGGTTGTAATTTGAAAACTAATTCATCAAATGTATTATAAGGAATTTCATCCATCGCCGGACAATCAAAAGTTGGTAATTTATAAGGTTCTCTAGTTCTATTAGGAATTTTATATGAATTATAATATTCACTTAATCCACCACCAAACGGCATCAATTCATCAACTGCTTTATCATAATTTTCTTCACCCATCGCTTGTTTTAACAATTCTGTTCTTTCTTCGTGAGTATATTTTCTCCCAATTTGTTCTTTGGCTTGTTCAATGTGATTTGAATATAAATGAACATCACCTAAATTTCCAATCAACTCATCCGGAATCATATTTACTTCTTTCGCAATGATTTCTAACAACAATCCATAAGAAGCAATGTTGAATGGTAAGCCTAAGAATGTATCTACACTTCGTTGATTCCACATTAAAGAAAGTGCTCGTGTTGGGACAATTTTGTCAACATCTTCTCTCAATGGTGGAAGGAATAGTGCTTTAATACCTCTTTTCCCCCAGTATATTTTAGCTCGTTCATCTTCACTCAACTCTCTTGTATAAACTTGAAATCCATAGTGACAAGGAGGTAATACCATTTGGTCTAATTCTCCTACATTCCAAGCATTAACCATTAATCGTCTACTATCTGGATTTGATTGTAGTTCTGAGATTAGGTTTGCGATTTGGTCTATTGGCATATTATAGGTTATCTTTGTAAAATTATGATTCTCCAAATGTTTCCAATTTCTCCATTGCTTACCGTAGATTGGTCCTAACTCACCCCACTTCTTAGCAAACTCATCATCGGTTTTGATTTTGTTGATGAACTCTTCTTGTGTAAATAAACCATAACTTTTATTTGGGAATGGTAAATCTAACACGATTTCTTTCATCCACTTATCCTCATTACATTTTTGAACATAATTCTTATACGCATCACCATTCCAAATATTACATCCATTATCAACCAAATACTCAATATTAGTATCACCACGTAAGAACCAAAGTAATTCTGTTACGATTGATTTCCACGGCATCTTTTTGGTTGTAAGTAATGGGAATCCTTCTGACATTTTATGTCTGATTTGTCTTCCGAATACAGAGATTGTTCCCGTCCCGGTTCTGTCTTTCTTTTCTACTCCATTATCCAAGATGTCTTGTAATAGCTCTTGATATTTTTTATCTATATTATTCATAAATCCCAAATACTTTTTCTTTTTTGTTTTATTTTATTCAATAGTAACTGAAGTATCAGTACTATCATTTGTATCATCTTCTTCATCATCTAATTCTTTAACTCGTTGATACCACATTGGATTTGGTAATCCGCTATAATAGTCCCACAATTCATCGTCGGTTGGTTGTGTATTACTCATCATCCAATTCACCATCTAATTCTTGGCCTCTACCTTCATCAACTTTTTTATCAATATAGTTTCTAAGGTCTTCCATAGATTGTAAGAACCCCAATCTTAATCGGTGGAATTCCTCATCTTTAATTTCATCCCAACGACTATAACTTTCAAAACAATAGTCGAAACCTTCTTCATCCATTCTGTATTGGACTCTTTCCCAATTTTCTAATTCATCGTGTGTCATTTGCGTGTTTTATTATTAACCTGTTTATTCTCCCTATTTTATTGAAACTATCCGCCCATTCTGCGTGTGTCTTCGGTTCACCAAAAACATCCAAATATATCTTTTTTGACAAAGGTAATGTTTCAGAATAAGATTTCCAATTAACTTCAATTTTTTTATCCATTTGATTCTTCATAAATTTTATAATCAAAATACCAAGGACTTGGTTCTCCTTCGTTTTCGTTTTTTACAATTTCTTCGGCAGCGTCTTTAGCCTCCTCGTAACTATAATATGATTCCAAAAATTGACTAAAATCCACATCAATAAATGGTTCTCTATGACTATTTCTCCAAACTATGATATACATTACTCAACTATTTTATCAGAATCCTCACTATCAATTTCCTTAATCTTACCTACCATCTTCTCTAATCCGGAAAACATTGTCTTTCTTTTTTCGTCGTACATTTGTCTCATATCTTCCTGTCTACCATCACCGATAAAAGTTTTACTAACTAAATTTTCAATAGTGTTGTGTAGTTTTTCTTTTATACTCATTGGTGAGGATTCAATCGGTATGAAGATAATTTTTTCAACTTCGTACCTATCAAATTTCAAATTAAACTTAACCGACCGGGTATATTTCTCAATAACCTCCAAATCAACTTTAATGTAAACCGTAGGACCTAATTTAGTCCAAAACAATTTTCCGTCTTCTTGGGGATTTGGTAACTGAACTCGTATGTTTGAACCAATAACATTGTCCAACATAAAATCTATATATTTTTTTGTTAATTCCATTTTAATTTTCTTTTTGGTGTTGGTTCATAATAATCATTATCCCAATCAGGTTGATTAGTTGGAGTATATTCAAAACCTGTTTCATAATTTTTACTAAACCATAATTTATATCTTTCTTCGTAAGTCAATTCCTCACAACAATTCTCACCCCACTTTTGGTAGAAGTCATCGTCAAACAATAACTTATCAATAAATTCCACTTTTGATAAATTATACCCAAATTTTATCATTTCTTCTTTTGGCATATTAGGTAAAATTTTAGCATCTTCAATCAAATAATTCTTATACAACCTATCAATGGTATCCATCGGAACAATATCCGGATTTGGTTCACCACCACGTAATTGATTTAGAATGTCTTGGTCAATTTCTTTTTGAACCTCCTTGAATATTTTGGAAGTTAATTCATCTCGTTCTTTCTGTTTTTGAATTGCATTTTCAAAAGTTTCCGGAGTTAATTGTTTTAAACTATCCATATGAAACCATTGGGTTGGTATTGTAAAAACTTTATACCCGTCTATCGGATTACCATTTATAGTAATCCCATTTTTAATGTATTCATAAATTTCTCTATCCATTTTTTGAAATTCTTTCTCTTAATTCTGTCGAACTATACCCGTGAGTTCTTTTATTAAAATGATATTCCATATGCAAATCTCTACCGGTAAACATTTTATGTTCATACTCGTCACCTAATATTCTAATATCAATGTTGTAATTTTGTAAAATGGTTAACAACTCATGTTCGTGTGTATATGGGATAATTTCATCCACATATTTAACCGCAGATAATTGAACCCATCTTTCGTAATACGATTGAATTGGTTGATTCTTTTCCGGTCTATCAACCGTTGGGTCAACCTGTAATGCAACAACTAAATAATCACAAACTGATTTAGCCTCTTTTAACATTAATATATGACCCGCATGAAGCAAATCAAAAGTACTGGCAGTAATTCCTTTTTTCATTTTTTTATTAATTATTATAATTTATTCATCCACAAAAAATATTCTGTCGTGTTTGACGACCCTGTTGATATATCAACAAATCTTGACCCAACAATCTGACCCGATGTAATGTTGTAATCGTTTATGTTTCCACTTAAATTACCCCAAGGTGTGTAGTTTAAAGTTAAGTTATATCCTGACCCTGTAAGATACAAACTATATGTGGTGGTATAGTTATTATACTTGTAGGTTGTTGGTGTCAGAAAACGAAGGGTATCGTTTTTTGGGAGTATTTGTCCCATCTGTCCAATCCTGTAATTTGTAATAACCCAAGTTTGACCAACCAAACTTTGACTAGTTGTTCCATTACCATTTGGTGGGGGAACAATAATAACATTACCGTTGCTACTTTCATTTGGACCATTTGGGATTTCTTGAACATAACACGATGACAATATTAAACACAATAATAATACTAACTTTTTCATATTTTAATTAATTAATTCATCTATATCTATGTTGTTATCACCTAATATTTCGTGAATTCTATCAAATACCTCTTGGATACCGTCAAATTCGTCATATTCTTTTTCATCATCTTCAAATCTTCTTATCACCTTTTTTCTTAGGTTTTGAGTTATTTCAAATAATGCGGATGCCATATCCAAAGATTTAACAGCTCTCATATGAGCCATTCTGTCATCCGGGTCGTTTAAGTTATACGATAATGTTGCTTTCATCTTCTTTTTGTTTTTCAAATTGTTTTCTACCAATACATTTTGTTTCTTCTTTTGTTTCCCACAGACCACCTCTTTTTTCCGGTGGTATCATATGACAATTGTGGGATTTGTCGTGTTTCATTGAATGTCCGATAATCATATCGTTAAAATGATTTCTAACCACCCAAGGACATTCTTTACAAGGTTTCTTACACATAATCTTAATATAAATCTTCCGAATATAATGTTCTACTTTTACCTCTTGGTCTATCATTTAATTGATTTGCGGACTCGGCAATATCATAACCCTCTTCTCTATCCACAAATCTATTTTTGTTCGTTAAAAACCCTTGGATTGATTCCCCAACCTGTGCCGGGATGTCTCTTAGCCCTGTGATTGCACACATTTGATAGATACAGTTCATATGTCTCCATCCTGACATAACCACGCCTCTATCCACATTGTAAGGTCTAAAACCTCTTGGTTCTAATATTTCCGGTTTTACTAACGGAAGGTCTTTATACCATACCGCCGAACATATTATGTATTCTTTTTTATCCATTTGTTATCTGAGTTTAAAACATATTCACCAATAAAATCATTTCCTTTACCCCATTCATTGGGTGCGATTAACGATAATGTTAATTGTCCTGCAAAGTTATATAAAAAATATGACTTTCCAACTATCGGCTCAAAAGAAATTTTTGATTCCCATATCATAATAGATGTATTGTACTCATCATACATTTTTTCAACCCTTTCTTTTATCTCTTGATGTTCTCTATTAAAGACATCCATCATTTTTTTTGATGATTCACTTCTAAATAAAGGAACATTAGGTAAATCAAAACCTTGAGCACCGGCACTTGTCGGATATGACTTTAATTTCGCATCATAACCATTCTTTTCATCCCATACAACCAAATCCGGTTTCTTTTCCATTCTTAATTTTAATTTATGTCAATCATAATTTCGTGACCTAATAAATCTGATAATTGTTCCGATAATTTATTATATACTATATTAGACTCCGTGTTATCAATACTTATACTAACAAATAATGCCGGAGAATCTTGTATCCAATTATTATTTTCATCTAATCTACGTCTCTCCCAAAGATTATAATTCTTAATTTTTGCGTTTGGACAAAAACACTTCAAAGCCTTTTCAAATATCTCACGTCTCATATCACAAGTATAATAAAAATATTTTTAATAAAAAGTTGTTGGAATAATATTTTTTATATATCTTTGTACCATATTAATAATCTAAAACATTTAAAAATGGGAAAAGCGAGTTCAAAAGGTAAGTATGTGGTTAAAGTAAATCTTCACGACATTTATGTGTTGGCGACATCTAAACCTGACACAACTAAAAAACACGGATATTCGATGACGTTTGATTACCGAATCTACAAAAACGGAAAACTAATTGAGAAAGGATTAAAATCTAAAGATGCTGCAGTTGCAAAAGCGTTAACATTAGTACCAACAAAACAAAAAGCATAATGAATTACGGAAAAGAGTTTAGAAAATTTGCAATGAGTGAGAAAGGTGTATCCGGACTTAACTTAGATTACTACCAAAAACATATTGAGGGTGTAACCCCATATATTTTGGAAGAAAGAGAGATGAGAGCAACACAACTTGACATTTTCTCTCGACTTATGATGGACAGAATTATTTGGGTTTCCGGACCGGTTGAGAGCCAGATGGCATCAATCATCCAAGCACAACTTATCTTCTTGGAAACCACTGATAAAAAAGACATCAGTATGTATCTTGACACTCCGGGTGGAAGTGTTTTATCAGGTCTTGGAATCCGAGATACTATGAATTACATCAAACCGGATGTCGCAACATTAAATGTTGGGATGTGTGCATCAATGGGTTCAGTCTTAATATCTTCAGGAGCCAAAGGAAAAAGAAGTTCATTAATCTTCTCTAAGATTATGACACATATGGTGTCTCACGGAACACAAGGAAATGTTCAGGACACTCGTATCAACCAATTAGAAGCTGAGAAATATAACTACATGTTATTCAAAATCTTGGCCGAGAATTGTGGAAAAACATTTGACGAGATGTATGAGTCGTCAAGAAATGACAAATGGTTCAACTCGGATGAGGCGAAAGCATTTGGTTTAATTGATAACATCGTTGGATTAGAGACAAATAAATCTATGACGGAAATGATGGTTGGGTTCGATGAGTTTTACGCTAAAGAAATTTTAAAACGATAAATATGATAACAAGAATTTACGGAGCGTCCGATGATTTGATAGAGATTGACGGACAAATTAGTGATGAGGTTGATGCGTATTCAGCATCAGATGAACCAATTAAGTTCAAAACTTCTCAAGGAACTAAAGGAACTTTTTTTTATGATGGTGAATGGAAAGTTTCATTAACAGTGGAAGGTCCTGATTTTGTAAAAGTTATTGAATCCGTTGGTGACGATAACGACCACACTGAAGAGAATACAAAAGATGTTCCACCTTATAGTGATGTTGTAATATTAGAGGGGGATTTAGAATGGATTAAAGTAAAAGGTAAAAAATATAAAAAATAAAATTATGAAAAAAATACTTGTTATTATTGCATTGTTGTTGTCAACACAAATTTATTCACAATCAACTCAAGTTGATAAACTTCCTGAACCAATGGAATATGGTCAAAAAATATTCTACGACAAAGAAGGACATTTAATTGTTGAAACAAAAAAGAATTTGTCTCAGGATGAGATTGAAACCGTAAAACAATATGTTAAAACGTATTATAAAAAATACGATTGGTCGGCACCTGAAATATTTGACAAATCTTTTTTATCAAGAAAAGAAGTATTACGTTTTTATAAAGTTAGATAATAAAAAAACCCTTTCTATTCGGAAGGGTTTTTTTCTTTAATTAAAGTATATAATTTACTTATTTTTTTCATCATCTTAAAACATACATTTCTAGTTTGATTTATCTCATATTTAAAAAATCGTTCATAATCTTCACCAAACCTATTAACCTTATTCAAGTATTTTTCAAAATATCTTTGTTTAGCCCCTCGGAATCCAAACATTCGCTCCATAAAGTCGTTATATAATAATTGTTGCATAAATCCGGATTTCCAATTTATTAACACCTCAAAGAATTTTTGTAATGTTAAATCAACCATTTTATCGTCAGATATGTTTTCCGGATAATCCATATCGTTATCGTCAAATGTTTGTTTAATTTGTGGAATAATTAATTTCAACTCATCTCTTAACTTTTCATAAGTCATTTCAGAACCTTCTTTATAAGTAACATAAACCCTATGATTAGTAATAAAATTATAAAAATCTTTCTTAGTGATACCACTCTCATCTAAAGCAGTAAATATTTCAGTAGCTCTAACCAAATTTTCGGTGGTGTGAGCAAAATACATATAATTTAACAATTTATTTAATGGTGGAATATTACCAAATCTTCTTTGAGTACCAATTTGATAATCAACTCTTTTATTCGTTTGAACTATTGGGTTAACAGATTCGTCATAAGCATGTTTTAGTTCATGAGCTAAACTTGAAATCATAACAACTTTTTCTTTATTAAACTCATTAATAACATCTTGAGTTGTTACATCATTATCAATCGCAAATGTTATAGACAACTCAACAGTATTTAAATCTTGATTCACCTCATAATTAAATTTGGCATTCATTTCAACCTTTCCGTGATGACTCATACCATTTAATAACACTTTAGGTTTTTCTTCATTGTCAATATTATAATCATTTAAATCCTCAACGTTAAATGATATTTTGATTTTTTTAAACTTATAATCATTAATTTGAAAATCACCTTTTAAAGTTATTGTCTTACTAAATTGTTTTTGTAAATCAGACGTTGGGTTAATTTCCGATATTATTTTTTCAAATAATTGACGGGCAACTTCAACTATGTTAGTTGGTACTCCAACAGCTTCGTTTAATTTTATGTATTGTTTTTCGTTAATTCTAATTTTCATTTTTAAACGTTTTCAATTGGTTCAACGTAATGTATAACTTTTCTACCATTTTCTTGAGTACTATATTGTTTGTTTGGAAACAATATTAAATCATTTCTATCAGCATAACCAATATAGTCAACGGTTTTTTGATTGTATGTTTTATACGAATCTTTCATACCTCTTGTACTTACATCATATCTGTCATTGACTTTATTTATGGAGGATAATGGTTTTACTTGAATATAATAATCTTTACCATTTACGGTGAATTTAATGTCTCTAGAAAGTTTTCTATCATCTTCTGAACCACTACAATATTGAACAATTTTTTCAGGTGAAACCCCAAACTTATTAATCAAATGGTTTATCGCTTGTTCTTCAGTTTTAAGTCCGGATTCTAAACTTTTTTTGTTAACCAATACCATCTGTTTTAAAACATCACTATTTTCCCCAAACAATTTTTTAGAGTTTCTTTGAATCCAATTTTTAAAATCATTTATTGTGAAATTATTATGGTCATTTAAAAATTCATTGGTTAAAATATAAATTACTTTAGGGTTGGTGTCAAAATAATTCATAATCGACCATCTCTGACCATCTCCAACAGTTTCAACGTCTAATAATCCTTCACCGGTCTTACAATTTTCATCATCAATCTTACCCCAATTTTGTGGGTATACACTTTTAATGGAATCTAATATTGTTTGTGGGACACCACTTATATTTTTCTTAAAAAAGGCTTGATTAATATCGGATAACGGATTGTCAATAATTTCATTAGAATCAATTGAACTAACTTTGGTTTCATTATCTTTCTTTTCTAATTCAATCATCTTACGAATTTTATCACCTTCTTCAGGATATTCAATTTCAAAATCCGATAATTTAATAAAAGGAGTACCATTAGACGCTATGGATATGTCACGACTATCAAACTGATACTCTTCACCATCTTTACGAGTGAATTTATAAATTTCAGTTTCATAATCTTTATTACCCTCAACTTTAACTGAATTATTGAAGAAAATTTTAGGTGGTCCGTATTTAGGGTCAAAGGTTGGTTTAAATCTATCAAATGTGTAATCAACATTAAATGTCTCTTTAATGATAGTTTTTAATTGAGATTCTGTAATAATAATATCCATAGTAATAAATACTTGTAAAAATAAAAAACCCTCTGAATTAGAGGGAATTTGGGTCTTGATAATTTATATAATAAATTAATTCTAGTAATAATAAATAATATTTAAAAAACTAGACTAGTAAACTAGGCTCTAGAAATTATAAATATCTATAAAAAAGCAAAATTCAAATTATTTTAAAATAGTTTTAACAGGGAAATCAAAGTTGTCTTCAAACCATCTTTTAAACGGTTCTTCCCATCGGTCACCAAAAATACCATCTAACTGACTTGATAAATGAGAATTATCAAATTCAAGTATTGGGGATTGATTAATGTGTTTTTTTAAAAGTTTCCGGTCATATTCATGTCCAGTTTCAGGTAGAGTAGTTTCGTCTTGAATCCAATATTCTTTATCATACCATCTAAATAAAGTGTTCTCACCATAATCATAATCGCCTTCATAAAATTCGGCAGCATAATCAACATCATTACCCATATCATCTGCACCATATATCCACCCAATGTTATCAACATCAAACATACTATTAAGATGTTTAACAACTAAATCATTAATTCTATTTTCAGATATAATAAACTTCATATTAATAAATACTAATTTTTCCATTATAAAACAAAAAATCACCAATGAAGGTGATTATTTTCCACTAAAAGTGATATATTGTTAAAAATTTTCCATTAAGGATTGTGTAATATATAGGTCTTATCTTTAGTCAAATACTTAAAAACACAATTATCTTCAGTAACAAACGGATAAAATCCGGTGATGTCATTTATAAAATTATCAATTATCACTTCTTTATTGTCTTTCAAAACTAAAACACGATTAAAGGTTAATGGATTGTATTCAATATATTTAACACCTTTAATAATTATTTCGTAGTTTTTATTTTTAGTGATACGAATAACAAATTTGACATCCGGATACAAAACTTTCATAAGTTTTCTTAAACCACTTAACTTATCCATAACGACTTAATACCCAACATAAATTAAAACATGAGTTTTAAAATCAAATGTTTTATAAAGTCTAACCAATTCAAATAAACCATATTCATATTTCCAAGATGAGGTTATTGTTGGGGTATCTCTATCTAAATCAATCGCAAAGTCATGTGACCATTCCATATTCATTGATTTAACATGATTCAATAATTCATTTGGGTCATTATTATCCGCCAACTCCTTATACATTGATTTAACTTTTTCAATATAATTTTCAATGATTAATCTAAAAGTTTCTCTGTTGGCAAATTCAAATTCCATATCACTATCATTCATTTTTGAATCGGTGAAAAAATTACTTAAGGTATGACTAATATCAAAATCACAATATTTCCCAAATTCGTAAACTCGTTTTAAGTTTGTGATGTTCATTACCCAAAAATAATCGTCATCATCATCTTTATCGTCATATAATTCTTTTAAACCTTTTTGGTCTAAATCTTTAATTTTTTCGTAATCTTCCATTGGAAGACTGTAAAAGTAATTTCTATATCCCATTTAAATTTTTCTTTAATTATAGTTAATAAAAAACCCCCAATCAAGGGGGTTTTGTTAATCTTCCGATGAAGCGATTAAATAATAATTAATCCCTTGATATTTGAAAAATATATTTCTCAAATTGGTTACCGGTGGTGAAGAGCTCCACAATTCGGTTTTACCTATTTGACCATCCATAGGTTTTATTACACATTTTTTATCCGTGAACTTAATTGTTCTTGTAATTTGTTCTTCCATACACTAGTTTTAATAAACATAGATAATATATTTGGAACTGTAAATGTATTTTTATAATTCGGACTTCAATCTAGATAATATTTCGTTGTTTTGATTCATTATTTTTAATCTTTTAACAACATTTACTCTGTTTTTTTTAGGTTTCCCTTCTTTTTTTGATTTTGACATAATATAAGTTTAATAATAAGTATTGGTTTAATTAAAATTTATAATCACTTGACACTTCACGACCACCTAATTTTATGTTGAACAATCCTTCAGGAAAATTAAAGGTGTTTAAAGTTGTTCTTAATTTATTTCCTAATATTTCTAAATTTTCTCTTCGTTTTTCACACTCGTCCCAAGAGCACCAAGTTGGTTTACAATTTTGTTTAAGACCAAATACAATATCATATTCAGTATCATTCCAATCTCTAACTATCTTTACTGATGCAATACATTCAGAACCTTCAGTATTTTTAAAAGATTTTTTCACTTCTTTATTAAAAACACTATCAATCCATTTTTTTTCACCCTCAACAAAAATTTTACCTCCGTAATTCATTATATTAACACCAAATAAATTATTAACCAATGATACTAAATCATCGTTAAACTCTTTTAATTTATTACCTGTATCAATCTTATTTAAACGACCTGATATCAAATCGTCCATTTGGATGTAGTAATCTAATCTATAGGAATATCCGGTATCTCTAACTTTAGCGGTGATACCTTCAGGAGCATATTTAATTAGATACCGTTCAATTAATTTTTGTATATTTGTGTCTATATTATTTTCCATTAGTTTTGTTGAATTGTCTTAACTTCAAACCCGTATGTTTTTTCAAACCAATCTTTAAGCAATCTTTCAAAGTATTGACCAAACATAGATTCAACATTTGGGAAAGAATAATTTGGACCATATGTTAATATTGGTAAATCTTCTTTTTTTACTTCATCGCCTGGTTTGTTTTGGTATTGCATAACCCAATCATCATATTCATAATCTTCATCAATATCGTGATAAAAATTTATAACATCAAAATCAACATAACCACCCTTTTCTTGAACCCAATAATCATAAGATTTTTCGGTGTGGTCTAAATTGGAGTAGGGTTGCATTACTTTATCAAAGATAGAGTACAACTTATCATATTTAATTTTAACGTCCATATTACCAAGTTCTGCACGCCCAATATCTTGCTTTCCATCTTGGACCAGGATTATCACAATTGTGACGAGCTCTGAATGATTTTCTTCTTTCCGGATTATTTTTCTTGATGGTCATTCTTTTCCCTTTTGCGGATTTTCCACCAAACCCAAAGTTAACCTTAACAACATTTCCTTTGTCGTTCTTAACATACACTTTGAATTTTTTAACATCACCTTGCATGATTTTTCCAAGTTTAACTTTTCTTCCTTGGTATTCGGCTTCAGTTAATAAGTCACCAACAACAAAGTCGGTTTCTTCTACTGACCCATAAAAACTATCATCCAAATCGTTGAATAGTTTATTGTACTGAGATTCTGTAATAATTATTTTCATTTCTTTTTGTAACTTGTCATTGTTGGTTTATTTCCTGTTCCCACTTTTGGGTCTTTCTTCTCCGCTCTTCTTTTTTGTTGGGTCATTGCTTTTTTCTCATCCTTATCGTATGATGACGCAACCTTTGGTGTTTCAGATGATACTTTTTTTGATGGACGACATTTTGGGTAAGCTTTCCCATCAGCATCCTTTCTTCCACAAGGTGGATGTTTCCCGTCAACTTTTTTGCTCACATCAACCCACTTCTCCTTAAACCATCTTCTCAAATCTTCATTAACATTTTCGTTCTTTGGTTTAATCCCTTTTTTCTTCATATTGATGGCAATTGCCGCTTGTTGTGCCGGACTTGACGCCTCGTTGGTTTCAATAGATTCGTTGGATGATTTCTTTTTACCTTTTCTCCATCCACCACCTTTTGATTTATACCATTTGGCCGCCCATCCATTTGCGTAGGCACTTGGGTAAACCTTAAACTTTGATTTTGCCATTGACTTAGCTCTTGACCAAAGTGATGGGTTGGTTGGTTTGTTCTCACCTTCAGTTAACTGATTGTCTTCAAAAGAACTCTCCAATACTTTATATTGTCTTTCTGTAATTATTATTTTCATATTAAAATTTCTTGTATAATTTTACCGGGTCAATCCCGTAAGTTTTTTTTAACCACTTTTTAACTAATTGTTTTGCATCCCACTCATCACCGGTAAATATTTCAACATCTCTAACCATTTCCCAAGGAATTACCGCTCCTTGATTATCTTTAGTATAATGAAACACAACATCATTTCCGGTTAAATTATGGTCAGCGTCTCTTATAAAAAATACAAGGTCAGGATGATTTTTACTCTCCCCCTTTTTTAGACCACCATATTCTTTTGATAAATACTTGTCAATAAGTTCTTCTCGTTTTGATTCTGTTATTATAAACTTCATTTCCATAAATATTTGATACTATCAAAATAATTCATTATTATTGAATTATGGAAAAAATAATAAATTCATTAATTGATAATTGGACAAAAGGTGTGGATACTTATACCCACAATGGTTCAACTTGGTTAATTTTTACGGATAATAAACAATGGGTTATTGAGTTAACCGAACAAAAAACCCTGTGGTATAACTACAACTTCTTTAAACAAATATTTGAGTTTACTTCATTGGATGTGGTTGATAATCAACATTACATCACCAAATGGGTGGAAGATAATATTGTAATTAAGGTTAACGTCGAGCAATACGCATCTCTACGAGACCACTCACCGGGAGTAATTGATTCCATAATTCAAAATGGGGTAAAAGAAACCTTAAACTTTGATGAAAAACATACCCTCAGTTATGAACAAGGGGTTAAAAAACTTGTTGAAGACACCATTAAAAATGGGGTGAAAGAAACAACACCTAGCGGTTATTTGGGTTCAATAGAGATGAAAGGTAAAATAGTTCATCAAATTGAATCTCCAAAACAAAATAATGAGGTTGAAGACATCATTGAAAAGGGAGTGAAAGAACACTCCTTGACTTCTGTTCAGATGCGAATAAATTGTGAGAACACCATTAAAAATGGGGTTAAGGAAACTATGTTTAATCAAGGACATAAACGACTCACAGTTAAAAATATAATTGAGAATGGTGTGAAAGAAATTTACGATTATAAAGGTCATAGATGGGATGTTAAAGATGTTATTCAAGATGGGGTGAGAGATATTTCCCCAATGACACAATATACTGATTGGCAAGTTGAAGAAATAATCGAAAATGGAGTGAAAGAAACCGATTATAAATCTTTGTTGAAAAGAGGTGAAATTGAAGACATCATTGATAGTGGTGTAAAACACACACAAGAAAGAACCGTTACAAAGGAATGGATAGTTGAAGATACTCTTCAAAATGGGGTGAAAAAAACTAAATGTCTTGATAAATCAGAAATAACTGAAAAAGAAATAAATAATACCATACAAAATGGTGTGAAGGAAACTAATTGGTTTGAAGGGCCAATGCGTAGTGTTGTTGATAATGTGATTGATGACGGTATAAACCATACCGAAATTGGTTGGCACCAATGTAATAATGTTGATGATGTTATTGAAAAAGGTATTAAAGAAACTAAAGGAGATGCAAGTCAAAACCCTATGGGTAAAGTAACTAAAGTGATTAAGAATGGAATTAAAAAATCTATCGCCGCAGGATATGAACACCCTAACTCCCTTGTATATGTTAAATGGCCCGATGAAATTGATGAGGTTTTAGAAAATGGGGTGAAGGAAACTAATCACGTTGATGTGATGAAGTTTTTTGATAATAAAATGGATGATGTTATTGAAAATGGTGTGAAGGAAACTTTTGATTTTATGGAACAGAACATCTCGGAATGGCAGGTTGATGAAGTTATTGACAATGGTGTTAAAGAAACAAACCACATTAAAAATAATGTGAGAGAAACAAAACAATTTGAAGAACATCTTTCCGGTACAATTGATGAGGTAATTAAAGAAGGTGTGAAAGAAACAAAGACACCCGGTAATGGTGATATTGCGTCAACCGCTGAATGGATGAAAGAAAATAACTCAACTAGTTACCCAAAAATGATTGAAGATGTTATTGAGAATGGTGTTAAGGAAACACTATTATCCGGTTCTTGGAACAATGATAAAATGGATAAAGTTATAGAAAATGGAAAGTTAGTATCCGGAACATTTGTTGGTGGAAAAAGACAAAAAGAAGATGTTGAATCCGTAATAGGTTATGGAACAAAAAACCCCTCCGTTTAAAGAGGGGTTTTAATTTATATTTCTTCTCCAAAAATATCATCAGTCCAATTCTGTGGAACAATGATGATAATATATCCTTGTTTAACTTCTAATAATGATTCCGGTATAACATTTGAAAGGTCCTCAATAAGTTCCGGAGATTCTTTAAAGACGATTCTTAATTTACCATCAGGTGCGGTATCCACAACCTTATGTCTATTAGATTCCATAATTTCTTTAAATGTATCAAGACCTGTTTTTTCAAAGTCTTCTTCTTCCTCATCTTCAATATCCACATCACCACCCAAAAATCTATCAGGGATGTTGCTTTGACCACCACTTTTTAAGTATTCAACTTCATCATCAGTCATACCTTCAATACCAACTTCATTATATAAATCTAATATAATATCATAGTAATCATAATCAAATTGTTCATTGATAACTCTCTTAATTATTTGTCTTAAATCTGACTCCGTTAATTTTATAATCTTTTTCATAACAATAAATATACAGAAAAATAAAAACCCACCGGTTATGGTGGGATTTATTATTAACCTCTTCTTCCTGATGATGTTCCTCGTCCACCACTTTGTGGTCTAACTGAAGGTGTTTCTGGTCTATATTCTCGTTGAGGTCTAACTGACGGAGTTTCGGTTCTTTGTGGTCTAACAGATGGAGTTTCATTTCTTCCACCTTGATGAGGTCTAACCCTCGGTGTGTCATTTCTATGATACTCTCGACCTCTATAACCATTGTTTCTTGCAATTCTATATCCATTATTGTAATACACCGGATATGAATAATAATAATGATGTATTCTTGGTCTCCAATATGGGTCGTCAAAATAAACCCACCAATTATAACCATAATACCAATTATTTCCCCAATAGAATCTCCAATTATTATAATAATATGGGTCTAATTGATTTGAAAATGTGGATAATGGAACTTGAACTTGTTGTCCCAATTCATTAACTGCCAAGATATGTGTTATTCTTGGTTGAGACGATACATTTTGGTAATTACCACAAGAAAATAATCCCAATGTAAAAACCAATACTAATAATAACATAATTTTTTTCATAACAATTCTTTTTTATATAAATATCAAGAACCATTCCAAACAAAAAACCCACCGGTTAGGTGGGTTATAATTTTTAAAGAATTGCGTTTAACACATCTTTAATCACATCTTCTTTATTACCTTGAGATTCTTTCATCAACTTTCCATCTGAGAAACTTGCAAATGTTGGTAAATTACTTACGTTCGCCAATTTTCTACTTTCAGGGTATTTTTCAGCATCAACATAGATAAAAGTTACTCCTTGATTTTCTAAAGCTAATTTTTTGAATTTTGGTTTAGTAATCTTACAATTACCACACCATCCCGCTCCGTATTGAACAATTACTTTTGGGGTATTGGAAACAATCTCCAATAAGGTATCCGATTCTAATTCTTGCATAATATAATTTTTTATTTAAAGATATGAAATTAATTTTACATAATCAAGTTAAACTAAGAAACTCTAGTTTCCAAACAAGGATATCCTTTTTCTATCTTGAAGTCCTCAAGAATTTTTTTTACCATTCTCCAACCATCCATTTGATATGTACCATTTCTTTTTAATACAACAAAAACTTCGGGGTCTTCATTTTTAGTTTTAACATCAAAACGAACAGAATGAATATCTTTACCAACAGGAGATTCCTTTAATCGTTTTTTTAATTCCGGAAGAAATTTTTGACCGAACTGTTGTTTGTTTTTATAAAAAACTCCAATTGAAAGATGTCCAAGTCCAAAAACATTTTTAATCCTTCCACGAGCAATAGAACCTTGAATTAACCCTCTAAAAGGTATTTTACCTTTAGCAACCTCTTCAGCGTCAAGCCAAACTACACATCCAAAAGAATTTTCACCAAAATATCTACAAGGAAATTCAAAATTAGTAATATCTTGGTAACCTTCTTTTTTTATAGTGCCCACAAAGTATTGAACTCTCTTTGGTAATTCTTCGTAAGTTTTGAAATTAGACATATCGTTAAATTTGATATGCAAAGATACTAATCATCTTTTAATTTACCAAATAATTTATCAGTTTTCTTTGTTTGGAATTAGATATGCGAACGAGTTCCAATAATCATATTTAACTCTATAACCATTTAATACCAACCAATCAAAAAGGTTTTCAACTCTTTTACTACTACCTATTCTTTCTTTAGAAAAATTTATGGTTTCAAACACAATTAATTTTGGTTTAACGATTTTATTAAAGTCTAATGACATAATAATTTCGTCATCAATGGATTCGGTATCTAAATGTAACCAATCTAAATTATGTTGTAAATTTTCTTCAATAATTAATTGATTAATTCCTACCGATGACATTTTAACAATAGTAACATCATCACCTTCATTAACGTGACTTTTATAATGTGATTCACTTATTGTATTTGCAGTACCTTCACCAAATTCATAAAATTCAACATCACCACCTTTGCCTGTGATAACATTATTTCTAAATGAGACATTATCAAAATTTAAATAATTCTCAACCAATTCATCAAATTGTTTTTTAGAGGCCTCAACCAATACAGCAAATGCTGATTTATTTTTTATATGTTTAACCCATCCACCATTTGTTCCATCATGAGTACCAATAACAATTCCTTTGGTGTTCGGATTCCGATTTATCCATGTATCAAAAAATTGTTCTGTTGCATTTCGATTAACCCAAACATCATATATAAATTGAGATACAATCTTACCACGACCGTCCATAATCACCGCAACAAAATTGTCATTATCCAAAGTATCCCAAGAACCCCACATACCCGGATAAAGGTCGGTAGTCCAAAGACATTCACCATCTCTTAATATTTGATACTTAAAGGGTAATTCATCCTCACCATATAACCAAGAGGCTTCCTCAAAAACTAATCCGGTGACTTTACCACACGGAGCATCATCGCTCTTATCAATAAATCTGATACTAAACATTAATCATCTTTTAATTTACCAAACACTTCGAAGAATTTTTCTTCATTTGTTTTTTCCGGGGGGAATATAAACGACCTAACGTGTAAGGTAATAAAATCCAACTCACAATAAGTCATTTTTAAATAATCTGTTAACTCCGTACCATATTCTTTTTTACTTTTTTTCATACCATACTTATCGTCAAAATATAAATCAATCCCAACCAAATATTTTTTAATTGGGTCAAATGTGTTTGGGTCATACATCACATTTTCTCTATACCCCGCAGAAACTATATTCTGAATCTCAGGATACATTTTCAATACAACATCCTTAAATGTTTTTGGAATTTCAATTGGACGATTATATGGACTCTCAAAATCATCAGGGTCAACCGCATTACCACTTGTACCATAGTGACCAATCTCGGCCAACCTATCACCTATGGGAGTAATAACCATCCTTTGTCCATAAATTCCGTAATCTAAATCATTTTCGTTTTCCATATTATCTCTACAATTGAATCGGCAATAATCTCTCAGGTAGATATTGTTCCGGACAAACAATAGTTACACTATCAAGATAACCTGTATATTTTAACAATTTATCAGTTTCTATAACTTCTCTAGACGTATAATTCAAAACAATATACGGTGTGGTCACCTTATTATCTATTTTGATTCTAACTTTTTCAAAATCAAATTGCATAAAACGATATTCGTCTCTAACTTTACCCATCAGTTTTACAATCGTAGAAGTTTCAGTGTCAGAACTCATTGAACCAGCAACCAAAAAGAACATACCTGATGTGTGGGTTTCCGTAACATCACGGTTAACCAATTGTCTTAAATAAATTTTTTCACTATGTTGTTCTTTCTCCGGAGGAAGTGGTTGACAACCAATCATAAATAACACAACAAATAGTCCCAATAACTTTTTCATAATTTTTAATTTTAAGTTTATGGAACAAAGATAAGAAATAAATTTGAAATAAAAAAGGGGGGTTATGAATCTTTTTTCATATCATAATAGAACGAGTCACCATCCTCACTAACCCATCTATCCGATTGATTTTCAACCGATGGTAAATCAGTATCCACCTTAAATTGTTTTAAATCTTCAGGCATTTTTTTGGTTACCCAATTACTATCCTTCCAAAAAATTCGATTGTTTGGTTGACATAATAAATAACCATCATCGGAATGAAATATATGTCCACATTTATAATCACTCGGTTCATCACTATAAGGATTATCAAACCAATCAACGGTGAACATATAAGTCGCCCAAACTTTAGTCCCATCTCTTAAAACAATTTGAGCTCTATGATAAGATAAAAAATCATATTCAATAACAGAAACATTTTCAGAAAAACAATCCCATAGTTGTTTATGGTTGAACGGAATATCGTTGGTCGGTTCTTTCATAAAAATCTCAGAGATTGGAACACGACTTCTAACCATACCATCATCGGTCATCACATGAAAGGTTAAGATTACGCCCGAAACGGATTGTATACCAAAACAATAAACATTTATAAAAATGTCTTTATCGTTTTCATTTTTTGTTAAATGGGATTTTCTAACGAACGCTTTAAAACTTGGGATGTTTGAATTTAACTTACTCATAGGTTTTATTTATAAATAGAGCAATTACAAAAAAGGGGGTCGGGGGAATTTGAAAACGAACGAAGTGAGTCCGGTTCGGAAGAGACATCAAATATCTCGACCCCAACCGTAGTGAATAATTTTACCATCCACATATTCCTTCCAAGTTTTATTCCAAGGTCCGGAAAATAGTACGGTCATACATCCGTTGCTATTAGATATCCGGTGATACGAATCCCGGGGGAAATACATAAAAGTTTTTTCACGTCTAACAATATGAAATTCTCCACTAACCTCATCATCCAAGATATGTTCGTCATACTGGCCAAATAGTTTTACAGACCAAGCATTAAACGCATGGGTATGAAACCGGTCTTGACTACCAAGAGATTTATGAAAATAAAAAAAGATAATAGAAAATAGCCACTTACATTCGAAGACTACGAATTGACTAACGATTTGTTCACCAAACTCAAACCTATTATATTTGAGAAATGAAATTGATTTTGTTTTTACCATAATGTGTTGTTTACCTTATGGAATTAAATGATAGGTAAATAATTTTAAATAGTAAAATACAATGGATAAGTTTTACAAGTCAATCGGAAACGTAACAACATCAGTTGCGTTAGTTCCATAAATTTTATTAAACAAAATTAAAAAGGAATCTTTCCAATTATTTACATTACCAAAAAAATTATCAAGTTCTTCAACAACTTCTTCATTAATTAAAAGGGTATTAAATCTTGGTTCGGTAATATCAGGTAAATCATAACAAGGTTCAGGAAGTTCACCTTTAAGTTCATCAGGGTAATCTCCATCATCGTCATAATTCTCACCATCAACCAATTTTATAATTGACTCCTCAACACTATAACCCGGAAGATAAAAACCAACGGCATATATATCACAACATACACCCCATCCACAATTAAAGTCGGCCCAAGTATAATCCATCACATCAAATTCAGGATAAACTGATTTAATGTACTTATGAAGAATATTTAATAATTTTGATTCGGGAATAACTAATTGCATATTAATAAATATATATCATTTCCAAAAAAGGGGGCGGGGGGATTTGAGAACGACCGAAGGGAGTCCGGACGGGGAAAGGTTTAATTTAAAACACGGGTGAAAAATGTTGTGTTAATGGCATTAGGTTTATCGAATTTATTGGCAACATATTCTTTACAGATATCCACCAAATCAGCAATAAAAATACCAAACATATTTTTGGCGGTATAGAAATCATTATAATCAAATCGTATCTCATCTTTTTCTGTATTATATTCAAAAGCAGTACGACCATCATCATCCTTATATTCATATAGAACGTGAGGTAACGACATATTAACCGGTCGTCTTCCGTGTTTCTTATAACCTTTAAAGGTCATATCAAAATATTTAAAGATGAGTTGTTTCTTTCTATCCATACAAATAAATATCCGGTTATATTAAAAGTGGGGGAAACGTTAGTCCCATCCACTCGGCAAGGCGGTATGTGTTAATTCATTTATGAACCCCAATTTAACCAACACCGGAATAGCGGGAGTACCACCATCAAATTTAAGATAGGGGATAATCATATCAGTAATCACCTTATCATCATCGTCATTCTCCCAAGGTAAAGAAAATAAACCAATAAAAGGTTTAAATTCACGGGCGGACATTTGCAATCGGTCAGAATTTTTTAAAACCATTGCAACCACTCTCCCGTCTTTATACCAACTAACGGCTCTATCGGATATCAAACATTCCAAGTCACCAAACACCTTATCCAAGTATTGTCGAATGGTAGAATTATATTTGCTTTCGTTTATCATAAGTTTCATATTAATAAATAGTAATCGTTTCAAAAAAAGGGGCGGGGGGATTTGACTACGAACGAAGTGAGTCCGGTTCGGGAAAGACATAATCATCCGAATAAATTAAACTAACGGTCAACCTTTTAATTCCACCATCAAAGGTTATTTCAGACCATTCACAAAATTCGGGGGGTATCATATCATAACCATTAACAAAATACCCATATATTTCCAAATATATCTCATCACCCTTTATTATACCACAATCCATAACCCAACCAAAATTTGTAAACCTTTTCAAAAATCCCTTACGTTGTTCATAACCAAAATGTTTACAAGTCATTTCCTTATTAATAATCAAATTAATGGGAACAAGGGACATATACCTTTCAGCATCAGAATCCAAAAACCAATCAACCAAAAATGGGTACTTCTTCTTGGCACCCTTAAACACCATATCAATTCCTTTTCTATCCATATATCAAAAGCGGGGGGTAAAATTAATAATATCCATAAGACCTTTCACATGAATACCAACCTGTTCATAAACCATATAGTTTGTAACATCCTTATTCTTTGTGTATATCGTAATGTCCTTATGTTCTTTTTCAGTCAACAATACAGTTGAAGAATACTTACGTAACAAATCAATAAACCCTTGAACACTCATATCAGGATTATCATTCAACTCCCTAAAGATAATCTCCATACATAAGGAACGTTGAATGTAATGGTCGTCAACTCCCTTACCCCCATTCTCAATAAGTCCATCAGATTTCAATCCGGTCTTAAAGTAATTGATATTTGTCAAATCCCATATAGGGTTTCTATTCCTAATACAGAACTCCTTCAATAAAATCCTATCAGTCTTCACCTCATTGAATCTCGGTAACAAACACTTAAAGTCCTTCAAGGTCTCCTCAATCTTGAACATCTTTAATTTACTAATCTTCATACTTAACAATTTCCCACAAAGATACAACAATATTTTAATTACACAAATAAAAAACCCCACTCGTTGAAGTTGGGGTTATTTCTTTACTCAGCAGAATCAAATATCTTATTCCATCTCTTACCTTCTTCGTATGGATTTTCAACATAATTGTTAAGTTCTTCCATCGCTTCACTTACATTAGTAAATGGAATCTCTTTACATCCCACTCTAATAACACATCCTACACTCAAGAAACGAAGTTCAATAGTGTACTCTCTTAAGATTTGTTGTTTGTTTGGTTTGTACTCCTTAGTACATTCTCTGTCCATCATTGGTCTGTCACCTCTTTCTTCCATCATTGGTCCTGCTGAAATTTGTCCTTCATTCATAATATTTTTGATTTAATAATTAATAATAACCAAACATACACATTTGATTTTTAATAGTCAAATCTCATATTCCGATATGACCATCCAAAAAAGGGGGCGGGGGGATTTGACTACGAACGAAGTGAGTCCGGGTTATGTTTTTTTAATCTTTCATCAGAGTGAACTTCTATAATATTAATATGTTCAACATTTTTAATTAAACCCCTAACTCGGTTTATTAAATTAAAATCATCGTCAATAAACCACTCACCTTTTTTATGAACATCTTTTAATTCTTTATGTAGTAAAGTTTCCAATTCATTTGTTTTACCATATTCAACATTCCATAATGCAATCGGATAAATTTCAAATGGGATGTTAGTATTAAATGTACTAACCCTACCGCTTAAATTATTTGTAATACCAAGTTTTCTATATTTAAAAATTTTATTATCATCTTTAATTTCCATAAAATATAAAAAATTTTCGTTACAAATTTTATAATGTCTCTCAATCTCCTGAATAATAGTTGTAGTTTTTGAGTTTATTTCATCATTGTTAATTTTACTTATAATAACATCGTCATTCTCAAAATCAAATTGATAATAATTGTTTTTATATATTTTATACGCACCTGGTATGGACCAATTATATTTAATCAATCCTTTTGTGAAAAATTGCGTATCAGTATCATTCAGTATCATCTCATAAACTTGAGGTAACTTATTTCCGTGTCTAAATAAACCATTTAATTCGTCACTTATTAATGTTCGCCTATCGTAAGTAGTATTATCACTATGTATATCAGTTCTAGAACCTCTCTTACTCGGATACTTATCAAAAACATCCAATATTCTTTTTCTTTCTTTTAACCAATCCATATTTTATAATTTTTGACAAAGATAATAAATTAATTTCAAATAAAAAAGGGGGCGGGGGGATTGAGAACCGACCGGAGGGAGTCCGGGTGGTATAACACAACAAAAAACCCCCAACCATTAAAAGCGGGGGTTAACAATACTATTACCAAAAAAATCCAAAACCTCTATTATCATCAATCTTAACTTCTACTAAATTAACCTCACCATCACTTGTTATTTCATTATATGGAAATTTTTGTTTAAAGTAACTCTCGGTAGTTAGTTTATCACTCTTCTTAATATTATCTTCCGCCCATAATGGTTGGAGATTAGTATAATGATTTAATCGTATAACATCTTCCTCACAAGTAGCCATTGAAATTGGAAGTATGTGGTCAATATGCCATAATCCCATATTCTCCCAAGTCATACCCGGTTTAAACTTACTCTCAAAATATTTCTTAACAACATCCCAATCAGCACCAAGTATTTCACATGCCTGTGATGTCTTACTAAAACCCCCTCTCTTGAATGAGTTCCGTATGTTATTCCTTAAAAGTTTTTTAAACTTAAATAATGGTTCTTCCATTCTACGATTAAACTTTCTCATAACAGATAATCGTTTTCTATCCTTAAGTAATCTTTGGTGTTCCTGATATTCTTCACTCTGCAAATACTCCTCCTTAATCCGGATTCTCTCTAATCTCTTCTCTTCAGTAATCCTAATTTTTTCTAATCTCTTTTTTTCCAAATTCTCTAACCTAATATTTTTTTTCTGAATCTTTAAAAGTTCTAATTCCTTTTCCTTCTCTTGTTTCTTAATTAACTTCTCCTGTTCACGAATTATCCTTTGTTCATTTCTTTTAACTTTGTCATATTCTTTTCGATATTCCTTATACCTACCTTTATAACGATTGGTTTTACGTAATTCTCTATTACGTTCTAAAACACATTTCTTACAATCTGTTCTAATACCACCATCTTTCCTTTTATAAAAATCATCAACAGGTAATAATTCTTTACAAGTTGAACAAACACATTTACCATCAACTATTCTTGGGGGTTTAACTTCCTTTATCTTTGGAATAATAATCTTAGGTTCTCTAACTTTCTTTGGTACAATACTACAATCAATACAATAAGAATGTAATCCTGATTTAATATTAAGGTTTTCTCTGAATTTATTTACCGGTAATAAAACATTACATTTTCTACATATCTTATGACCATCCACCACTTTACTTGAAGGTAGTTTTTTAACATAAGTGTTTTCACAAGAATTACATTGAGAATGTAATCCTGATTTTATTTTTAAATTTTCTCTAAAGTTACCCACAGGTAATATCTCATTACATTTTGAACACAACTTATGACCGTCTATAACTTTTGATTTTTCTTTTTTAATATATTTCGTTCCCATAATACAAATATAATACA
>Ga0247722_10000423_pt1 | contig 26568 bp, 21 predicted proteins | sample MSEWelMarce3H_FC_FD_189094 | JGI IMG/M metagenome (GOLD analysis project Ga0247722, IMG submission 189094) | Subsurface sediment microbial communities from gas well in West Virginia, United States - MSEEL Well Study Marcellus 3H_FC | ecosystem: Environmental > Terrestrial > Deep subsurface >... | reverse complement strand
GCAAGGCTTGGCTATAAGTGAAGCATGTAGGGGCATGATCCATCGCCGCAAAGCAGAACATTCGTTCACTTTTCGCCGCGCGAATGGCTAAATCAAGGGGTCCTGAGCAAGAGACATAATCAGGTATTAAGTTTTTAATTATTAACTCTCCTAATATTACGTAACCTGATTATGTCTCTTGCTCAGCTACCCTTAATTTGATAATCCTTATGACATAAATTCAGATGGTCTAAGCGGTTTTGAATTAGGGAGCGCTTAGTCAACACATGCTGCATACCTTACTGAAGTCAGACCACGCCCGTATGGGCGCTTGCCTGAGCAAGAGACATAATCAGGTTACGTAATGTATCCAAAACATCTTCTAGTTCAAAAATAAAACTATGAATAATGTTTATTTCCAAACGGAAAGACTGCGCTTATTTTGAATAACTATCCACCATAAAATGATAAATTGCTTCAAATTACCATTAATAATTTATGCTGATAAGCCCATATAAAACCCAAGCTTCAGCAAATCAGTGCAATTAACATTGATTAATCTAAATGACAACACCCAATCAACGATCTAACTTTCTGGCCAGTAGTGCGGCAATCGTGCCCAAGGCTTACAGCAGATACACAGGTATAATCGCTTCTACCCGATCAACACACTCTCGCCCCTATGCCACGTATCCAGCAATTACCCGACCATTTAATCAACCAGATTGCCGCTGGCGAAGTGGTAGAGCGCCCCGCTTCTGCGCTAAAAGAGCTGCTTGAAAACAGCCTAGATGCAGGCAGCCAAAGCCTAAATATCGAGTTACTGGCGGGTGGCACCAAGCTCATTAAAGTGATTGATGATGGCTGCGGCATTGCCAAGGACGAGCTACCACTAGCGCTGCACCGCCATGCCACCAGTAAAATCCGTGATCTAGAAGACTTGCAAAAAGTGGCCACGCTGGGTTTTAGGGGCGAAGGGCTGGCGAGTATTGCCTCGGTTTCAAGGCTTACACTCAGTAGCCGTGAAGAGGGCTCAGATTACGCCTGGCGGGTGGACGCCGATAATGGCCATGTGAGCGAACCAGAGCCAACATCGCTCAGCCAAGGCAGCGCAATTGAAATTCACGAACTGTATTACCAAGTACCGGCAAGACGTAAGTTTTTAAAATCTGAATCCACCGAATACGCGCATTGCAACGATATGGTACAGCGCTTAGCGCTAGCCAATCCTGACGTGCAATTTACGCTAACCCACAATGGCCGTGCCCAGCTGCGCCTTTTAGCAGGCGATTTAGCCAAACGCGCGGCGGCGATTTTAGGCGATGAATTTGTAGCCTCGGGCGTGCAGGTGGATGAAGGGTTTGGAGGCTTACGGCTCTGGGGCATTACCGGCTCACCCACGCTGGGTAAATCCAGCCGCGATGCGCAGTATTTCTTTGTAAATGGCCGCTTTGTACGGGATAAAGTGGTGCAACACGCCCTGCGGGAAGCTTACCGCGATGTGCTGCACCACGATAAACACGCCGCTTATTGCTTATTCTTAGAGCTAGATCCTGAAGGGGTGGATGTCAATGTTCACCCAACCAAAATTGAAGTACGCTTTCGTGAATCGCAAGCGATTTACCGCTTTATGCTCACTAGCCTAAAAAAAGCGCTAGCAGGCACCCGTGCGGGCACAACCCCAGCTGGCATCGATCCAGAAACCGGCGAAATTGCCGCGCCAGACTCTAGTGTGATGGCCCCAGCCCCAACCTTAACACCTAAAAATTACGCAGAAATGGCTTATAAGCAGCAGGGGAATATTCCGCTGCAGCCGCGTGTGCAGGCTCCGATGGCGTTTTATGACACGATGTTTGGTGATTTAAAGCGTGACCAAAACAATGAATCTAACGCTGTTGGTGCAGAAAATCTGCTCGCCAGTTTGGGCATGCCCGCCATGCCATCCACCCGAGCACCCGCCATACCGCTCGGCGCACTGGCTCAACCCACATTCAATCCGGCAGTCATTCAAAACGCCAGCAGCTCAGATACCGTACCCCCGCTGGGCTTTGCACTCGGGCAACTGCACGGTGTTTATATTTTGGCGCAAAACGCCGAGGGGCTGATCGTGGTGGATATGCACGCCGCCCATGAGCGAGTGGTGTATGAGCAGCTTAAAAACGCCCTCGATCTGCAGCAAATGCCAACGCAACCACTGCTGATTCCTCATGTTTTTCCTGCGGATAAACACGATGTGGCCACGGTAGAAGACAACGCGGCCACGCTGGAGGCGATTGGTTTTGAGATTTCGGTGCAGTCCCCTACCCAGCTAGCTATCCGCTCCCTGCCCATGCTACTGAAAGACGCCAACCCTATCGAGCTGGCGCAAGCCGTGCTCAAAGATATTCGCACTGTAGGCGCTAGCGAAGTGCTGGCTGGTCGGCAAAATGAGCTACTCGCTACCATGGCTTGCCACGGCTCGGTGCGTGCCAACCGCAGCCTAACCATTCCCGAAATGAACGCCCTCTTACGCCAGATGGAAAACACCGAGCGCAGCGGCCAATGCAATCACGGCCGCCCAACTTGGTTCAGAATGACACTGAGTGAGTTGGATAAAATGTTTATGCGTGGATCTTAGGCAGGCCCAGTGCCCACGCCTACCTTCGCCAAGAACACGGCATGCCATGTGCCCCTGCAGCAAACTTTGTCATGCCTATTTAACCCATGGGTGTAAACATACCCACCCCACAGCTTCTTCCTAACGAGCACCCATGCCCGCAAATGCCTTAATCGTTAAACTCTTTGCTGCCCCACTGCTCATCGCAGCTGCCAGTCTGGCTGGGCGGCGTTGGGGGCCGCAGATTGCTGGCTTGCTGGGCGGCCTGCCGCTGGTTGCCCTCCCGATTGTCCTAACGCTGTGGCTAGAACATGGCCCCGACTATGCAATTAAAGTAGCAGGGTCCGCATCGGCAGGGCTGTGGGCGAATGTGGTGTATATGCTGGTGTTAGCTCATGCCAGCCGCTATTTTGCTTGGCAGGGTACGATTATCACCGGATGGGTGGCCTATTTAGCGGTGGCTTTTGCGCTGGCGGGCAGCGGGCTGGCTTCCTCTGGCTTTGTCAGCGTCAGCGTGCTGGCAGGTCTGTGGATTGCCATTTATTTTATCCCGCGCCCGCAGGCGATCAGCAGCTCGCCGCTGCCTAAAATTGAGCTTTACGCCCGTATGCTGGCGGCACTATTGCTGGTGCTTGGCTTATCTAGCTTGTCTTTAATGCTGGGCAGTACCATGACGGGCCTACTCGCGGGTTTTCCCGTGGCGGCCACCGTTATTCCAGCATTTACCCTTGCTAACGCAGGCCGCAACCCTTTGCTACTCCAATTACGAGGGTTTTTAATCGGCCTCACCGGTTTTAGCGTGTTCTTTTTAATCTGGCCCCCATTGGCCACCCAAATAGGCCTGCTCGCCTTTGCCCCCGCCTTAGCTGCAGCACTATTAACAGGGCTTTTGATGCGATATTTAAGCCAGAGGTTTCACTGAAATAACTTCCGTGGTAAAAGGATAAAGACCTCAGCAAGGCCCCCTCACGATCTAAATTACATCAGGGCATGCGCGCCCTGATAAGCAAGATAAAGCCCGACTAAGCAAATGAGGCCACCTGAAAAATACGGTGCTTTTCGGGCAAACTCACCAAAGCCATCCCAGCGGGTGGGCACGTGTTTGACGCTCAGCGCGGCCAGTAAGCCTGAAGCCACCATTGTGAGTGCTAATCCAATACTGAAACACAGCACCAGTGTGGCGCCAAGGGCAATTTTTTTTAACTGCAAACACAGCAGCAACACGGTAATAGAGGCAGGGCAAGGAATCAACCCGCCGGTGAGGCCAAACATAATAATTTGGCCGGTTGTGACTTGCCGATTTGCAAAGCGGCGGCGAATATCATTGGCATGTGCAAGCTCATGCGGGTCTTGAAAACCAGCCGCTGAAACGTCCAGCCCTTGATGATCATGCAGATGATCATGCTCAGTAAATTCCACCTCATATTCATGACTATGGGATTCGTGGCCTAAGCGTAAATGGGCGATAAACTCATGAGGTTCAGGGATTTCTTGTTCAGACTCTACAAAGCCATCGCACTGGATAAATGTGAAACGCTGGCGTTGGCCATCACTTCTTTCTGTTTCAATTTGCACCTGATCTGCCCCCCAAACCGTGCCTTGTGCACTTTCGTTAAGTACACGAAAACGGGGCAGCACTCCTTCTTCAAAAACCTCTAAGCGCAGCAAGCCGTGTCCTGTATCAATGTGCTTGGATTCACCATGGCCGTGATCGTGAGTAATAAACTGCTGCCGCCAAGTTCGCCACATCATCCAGATTGCAACCGCAATAATCAGTACGGCAGAAGCAAGTTGAAAATAAGGCTCAGTGGCCTCTGCATTCCAGCTTTGCCCAAAATACAATCCCGCCATAGCAATCGCCCAAACGACGGCCGTATGTGAAAGCGTAGCCGATAACCCAAGCAACACGGCCTGAGCAACCGTACCACGCACCGCAACAATAAAAGCGGCCATCATCGTTTTTGAATGCCCAGGCTCTAGCCCATGTAAGGCCCCCAGCAAGATGGCACTGGGAATAAACAGCCAGGCATTTCCCTGCTGTAAAAGGGTAGAAAAGTCAGTCATGGGAGGCTCAGTATTCAATTTGACCTTTTCATCATACTCCCCCCTAGTATAAGCATGCTAATCTGCGTTCTGTTTTTGTACACAGAGATAAGTCCATATGTCACACACACATCAGGATAAAGCTAAGCTAGTTACACGCGTTAGACGTATTCAGGGCCAGGCTAGTGCGCTAGAAAAACAACTGAATGAAGACCCAAATTGCATTGCCATTCTTCAGCAGATTGCCGCTATTCGTGGCGCTGTAAATGGATTAATGACTGCGGTGATTGAAGGCCATTTAATGGAGCATATTGTGCAAGAGCCAGACTTGGCTCTAAGGCAAAAAGACTCAGAAGTGCTACTGCAGATTATTAAATCTTATCTGAAGTAGTCCCTTGATTACTAAACAAGACTGGGTGCTGACAACGCTAGCGTCATCCCCTACTCCGTTTTATAAGCTCGCTTACGAACAAAAATTTGCCATAAAAACCAATAAGCCTCGCGAATTAATTAATGACATCTTGGCTAACCTATAAAAGTAATCAATAACTGAGCAATTCAGCACACAAATAATCAGACGGCTTTTTGAAAAATTCGCTATATCGCAGCAATCTGCAACAGCACAGTCAATGATGAGTTTAGGGTTAATACATGGAAATTTATATAGATAAGGGGTGCCATGACGGCTTTTTTTTCTTGCCTAAAGCAGTACAAACCCTTGATTTGATTGGTGCGCCCAGTAGGAATCGAACCTACGACCTTCAGCTTCGGAAACTACTGAACAATAGAAAGCTCTGATTCTCAATAGACAACAATAGAATACCAAACCCGCGCCATTGCTTAATCTTATTGTCTATAGCTGTATTTGTGGGTAGCATTGCATCTAACAAACCGCGCAACAAGTGCGCTACAGGTGCAAAGAATGCCACGCAATCAACTAACAGACAATCAGATCAAAAACTGTAAACCCTCCCCCAGCGTTAAAGATCCAAGCAAAGGCTACTGGATTTCAGACGGCGAAGGCTTGCGGGTGCTTGTTACTGGTGAGCGTAAAGTTTTTTACTTTGTTTACCGACTTACTCGAACCACGCCAGAAAAAAAGCTAATTATCGGAGAGTATCGGAAAGGACTGATTAGTCTGGCAGACGCACGGGTAAAGGCGGACGAGTACAGGGCCATGCGAGCAAATGGGCTAGATCCATTAGAAGAACGCGCCAGAAGGATTACAGACGGCAAGGCAGCACGACAAGCCATTATCACTATGACGCAAGCCTTTGATTATTGGTTTGCCGAAAATAAGCCGAATATGTCAGAACACTGGCAAGCGGTGCGCCGTTCACACTGGCTTTGTCATATCGCACCAGTAATGGGTGCAATGCTCTTACCAGACGCAACACGCCGCGACGCTATGGCCGTATATGACAAGCTAAGCAAAGAAGGCAAGGCCGTAACCGCCAGAAGAGTAATCGCTTTGATTAAACAGGTTGTGGGCTGGTCTGTAGTCCGTGATTACTGCTTAGAAACCCATTCTATAGCCTTGATGCCACTGCCTAAAGCAGCCAAGAAGCCAGCCCCAAAAGACGCAGCCGCTAGCTTTAATATTGGCGACTATCTGGCCGAACGTGGCGGATTATCGGCACTCAATGACGAATCAGACAACCGAGCAGGCAGGGCTTTAAGCTTTGCTGAGTTGAGCGTATTCCTCGGCGATGCTTTGTTACGCTCAAACGCTAATAAAACCCACAAAAACACTATGCGCCTGATGCTAGCAACCGGCCTTAGAGCCTCGGAAACGACTCGCCTACGTTGGGCATGGTTGGATCTGGACGCAGCCCTATTAGTCGTGCCTGCAGTCGCAATGAAGAAGGCCCGCGATCATCTTGTACCACTAAGCGCCTATGCCGTTAATGTTCTGAAAGAACAAAAGCTTATTGCTGGTGAATCGCCTTTTGTATTCCCTGACTCAAAAGATAGCCACGTTCGCCGCGACGTAATCAATAAAGCCATAACCGCTCGCCAGTTTCACGACCTCCCCGATGAAACAGCCGCACAACATGCCGCACGCAAGACTAAGCGCCTAGCGTTACGCCGTAACAATGCAGAAATGGATCTGTTTAATCTAACAGGTGGGGCGTGGACGATGTACGACCTACGCCGCACAGTTGCCACGCGACTAGAAGAGCTGGGCACAAGCCGCGATGTCGTAGCTAAGTGCTTGAGCCATGCCAGCGACGACGCAGCCACAACGGGCCGTTATGCTAGGTCGGCACATTGGGAAGCAAGACAAGACGCGCTTAATGCCTTAGGTAATGCTCTGGAATCTTGCGAAAAGGGCTTAAACCCTAGTGCTTATGCTTCGGATAACGTGGTGTTTTTAGATAAAAGGGCTGGATGATGAAAGAATGCTTATTCTATTTTTTCATATCAAACGGGAAAATCATGAATAGAACTAATAAGGCACGGTGTCAGGTTTGATACTCATTACTGACTTTTATTGCCCGAAACCCTTTGTCTATGCGGCTTGCGGGGAGGGGCAAGAAACACAGGAAAGTAGAAAACAAAAAGTCAATGTATCAATATATACCAATGTATAAAACTATACAAGCGATATTTTCACACAATTAAAAAAATATAGCTTACTATTTGTTTGCTGTCTCGTTATTAGACACTAACGAACGGCAGTAAAAGGTGCTGGTAGCTCCCTCTCTTCGCGGGGTCAGGAGCTACCAGCGACACACAACAGCTAAACATCTTGCCATGCAACCCCCTTACGCAATAAGGGGATCATATAACAGGTATTATTTTATACTTGGCAGGATGGATTGGCAAGACGCGAGACTAATCCCTTGACATACATGAACGTAGCAATTCTAAGAATGCCCCAAGCAATGCAAAAGGTGGGCCTAGCTCGCTCTACTATTTACATGCTTATGAAAAAAGGCGCTTTCCCATCGCCTATCAAATTAAGTGAGCGCGCTATTGGGTGGCCTGAGAGTGTATTAAATGATTGGATTGAAGCCCGTACTGCTGCAACCATTGCACAGCGGGAGGCTTAATCTATGAATAACAGCCAAAAAAAACCCGACGCCGCTGCAACGGTATCGGGACACTCGGATAAAACTAATCATGCACATAAATATACTCGCCTAAAGAAAGGAACACAAGCATATAAATTGTTTGGCTTGCTATTAACCAATCCGGCGGGCGTAGATATTATCGACCTAGAGCAAAAGCTTGGCGTAAATAGCTCCAAGGTTGCTAAGTATCACCTAATCAACACTCACGGCGTGAATGTTCAATGTACCCGAAAAACTGCCAAAGATAGCCTAGGGAATAGCCTAGAACGAGCGGGCCATTACTGGCTAGACCAAGAAAAGCTAATGGTTGACGATTTTGGGGGGTATGCAAAATGATTGCATACCAAGACAGCACAACCAGTGCCCAAATCACAAGCGCATTAAGTTATTGCCACCAGTACGACGATCGTGAGTGCTGGTACAGCATGGCTATGTCAATCAAGCACGAATTAGGCGAAGACGGCTTTACACTTTGGGATAGCTGGGGCAAGCAATCCAACAGATACAAAGAGTCTAGCGCCCGTGAGGTGTGGCGAAGCGTCAAAGCTAACGGCGGCAAAACAATCAAGTCGCTATTTAGTGAGGCAATTAAAGGGGGGTGGAAAAATAACGCTGCCTATACCCCGCCTACTCTTGAACAAAGAGCAGCAATCGACGCTCAAAATGCCGCTAATGATGCACAAATAGAGGTAGAGAAAGAAGCCAAGCAAGCCACTATGCGAGAGCTATATACAGAGCTTGAGCCAGCGACGAATGATGACTCTTATCTGGAGAGCAAAGGTGTAAGCGCGGTTAATGGGCTAAAGAAGCAAGGCGTGGCGCTAATTGTGCCTATGTATAATTTTTACGGCGTTTTAACTGGCCTGCAAACCATTACGACAAGCGATAAAAAGATCAGCAAGGGCTCGACGAAAGGCCATTTTTTAATTGGAAACCACGACGACGATATAGTGGTTATTTGCGAAGGTCTAGCCACTGGCCTGTCTATTCATGAAGCCACCGGACTACCTGTCTATGTTGCCTTTGATTCTGGCAACCTATCAAAAATAGCCGCACAAATCACTTCTAAGCGATTGCTGATTGCTTCAGACGTGGATCTAAGCGAAGCGGGGCAGAAAGCCGCCATAGCAGCGGCAAATGCACATAAAAACGCTGTTATTGTCAGTCCTTTTGATGTTGCAAGCGATAAGGCAGACGAAGCCAGCGATTTTAATGATTTAGCCCGTATTGCTGGTAGTGATGTGGTAAAAGCAAAGTTTGATGAGGCGCTGAGTAATTTTGAATCATTAGCGGCTGTTAGTGCCTCACTTGCTAAGCTATCAAAGGCCGAGTATTTCGCGGATAAGGCCGTAAAATCATTAACCCCAGCAGAGCAAAAAGCCCTTTCGCTTTCCCGTGGTGAGGAACTTCTTTGTGTTGCTGAGGTTGTAGATACCCTGCCCCGCGTGCTGTCATCCGACCAAATGGAGGCCGCTCTTGTATATATTGCGGACGGCTCTATGGTTTCCAGTTTGGCGCACAATTGGGGCGTAATGCCTTGGCGTGATTTTGTAGCACTTACTGCAGCAAGTAAGACAGCAATCAAGAAAGAAGACGGCAAAATTAAGATGGTTGCTACGTCAAGCGTTTGGCTGAACAGCCCCAAGCGTGAGACGGTAATGACTCAAACATTTAGGGCAGGACATGGCGGCATTACCTGCGATCCAGAAGGCCGAACCGCGCTCAATAGCTGGAAGCCATACGACCGCACTGGAGAAGCTGGGGACGTTGGCTTGTTCCTAGATCAAATGGAATACCTGTTTCCAATTGAGACAGAACGAGAGCACTTTTTAAACTGGTTGTCTCACATTGAACAGAGGCCCGATGTTCTGCCCGATTCTGGATATATTCATATCGCAAAACATACAGGATCAGGCCGCAATTGGTTAGCCTCTTTACTTGGCGAACTATGGCGCGGGAAGGTAGCGCCAGCCGTGGATCTGGCAAACCTACTAGATAGCCGATTTAATGGCGTACTAAGTGGCAAGGTGCTTGCCATTGTGGACGAGGTACAGGAAGGCGGCGCAATCAATTGGAGCCACGCAGAGAAGCTTAAACAGATGATTAACCCTAAGATCCGTTTAATTGAGAAAAAGGGGCAAAACATCTACCAAGAGTTTAACGCTTGCCGCTGGCTTATGTTTTCCAACCATGAAAACGCCGTACCACTAAGCAGCACAGACAGGCGCTTTAATATTGCTTATCACGATGCCCAGCCACGACCACAAGAAGACTACACGGCGCTTTATAACGCCATTGGTGATCCTTCCTTTATTCAGCGCGTGGCAACGTACTTAATGCAGCGTGATATCAGCGGATTTAATGCAAGCGCACGTCCTGCGATGAATGAAGCAAAGCGCCGTTTGATTGATAGCGGCAAACCTGAAACAGTCCGCCTAGCCGAAGATGTTCTGAAGTATTGGCCCTGCGATCTGATTACAAATAAACAGCTTGCTGAGATCGAACAGAACAGAGCTTTAAAGGATGGTGAAGGCGTATCGCGTGGATTCTCAAAAGCTCTTATTGAGCTGGGCGCAGTTAGAAGGGAAAAGCCGGTTAAGCTAGAAGGAGAAACAATAAAACTTATGATTCTGAAAAATGCCGAACGATGGATGCAAGCCCCGCCCTTAGAAGCGGCCAAAGAGCTTAGCAGCTTGACCATAAACCAAATACCCAAGAAGCTAGGGTATCAAATACTAGGCGATGAAATGACCGCCTGACGACGACAAAGCCCCGCCTTAATCGGTGGGGTTTTTTTATGCCTGTTATTTAGTACGACACCAAAGGCAAAGACGTTTACCAGTGATAGGGCCGCACCAAACCCAAAGCAAAACCACGCCCACGCCGCTCTTATTTCTTACGGTTACGCAGGTTACGCAAAAAACAAACCGTAACCGCGTACCGTAACCGGTGCAAACCCGCATTCTATATAGGTTTATAAATACCGGTTACGCAAGTTACGGTAACTTAAACTAATTTGAAAAAAAATAAAATAGTTAGGTAGATAGGGGTAATTGGGTGGGCGTGGTGTAAATATATCAGAAGAGTTGAAACTACCGTAACTACCGTAACTACCGTAACCGGTGGCCCTCAAAGCCTTATGCAGCAACGGTTACGCAAATTAAAACTAGCGGTTACGCAAGCAACGCAAAATAGACATGCGTAACCAGCCTTACCAAAAAAAACAAATAAAAGAATATAAAACACACTTTCAGTCACAAAAAAGAATAAAGCATTCTCAGACGCTCAAAATCGCTAGAGTGGGTACTTGTGCGATTACTTACATTCTAGGGCTTAGGATTCACCCTTTTTAGGGGAAAACGAGTTTCTGGAGTCCATAAAAAGGACGGTGGGCAGGTAGTGGGTAGATCAAGGCTGTTTTGAGCGGCTCACGATAATTTCGTGAGGTGCGGTTTTTCCGTACCTTTCCCCGCCCCATGCGCGATAGGGGTATGTTCCACGGACGACAAAAAGTCGACCGGCAGTGTTTAGGGGTTGCCTTTGGGTTTAAGGTTTTGGGGTGTAGAGCCTTTCCACTGGTGAGGGTGTTGTTTTGCTTGAACTGTTAGCGCGTAACATGGCTATATGATTCGCAACCGGTTACAATACTATTTTGAATACCGGTATTCACTATGAAGCAGACAGTTCTGGAATTGAAACTTAGCGGCAAGTCACACCGACAGATTGCTAACTCACTGGGCTTGCCATTGGGCACAGTCAGGACGTGGTGCAATCGCTCACCACTGACAAAAGACAATGAAGCACATAGGCAGTGTTTCACCATTCCCCAGCCACGCATGAGCACCGGCACTGGCCTTGCTTTGCAATACGCCCCACTACCAGAACAGCAACAGCAAACAGGCGACCGTGAGCTTGATGCTTATCTATGGCTGGCGCTAGTGATTGATACCGGCGATGCAGCGCAGATCAGTAAGGCGCTGAAGGCTGCTGAAGCCATTAAGACCCCAGTAAAAGAGTTAATGCGCAGGTATAGCGCCCACCTGTTAGCGACAACGGGTAATCCAATAAAAGCGGTGTTCGGGACAATGGGCGTAGACGACCTAAAGAATAAGGCAGCTAAGACGCTAGAGCGCACCGAAACCGTAATGGAGTTTGTGGCTTGTTTGGGTAGCTTGGAAGCCGTCAATACACCATACGGTGCTGAAAAGATCATGCTTGATGCGCTAGGTGATCGGGAGATGACGTTTGGCCCGCGTGGTTATGTGGTGGAAGGTGTCGAGGATGCGATTCGCTGCCTGCCTGAGCCTCACACCCTGTCTGATGTGTGTCGTGAGCTGGCTTACTGGGCGTGGCAATACAAGACGCACAGCGCGGTGCAGAAGCACCTAGGCATGGGTTATTGCGATCCACACCCAATTGTTACATTGCGCGAGGACTATCTTGATAAGCGACTGTCTGAGCTAATTCCCAAGTCGAGGGCCGAAGCACTGGCGACGTATGACTACCTATTGGCGACTGAGTACCGAGGCGATAAACACATTGAAGAGAAGATTGTCAGGGCGCTAATTGGTGGCACGTAACACAATGTACAAAATCAGCTATTGGGTAATTTTCGGACTCTATAAAAATTAGCTATCAAGTAAAGCCTTTTGATAGTCAAAACCTAAATTAAACGAAGAAATAACGGAAAACTTGGGGTTTTAGATACAGCTTTGTAACCTTCCTTAGTACTGACTGAGCTAGTGTTGAGTTAGGTATCCTCAGATTTTAGGACACCTCAATTTTAGGGGTGACCTAGTGGGGCATAAAAAAGCAAAGTATTTTAATTACTTCTGCAATGTATTAACGATATATTGTATTTTTACTATATAGCGCAGTGAAATAGATCAAGGGGTTTGGTTGTTAAGCCCTTACTACTGGAAAGAGGTCGGCTTAGTTTTAAGCGCACCTGACTAACCATTGTTTAAATAAGCAACCATTAGCCCTATATTTTTACATTGTATTGGATACAATCTAAAATTAAATCTATGTAATTTCATTAATCCAAGCCCGCCAGCACATGACGGGCTTTTTTGTTGTCTATCGTTATGCTTCAATGTATAAAACTATACGTAAGTCATTGATTTAATTGATGTATTTTACAAATAGTTACTGCTATTTATTGAGTAATGAATTAAAATAGATCTATTAAACAATTGGCGCAACGAATGAAACAGCAGGAACAGATTACGGCGCTGTCTTTATTTGTGGTTGTCGCTGGTTTCACGTATTCACAGGGTAATTGGGTAAAGCACTTGCTCCCCATCCAAACGGAATCAATCTTATGTATAAACGCAAAATTAAAAAACAAGAAGAGCTGGTTACTTTATTAAAAGCTAATCCACTTTCTACTTGGCGCGAGGTTTCAAGCGAGGTAGAAGAGCTGGAGTCATTAAAGACGGCTCAGAAGTACCATGAAGAAGACAGCACGACGCTCAAAGAAGATTCGTCACGTTTAACACAAAAGGCAATTAGCCATCTGTCTACGCTGATTCAAACATTGCACCTACTGAAACAAACACAAAAACAATTAATCAATAAGAAAGGCGGTATTTGATATGGCATATCAAGCAAAGATTAAAGAACTAACCGAAAAACTGGCTATTGCTGAAAAAGAAAAAGCAGAACTAGCTAAACAATGGGACTTATACGCCCGCGCTGGTGACGATAAGAATCTGGATAAAGTAGAAGCCGCCCAGCAATTAAACCGCCGTGCCATCGTTCGCACAGCAGCACTACTAGAAGAGGCTAACGATGCGCAAAGGGAACATGTTAAGACTCAGTTCGACGCAGCCAACACAGCCCGCGCCGAGGCTATTACAGAGCAAGAAAAATCAGCCATTGACCGGCTTAAACGTGCGCAGCTCGAAGCTGATGCGCTGGCAACAACGCTCACGGAGTTAAACGGTATTGTTGCTAGTATTTGGGAATTATCAGCAAGACAAACCCAAGCCGGTGCTGCTGTTCCTAATATGCAGCCTATGCCCGTGTTCAATACGCCAAAAATTGATTTTGAAGATGCGTTATTAATGGCTGCTGATTTTGAACAACGCTTATCTATGGCACGCCGTGCCGAATCATTCTAAAGGGAAATAGACCGTGAACTCGTTAATGCTAAATGACGTACTAGCCAGCAATAAATCAGCAATGAATAACAACCCTACACAGGCCCAATTAATCACCATGATTAAGGGGCTGCAATCTGTCTTAGAGCAGTCAGCCACACAACTGGCAAAGCTTGAGGCGGTTATTGCTGATTCAGTGGTTAGCGGTGGCGGACAAGCCGGTGGCTTTAAACATGGCGCTGATGGTTCGGCACAAACGCAAAAGGTAATCGACTCAATGGGCAGCGCAAAGGCAAACAATGCAGAAATGCCTAGTTTTAGCTTTGGCCCCACATCATTTGACCTGCTCTAAAATGGTGGGCGATCCAATGAAAGCCCAAAGTCAAACAAGCCGCCCGCCCAAACGGGTGGTTTGTGATATTGAATCGGACGACCTAGCGGACGATATCAGCAACATTCAGCAACTAAACGCAGAACTATGCAGGATTAGGGCGCTACGCTTGAAACTAAGGGGGCTAAATGAGAACAGCAGCAGTAAGAAGCGATGATGCACCAAACCTAAGTAACGCCTATATGCAGTTACCGCGCGAAGCAAGGCGTAATCATTTGGCAAAGATAGCAAAAAGTTTACAGATCGAGCTTGAAAGCGAAAAAAGAGCATTGGCCCTCACACTGGCAATAAAACGGGGCGATGATTTTGCCTTTCCATACACGCATTAGAAGCGTCAGATACACAAAAGCCAGCTAGATAATTAGCTGGCTTTTATATTTTTATACATCCAAACAAGGGGGAGACAATGCAACCGTGCTACATACCGCGCCACATAAAACAAAAAAGTGTGATGCGACCTATTAGCTAACCCCTTGATTTTATTGGTGCGCCCAAGTGGATTCGAACCACTGACCTTCAGCTTCGGAAACTGACACTCTATCCAACTGAGCTATGAGCGCACTTGAGGAAGGAGCGAATAATAACGTGTTTATGCGCATCAGTCTACGTGTAGGCTTTGTTGCTTGCTACAAAATGTCGGTATAATCCCCGTCAATAATATATGGTTTTATTTCCAACTCATGAACTTACATAAAAAGGGATGACAATGAGCGGTAGCAACGTGAAAGCGTCAAAGGGCATTGCTGGCATGATTCTGGCGGCAGTGATTGGGGTGCCGCTATTTGTTTATCTGCTTATCAAGCTATTTACGTCAGGCAGTGGCATTGATATCACGCGCTCGACAATGACCACAGAAGCAGTATCAGCACGCTTACAACCCGTAGGCAGTATCAAGATTGTGGATGGTGGCCCTCCTGGCTCAAAAAGCGGTAAAGCCGTTTACGAATCGCTCTGTATTTCCTGTCATGGCACGGGCTTAGCAGGCGCGCCTAAATTTGCCGATACTGCGGATTGGGGTGCTCGTATTTCCAAAGGTTTTGAAACCCTATGGACTCACGCCATTCAAGGCTTTAACGCGATGCCAGCTAAAGGTGGCGCGGCTGATCTGACGGATGATGAAGTCAAACGTGCGGTTGCCTTTATGGGTAATTCAGCGGGAGCTAAATTTGAAGAGCCTAAAGTAGAAGGGGCAGCGGCAGGTGCTGCCGTAGATCCAGCCACTAAGGGTAAAGAAATTTATGATTCTGTATGTATGGCTTGCCACACAGCGGGCTTAGCGGGTGCACCTAAATTTGGCGACAAGGCCGATTGGGCGCCACGCTTGAAAGATGGCGTGGATAACGCCATTGCAATCGCGATTAAAGGTATCAACGCAATGCCACCTAAAGGCGGTTATAGCGGCTCCGATGAAGAATTTGCTGCAGCAGCCCACTATATTATTAACGCCAGCAAGTAATCTAGCGGTGTTATCACAAAAAGCGGGCAACTTTGCCCGCTTTTTTGCGTTTATCAAGCCACTATTTCCCTTGATACTAAGTAGCGATTCACAGAAAATGCGCTCCCTTAGCTGATGCTATTGGCTTAAGTAACAATGGCCTATTCCGTATTTCTTCCGGGTTTCCGATATGGAGTGTGTCTATTAGCCCGTGGTGTGCAAGGCACTTATTATGTTGAGTTATTGGCTAGCAGCCTGTCGGACTTAAGACTGATCTACTGTGGAAAAGCCGGATTTGGCCATATTTCACGCATTTCCTCGTTGAATAGCCAGCTATTCGCCTCAAAAACCCGCGAAATCTGTCTCAAACCGGTCTTTCACTCGCTACGATCGCTTAAGTCCGACAGGCTGCTAGGGTCTGTTGACGTTTCATTCACGGCTGCGTTTGGCCCATTTTTGGGGCTGAACAAGGAGAAAATGGCGACATGGTACGAGTACCATGAGCGATTTTTAACGCCGTGCAGCCCCAAAAATGGGCTAAACCCGAAGGGCTGAGCCGGAAAATGGCCATTCACTGCGTTATGCTCCTCGACAATAACCCGTTATTGCCTCCGTCACATGCCTTGTGCTTGGCCGTTTTCCGGCTTAGCGCAATGGCGAATGAAACGTCAACAGACCCTAGTATTAGGCGTTGCCGTTTTTACTGAAATTACCTGGGCTTTATCCTTAAAATATATTCAATTACACCCTAATCCTTGGGCTGTAGCAGGATCAATTTTTTTATCTTTTTTGAATATGGCATTGTTGTCTTATGCAATGAAAGGTATTCCGGCAGGCACCGCCTATGCAATTTGGACGGGGCTTGGTGCAGTAGGGGTAACGATTGGCGGCATTATGCTCTTTGGCGATCCCCTAGGATCAACCCGAATTTTCTTTTTATGCTTAATTGTTAGCGGTGTAGTCGGGCTAAAATTAGCATCTTAATTAAAAAAAAGCCTGCTCTTATTGAAAAGAGCAGGCTTTTTTTATCTCTCATTCTTATGCCTTAGGCACGGCTGCGAGGGCATCAACCAGCAGCTCCCAAAACGAGGCTACAGAGGCAATTTCTACCCGCTCATCAGGGGAATGCGCACCACGAATCGTAGGGCCAAAAGACACCATATCCATATTTGGATAGGCAGCACCCAGCAAGCCACATTCAAGGCCAGCATGAATCACTTGCACGGCGGGCTGCTTGCCATAGCGCTGCTGATAGGTGTTTTGTAACAGCGCCAAGGCGGTTGAGTTGAGATCAGGCGTCCAGCCTGGATACTCGCCCTCTTCTTCTACGACACAACCCGCTAAGCGGCCTACCGCCGTAATCGCATCGGCTAACTCGCGCATACGAATATTTTTGAGTGACCTCACCATCAAGACCGCTTCAAAACGCCCATTATCCACGCTCACTACACCCAGATTATTTGAGGTTTCTACCACACCCGGCAAAGATTTACTCCAGCGACGCACGCCATGTGGCAAGGCCAACAGTAAATCCAGCGCTAAGCGTGCATGAGCCGCAATAGGCACGATAGCGGCAGTGGATGGCTTTAAGCTAAGCGTTAGATTTGGATCCGTGTCGGCTAATTCATCACGAAATAGCGCTTGATAGCTATCCACAATTTCAGCCAAACGCGGCGCATCACACGCTGCAACAGATATTTTCGCAAAGGCTTCGCGCGCTAGCGCATTACGCAAACTGCCACCATTGAACGAAACCAGCTTAGCTTCAATATCGCGGCTGGCGGCGTTCATTACCCGTGCTAATAAGCGAATCGCATTACCACGCTCTAAATGAATATCCACACCAGAATGGCCACCAACCAAACCAGTCAAGCCGATTTCAAACACATCAAAGCCAGCCGCAAGTGGCTCGGTGCCTAATTTACGCCCCAAGCTAATATCCACCCCGCCAGCACAACCAACGTAAACCTCGCCCCACTCTTCAGTATCTAAATTCAGCAGCAAAGAGCCTTGCAACAAGCCCGCTTCCAATGCCCGTGCGCCGGTCATACCGCTTTCTTCATCAATCGTAAGCAGTACTTCAAGTGGGCCATGTGGCAAATTGCTCTCGAGCATGGCCAAGGCTGCCGCGACTCCAATCCCATTATCTGCACCTAAAGTAGTGCCCTCTGCGTACACCCAGCCATTTTCGATGCGGGTGCGAATTGGATCCTTCATAAAATCATGCGCATTTCCAGCGTTTTTTTGCGCCACCATATCCAAGTGGCCTTGCAAAACCACACCTTGCCGATCTTCCATTCCTGATGATGCGGGCTTACGGATAATTAAATTTCCACCACTATCCAACTGTGCCGCCAATCCACGGCCTAACGCCCACGACAAGATATGCTCACGCAAAGCAGATTCGTGCCGCGAAGGACGTGGGAAACGACAAATTGTGTCGAAATGACGCCATAAAGGCAGAGGAGCAAGATCTGTGATTACCATGGCTTAATTCTCAGTCAATGACAAGATACAGCGATTTGCCATCTTAATGGGCAAAAGAAAAAAATGGGCTGTAAATAAAACCCAGCAAATTAATTAGACAAGTTAAATTCTTATAACAAGAAAAAAAATTAATTTAAAAAAGAATAACAAACAACGCAAGTAAAGCAAAAAAAAGAGCCGCTTTATATCGCTGTTATATAGCAAGCCATCAATCTGTCCGATCTAAAGGCGGACGTTTCCATAAAACAACTTGAAAAACAACACATGGCCTTAGCATTCTGCGGCAAAAAAAAGCGCCTCATTGCTTATTTTTATAAAAAAATGGCGGTTTTACTACACAGTAACTAAACAAACAAATCAAAGACCCTAGGCTCTGTTGACGTTTCATTCACGGCTGCGTTTGGCCCCTTTTTGGGGCTGAACAAGGAGAAAATTGCGACATGGTACGAGCACCATGAGCGATTTTTAACTTTCGTTCCGCCCCAAAAAGGGGCTACACCCTCGGGCTATGCCGGAAAATGGCCATTCACGGCGTAAGGCTCCTCGACAATAACCCGTTATTGCCTTCCTCACATGCCTTGTGCCTAGCCGTTTTCCGGCTCAGCGCAATGGCGAATGAAATGTCAACAGAGCCACATCTTAAAACTCAACATCTTTAAATTAACCTTATGACTATTTTTTTATTTTGCTAGCTAACTGCAATGACAATAATCAGTCAATCAAGCATCACTAATAAATTTAGCTTATCCATATAATTATATTAATCATTGCCGCCGCACTCTCGGCACATAAAGCATTGCTAAAAACAAAAAAACAGTACATTACATTGAAAAAATAGAAGAACTCAGCATTTTTAAGCAGCTTTTAAGCTGGGGCGCATTATATATTAATCATCATTCTTATTAAAAGAAGGGATAACCGTGACAGCGGTTCTTACATGACAAGTGGTATTATCCCGCACCATTGCAAAGAAAAATATCTATGTTATCAAGCCAAGGTTTACTACTCTCGCTCATTGCCTCACTGGTTTTTTCAGTTTTAGGCTGGTTTAGCACCCAGCTTACCCCTCTACACGGCTTAGATATCTTTGCTTGGCGAGTAATTTGGACGATACCAGCCATGCTACTGCTTTTAGCGCTGCTAAAACATGGTCCCAAAATGCGCAGCACCCTGACCCGCTTTAGGCACGAGCCCATTCTATGGCTGGCCCTGCCTGTAAATGCGCTGCTTTTAGCAATTCAGCAATTAATGTTTATGTGGGCACCACTAGAAGGCCGCTTGCAAGAAGTCTCGCTCGGCTACTTTTTATTACCCTTAGTGATGGTGCTGGTCGGCTTTTTTGTTTACAAAGAACGCCCTAATCGCTTGCAATGGCTTGCAGTTTTTCTTGCGCTACTTGGCGTCATGCATGAGCTTTGGCTAACTCGTGCGTTTTCTTGGGTAACGCTCGTCACCGCTTTAGGCTACCCACCCTATTTAATGATACGCAGGGCTTTGCATCTAGACCCATTTAGTGGCTTTTTGCTAGAGACGCTTTTTATCTTACCCGCAGCGATTGCCTTGGTTTATCTGCACCCAGCCGCAACAGCGGCCCTACAAAGCACCCCCATACTTTGGGTGTTACTGCCCTGCCTTGGCATCATGACGGCAACAGCCTTTGTTTGTTATTTAATGGCCAGCAAACTGCTCACCATTGGCCTGCTTGGCATTTTGGGTTATGTAGAGCCCGTCATGCTATTTATGATCTCGCTATTTATCCTTGGCGAGCCATTTAGCACCGCTGGCCTAGGCACTTATATCCCTATTTGGCTTGCCATTATGCTGACCTGCTGGCATAGCGCACAGACCTTACATCGCCAGCGAAAAAAATAAACACCAGTAGAGCCAGCCCTACTGCCCCCTTCCCAGCTCAGCGTGTTTTTTCCCCTTGGGTACTTTGGCGCACGCCGCGATAGCTAGATTCTTTTAAGATCAGCACAGCCTATCCGCCAAGCGAATCCCCAATGAAAACACATCTGCTATCCGCCATCCTGTTATTTAATTTGAGCGTCCCAAGTTATGCCGCAGGATGGAAAGAACTGGGTCATACCAGTAGTGGCAACACCATTTCGGTGATGGAGACCCAGTTTCGTAAAGGTGCGATTATTACAACGCGCATCCGTAATGATTTGCACGAGCCTAAGTTAACTGAAAACGGCAGCATCATCCGTATCGAATCTGACCTTCAAATCAATTGCAGCAAAAAAACCGTTTCCCCCATCCGCACCTTCTTATTTGATGAAGAAGGCCAACCTAAGTTGTCAGTTAATTTACGTGGGGGTAAAGAATTTTCAAAGAAAGATGCCGATAGTGCTATGGGATTAGCGATTGAGCAACTCTGCTAGCCGCCAGCCAAAATTAGAGAATTGAAAGACATTGCACACTAAGTAGAAAGTAAATGTTAGAGTCATAAAAGCAATTAGCAGCTATCTATATACCAAAACAATCATTTTTAAAGAACAGATAGCACGGTATTATCTAAAAATCCCCCATAGAGAATCTGTCATGCGCCTGATTTCATCGCTCCCCATATTTGCTTTACTCTGGGCGGTTACCGTAGAAGCCAAGCCGCTCACCGTGTGCACTGAAGCCAGCCCAGATGGTTTTGATGTTGTTCAATACAACTCACTGACTACTACTAATGCTTCCGCTGACGTTATATTTAATCGATTAATTGACTACGATGCAGCCTCGGGCAAGCTGGTACCTAGCCTTGCCGAAAAATGGGAAATCAGCCCAGATGGGCTGAGCTATACCTTTACCCTAAGAAAAAATGTCGCTTTTCATAGCACCGATTACTTTAAGCCCAGTCGCCCGTTAACTAGTGACGATGTAGTTTTTACGTTTAACCGCATGCTAGATGCAAATCATCCATGGCATAAAACCGCCGTAAATGGCTATCCACACGCGCAGACATTTCAATTACCCAAGCATATCAAAGCCGTTAAAAAAATAGATGCGCAAACAATACGCTTTGAATTAAACGCCCCCGAAGCCACTTTCTCTGCCCTGCTCACGATGGGCTTTACCTCGATTTACTCTGCCGAATACGCCAATCAATTATTAGCCGCAGGAAAAACCACAGATTTCAATAGTAAGCCCATCGGCACTGGCCCATTTATATTAAAGAGCTATCAAAAAGACAGCATTATTCGCTTTGATGCCGCACCAAATTATTTTGGCAATAAAGCTAAAATTGATAGGCTGATTTATGCCATTACTCCTGAAGCCGCCATTCGAGTACAAAAACTAAAAGCGGGCGAATGCCAAATTGCACTATCACCTAAGCCGCAGGATGTATTAGCGGCAAGGACTGATAAAACTCTGCAGGTTATTGATACTCCGGCATTTTCTACCGCCTTTATTGCCTTTAATAGCCAGCACAAGCCATTTGATAATGTAAAAGTGCGCCAAGCACTGAATCACGCTTTTGATAAAAAAGCCTATTTAAAGCAAGTATTTGATGGCACGGCCACTGCGGCCGATGGCCCTTATCCGCCCAATACTTGGAGCTATATCAACGTAGAAGATTACAACTACAACCCTGCCAGAGCCAAGCAATTGCTCGCTGAAGCAGGCTTTCCGAATGGATTTAGCACCACAATATGGATACGCCCTGCAGGCAGTACGCTCAATCCTAACCCACGCGCAGGCGGCGAAATGCTGCAAGCCGATTTAGCTAAAATTGGAATAAAAGCCGAGCTAAAAGTGATTGAATGGGCTGAGCTCATTAAACGTGCTAAATCGGGTGAGCACGACCTCTTATTTATGGGCTGGAGTGGGGATAATGGTGACCCAGATAATTTCTTAACGCCGCAATTTGCCTGCTCATCCGTTGAATCTGGGCTTAATTTTGCCCGCTATTGCGATCCTCAGCTGGATAAACTAATTAGTAATGGTAAAAAAACAACGGATCAAGCAGCAAGAACGAAGCTCTATGAAACTGCGCAAAAAATCATTCATGATCAAGCATTATGGATTCCTCTTGCCCATCCTATTGCTGCGGTGCTAACCAAATCCAATGTGAGTGACTATAAAATCAGCCCATTTAGCCGCCAAAATTTTAGTACTGTAATTATTAAATAAAACACACAATCATCAATATGGGTGATTCAATCTCTGCAAAATAGAGTTTTAATCGCCCTTATTTTTTAGATGAAAAGTATGAGCGGTGGGCGCTTAGTCTATAAAGACAAATAGCAGCGATCTAGGGTCTGTTGACGTTTCATTCGCTGCTATGTTGGTTGCAGTTTTGGGGCTGAACAAGGCAAAAGACGTGAGGTGGTACGAGTACCATGAGCGTCTTTTAACGCCGTGCAGCCACAAAAATGTAGCCAACCCGAAGGGCTGGGCCGGAAAACGGCCATTCACTGCGTTATGCTCCTCGGAAATAACTCGTTATTGCCTTCGTCACATGCCTTGTGCTTGGCCGTTTTCCGGCTCAGCATAATTGTGAATGAAACGTCAACAGACCCTAGAATGGGGAATAGTTCAATGGCATTACTATTATTTGGCAGTTTGCTGATGGTATTTGGCTTATTAGCGGGCTGCCTCTTACTGATCGCCCCCCTTGGCATTATAGAAATCACGCCTGGAATAGGGCTTTGGCTATTGTTTCCTGCCTTTAGCATAGGCGGCTATATTCTGCTGACGCTAGCGCCCCACTTTGCAAAATTACGCGTACTAACTTTGTTTTTATCTAGCTTATTGCTCTTATTGGCGGCTGCCGCAGCGGCCGAAATAATGCTCTATGCCAGCACGCTGATGCAGCCTACAGGCAGCACGCTGATCTTGTGGTATGTGTTAATGATTGCAGGCGGACTGGGTGTGGTGGCTACGGGGGCTTTCGATATTAAAAAGCTGTTTTCCAAACTACGCCGCCCCAAAGCTGCAGCCCCCTCAACACCTGCCGCTCCACCAATTAGCCAAAAACCCAAGCACTAATCCGCTAACTGTAATGCCGCCAGCTCTTCCTCACTAAACCCCGCCGCCCTTACATCCTTCTAGATTAAACGCCCTGTTTAATTACACTCATCCACGGCTTGTAAGGCGGCCAGCTCTTCCTCGCTAAACCCAGCGGCCCTACGCGCTTCTAAATTAAATGGCCCGCGCTGCTTGGCTGCTTGGTATTGCAAGGCCAACTGCTCGTAAGCTGCAATCGTGTCTAAGCCTCGCTCTTCGCACAGCGCCTTGTACCAGCGATTACCAATCGCTACATGGCCCACTTCATCCCTCAAGATAATATCCAGAATCGCGGCCCCTGCCTTGTCCCCTCTGTGCCTGAGCCGATCACGAATTTGCGGCGTGACATCCAAACCACGCGCTTCCAGAGTTCGGGGGACCAGCGCCAGCCTTGCCAACAAATCATCCTTAGTTCTTTCTGCCATATCCCATAAGCCGTTATGCGCCGTGAAATCGCCATAAGCGTAGCCCAGCGTCAGCAGATGATCTTGCAAGAGCACAAAATGGTAGCTCTCTTCACGGGCCACTTTTAGCCAATCACGGTAAAAGTCTTCTGGCTGGCCTGCAAAGCGCCACAAAATATCGAGAGCCAAATTCATCGCATTAAATTCGATATGCGCCAAGGCATGCACCAAGGCGGCGTGGCCTTCTGGCGTGCTAATTTTGCGGCGCGGCACATCCATTGGCGGCACAAGGAGCGGGCGCTCGCTCAAACCTGGCGTTTGCTCTGTGCTGACAATCAGCTCATCACAAGCAAGTGGGTGCTGATCTTCGATAGCACGCACAAGAGCGACTTTATCTTGATGATTGGCCATTTGCAGCGCGAGCAAGGCTTGATGGCGGATTGATTTCATGGCAGGCAACGATAAGCAAAAGGCGTATTTTGGACAGTAGGGCTAGGCTTGGCAAATAGATCGTCCATGCTTGCCACCTGAAAAAGGTCTGTAGACACAGAGATTAGGAAGAACACAGAGCACACGGAGAAAACCAAGACTATTTTAGGAATGCTCTGATTAAATCGTCATCCCCGACTGTTTTTATCGGGGATCCACTGCAAATACTGGATTCCCACCCGCGCGGGAATGACAAAATTAGTTTTCTCTGTGTTCTTCTTTTCCTCACCGGTCTCAGTGTCTACAGGTCTAAGTTTCTTAGACTGAGGTTCTTACCCTTAATGCAATTTAATTCTTGGCTTGCTGACGCGGTCGATACATTCTGCCCATGTGGCCAGCCATGTTTTAAACCAACCATTCACTGCTAACTGGTGCTTTTTGTATAGCGACCAATACATCATCTTGGCAAACTGGCCCTCGATAAATAAGCTACCTCGAGCGATACCGCCCATTAAACTACCTACCGTGCTGTATTCACCCAAGGACACCAGCGAGCCGTAATCCTGATATTTAAACTCTGGCAGGGGTTTGCCCGCCAAATAAAGCGGAATACTTTTCGCCAGCAACATCGCCTGCTGATGTGCAGATTGTGCACGGGGCGGCACGGTGGCCCCTGTATCACCGAGCGGACAAGCAGCGCAATCGCCCAGCGCAAAAATACTAGGATCACGCGAGGTTTGTAATGTGCGGCTGACCACCAGTTGATTAAGACGATTGCTCTCTAGGCCGGCGATATCTTTGAGGAAATCCGCCGCTTTAATCCCCGCCGCCCACACCACTAAATCGCTAGGAATAAACTTGCCTGATGCCATTTGAACGCCCGAAGCCGATACATCGACTACCCGCTCATTGGCATGAATTTCTACCGCCATTTTGCGCAGCTCAAGCGCCACTGCGTCAGATAAGCGCTCTGGCAGAGCTGAGAGCAGCCTTGGCGCGGCATCGACAATCACAATTTTTAAATCACGCTCAGGGTGGATATTGGCAAAGCCAAAGCTGCTCATAATGCGCGTGGCCATATGCAGCTCGGCCGATAGCTCGACCCCTGTGGCTCCACCACCAATAATAGTGACGGTAAAACGCCCTTCACCTGCTTGTTTACGCCTTGCTTGTGCGCGTAAGCAGCTATTGATAAAGCGTTTATTGAAGCGCTCTGCAGCCTCTGGGGTATCGAGCATAATGGCGTGGTTTGCCACACCCGGCGTGCCAAAATCATTGGTCTGGCTGCCCAGCGCCATCACCAAAGCATCGTAAGCAATGGTTTGCTCTGGCACTAGCTCGCTACCATCTTCCTCATCCAGCGTTGGGGCCAGCACCACTTGCTTAGCGTCTCTATCCAGCCCCGTCATGCGGCCTAGGCGAAAATCAAAATGATGCCAGCGGGCCAACGCGATATATTCCAGCTCGTCGGCATGGCTATCTAAAGTGCCTGCTGCCACCTGATGCAAGAGTGGCTTCCAGATATGGGTACGGGCCGCGTCGATCAAGGTGATATGCGCCTTGCCCTTGCGGCCTAGCTTTTCACCCAGCTTTACCGCCAACTCCAAACCTCCCGCCCCGCCCCCTACAATGACAATACGCTGCAATGCAGTCATAGCCATCCACCCCCAATTGATTAACTGCCCTTATTATGCGTGAAGCTGTCATGAAAAGGGCATGTAAAACAACCATTTAAAGGGGCTTGATTACATGGATAGAATACGCTACTTACAAGCGCCCTCTAGCCCTTGCGCCCCCCCTTCCAATCCCTCTCGCGAAAAGGGAGAGGGGGCTGAAAGCAGATACCCGCGAAAAACTGACTATTTCTCTTGGTTTTCTCCGTGTAACTCCGTGTCCTCTGTGCTCTCTATGGTTCAAGGATGAGTTTGGTTCAAATAACTGAAAACTAAGCCACCAACACCCTCGCCTCACCCTCGGCAAGTTGCCCAATCACAGCCGCCTGTGCAAAGCCTTGTGCCTTAAATAGCGCCATCACTTCATCAACGGTTTCAGCAGAGCAAGCCACGAGCAGGCCGCCGGAGGTTTGCGCGTCGGCCATGATGCGCTGCTGCCAATCTGGCACTTGCTCAGCAAAGTCCACATCTTGCCCAAAGCTGGCTAAATTGCGCTCGATCGCGCCGGGGCCGATGCCTTGCTGGGCAAAGCCAACGGCGGCGGAGAGTAACGGCAAATCATTGGCAGCCACATTAGCGGTCAGCTTGGCACCACGGCAAACTTCTAGCAGATGGCCAAGCAGGCCAAAGCCTGTTACATCGGTCAGCGCATGCACGCCGGCCAGTTTCGCCAAATCACTACCGACTTTATTGAGCTGCGTGGTGGTATCAATCAGCTGCTTATAGCCTGCATCATCCAGCAGACCCTTTTTCATGGCCGTGCCCAAGATACCGATCCCTAATGGCTTGCCTAAGATCAGTACATCGCCTGCCTTGGCATCGCTATTTTTTTTAAGCTGCTTAGGATGCACCAGCCCCATTGCCACTAGGCCATAAATAGGCTCAGGTGCGTCGATCGAATGCCCACCCGCAATTGGAATGCCCGCATCGCTACAGACAGCCGCGCCAC
>Ga0247722_10000422_pt1 | contig 26582 bp, 22 predicted proteins | sample MSEWelMarce3H_FC_FD_189094 | JGI IMG/M metagenome (GOLD analysis project Ga0247722, IMG submission 189094) | Subsurface sediment microbial communities from gas well in West Virginia, United States - MSEEL Well Study Marcellus 3H_FC | ecosystem: Environmental > Terrestrial > Deep subsurface >... | reverse complement strand
AACCTACGGTTTCCCCTATGACCCCTTCCCTTACAAAGGAATTGTTGGTGTTTTTACAAAGGAACTGTCGTTCCTTTCGGAATCCATACAAAGGAAACACTAGGTTTTTGAGATAATTTAATTGAAATGTTTTTATGTTGTCAATACCATATTCTTTTAAACCATTGAAGATTTACACAATTTCGCATCAAAGATGCGTAATATGCAACACAGTCATCACTCATAACTGCCCACAAAGTGGGCGTTTTGAATGAGAAAAGGTGTAAAGCAGAACCTTTTGATAAGTAAAAAAATTGATTTAAAATTATTCATTGTTATTATAACATAATAGTAATAACAATGGATAATTTTAAAACTATTGGTCAATTTATAAATTATATGAGAAGTTATGATGTAGAACAACAAATAACTATAGAAAATTTTATGTCATATTACATAAATAAGTATAGAGGGTTTGGAAAACGCAATTGTAAATATACATATGATAATGAATTAAAAAATGATACAACAGGTGAATTACATAAATTAGCTCTTATTGGGTTTGAATTTGAAAAAAAAATACACGATGAACGCGAATATAAAAAATCTCTTAAGAAATGTAAAAAATAAATATATTACACCGACCGAAAAGAAAAGAGTCTAAGAGAAACCGTGTTAGTTTCTTTTACCTGGTTACCCTATTTATGATCGCCGAAATTTTGCCTTTGATTTTCTTGATTTTATTTTCCTAATTGTTTTCCTCATTTTTCTCTTTCTTAACTTTACACCTTTAGCTGTGTCTACCCATGTTATCTCTCCAGAGTCCAAACTTTTTATTACCTTTTCTTCTTGTGTCTTATCACCCAATTTAGCATTTACAAAAATGCTTGCCATTGATTTTTCATCTGTAACTGGAATTGCCATTGATTTTTCATCCGTAACTGGACTTTCATTGCTGTTTGTTTGAGAAATGGATTTTTTAAAAATAGTGTCGTTAGAATAATAAGGTTTAATTTCATATGTTTCATTAAAACCTAGTTTTTTATAAGTTGCTTCAACCCCAGCCAACGCTTCTAGGTAAGAATTCTCAATTTTAAATGAGCCTTTTCTATTAAACTTTTTACACATTGCTAAAACTAATCGTAATAAGGCGGAACCACCTTTAAATTCATTTACTTGATCACTGCATAATGCTTCAACCCAAATACTAAAATTTTCGGATTTTCCCGATATATCTGTTTTTATAGAAAATGTTATTAAAAAAGCCACAACGTCTTCGAGATAATCCTTTGTTAATGCAAAAAGTGTAATATAATTTGGCTCTTCTTTAATAGCATATGCTGTACCCATTTTAGATATGGAATTATTACAAAAATCATGAGCTAAATCAATTTCATATTCTCCTGTACTGGTTATTTGTAAATTAGTAGACCCTCTCCTTGGTTGATTTACCATTGGAGGAAACGTTGTTTCGACAATTGGAACGTTTATGTTTATTCCATTATTTAATGTTATTTCTTTTTCCGTTTGTGATAATATAAAATTTTTTAATTCAATAATTTTTGGATCAGTCGTATCTGGGCTTACATAAACAATTAAACCTTCTATATTTTTAAATTTTGAAAATGGACCTGCAACAGACATTATATATTATAATATTATTTTATTTTTTAGCATTTACAACTGCTGATAATTTGACCAGGATTTTCTCATAGTATTCCGGTTTTTTCATTTCTGCGTCTTCTCCTAAAACCGTTTTGTAAATATTCCGGAGTTCGTCTGTTTTGTAATTGGAAACTCCGGACAGAATCTTTTCATAATGCTGAATGTGAAAGAGCGCATCTTTCTTTTTCATAAAATTGGAAACTTCATGTTCTAAAGTAAATTTCCCGTCTTTTACTTCCATCAAAATAATGTTTTCATCTATTTTCTCATCATTGTTGTCATCATCGGATATATAGTTCTTGTCATTAAAGCGCAAATAGGACTGTATCTCTTCAAAGTACACGTAAATGGGTCTTCCATAAAAAATTGAACACGGGATGAAACTTTCAACACTGTCCATAACTGGCTTGGTCATCAAGTCGCATTTGATTTCGTTGATTTTAGCCAGCGTTATTTTGTGGTTGGAGTTTTTTAGTAAAGTCGCGTTTTTGTTAAAATGGTCGGAGATTGTCTTTTTTTCATTCATCATCAAGTTTATCATATTTGTACCAGATTTCAACTGACTTTGGTAAAACGATTCTCCGTTGATAGCGACATAAATGCACCAGAATATAGAATCGCGAAGATTGGGCTTGAATTTGGTATTAGCCGCTTCTTTGCTTTGAATCAGTGCCGTGTCAGTGAGTACATTTGGTACTGCGTTAGGTACTGCGTTATGCATTTGAGCCCATACATCCGGAGTCAACATGTATGGATTCAAATCCGATAAAAAATTTTCTTGAGATTTAAGAAAATTTTTCTGTCCATAAAAGATTTCGTTCATAAATTTAGGTGCAAGCATTATTGATTGATTGAGATTAATATATATGGCGCTATCTTTTTAAACCCTTTTAGGGGAACTACGTATTCAGCGTGCAAAGCACGCTTACGCCCTATGACCCCTCCTTATATTATGGATTTAAAGGAGGGTTCATAAGGCGTAATCTTTGCTGAAAAAGGCCTAAGGATGCAAGCCCCATATAGTTTAACCGTAGGTTTCTTTTAAGGGAAGGGGTTATAGGGCGTAAGCTTTGCTGAATAACCGTAGGTTTCCCTATGCGAAGAAAGCATTCTTAAACTCCTGCTTCTGCGTCTCAATTGTATTGATCACCGTTTCCTGGTCATTGACGTAATTCACGTACTTGTCTATTTCATCCAAAATTTCCTTGGATAAAAAAGAAAGGTTCACGAACACACCGCTTTTATTTTCGTTCAACTTTATGTTTTGATACTTCTTCAAAATCTTAAGAACCTCAATCTGGTTGTTTTTGGGCATTCTCTCTATCTTGTCTTTCATAAAACTCAATGTTTCGTTGGTTACTTGGAATCCAATAGTCATGTTGTTGTTATTTTTAGTGAAACGTTTTTATATATTTTCAAATAATATTTATGGTTTTCTAATGATAATCTTTCTCTTTTTTGTATTATCAAAATCACCTTCTTTGTAAACAACTGCTCCAGTGGTATCTCCAAAGGCGTCTTTAATTCGTTTCGCTTCGGCTTCTGCCTCTTTTGCGTACATTTCTTTTTCTTCGGCATCTGCTTTCAATTTAAGATACCGTTCTTCCGCATCTGCAATCAACTCCGCATTTTCATTAACTACTTTTTCATTAACTGTCCGTTCTTTCAGCAAATAGGCAATTGCAGTGATAGACGGGTCGTTCAATTCAAAGCGCACACCAATTATTTTTACGCGGATACTCGTATCTTTCTCCACCTCATCAAACATTTTGTTTGTATAATTGTGGTCTCGGGCGACAAACACCGTAATTGGCACATTGTCTTCGTTGTCTCTCACCTCGGCGTGTATGCCCGCCTTTGTGATATTTTTCACCCTGCAAACAACCTCCATATCCTTGATTGGATTGCAAACCAAGCACTGATAAATCACGTGGAATTCAATATGGTCGTCTTTCACCAACCCGCACGAATACGAGACAATTTCAACCGTTTTGGGTCGGATAAACCCCTCGGTAATGCATTTTCCCTCTATGCTATTTTTGATTTTTTTCTCTAAATTTTGTTTTAATTTTTGACCAATTTCGGTTATTTTCAAAACCACCCGCTTGGATAGCATTGAGTTAATATAAACTCCATATTCTTTCTTCTCTTCGTTTTGATTCATTGTTTATATACTAATATTATAATTTTATATTATTTGTATTTATATTTATTTAAACTTCAATTTTAGGGGAACCTACGGTATTCAGCGAAGCTTCCGCCCTATGACCCCTCCTTTAAAGGGAAAGTTCATAATGCAGAAGCAAGGTGGAAGCTACAGTTTCTCTCAAAAGGGAAGGTTCTAAAGGAAACCGTAGGTTTCCTTTAAGCATTCTTAATATTATTGAAAATCGCTTGTTCGCTTCTTAAAAACCATGTTTTGCCAGTAGTTTTCTCATCATCAAATTTGCGAATCAACATTTCAAAAATGCACGCAACAGCGATCTTTGAAATATCGTCTGTATTGCGTTCACACTTAGAACACGTTTCATCATCAAAACTGTAGGGAGACCCGGCTAATTTCAAAATTGTATTGATTTGTTTAATAATTGCAATTTTTGAGTCATTTTGCAAAAATGCACTCTTGTTATTTCGCTTTTGGGTCATGTTTTTTGTTCTAAACACCATGGTTGAAACCATATCTTTGCTTGAAAAGTTGCCAGTGAATCCAATAATATCCGAATAATTTGCAATTTCCATTTTTTCCTGCATTTCTTTAACCAATGACTCTTTCTCTCCATCACTTAATTCTGACCAATCCAAAATATTGTAGTAAACATTTTTGTCATCTTTTGCTAATACCAGAACCTTTTTATTGTCCAATAATAAATACTGAAAATATTCGGCAATGTGTGTTTCTAAATCGTCTTTTGCTACAAAATTGGAAGCCAATACTTCTTTTGCAAGTGTTAGGCGATTTTCGTGAGAGAGTGTTTCAATAATATGGTCCGTTACATATTTTGCCAATGACTCTCTATCAATTCCCAAAATTCTCAATCGTGTCATCACCGGAATAAACCCTTGACTAACACAAATTGAATTTTTTTCCAGCCTCTTATATTCTTCCATTGTTCTGGGCGATATTTTGGCTTTTATGATTTCATCGCTGTCAGTCTTTGCAATTTTGTATTGTTTTTTAAAATCCAAAAACTTTTTCTCTTCAGTTGCGTCTTTTTTACACTTGACGGAGTTCAGATTAAAATACCAGTCTTCATTTTTGTCTTTCAGTTCATTTGGGTCTTCGCTCATTGATATTTCCAAGTTTTCTCTCATTTTTGCAATCAATAAATTGTATTCCTCCCCCATTTTTTCTTCTTGTTTGTTTTCTTCTTGTTTGGGTGTCTTGATGTTTTGATCCATTGGGTCAATCTCATACTGAACATATTCGCTCATTGTTTTCACCGGTATTTTGGATTCATAGAGAGAAATGTTCGGATTCGTTACTTCCAACGGTTGAAACACATAATATTTGTCGCGATTTATCAGTCTTCCGTGTCTTCCGTATTTATCCAGGATGGTTTCGGGTCCTTCAATCAATAAAGTAAGTGCATAATACAATTCTTCTTTGGTGGCAAGCTTGAATGCATCCATTGACTCAATCGTATCAAAATGGTACGCGGTCTCTTGTTTGAAAATGTTTTTAAGCTTGGCCACAATTTCCCTTGAATTCATACTGATTTGCTCCTTGCCATACAACTCATCCTTCATTTTATTTTTGCCGGCATCTTCCGGATAACATTTGAATTTGCAATCCTCCATATAATCGCACACTTCCGAGAACGGTTTGTCACCGAGTTTGTAAGGAACCAACTCGGTTTGGGTAGATGGCACAATATTGACAATGCCATTTTCAGCAACAGCTTCCATCTCTTTGTCCGTAAAATTGGTCTGCGAATGGTTCAACACACAATCTACGGCGACCTCTTTCATAAGCCGCGTGACTTTACCGATTTTCTTGGCTTTTTCTTCGGCATACCTGTAAACGTATAGGTCGGCGGTTTCTTTCTCTCCATTGGTAGTGGCGTGCATATAAATCTCTACATTTCTCTCTTCAAATGCTAATCCACAGTGACTGCGGTTTCTGACACCGCGCCCAATAATTTGCTCAATGCGGTTCATATTGTACCAGGGGTCTAATACGTGTACTTGCCGAACATATTTGAAATCCAGACCTTCGGACGCCGCGCGCGAAATGAGGATAACACGCACATCGTCGCCATACATATTGGCTTTACTGGTTGCCACTTTGATATCATCGGCGTTGTTCTGAGAGAAATACTTGTCGCCAGAGATAATCATATATTTGGCTTGTTTGAATTCACTCATTGGCACTTCATCCCTCAATTTCATGGTTCTTGAATCAACCCGGTTCTTAACCATATTGTTTCTGAACAAAGACGAATTTGCGCCGTACCGCAAAAATCCCATCTCTTCCAATGCAAGCGCCATTGGAACAATTCCACCATAAATGTATTGGGTATAGACAATGATAATTCCGCCGTGAATGGCGGTTTGAACCCCGTCTATCTCTACTGTTTTGTTGGCAGATGCGCGAATGCAATCGCAAACGGTGGACAGTTTGGCACTGTATTTGGGCAATTCAGCTTGCGAAAAAATGCGCGGAACTTTTGCTTTGTATTCGTAATTGCATTTGATTGAGATTTTGGCGTCTTCGCCGATTTTAATGTCTTTTTTTTCATATTTCATAATATTTTCCAGACCTTTTTGACCAAATAAGTCCACGTATCTTTCGTCTTCGTCCGCAATAATTCTTGAAAATTCACTGTTCCAAAACGTAATGATGAGAGACTGCAAAGGTGCCTGCAATTTGCTATATCCGTATTTCTCCATATTCTCCAAATCCGCGTCAACGTCGTTCACTACAAACAATCCGTCCCCTGCGTCCAACGATTTGCGAATAACCAGATCGTATACGCGTTTCTGCATCTCTCCAATTTCGGTCAAAAATATTTTTCCTTGCAACGGAACATCCAGTTCTTGACTTGAATTCATTGCTACAAATTTTTGAGTAGCCAAGGGCGGATACACGCGAAACGGAAATGTATAAGGGTTCTCTCCACGCACGTAGGAAATATATCCGTTTAATTTACGGCGCAATAATTGAATGCCTTTGTCTTCTTCCGATTCCATAATCGTGCCGTCTTCATCAAAAACTTCGCTGTATTTAATGGCGGACCGGCCATCGTTCAAATTCATCAAGTTGGTGATCCAAATGATTTCTTTCGGGGAGTTGTACATGGGAGTCGCAGAGAGAAGAACAAATCGTAGGTCATCTGCGTGTTTTGCGAGTTTTTTCAATTGAGACGATAGAGTTTTGCTGTCTTTGGTGCAATTGTGAACTTCGTCAATAATAATCAGACAGTTGCTGAAATATTTTTTGATGAGTTCTTGTTCTACATTGGACGAAAGAACGTTTATCTTGCGGTCAATGTAGTTGGCAAACTCCAGGTAACCCATAATTTTATAGTCGCGGTTGATAATTGTTTTTGCCTGGGAGACAATTTTCTCTCTTTCCATTGGCGAATTCGTCGGATTAATTTCATTCAGAATTTTTGTTCCGACGCAGGTATTGAGAGACCATAATCCATTGGTTTGTACAAGTTTGGATTCGTCAAAAAGCTGGAGTTTGAAATTGTCTTGCACGTTGGGGGATGCAATGATATAAATTCTTGAATTTACGCCGGTTTGTTTGGTATAACTGCGCATCTCTTCGGAGATGCCGATAGCGGAACACGTTTTGCCGGAACCAAGACCGTGGTATAGCAAAATGCTTTTATAGGGGGTTTGACCGGACATAAATCTTTTTGCAAAATGCTGGTGTGGTAATAATTCAAATTCGGGGTTTGCACAAATAATGTCGGAGACCTTTTTGATATCGTGTTTGTCCACAATTTCTCCGTCAAATTTTAAGTTTGCAAAGTCTTTTTGAAGAGAAACCTGTTTACCAAAATAAGGGTTTTCTAAAGACGGGTATAAAAAATCGGTTTTGGAATCGGGTGTTTTTAGATTGGCGTAGTACTCTTTCTTTTCCTTCTCTTTGAGGTCGTCGTTTTTCTTTCCATAATCTTCGGGGTCTTCTTCTGCTAAGTTACTTTCTGGAATATTAACAGCGGGTTCTTCTTCTTTTTCAACTTCAGCAACTTCACTAACAACTTCTGCAACTTCTTTGTTTTCTCTAACAACTTCAGAAATTTCTTTGTTTTTTTTGGTTATGGGCGAACCCTCCTTGTTTTTTCGCGTTTTTGTCTTTTTATGATTTTCTATTTCTTCGTTTGTATAGCACCCATCACCAAGTGCTTTGAATTTACGGGTTCCATTTGGACATCTGGCTCTTTTACTATCCATTATAAATATGTATTATATTATAAACACATATTTTTTACACGTTTTTACCTAAATAGAATGCGCATTTACACGACACAACGCGTTAATAACTTGGCTTATCCTTTTACTAACACAGTTTTCTTCAACAAGATGTCAATGTTTGCCAACATTCGTTTTTTCTCTAAATTATAGGGCCTTATAGATGCAATGCATTCTGTATAAGGTTTCCATTTTATTTCGCCAATTTCATTCGCTTCTTGGATTGCCGGGACACTATCTTCAAAATCCATATAGGTTAAAAAATACTTGTGCTTGTACGACTTGTAATTGGACCCAAAAAATATCTCCTCAAACGGCGAAATATTATTCACGATTTTGTTTTTTTCCACATTTATCCCAGTCTCTTCACTAAACTCGCGCACCGAACAGTCAAGATCCGTTTCATTGTAATTGCGCCGGCCTTTGGGAAACCCCCATTCAGGTTCGTCCCATTTTGTGGGCGATGTATCCACTAAATCCGCCAATGTATATTGTCCATTGATTCCGCTCCTCAACTGGTAAAATTTTTCTTTAGAAATGGTTTCCTCGTTCTTGTAATGAGAGAAGTTCGCCTCTTTCCCCCAGACTGAGAACCAGATGTCTTCAAAATCCTTGGTTTTCAGCATCTCCTTCTCTGCATTCGTCATTTGGTAAATCATATTAGAGACGTAATACTGATTGTAAACCGAATACTTGCCCCGTATGAAATCAATGAGTCCCAGTGTGTGTTTTCGCCGTATCATCAAATACTCGGTCAAATTGGTTTCCGGGTTTTTGCGAAACGCAATTATACCATTGCTCGTGATGGGGAGACAGCAATTATAAAACATATGACCTTTTTTTCCACAATTATTGCAATAAACGTTCATTCCTACTTGAATATAGTATCTATGTTTCTATATACTTTTAAATATGTCAACCAAGTTAGATGCAAAGACGTGGGGTCCGCATTACTGGTTTTTTATGATGACCGTTGCACTAACGTATCCCGATTTTCCAAATGAAGTGACGAAACGCAAGTATTATGATTTTTATATGAATTTGCCGGTTTTTATCCCGGATGGAGAGATGTCCGGCCGATTTAGCACAATGTTGGACAAATACCCATTAACGCCGTATTTGGGGAGCAAAGATTCGCTCATTCGCTGGGTCAATTTCATCCAGAACAAGTACAACGATTTGTTGGGAAAACCGTCGGTGTCCTTGGACGAAGCAATGCAAGAATATTTTGACAATTATATGCCGAAACCGGTTTATTTGCACCAGCAACTGAAAATGCGCCGATACTATTTGCACGTGGCATTTATTTTGGGGTGTCTGGCGTTAATTTATTATTATTGGGCGAACTAATAGTTCCCCCATACCCCCTCCTTTACAGTAAACATTATTAAAATAATAAAAAGAAGAGATAAGCGAAGCGGGACCTTTGGTTCTCCCACTAGTATATATGCGCATAGAACTCGTGATTTTTGGAATAGCCGCATTTTTAATTGCAAACGTATATACGGACGGGAAATACTGGAAGCTATTGCAAACCAACCGAAAATATTATAAAATCGCCGGGATTGCTTTAGGTGCCTTGATGTTGTACGTTTTGTTCAAAAAGTTTCCATCCAAAGCCGGCGATATTATCCGCGGGTCCGACGAATACTTGAAATATTTACCGGTTGACAAGGAAACTATGAGCGTTCTGAACCCCATCCTGGATTTCACCAAGAAACAAAACATGTACAACGACAATGCTGGTGGATTAATGCCAATTTTACCTATGGGTCAAGAGCGCCAAGAAACCCGAATTATGAACTCGGGTAAAGCCGACGGTGTAACAAAAACCAAACGCTCCGTCAGCGAAACCAAGAAGAAATTTGTTGCGAGCAGACAAAACTGGAAATGCGAAGACTGCGGTGAACAATTGTCAGCGTGGTTTGAGGTAGATCACAAAGTGAGGTTAGAATATGGCGGAAGCAACCACGTAGACAATTTAGTAGCTTTATGTAGAGAATGCCACGGCCGCAAAACCACTATGGAGAATTTATAAAGGGGTAAGCAAAGCGGAACCAAGGTGTTCAGCAACCAACAAAAACAAAGAACGATGTACGCTTACTGAAACGAAGGAGGGGTTTAAGGGGAACTATTAGTTCTCCTTATTATATATTATGTCAACAACAGCAACAGCAACAACACCAAATACCTTTAATTTTGTAGAATGTTTTAAATCAAATGCAATCACGCTTGCCGTCGCAATTTATATGATTGTGATTGCGTATTACATGACAAAAAACCCTGAAAAACTGTTTACTAAATTATACTTATATGTAACAATCGCAGTGGTTCCGCTTTTTATTGGCATCATATTTGCACTAAAAAACTCGGGTTCTGGTTCATCAAATCTTACAGTATCTGACTACATTAAGTACGGTGCCGGGTTTCTTGGTTTCTTGCTTGTCGTGTATTTTTTGAACAATATTAATCTTTCGTCAAAAATGGTATTTTTAGCAACTGGTTTTATTCAATTAATTGTGGTACTGATGATAATCGTGGCCCTCGCAATTGTTTACAAGGTTGGCTCCAATTCGCTTTATAAAATGCAGGGATGGCCTGGGTTTATTGTAAACATCATTTTTTACATTCCGTGTATGCTTTTGGATTTACTGGAATACTTAAAAGCCGATTTGCAACAGGCCCCCAAAGCAATTTATGTATTATTGATATTTGAAATAATTCTGGGTCTTCTCTATTTCTATGCCCCAAAGATAACGAAACTGTTTGCAAAATCATTTTCCAACAAAGATGGGAAGATTGTTTTTCTGGAGCCGTTGCGGATCAGCAATGAATCGCGGTTATCCAGTTATGTGGAATTGCAGAAGGGCAAAATTGGCGATGATGCCATTGTCAACAGTAAATTCGCCATCTCTGCATGGGTCTACATTGTTCCCTCCACGAGCCTTGGTGGCGATACAACCGTGTTTGAATTCACTGATTACCACCCGCGACTTATTTACAACGGCGCAAAAGGAAAATTCAGGGCGTTTTTAAACCAGGGCAAGTATGTGGAATTTGATATGCCTTTGCAGAAGTGGAACCACGTGGTGTTCAATTATGCCAAGTCCAATGCAGACATATTTATCAATGGTGAACTTATTGGGTCTGCAGAGAGAGACCCAGTCAATGAAAATCTAAGCCTTGGTGATGTTATTGTGGTTGGCCAGAACAATGGTTTGTCGGGCGGAATGTGCAATATGGTTTATTTTGGCAGACCGTTGTTAAAATACGAGATTGAAACCATTTATGCGTTGAATAAGAGTGCGGACCCGCCGACCCTATAATAAGGAAACCAAGGTTTCCTTATGAACCTTCCTTAAAGGAAACCAAGGTCAACAAGTTTACGCATTTGTCCTTTCCCTTAAGGAGAACCCATGGTTCCCCTTTGACCCCTCCTTAAAGGAAACCCACGGTTCAACAAGTTTAAGCATTTGACTTTTCCTTTAAGGATAACCCATGGATTCAGCTTCGCTTCCGCCCCCTTTGACCCCTCCTTAACAATGTAGTATCTGGTAAGCATAAAAGAATGTGTAAAATTAGTATTTGTATTTAGTGAATAAAAATACTAAAAGAAGGGAAAGGTCAAAGGCGTAAACTTGTTGAACCGTAGGTTTTCTTTAAGGAGGGGTCAAAGGGGAACCATGGGTTCTCCTTACATTGAATAATGGGGCGCAACTCGGCGCGCCTCCAACTGTTCTCTAGACAAATACAAGCTCTTCAAATCGGACTCGGAATAGCCAAGCGGTTTCTTTTCGTCAATTGGAGAACTGTACATGTATGGAGTACCAGTAGCACCCTTGGAAATTTGGTCAACAAACCGCTCATAGTATCCTACATCGTTGCTGGCGTTTCTAAAATCATTTTCCATAATGGTTTTGGCGTTGGTAATCATATACTGACGATACTTGGCATTGTTGACCTCACCACTCTCTTTCACAATGGAGTTGTGCAACAAAGTTTCAGAACGGTTGCTGGCGATAATGGAGCGTCCGTCATTCATTAAGGGAGGGAAACCGGGGTATTTATTGTTGGCATAATATCCTAAACTTGATTGGGGGATAGTTTCTTTAATTACGGGATAGGCAGATTCAATGGATTGTCCACAATACATTATTTAATATAGAAGGGGAAAAAAATAGGGAACGTAGGTTCCGCTTCGCTTATTGCAAAACATAACCAAAACAAAGGGAGGGGGTAAGCGAAGCGACCGCGTAGGGGGCGGAAGCGCTTTGCGCTGAATCCGTCGGTTCCGCTTCGCTTATTGCAAAACATAACCAAAACAAAGGGAGGGGGTAAGCGAAGCGACCGCGTAGGGGGGTAAGCGCTTTGCGCTGAATCCGTAGGTTCCGCTTCGCTTATTGCAAAACATAACCAAAACAAAGGGAGGGGGTCGTAGGGGGAACCGTAGGTTCCCCTACTTTAATACCGGGACCACGCCTCATTATTGTATCCATTCAGAACCAACATTTTGTCTCTATTCGCTTTCCAAAATTCCACCTTGGCATCTAAAGCCTTGTCCTCCTTCGTTTTGGGATAAACTTGGTCTTTCTTAGCACTCATTAGCGCCTTCTCTGCATCCGTCATCGGCGGTTTTACACCATAACAATTGACGCCAAATCGCACATTCGGATTAGAGAAGTAGCCGCCATTGACACCAGGTCGTCCTAAATCGTGTTCGTGTCCCTTGACTTTTTGCAATTTAGCCCACGTCGCCTTCTGCGTGGGGAAATAGGCGTGCTGGTCTTCGCTCCAGCCATACGTTCCCCATTCTGCGCCATTATTGTATGCTTCCTCAACTTCGTCATAAGTGGCTAATCTGGAACCCATTGCCTTGCATACGGCTTTGGCGTCTTCATAACTGTAGAGATTGTTTGAAATGTTATAAACCTCATCTTTTACAGGAGTAATGGTTGTTATTTTTTTTAAAGTATCTTCAGACACCGAATTTAAATCAGGTACCACTGTATCACCAAAAATGACACCAATCACGTCAATCTTCAAAACGTATTTGAAAAACTGGATGAACAAGAGAATGAACAAAAAGATAAATGCCTTGGATTCAAGAAAGGAAACCGTTACGGGTTTGTCAGACGGATTCATTGGAATTCCAAAAAAGTAGATTCCAACATAGAAAAATATTATGAAAAGCCCAACTTCTAAAATAGAATAAGCGTTGTTCAAGTAGTGTTTGGTGGATTCAAGTAAATCGTGCCAGAATGTTTCCTGTTCGGAAAAGGGCAACGAATAATAGTAGACTGTACCAATAATGATAATAAGAATCATAACAATCATATCGGTAAAACTGGCTTTTGATGAATGGTGGGCAGGGTCGGACCCGTCATAAAAAATACCTAAAATTGCATAGATAATAAAATATATTGCTAAAAAACTGGCAGTTAACATTAATGTGTTTTTATCCAGATAATTGTCTTTGTCAAATATAGAAGATTCCTTGGTGACTTTATTTCCCGAATTATCAGTTACTTTATTTCCTGAATTATCAGTTACTTTATTTCCCGAATTATCAGTTACTTTATTTCCTGAATTATCAGTTTTTGATGACATTCTATAATATATTATAGAATATCATTATAAAAATAAGGGAAACCTACGGTTAAGCCCGTCGGGCTTCGCCCTTTCCCCTATGACCCCTTCCCTTAAATTGAAATATATAGTCAAGCCGGTTGAACAATTCCATTTGTAATTGGCTTAGCTGTTTTTCCTTATGTGGTTGCTTTACACAATTAAAGATTTAAAATTACACGTTTTAAATCTTCAACCATATAATTACATCTTAGTCAAGTATAATATGGGATCATAAGGGAACGACGAGTTCCCTTATCTTATCTTGTAAAAAAGACAATACGCCATCGGTGTGATAACACTTTCCGGCCCGATTTTGCTCAAGCTTTCGTCATTGAAATGCACCCACTCTTTCTCTGTTTTCACATAAGAGGTATAATGTCCGCCCATCGGCCCACCCATGTGATTGGATACTCCATACAGGTCATAGACATACTTTCCCGAATCATAGCCTTCAACGTATTTGGATAAATCAAGGCCAGTTAATGGGCAATCCACCAAATGGTTTATGCGACTGATGTTCCGGTAATTGACCAAAAATCGTTTCAGCGTAATCACCAGAATCTTCGGAAAATTCCAGAAATAATTGCGCCGAATCACGTCTTCCTTTTTCCCCGTCTTTTCATTGAACCACTGGTTCTCTCCATTCATTAATTCTTCTTTGACAAATAAATCAAAACAGTCGTACAATGTAATTGGCGATTTCTCTAAGGTGGATAAATCTACAGGTATCGGCAAATCAATCATGAAATAATGCTCGGGTTTTTGAGAATAAATTTCTGAAGGTGCTGACGCTAAAGCATTTGCTGACGCTAAAGCATTTGCTGATACTGAACGAATCTCGGTCATACAAATTCCGTAAAACAAATCGTATATTTCCGAATACTCTTTTGAGTAAATCTCGTTCAACAAATCGCAACATTTGAGTGCCATCGTGTCTACATTTGTTTTTACTTTGCCCTTGATACTTACCTTAACCGGTCGCGCAATGGATGTGTGAAAACAATTCACAATGAATCGCAGAAACTCGGTGACGTCATTTTGTGCAAACCCGGTAAATATCTCTACATTCTTTTTTAATGCAACCTGCTGAACGGACGTGACAAACTTGAGCGGTCTTACCACGCCATTTCCGGACCACATCAGTTCGGTCAAATTTTTCCACTCATTCAAAATAATAGATTCTTCCATCTTTTTATTTGTTTCCATTCGGGTTAAAACTGCTTTATTATTAAATATTTTATGGAGATCCAGTGTATGTGTCAAAATCTGGACGCACGAGTTCAGAAAACACGTGTTCCCCAAATTTGTCAGACCTGTATATCCACTTTCTAAATAATTTTTTTCACTAATATTCATTTATAAAAAAGATATAATAATAGCTTTATATTGATAATTATTATATGGAAAACAACCCACCAACCGAGATAAACGAGACAATTTTGCGCATTGTCTCGCAGTACAACAACAACCAAGAAGACTATCATAGAAATATGCGGTCATTTATACACATTATGCAAAATATGAATGTAACCCCGCATCAACCAAGAACCGATAGTTTATACACATTTGAGTTTGGATTGACCGATGCAGCTGGCGCTTTATTATCTCTATTTGACCCATCGCGAAATACGATGGCTTCTGGATTATCTGCAACTGACATATCTGGCGGAACAACCGTTTCCGATTATGTGTTTCAAGACACAGGACTCATTTGTCCAATTACTTTGGAATATGTACAGGTCGGTGAACCAGTTATGCGAATCAATCGTTGCGGACATCAGTTCAAAGAGGCGGCACTAAGACGGTGGTTTTCAAATCATCGGAGATGTCCAGTTTGTAGAGGAAATATATAATTTAGATAAAATAAATACATAATGTATATATACATTATTTATTATGATCAATGGAAATGATGTTTTAATTAAATATTTTGGAATTTTTTTTATCATTACCGGTGTAATGCGATATTATTATCCAGTTGCTAGAAAAAATGAATTAAAAAATACTGGACTGCCTGAAGGGTTTGATTATCTTATTTTTTTATTTGAAATACTTATAGGCATTTTTTTACTTTTTAATATATTTGATAAAACAGTTATTTTAATTATTACTTTATTTTTTTTAATTGTTGGAACATTTTTAATTCTATTTAACAATTACAAAAAAATTATAAATGATTTTAATGAAGTTTGGACATACCAGCCAACATCAATGTGTGTTGTACTTCATTCTCATTATATATTAATGATTATTGTACTGTTACTTAATTTACACCAATAAATTAGTTGCATTTCCCTCAAATAATTAAAATGGGCATTTTAATTATTATATAATTGACTTATTGTACAACATAGAAAATTGAATAATCAAAAGTATTGATAAGTTGGAAAAATTTTTATAATGACTGCATCAGAAAAAATTTTCCAACTTCTCTTTTTATTTTACGGGCTAATTTTCAATCTTTGTTTTTTTGACATTTTTTTAAAACACGAAATATTTTTAATTGACTGCATGAGAAAAAATTTTCCAACTTCTCCAAAAAATTTACGGGCTAATTTGTGATTCTTGTTTTTTTGACCTTTTTTGATTTTATAAAAAATTCAAAATTGACTGCATAAAAAAATTAAACTAAAAGGAGGGGTCATAGGGCGGAAGCATCCTATGGATGCCGAACAACGTAGTTCCCCTACTTTTTCGCGAAGAAACTCGTAATCGGTTTTAAACCATTCTTGTCGTTATTGATTTGCATCAAATGTTTGTCAAACAACAATTCTTTTACCTTGTCGGAACAATACTTCTCCTTCTTCTTAATAAATACTTCAAAGTCAGGGTACTCTTTCTGCAAATTCGCAATATCGGATTTGTACTTTTTAATCGCGCTCATTTTATTCTGGTTTTTCCACATTTCCTCCAAGGCCAGACCCAAGAATTGGCAAAGCGGTTTCATCAATTGGTTGCTGACATAAAACCCGAAATCCATTTTCAACTTATTCTCCAAAATGAACTCCGGTGTTTCTATCTTCTCTCCTTGAAGCGCTTTTTTATTCTGGTTCACTACGTGTAGGAATTTGATTCGGTCACCCGGTTTCGGCATATTTCCTGGATCCCTTTGTCCAATTCGGTCCGCCAAAACCCGGTGTGCGATTTGTTGCGGATTCTTGTAATAACTGCGCAATGATTTGGTGATTGCCAGTTTGTCTGTCGGCACATTGCCTTTAATCAATTCGGTGAGCGAGTTGTCCAAATACTGGATTGCGGACTGGACGGATTGACCGCTCATAATGAGATTGATGATTTGGCCATACGTGTCTTTCAAGTAGTCGCACGAATCGCGGCGTTTCAAGGACAACCCCATATACTTGAGTTTGCCCTTATTGGGGTCCTCTTCATACAAGATACCCACGTACCGTTTTTTGGATAATAATGCAAATGGCATCAGCGTCTTCTCGTAAGCCAAATTCATCGGCGGTTTCAAAAACATACTGGAATAGTGCGCGGCTTCTTGCGCCAGTTCAATCGTGATTTCCAACGCGTCTTTTCCCACTATTTTTCGGCCAGTGTCTTTGTCCGTCAAGTTGAATATGAAGAAGACCGAGTCTGTATTGTGCACAATCATTGACCCAATTCCAGCTGCGAAATGGTGGTTCTCGGTTGTCAAATCGTAGACGTATCCGTTGTATCCAGATAATGCCTCCATCTCGTGAATCGTGTCCGCTTCTTCAAACGGATTTCTTTGATACGTCAACGTGTACGACATATTGCTTGTTCCTATGACCTTCTGTTTCACGTGGAACCCGCGACTTCGCAATAACAAATACACGTAGGCGGCATCAATGCAATTGTTGATAATCAGCGAATCCACCTGGTTTGTAAATGTATCCAAGTATTCTTGCGCCGAAACATAATTCCGCGTTTTGTAAAACTCGCACGTGGTCAAATCTAAATCGTGGTGCAACAACTCCGTCCAGAGCCCCACGTCTTTGGGCGAGATTTCTTTGGGTGACCCGTCTTTGCAGTCTTTCAACAACAAGGAATGGTCGTCGGTGACATCTACCCAACCACTCAAGGTTTGAACACGGACTATTTTCTTATGGGGTGCCAACCTGTGTTTTATTACGCGGTAAAGACGGGTCCAACCCTTCTCGGTCCAGGTTTCCACATCTACGCGCATCTCACACACTTCTTTGGTTTGTTTTCCGGGTTCTTTGCACATTCGCCAGGCGGGTTTGTCAACTTCGTTCAATTCGCCATATTTTTCCGCCAAATCCTTGATTTTGACAATTTCCAGGTATTTGCCTTCCACACGCACATACACTGGTGTATACTCCGCCACGGAATCGCCGTACACATACTCCGCATTTGTCATGATTAAACCGTGATTCTTGGTTTCACATACGCGGTCCGCATATATTTCCTCAATGATTCGGCGTGCATACGTGATGGACATTCGCCCAGTTGCCGTCGTGGAAGCCGCCACATCTTTTTCGTAAAAGGTGGACGTGCGCGCCCCGCACTGACCATACAGCGAATTTGCAGTGACTTTATAAGCCAATTGACGTTTATCCAGAATATTCGCCATAAATGGATCACCCGCTTTCTTCGCCTTCTTCTTGGTATCCTCGCGTGCTTTCAACAACTCCATCAAAATGGATGGCATCACGGATTTCTCATTGTTTGGCAGTTGCGCCCAGCAAACCACGCGTTTGCCCACCTTCGTCTTCACCGCCTTCGCCGCCGGTCGTTCCGGGTTTCTGCGCCATTCAAATGTGTCAAATTCCACCTCTACATATTCGTAGTTGGATAATCCATAGTAAATGTAGTTGCCGGCGCGGTCCTTCTCGCCTTCCTCCTTGACCAGCTTTCCTGCCAGGTCGTATTCTTTTGCCCAGACCTTACTACTGTGGCAGTAATTTTGGCTAATCATGGACGACGGATAAAGCGACGAGTAATCCACGCAGGCGACTGGCTCCTCAATGTAAATCTTGGTTTTGGGTGGCAACACGATGGCGCCCTCGTATCCACCGTCCAACTTACCCTTTTCCAAATCAGGCATCAAGTATCCCTTCTCCATGCATTTCTTCGCAACGAAACTGGTTAACTTGATTCCCTGACCTCGGAAAACGAGGAAATTAATGGGCACCGAACACAAATTCGCCATCTCCATGTATTCGGTCAAGACGTCAATCTTCCGCATCAAATGGTGCACCAAATTGCAATCCTGAATACAGTATTTGGCGACGACCGCTCTTTCTGCGTCGGTGCCGTTGCTCATTCGGAAAATATCCTGGGGCGACACGTCGTCTTTTGCCATTCCCCAGCGGAGTTTCTTGGTTTTATCAATGATGTCCGCGTGATGATCCGCTATCAACAAAACCTTGTACCCCTCCTTCTCCTCAATCGTTAATACCGTGAATTTCTTGCCGTCCATGTAGTAGTCCGACGTGAACGAACTCACCTCAATGTGGATGAAATCGCCGGCGTGCAAACCAATCAAATTTTTGGTATACAGTTCCGTGCATTTGCCCAAGGTTGGGTGGTCCACATTGGCAATTTTCTTGATATCGTCGCTGATATTCTGCGAGGCCACATCGTCCAATTTATAAGAAGACAAGTTGAAATTTCGGCGGAAATAACTGTACATATCCACCTGGAGTCGCCCGCTCATCACGACATAGCGCAAATCGTATTCGCCACTTGCAATCGCGATTTTGGTATTTTCAATGCTAATGTTGGTAGGGTCGTTGCGCTCTCTTTTTCCGCAGAATTCATTGCGACGTCTAGATAATTGCAAGAATTCATTGACACAATGGGTCTCCTCGGCGCGGCGGAACAAGAACTCGTAATCAAAACCGAAGATATTGTATCCGATAATGATGTCGGGGTTTTCCTGCTGGACAAGCTCGGCCCATTTCAAAAGAACCGTCTTCTCCGCCTCCAGCTTGTTTCCGTCAATAATAGGGACCGCCTCAATGGTCGCACCCTCCACTGGTGCACATCCGCCCAACACAATGCAGTGGTTTAAGTACGGCTCGGCGCTTCCGTAGTTCAAGAAAGTTGACCCAATCATTGTCACTGGATCACCCTCCAATGGAGGAAACATTTCCGTCAATACCTGATCAATGTATTCCACCTTTTGGTCCCTGGTGTAATCGCTACTCAGCACAATATCAATGATGGTGTTGTTCTTGGCGGCCTTTAACCCAGACTTGGGTTTATACACTTTTGCATCGTCGTCATCGTCATCATCAGAATCAATAGCAACATCTTCTGCTTCGTCGTCGTCGTCCGAACCTTCGTTATCAGCTCCTGCTCCGCCTTCAGCTCCTCCGCCTTCAGCTCCTGCGGACCGTAATTTATTGAACATAGATTCCACGGTCAATACCTTCAATGCATCCGCATTCTTGGCTTCCAGATTGTTGAACGGTGTTTGGAGAACCTCGGCAATCAATGCCTCCACGTAGGCTTTTTTGGGTACACCTTGTTTCGGATAAACCAGGTCAATTCCGTGAACTGCATCATACCCAAACGCGGCCAACACCATTTGTTTAAATGTGGATTGAGGATTTATGACGAGTTTATCGTAATTATCCATCATATTGATGGCCAAACGCTTATAGGTCTTCTTGGGCAAGGGAAAATCGCCGTGACTACTGCCCGCCTCAATATCAAAACTCATAATCTTGTAAGGGACAATGGTTTCCTTTTCGGGCAAAGGTTTAATCAAAGTTTGCGATGCCACATATTCGTATGTGCAGGTGGTTGTTTTAACTGGGGTTTGCGGCGCCCTTGTGGAAACCATTACCCAACCATTGGGGTAAATCTTCGTCAAGTGGAAGAACCGCAAAAGGGGCGGCAAGTTCGCCTCGTACAACTGAGTATGCGGGGTAAAAGGTCTTACGCGACGCCCGCCATCGGGCAACTGTTGGTACCACAGATTCTTGACTTTGTTTAAAGCAACCGTGTTCTTGAAAACCAATTTAACAAACTTGGATTTTTTCCCGGCACTAAATCCGTACAACTTCTGGCTGTCCACCAGTTCAAAATTCGTAATGGAGTCCTTGTAGAATTCGCCGATTGACGACTTGATTTCGCGAACCATTGTATTCACCTTGCCCAAGTTCCAGTCGTCGCCGACCTTGATGTAGAAGAAGGGCTCAAAATCGTCCACGATGATGGAACACGTTTCGCCCTTCTCGTTAATTCCGTACATTTGGACGAGGAATTGCTTCTCGTCGCAACGTTTCTTTTTCTCTTTTTCGTCGTCACTTGACGACGCCGTCTGTTCAATCACGTCATTTAAGACGTCAAAGTAGAAGAGACGGAATGATTTTGCTACTGCTATTTTCTTTTTTAACATTTTATGAATGGATTGATTGTTTTATTTAATACTTTCTGTTTATTTTGTTTGTTTAACTTCAATTTTAAAGGAAACCGAAGGTTTCCTTTTGAACCTTCCTTTTTATTTAGGGAATGGGGAAAACCTTTCCTTATTTTGCAAAATTGCAAATAATTGTTCTTTGGTAAATTATAATGTCCGAACCGATAACAATTGAAATCAATGAGTTTTTACCGGTTGATTCTTTAACTGTAGAGAATCCAATCGCAGAGAATCCGCCTTCAGAGAATCCGCCTTCAGATAATCCGCCTGCAGAGAATCCACCTTCAGAGAATCCGCCTGCAGAGAATCCACCTTCAGAGAATCCGCCTGCAGAGAATCCACCTTCAGAGAATCCGCCTTCAGAGAATCCGCCTTCAGAGAATCCATATTCAGAGAATCCATATTCAGAGAATCCAACTGCAGAGAATCCAATCGCAGAGAATCCAATCGCAGAGAATCCAACTGCAGAGAATCCCATAACAACTGAAACAAATGACGTTTCATCCATAACCATAGAGATAATTGAATCTTTACCAAATCCAATTGTTGAACTGATGAAACAGCATTCCAAAATTGCATTGTTGATTGGTCTGAACTACGTGGATTCACCCGAAATCGCCTTGAATAATCGCATCAACGGAATGAACAATGCAAAACAGATATTATTAAATGTGCACGGGTTCACCGAGGATAATATTCTGGTTTTAATTGAACCTACAAGAGAGAAAGTGTTAACAACGTTGAATACCATCATTGGATCAAGCAATTTAATGAATGAAATCTTCATCTACTATTCAGGATATGGAAACGGAATCATGAAAACGGATTTAGGGTTTTCTGCAGAGCCGGGAATCATTGACAATCTTTCAAAACAGATTATGCCCGCGGATTTCGTAGAGATTGGTCAGGATGAATTGACGTCTATGTTAAACCAGTCTTCTTGTAAAACGGTCTGTATTATGGATATGTGTCCTTATGGGAATGATAATATGTTGATGAAATGGGGTGCAGACGTCAATAATAACGTCAAAGTGATAACATTATGTGAAAGTGATTCACATAATACGAATAAAAATCAACTTATCCAGTTGATGTTAAGGGAACTACGTTCCCTTATGAACCCTCCTTATTTTTAACGTCTTTGTTGTTAAGGGAACTACGTTCCCTTATGAACCCTCCTTATTTTTAACGTCTTTGTTGTTAAGGGAACTACGTTCCGCTTTGCTTACCCCCTTATGAACCCTCCTTATTTTTAACGTCTTTGTTGTTAAGGGAACTACGTTCCGCTTTGCTTACCCCCTTATGAACCCTCCTTATTTTTAACGTCTTTGTTGCCTTTTTTGACTCTTTCTGTTCTTCTTGTTCTTTATCTTCTTGGTTTTTCTTTTACCACCATCTTGGTCAGAATCAACATCTTCTTCAATCAATTTTTTGTTTGACTTATCTTCATCTTCGGTCATTTCTTTATCTTCGGTCAATTCTTTATCTTCAGTCAATTCTTTATCTTCAGTTATTTCTTCATCTTCAGTCAATTTCTTAACACTTTCCTCATCTTCCTCCTCCTCTTTTTCATCTTCAACAACGGATTCCTGCATCTCTTGAATCTTTTCTTTAAGCGAATCAACCATTTCAATCAATTCATTTGATTCTTCTTCATTCAACTTACCTCCACGCATTTGTTCGCGATTTCTACGTTGTTTATGACTTTGTTTTCTTTTTTGACTCTTTTTTCGGCCACCATTATTACTTCTTAATAATTCCAACATTTTATCATCGTGCAACATATTATTACTCTCTGAATCCATCCCTGTAGTAATATCCATTAATTCTTCTATTACGTCAATGTCGGTATTATTTTTTACAAATTCATTAACTATTTTTCTAGCTTCAGCTTTTTTAATATTGTAATTTTCAGACGTGATATCTGCCGCAATCAATTTATTTTTCAATTCAATAATTGAATCGCCCCCACGCATTTGTTTGCGATTTCTACGTTGTTTCTGACTTTGTTTTCTGTTTTTACTTTTTTTCTTTCCGCGTGCATCACCGTTTTCATCACGACCTGGATCATTTTTTTCAGGCAAGCTTTTTTTAGGCATACTCATATATTTTATATGCAATTCATTTCTAGAATAATCTTTTCCTATTAGAGAATTTTCTGGTGATTTTGGGGGGGTTGACATTCTATATAATATATAAATATACAAATTACTTGTTCAAAATAAATTCATTAATTCCTTTCAACACATTGGAGCCAATTTTGCGTCCATTTACTTTAATTTGTGATAAATACTCTGGGTCCGAACGAATGCGGTCCACAAATTCCAGAAAGTTGGAAAACGGTTTCATAATTTCAATGGATATGGCCGAACTAATTCCCGGAATTTGCATCAATATCATTTGACCGATGTTTTCCTTGGTGATATTCGCCTTCTTGGACACTTTGACAACGTTGCAATAATCGGTGGATTCTAAAGGTTTCTCTGAAGGAATATTGGTTAATAAAGTGTTGTTTAATTCAGGAGTGTTTAAGGGAGGGGGCATGGGGGCGGAAGCCGTAAGCGAAGCAACGCTGGATCCGTAGGTTCTCCCACCTTTCTTTAACTCTTTGGCAATCTTATCTGCCATGCAAAGAATGTACATCGTCGTCTCCGCTAAAGAAACCGTCCGATGGACCGAAAATCCCTTGAAATAATTGAGAGAAGCGATGCATGAGATAACCACTTTTTTGTCCTTAACCGTAGAGAGCATTCCTTCCAATAAATAAACAACATTATGGGGATTCGGAAAACAATTGGCTAACCGATAGGATTGCTCCGAGTACCGGCCATCCTTGATGGATGCAAGCAAATCCTGGAGCGACTTTCTCTCAATGCATAAAAAAGTGGTTGACTCGTCATCGCTCGTGAATAAAATATCGCCGAGTTGCAACACGCGTTTCTCCAAAACAAATAGTTCTTTGTTTAAATATTCACTGTTCACACATAACTCGTAGAGAGAAGCTTCTCTTTCGTCAATTATTACCTTCATTTAGTGTGTTATTCATTTTCTCTTTATCTGGTTTCGTGTTCTTCTCTTTACTGTATCATTCTCTCAAACTCCGCGTTGCTAATTTCTTTTTCACAGAATATTTTGAGGTAGCATCGCAAACACACCATCGTGTCCACCAATGAATTGTGCAGTTCGTACTGATTTGCGTCTTCTTTGAACAACAGCTCGTAGAGAACCGACAATCTGACAAACCGGTTAAGACCGCAGTACCGCATTCCTTCCATCATTGTGCAACTGATGGGCTTCTCTGAAACATTTTCAAAGAACACATTGATTAAATTTGGGTACCGGTTCCGCATACATTCAATGCGAATCATCTTGCTGTCAAACCACATATTGTGCGCAACAATTGCGTCGCACTTCAAATACAGTTGGTAAAAGGTGAGCAAAGCCTCGCCGATTTCCATTCCTCCATTGCATTTCTCTTTGGTAATGCCCGTAAGTTGCTGAACGATTTCCGGGATTTCCACGTGATCCGGGATTTTCACGTAAGTGTTGAACACTTTCTTGACCTTTTGATTATCCACGTCGTAGAGAACCGCGGACAACTGAGTAATATAAGGATGTAATGCTAGATCCTTATATTGCAATGGAAGCAATGACTTATTGATGAGTCCGGTGGTTTCAGTGTCAAAGACAAGGACGCAACGGGAGACGGTTTTGACCTTTGTTAAAGGCACAACAAACATCGTTTCCAAATCGGAGAGAGACAACTGCTCTAGCTGTAAAGACTTGGTTCGGGTTCGCATTGCGTGTTCATTGAACAACTCCGAAATCTGGGTCTTGAATCGGGTCTCCATGGAGTGAATGTTGTATTCGTGAAATTGGGCAAACATTTTATTTAAATTAGTGAGTTAGTTAAATTATTTAATAATTTGGGGTTTTATGCATTTTGGATGAATTCGTTTTTTAATTTCAATTTTAAAGGAAACCTACGGTTCAACAAGTTTACGCCTTTTTTTGCTTTGCTTATACCTTCCTCTATACCTCGCTTCGCTCGGAGGCTCACATTAAGGGAAGGGGTCGTAGGGGAAACCTACGGTTTCCCTACTCGGGTCGGGCTTTCAAAACATCCGGCACCTCATTCGGCGGCCTTGATCCTGCTCCATAAATGTCCGGCAAATATGTGGTCTTGGGCGTGAAATACTGCGGTTTGCTCACGTATCTGTCCACATAGGCCCCGGATCTGACCGCATTCTCGGTGACCTGGACACCGCCCCAGTTGAAATCCATCGGGTTCTCACTTTCAGGTCCTTTCTTCGCGGTGCTTTCGTGGATAACGTCCAATTCTGTGCGTTGGCCCACATGTATACCATACGGATCAAACCCCGCATACATTCCTTGGTTGTATGCGCCATCTCTGTTTGCGTCTAAAACCTGGATGGGGTTGCCATCAATGGAAGACAGTCCGCCAAAAACGGTGGGATCAATGTTGGGTGGGGTTCCGCCTTGCAAATCAAAGGGACTCGGGCGCATCCTGTACACGTCAGTGCCCTGAGTGGTGGATTCGTACTGGAGGAAAAGAACGGGACACGCAGTCCCAGCCCTGCGTTGGATTTCTAAATAGTTAATGTACTCGTCCAAGTTGTAGAAAGGCATCGGATCTGCTTTACTCTTCGTGTTGTACAAGAGAAGCGTGTTGCCCTTGCGAATCAATAAATCGGGACAGCCGGTTTCTTTAGTAATTGTGTCCATGGATTCAATTGTGGTGTAATAATACAGTCCTGCTAAAAATACGATGACTGCCAGAACTAGAATTATTTTAGTATTCATAATATAATATATCCATAAAATATATAATGAGTAAGACAATTGTAGGAAAGCTGTATATGGTTGGATGCGGTCATTGTGATGCATTGGTGGAACCGTGGAACGAAATGAAAAAGAATGTTGAAAAAAAAGTCATGGTTGCAGGTGACATTGAAAGTAAAGAAACCGATAAATTGGAAGAACTAAACAAGCAACACGGAGCCAACGTTGAAGTGCAAGGCGGGTATCCTACAATTTACAAGATAAAACATGGTGGCAATGTTGAATACTACAACGGAGAGAGAACCTCAAAAGAACTAATTCGTTGGGCCACACAAAACAATGAAGATACTTTAAAAAATGGTGGAAATAAAAAGCGAAAAAGCAATAAAAAACGCAAGAGCAATAAAAAACGCAACAGTAGACGCAATATAACCAGTAAAAAATAAAGAAACCGTAGGTTTCCTTTAAAAATAATACGTTATTTGATGAATGTATTATTTAAAAGGAGGGATCATAAGGGAACGTAGTTCTCTTAAAAGGAGGGTTCATAAGGGAACGTAGTTCTCTTAAAAGGAGGGATCATAAGGGAACGTAGTTCTCTTAAAAGGAGGGATCATAAGGGAACGTAGTTCTCTTAAAAGGAGGGATCATAAGGGAACGTAGTTCTCTTAAAAGGAGGGATCATAAGGGAACGTAGTTCTCTTAA
>Ga0247722_10000421_pt1 | contig 26609 bp, 21 predicted proteins | sample MSEWelMarce3H_FC_FD_189094 | JGI IMG/M metagenome (GOLD analysis project Ga0247722, IMG submission 189094) | Subsurface sediment microbial communities from gas well in West Virginia, United States - MSEEL Well Study Marcellus 3H_FC | ecosystem: Environmental > Terrestrial > Deep subsurface >... | reverse complement strand
TCGTGGGTTACCCGCTGCTGGGCGAGGAAGACATGAGCGGCATTCGCTACGTGGCCTGCATTGCGCATCAGCTAAAGAGCAAATCCGTGGAGCCGTGGAGTGCCATTAAAGACATGAAGGAATCCAGCATCGCCGATAAAATCAAGCTCTTCATAAACAAGTATGTGGTGACCAACGGCGAAATCGGCGACTTGCTGAAGCTCAAGCGCGGATACTTGGAGGAGCACGCGGATGAGCTCGTTCCTACGGAGCTGGACATTCGGCGCATGACCACGTTTCTGCCGCCACTGAGCGGCGTCGTCAATCCCACGACGAATCAAGTGTCGCCGCAGTTCATGGAACGGCTGGACGAGAACCTGCGTCGCGGAAAACCGGAGCAAGCCGAACAACTCGGTGTCTTGCGCGCCAAGGTCATGTATTTCTCGCTCGGCATTCAGCAGCTGGTGCAGGAAGTGGTGAGCAAGCACCGAACCCAGCTGCTGCTGAAGCCGCAGACCGAAGGCGGGGTGCCGTTCCTGCAGAACGCGTGCTGTTTGGAAGGCGTGAACAGCACCACGCTGGACTTTTTCGTGCGCCAGCGCCCGGGTATCCAGGAATGCAATGACGACGCGGCCAAAACGCAGGTTGTAATTGATCGCGTCGTGCAGCTGGGGCGTGCTGCAATGTATTATCATCCCAACTCCACGAAACCAGAACGTTCCGCACTGTCTCCACAATTTGACGAGAGGACGATTTACATGGCATTTATCGCGTTTTGCAATTACAACAACGCGCGCCCTGTTCCGCCGCAGCTGCAGCTGTTTTGCTTGAACAAACCCGGGCCCGACGAGTTCAATGCGGCGGACCCAATCACTGTGCAAATTGAAAGGCTGAAGAGACGCGGCGTCAATTTCACGCGCGAGGCGCTTGCGCAAATGATGCAAGTAGTGTGCGCTGAAAACATTATGCCGATTCAATTGAATCAACCTGAATGGTCTGCCGATCAGCAGTTGCACGACCTGATTGCCAATTTTCATGCAAAGACCGACGCAGAAAAAAGCGCAGAAAAAAGCGCAAAAAACGCAGAAAAAAGCGCAGCACAAGGAATCATTCCCGCCGAACTGCAAACGCACATAATAACAATCATGGACACGTATGATCTAGCGCTCTCCGAAGAAACGGTGGAAATGCGCGAACTCAAGTCGTATTTGAGCAACTTGTGCGAGGATCGCTGGTCCCAGATCGGATCGTTTTTAAATGCCAACAAGGCCAACGTGCCGAACTTTTCAAAGCAGCGCAAAAAACTGGAAACCGCGTTCGGCACGCTCATGGAGTTCGCACCGCAGAAAGCCGGTGGCATCATTGAATCCGAAGACGCCACACTGGCACGAGCCGTCCAATTCACCAAAAATTGCATGCATTTATTGACCGACGTGTTTCCCGGCTTGATTTGCAACCAAGTGCAGCGAGACGTGAACAGCATAAAGGTGCCGGCGCACTGGGGTCTGAGCAAAGATCATCGCAAAGACGTGTGCAAAATCATTGCCCGCACGTATGCGGGACTTAATAAATTTTACGGCGACCCGCAGCTGGCCCCCCTTCTGCATGAAATGCAGTCCAAGGTTCGGGACATCACGCGCTTGATGAACGTGACCCCGTTTTTCGCGGAGATATCATTGTCACGCCCGCGACAAGGGCTACAGCAACAACAACAGCAACAAGAGCAACAACAACAGCAATCACCGTCCAAAACGTTTTCCGTGTTTGACAATCGCATCGTGCACTTGCTTTACAAATACTATTTCCTGGAGCTGTTGGCGGAACACACGCGCATGGCGGATTACGAGGGCGTGCTCATTACCGAAATGGTGCCAGTGGAACAGGACGATCTGATTGCCGCCACGTTGCAAGCGGAAGAAGCCGAGACCGGCGTCATGGAAGAAGTGCAAATCCTGCAAATGGACCGAAACGTGGTCGGCAAAACAATTGTGGAACTGCTCTTCGCTTACGCGGACATTGTGGATGACGAGCGCGCGGCGGTGGACATGAACGCCGACGCCATTAAGGAGCGCGTGCGCCGCACCAAGGACAAGGAAAAAGAACTCATTGTGGAAGAGTTTGACAACATGACGAAAGACCAGCGCGAAATTGAAAAGTTTTTCAAGGATCACCGCATGGGCGATTGGAACGTGGGCATGCAGAAGGGGTTGCGACAGTACGTGGGTGACACGTACGACCGCGAGCGCGAAGAAATGGAGCAGCAGCTGCGCAAAGAACGGCAACTGGGCCGGCGAGACTTCGTGTCCGACATGCAGCGCGAAATATTCATGGACGGTGACGAGGAGCGCGAGGCGGCGGACATTGAGGCGGAAGAGTACAGCTTGCGTGCGCTGCCAGTGGATGACGACCACGGCGACAATGATGACGGGGGCGCGCTGGATTACGAAGACGTGAACCCCGAATGATTGTTTACACATGTTCAAGTTCAAAAGAGAGATAATGGTGTAAATATTATATAAAAAAATGGGGCATCCGTCATGTATCAGCGAATATAAACCACACTAACTCCTAAGGTCCGTAACCCTGCAATTGCAATGGAAGAGGAACCGGTTGTCAACCGCCCAATGTATCCTGCATTTTTGTATGACGAACCCCGTGTTTTCAACAAAGTGTGCCTCTTTGTAAAAACAATGGGATTCGGGCTTTACACGGGTGGTGCGTGCATGTGTGTGATCCAATCCAAACAACCCACGATGTTCTCGTCATATTGCATCATGCTGGTTGGAATGTTTGCATCCAATTGCAATACGGCCCGATACGAATACGCATTTCACAAAAAATGCGGAACCATGTTTCATTCCATTCGCGAGTTTCATGCGTGGAAAACCCAACAGCTGCCCAAATTAAGTTATGCATTTGATGTGGCAGAGATATTGATCAAACTGTATGTTATTATATCGGAATGGCCATTGAAATTCACCACACACGATGATGAAACTGACACCTTTTCAATTTGCGAATTAAGCATGACGGGTTTAAAAATACACATCATAATTTTGTTCATCATTTATTTCATTGCCATAATTTTTGGCATGTGTTTTTATTTAATGATCCAAATTAGGACAAATGAACCAATTGAAACAACTGAAACAATTGAAACAATTGAACCATTTGAACCGATTGAAATAAACGAAATAACCGAATGCTGTATTTGTTTGAACCGAAATGCAAACCCTTGGATCACAACCCGGTGTGCCCATAAATTTCATCGCGATTGTCTATCCACCTGGACACGAATCAGTGCAACCTGCCCCGTTTGCAGAACAAATCTAGCCCCAAATGCATTGTCATTTAATTAATTGCATATGCCTATATAAAAAATCATCTACATATTTTACATATGTAAATGGTCATACTAACAATAATAGGAATTGCATGGGCGATTGGAATCATGCGCGCCGCTTACAATTGAGGGTTCACCCGTCCGGGCAGTCCGTGTCCGAACACAATCATGTATATCAGCACCGCTGCTGCAATGCAAATGCTGCGATTTTCGGCCACCACCGGGGTTTGTTTCAAGATCAACAGCATGAATGCATACAATGCGACACCGATGACAACGGAATGCATGACCATGGTTAAACCGCGTTCGGCCATTTGATTCAAGTATTTAGAGATTATAGTTATGTCTAATAGAGAGAAAATAAACAATCAAACAAATAAACAAATAAATAAATGTGTATTTTTATGCACCATATATTTGCATCATTTAAGGCGATTATTTAAATATACGATGAACTCATACACCAAAATCGCGCCGGCAATGCATACGCTACGACTGTTACTCATCACCATGCATCTTGACATAAAAATGTACAATATGACACCAAGTAGGATTGAATGTAAAAATGTGTTCAAATGTGTCATCATGTATTGACTTAATGTTCATTCATGCATTAATCATCTATAATAAAAATGGTTACATTAAATCAAATTCAGGCATACAGCTTCGTGGACGTCTCTTGCCCCGTCACGCGCTTGATGAACGAGTCGCCATCCAGTAATTCCTTCAAATGGTCCATGTGCTTGTCCCGGTGCCGGAACAGGAAGTTCACGATGGCCGACATGGGCAGCTGCTTCTCCTTGATCGCAGAATAGAATGTTTTGAACGCGTCCGTGGTTGCTTCCGCCGTGGCATAGTGCTTGCCGCCGAGCATGTCGCGAAACAGCTTCTCAATCTCCGTCCGACTAGGGTAGTTCAGCTCCACGATCAGGTCGGTGCGCCCTTGGCGCAGCAGCGCGGGGTCCAGTTTCTCAGGGTGATTCGTCGTGATAAACACGATGAGCCCGTGCTTAAACAGCACGCCGTCCAGAATATTGAGTAAATTGCTGAACGTGAAACACGGCGTTTCCACCGACGTGCGCTTCTCAAACAAGCAGTCAATGTCTTCCAGAAGCAGCACGGTCTTGGGATCCAAGTTGCGAAACGACCCCTGAATGGTGGCGTTGTCCATGTCGCGACTGATGCTCATAATACCCAGATTGTAATGGATCTCGTTGCACAACGCCTTAATTAAGCTCGTCTTGCCGCTGCCGGGCACCCCCGTCAACAGGTACGTCTTTTTGTACGGGATGCCGAAGGCGTCGTACTCCGCCTCGCTCTTCAGAAAGGACGTAACATCGTCCATGATGCGCTGCTTGACGCGCTCGTCCATGTAGACCGTGTTCAGCCGGCGCACAGGGATGCGGCTATACGTGTTCCACTCGCTGTATTTGTTGGTCACGGATATGCGCAACTTCTCGTCGCTGGTGTTGTCAATCTCGCTGGCCAGCTTGTAAAACTCCACAAAGGAAGCGGGAGTCGGCGTACGAACCAGCAGCCGGCGAAAGTAGGTCAGTCCGTCGCAATTGGTTGGTTTGGGGTTCTTCTCCTCGCGGAAGTCAATCTCAAATGCATGCAACTGGCTGTTGGAATCCGTGAAAATGAAATCGTATTCACCGCATCCAATGTTCAGGAACAGAGCATTAAGCGGGTCGTACACTGCATCTGCCGATACTTCTTTTTCTTTTGTTTTTTCGTCAATTACGCTCTTCACCGCATTGTAGGTGCGAAGGTTGAAGTATTCGTGCACCTCCATTCGGGCCGGCACCGCATAATTGGATCGCGTCTTCAACGACGATGCATTTCGGAACAAATACAAGAGGACGCGGGTCTGATAATACCGCGGGATTTCGTGTTCATGCAGGGCTACCGTCTCCGTAACTGTGTTTGTAACTGTGTCTATGATGTTCATGGTCGGAACGTTATTATCTAGACGCAGCATGGCTTTAAATGCATTCGTGATATCTTTTTAGCAGAGTTGTTTTCCGCGCATTTTTTGTGCATGCATATATTATTGCATTCACACATTACCATCCATCATTATGCCAGACGTGGACAACGTGAATTACACACCCAACTTGGAATATTTCCTGCAACGAAAGGGGGAAGAGTGCGAAGCGTGGTCCAATCTCCATTTGATGTGTCACAAGAAGTTCAAAAAGACAGAAACATATTTTAATTTGCCCATTATCACAATCACCGCATTCATTGGATTCGTGTCCGGTCTCAACTTGAGTTACGAATACATTCACCTCATTCTGGGCGGAATGAGTCTGTATGCAAGCCTGCTCAAAAGCTATTTTTCGTATTTGAAAATCAGCCAGAAGAACGAAAATCATAGAATTGCCTACATACAATACGGGCAAATTGCAAATGAGATTCGCGTGGAGCTTGCACTGGAACCGACCATGCGCAACCGCGGTAGTGGATTACTGGATTTGATCCGCATCAAAATGAAGAATCTACTGGAGGTCTCCGAGATTGTGGACAATTCAATTATTCATGAATATCTCTCAAAGGTTGAAAACACAAACCGAAATGTTGTGATGCATTGGTTTAGAACCGCATCCACCACCAACAGTGCCAATACCATTGTTGATGACGCGCTTGGGCAACCGCATGTGTTAAAACTGGCAAATCGGTTTGAATCATATGTGGATATTGAAAACAAGGTGATGCGGTTGCCTCACGCCGGCCGCAGCAGCAGCGGCATGTCGGCTGCGTCTCCACAAGTTGACACTAAGGTAACCGCATCCGAATCCGAATCGGGTTATGAACCCAATGCGGAATCCGATGCCTCAACGGATTCCGCATCAGATGCCGTTTCGGGTATAATGGTTTAAATTGTTTGCGATTTGGTATTTTTCTTGAATTTCTCTCTGATTTGAAATTCAAGAAACTGTTTTTAAAATCCAACAAGGCCGTAGGTTTTCTGACTCAGTATTCGGGTGTGTGCTTTTTGAATAAGCACCCGTGCGAAGTTATCCCCACCACTTCATTTATTATCGCCGCGTTCTGAAATTTGCAGTTTGCCAACCAAATTTTCACAATGCAGAAATTCTTTTTGGGAGAAATTGTGATGCCATTCACCACGGGCAGCAGTGCCTTGTTGGCCGATATGCAGTTGCCCACCAACGTGTATGTAAGTTGCCGCCAGCAATCAGGCACGTCCTTGTTACTAACTTTATAGGAGAAACATCCTCCATTCCGGTTTCTAACATCTTCCCATATGGGCGTAATGCCCTCCCTCATTAAAAACAACATGCAGTTCACGACCAACTTGGGCGGCAACATTTCGGTGACACTCACCGTTTGTTCCACCGTGTTGAAATCATGCAACTTGATGTAACTTTTTAGCGACCAATCCGTGTCATGCGGTAAATGACCCCACAGCGTCCACCCCCCTGAAAGGTTATGATGATGCGCTTTGGCTTCCGTGTTTGGTTCGGTTGATACATCTGAGGTAGAGGAAGATGAAGATTCCTTCATGTTGTTCTCAATACACATAAATTACCTCTACTTTTTAAATTGATTTGTTTTGTAATTGTTTTTAATGTTGTTTTTTTGCAATTATTATGCTTATACTTATAATTATAATCAACGCGACAATAACATCTTCATATTACCTTGAGCTGGCAGCATTTGATTTAGATTCCTCTTTGACCATGACAATCTCAATTGCGCAATATACGCCATCAACCATTGTGGAACCGGACGGCCCATGCGCTGCAATTGACGTAAATACAATTGAATCCACAACGGTAAGACAAATGGCGCAACATGAGCAGGCGCAACAACAGGCGCAACGACAGGCACAACAACAGGCGCAACAACAGGCACAACAACAGGCACAACGACAGGTGCAACGACAGGCGCAACGACAGGCGCAACGACAGGCGCAACAACAGGCGCAACAACAGGCGCAACAACAGGTGCAACGACAGGCGCAACAACAGGCGCAACAACAGGTGCAACGACAGGGGCAACAACAGGGGCAACGACAGGGGCAACGACAGGGGCAACAACAGGCGCAACGAATACCCCGTCTTCCAAATTCAAGGGCTGTCCACTTGTCAGGCTCGTGCGTTGGGGAAATCGCCCCACGCGCTCTCTGCAGCAGACATCCTTCAATAAGTGTTTCCATTTGTAACTAGTCGCGGGATTTGCATTAAGTGATTGCAGGAGCGAATGCGTGAGCGCTCCTGCCGCTTTACCACCCAAGTATGCATCCGCGCTGGTTTGCGTGTCTTGACACCCGCTGATGCAAAACACTTCCCCCGCAGTTTTCGCATACCGCTTAAACTCGTAGCTGGTTTGACGCAGCGCCCATGCGGTCGGTTCATACGTTTGTGGCAACGATGCCGCCTCGTTAACCAAGTAGCTGGTGTCATCAAACTTGTGGCGCAGATCGCACCCGGTGCCGCTGTGGCACATGTCCAAAACTATGTATAAGCGCGCGCCAGCTGGCACACGGGCTGCCAACTCGGATCGCACCACGTCGTCGGTGATGAGCCCGACCCGGTTGTAATCCAGCGGGCAAATGCAGGAATCCGCACCGCTCTCTTCGTCGCCATTGAAATCGCGCTGCAACGAACCGTGCCCCGAATAATGGAACCAGAGCTCGTCGCCGGCGCGCACACCTTGCAGCAATTCATTGAATGCCGCCAAAATGTTGGCGCGCGTGGGTTTGCGGGGCGTCGCATCGCTTAATACAATGCATGAATCAGATGAATAAGACCGTTTCGTCTGCAAATACGCAGCCACGTTATTTATATCGTTTATGCATCCGCGCAACTCACTTTGAGTGCCAACATAGTTGATACCGACCAGCAGGGCTCGTTTCATTGATTGTGTTTGTTATAATGGAATATATGAATGTAATCTGACATTTTATTTTTTGCGCACATTTTAATCACATGCGAATGGTATTGTAGTCATATAGCACACGAATGCAGTAGGTGTCGTCCTGTTCAAACCCGGCCGAAATGTGCGGGTAATCATCCATTTTATAAGCAGCCATGTTTGCAAAATGGTAGCTGGCGGGATTAGCGGGACGCGAATAAAGGTTAGTTTTGGAAATGTAAAACACGGACACAATTTTTATTTGCCCGTTCACATGTATATTTTGAGAATCACGACGCAGAATGAACGTGTCGTTGTTGCGCACATGATGCGCATAATTCAACACCATGAGCTCGGTCATGTGCAGCCCCAGAATTTCCTTGTACTCCTTTTTCAAGAGATTGGCATACATTCGCTGCAGTTCATTGATTTTGCTATTTATGTCGGTTTGAACCATGCGATTGTTCATTGTGTTCATGCGTGTCACTGTTTTTATATTATATATAATCCATATAATATGAAAATGAAGTGAAAATGAAACACTTCTAAATAAGCCCTGAATCTTGAACCTCAAACCCTAGTATGGAAACATGCAAATAGTTGTGAGGATGCAGCGTGTGCAGAACCGCTGCATGATCCACGCACTTGATGACGTATTCGCATTTTTCGCTGTTGGGTACCAACCGTACACCATGATTTTTCAACATGAACCATTTCAAAAATGGGAAGTCCAAGAGTTTATTTCCTGCCACATAAAAATTGTCGGGACTGGCCAAATCCAAGTCGTACTCTTTGCCTTCGTATTGCAAGACAATTTCCATCATGCGATGATCCACCGGTATAAATTGGCGGTCATAAAAATGCATGCCATTAATCGTGTCAACTGGAAATCCGTCGTATTTCATAATATGCATGCCTTTTTTTGAATATGGGGTATCCAATGAGTTCATAATGGTTTGCAGTGTGCAAACTTCACTCAATACGAAATCAAATTTCATGGTATGATTTTCAATGCGATGTATTAATTCTGAAATGGATTCATCATCGGAATCGTTTTCAGCGACTTCGTTTTCAGCGACTTCGTTTTCAGCGACTTCGTTTTCAGCGACTTCGTTTTCAGCGACTTCGTTTCCAGCGACTTCGTTTTCAGCGACTTCGTTTTCAGCGACTTCGTTTTCAGCGACTTCGTTTTCAGCGACTTCCACTGATTCTGAAAGCTGTACATTGATCACATCTTCATCTGCATCTTCATCTTCATCTGCATATTCATCCGCATTTTCATCTCCATTTCCGTCCTCGGCTATGAAATGTTCATCAAGGTCTTGCACAAAGCTGAAAACGGATGAATATGTGGTTTCAACCCCGTCTTTAACAACTCGGATACATGAATGATCCTCATCGCTGACTGCTGAATCATCATCTTCTTCAGGTAAAAATTGTGCACATGCGTTTAACACACACTGAACACCCACATTGATGTATGGCAACACATGTCTTGTGACCGCGCGTTTGGTGTGTGTCAATGCCGATATGCAGCCCCATCCAAGGGTTATGACAATGTCGGCCCAATTATCTGCAGTGAATGATCTGCAAATATACATTCCGGTGCCCAATGCAAAAACGGTGTACAGTTGGACCGAAATAATGGAATTTAATTCTTGCTCAGTGCATCCGACCAACTTGCCCGAAGCATTATAAGTACTTGCCACACAGTTCATTTTGATTTGATTTGATAATTGACAATGAAAAAACACGTTTATATTGTTTCAATATAATACATTTATGATATTGATTTTGTATATTTGTCTATATTCATGTTTTTAGAACCTGGTGGGACTTGGAGTGATGCTGGGCATAGCAGTTGCACTGGCGCTGGGACTGGGACTGGGACTGGGACTGGCGCTGGGAACACTGGTTGCAGTAGGACTTGGACTTGGACTGGCGCTAGGCCTAATGGTTGCAGTAGGACTGGGGCTTGGACTAACGGTTGCAGCAGGACTGGGGCTTGGACTAACGGTTGCAGTAGGACTGGTGCTTGGACCTGCACTGGGCCTGACTGTGGGCAAAAAATGATGATGTCCACCATGTCGCACATATGGTTGAGGCCATTGACAATTGGAACCGTACTCATTACTGGGAGTGATTCCATTTGGGCAGCATCCAAATTGGGTTCTAGCACACCCACCCGTTTCTTGAGAATTATAAGGAAGAGGAACAGCTGGATGGCGCACACTACGAGGATCGGGTGGTGCTTGTTGCTGCTTCCCCTTGGATGGATTCAAACCGAAAACGTAGAGCAGGATAGTGGTGATATATGTCATCATGATGAAGGGAATGAACACGATGAACCACGATAGAAGGGTGAGTCCGCCCATGCACAACTGGTTGAGTAAAATAGTAAAAATAATCATGACAACAATTTTCAAAAACGCGCTGTTTTGTTGCCCCCTAAACAAATCAATTATGATCTGAATGATGGAAAATCCGAGATAAAGAACTGCCGGCGGACATAATGAATCTATTATCATTGTACTACACGAATGACCGGATTGAGTTATTAATAATATAACATATGTGCATATATTATTTTGGATGAATTTGGAATCTGCAGATTACGCATCATTTATTTTTTTGTATTGGAAGACCTGGATTTTTTTATCATTTTTGCAACCCCATTCTTGAATGCACCGACGATTTCACCCACTTCATCATTGACGTATTCATAAATGTCGCCATTTGTTTCATCATTGGTCACATAAGTCTTTCCTTTAATCTCTACTTCAAAGAGTTCAAGTTCTTCTTCTTCTTCTTCAACTGCTTCTGCTTCTTCTTCTGCTTCTTCTTCTGCTTCTTCTTCTGCTTCTTCTTCTTCAACTGCTTCTTCTTCTTCAACTGCTTCTTCTTGAACTGCTTCTTCTTCAACTTCTGCTTCAACTGCTTCTTCAACTTCTTCTTCAACTGCTTCTTCAACTTCTTCTTCATCTGCTTCTTCAACTTCTTCTTCAACTGCTTCAACTACTTCTTCAACTTCTTCTTCAACTGCTTCTTCAACTGCTTCTTCTTCTGCTTCTTCAACTGCTTCTTCATCTGCTTCTTCATCTGCTTCTTCAACTGCTTCTTCATCTGCTTCTTCATCTGCTTCTTCAACTGCTTCTTCAACTTCAACTTCAACTTCTTCTTCATCTGCTTCTTCTTCTTCTTCTTCTTCTTCTTCTTCTTCTTCTTCTTCTGCACTCGCGGTTGAATTAATGTATTCCGCAATTGAATCCAGGTTTGGCGTATCAACCGGCACATTGTCAATGATTTCCAATTGAATTGGTTCTTCGGGTTCTTCATTTGATTTTGAACTGTGGCATTTGCACATTCTATGTTGTTCCAATAATAATTTCACAAACGGAATTTGAAGAACTGCTTCATGTGTTTCTTTGAACAAATGGTAATCAGCCAGCATGTGCGACACCTTTGGTTCCAAAGAATGGCGCAACTCATCCAGTAAAAGTGTAACCAGTGTGGAAGACGTCGTGGAAGACGATGTAGTGGCCGTGTTCATGATGTTGTTTATACTACATGATTGTTATGTCATTTGTTTAATATGATTTGCAATACATTTTAGGTTTTATTGTTTTCATATATAAGTAATTAAAAACGTCCACATTTTTATAAATAAATAGCACATCAATATCAATTACAATGTCTTCTTCAGATGCTCCCATTGCTTCGTCTGCTCCCATTGCTTCGTCTGCTCCCATTGATTCGGCAGCTCCCATTGATTCGGCAGCTCCCATTGCTTCGGCAGCTCCACAAATAAGGCTTCCACCATATTTGCAGCATCTTCAACATTTGCAGGGGAATGAACTGAAGGAGGCAATTCACAAGGAGCATGTGGGGCAAGCAATGGCATTCATTCTGCGTCAAACCGATTATGACGAAGAAACCGCGTTTAAACACTTATGTGAATTAAAGGATCCCGTGAAAGTGGTTTCGGAGTATCTGGGAGTGAAACCGAATTCGGATCCTCATGCCAAACTTCAATCAAAAAATCAAATGAAGTATGGAGAGATCCGCAAATTCATGGATTTTGGTGCTAGGCAATACAACATTCAAAATGAACGACGCAAACACGAACGGGATAATTGAAATTCCAGAAAATGTAATACATGTAATATAAATAAAATATTGAGTATATTCATTGTGTATTTATTGCAATGCCTATTCACACAAGATCAAGGCATTCACGAACATCGCGGCGAAATATCACAAAAAAATGCAAGTCAAGCAGTTTAAGCAAATCCGAGCTGCGATTGATTTGCAAAAATGGCCCGAACCATGTTTTAGAAAGCTTTGAAAAAGACTTTGAAAAGACATTCAAGTACAATTTGAAAAAAGAAAATGCAAATGTTCAAAAATCATTGATTAAAATATTCAAAACGCCATTTGCTCCTTCAAAAATCACACAGCAAAATGATTTTTACACATACATAAATTACAACTGGATACATAAACAAACAAAAGAGCTTGTCAAAACTAAAAAATTTTATGTGCAAATGGACAATTTTAGAATAACCCAAGAAAAAGTGTATTATGAATTGATGGACATCGTAAAGGAATACATCAAAACCAATGACACTGCCAAATCGCGAGCAATAAAAAATTTATACGAATCCATGCTGCATTTGGACGACAAAGAAGCCGAAGATCAAGTGTTATTGACCAAAAATGCAATAGAAAAGGCAATTGAAACGGATGTTGATAACAGTTCGTTGTATTGGCTTTTGGCGCAAATCAATCAAAATGAAGTATTGTCTTGGGGCTGCCCAATTTCATGGACCGTCAGCAAGGACCAAAAAAATTCAACCGTTTACAAGAGCACGATTTCACCGCCACAATTAACAATCTATGATTACACGCTCTACATTGACGATGAAAGCGTGGATGCGGAAACCAAGAAGTATAGACGAATTTTAAAATCCAAATACTTGAACTACATTGATGAAATGTTTGATGCGTGTCTTGGAAAAGGGCACGGGGTAAAGGCAAGTGATGTTTGGGATGTTGAATATGAATTGTTGACAGCAATGGGGTGTGATTCGGTTAAAAATGAGAGCAAGGAGTATTACAACGTTGTTACAAAAGAAGACGCTTTAAAAAAATACGGGTTTGACTGGGACCGTCTGGCCAGTGAAATAGGCTATGAAAAGGTTCCAAACACGTTCATATGCACAAACCTGAGTTATTTAAAATGCATCATGGAAATTTTGACCAAGGATGGGGCTTGGAAAACACCCAAATGGAAAGCCTATTTCATGTACATTATATTCCGTCAAATCATGCGTTTCCATAAAAAATGGCGATTGATTTACTGGGAATTTCACGGAAAATTCATAAGTGGACAGTCCGTGCCTTGGCCCGATGAAATTTACCCCGTGTTTGGGTTGTCACTGTGTTTCAACACGTTTTTAACAAACGAATACATCCGGCGAAATCAAAGACCTGATCATGTGAAGTACGTGACCAATTTGTCCAACGATTTGCTAACCGTGTTCAAGCGAATTATTAAGCGCAACACTTGGTTGTCACCGAAAACAAAGAAATACGCACTGCTCAAACTGGATCACATTAAACTAATAGTGGGAAATCCGACATTATTGAGAGAAGACCCGATTTTGCAGTACACAAACCGCGGCGCTTATCAAAACATTAAAAGAATTGCTTGGTGGCGGACCAAAAAGTTGATATCCATTGATGGAATCGCTCACCCGGGCGACATTCCAACCATTGATTGGGAACAATTCAAGCTGGTGGGATCGCAAGCCTATGTTGTGAACGCGTATTACACTCCGGTTGAAAACACGATTTACATTCCTTTAGCGTATTTGCAAAAACCGTTCATTGATTTGGATGAACGTGGAATAGAATACAACTTGGCACACATTGGATACACGCTGTGCCATGAAATGTCGCATTGTTTGGACGACTCCGGAAGCAAGTATGACCATAAAGGAAATTTGAATGACTGGTGGACGAAAGAGGACCGGCATCAATTCAATCAAAAGGTTAAGGACGTTGTGAAACAGTATGAAACGTTTGCACTATACGATGGAATTAAAATGGACGGAACATTAAGCATCGGCGAAAATTTAGCAGACATTTCGGGATTGACCATTTGCATGGAATACTTAAGAGACTTTCAACAGAAGAATGATGACATCGTGCCAATCAAATCGGCGTCTTTTCAAATATTTTTCGTGTACATTGCATTTCAGGCGCGCCAAAAGATTCTGGACAAAGCAATTCAATCACAATTAAAAGTGAATCCCCATCCAATGGATAAATACCGAGTGAATTGTCCGTTGGCTCGTTTGGAATTGTTTAGGAACATTTACAATATCAAAAAAGGCGATAAAATGTATTGGCCTTCAACCGACTTTTGGTAAATTTGCAAGTTTTTTACAAATAAATGTTGGATTAAAATGCAATAATGAAATGAAATAATGCAAATATTATTTCATTTTCAAAATTTTTTTTTATTATGCTATTACATAAACACCCAAATCATCACCATGGCTCATCGTTCTCGTGCTCGTTCCGCCTCTCGCGCCCGTTCCGCCGCTGCTTCTCGCAGTCGCACTGCAAAGCGTGCTGTCCACGCTGCCAAGAGTGCTGCCGCTTCCGCCTCCAAGGCTGCCTCCAAGGCCGCCCATGCTGCCGTCTCTGCCTCCAAGGCTGCCTCCAAGGCTGCTTCCAAGGGTGCTTCCAAGGCTGCTGCCGCTTCCGCCTCCAAGGCTGCCTCCAAGGCCAAGGCCGCTGCCGCCCAGGCTTCTGCTGCTGCCTCCAAGGCCATGCATGTTATGTAAATTTGCCAGCATTTTTACTACAACGTCCATGTAACATTGGTCCATTTAGCAATGTGTATTTTAGTAATGTAAATTTAGCAATATGTTAAATTTAAATTGAATTTTCATGAGCTGCATTAGCACGCTAACCTTTCCAAGACACATAGTCGGTTTTGTAACTGCGGGAAGCAAATGATAGCTGCGGGTTTTGAGGTTTAGGCGTTTCAATGACCACCGGTTGATAGCATAGCTCAGGTGGTTTCAGTTTAAATGCGGTTCCCGCTTCATTGAACACTTGATTGCATTTTTGCAGGTTATCATCCTTTATTAACGGCATCATTCCAATGAGCTGACACCCGAATATTTTTGCCACATGGAAATTGATGTTGGTCTCAAACGGCGGATCGGGAAACACGATGCTCATTTGCTTTTTATTGTGCTCAATGAGTTCCTGCATGTTGGGGGCATTTTTCACCTGCATTTCGTATTTTAGCACGTGCATGAACGGGGACGTGGTTCCAACGTTTATGTATTGATGCAAGCAATACGCGGAATTGTTGGAATCGTTTTTGGCATTGCATCCATTTTTCACAACGGGGTTTGACACATCCACCATGATAATCACCTTTCCCATGAATTTTTTAATTGGAATCATACCCAGATTTTGCCCACCGAACTCGTAATTGTATTCGGGTTCAAGCAGTCTGTCCCCAAATATTTTTATGCAGTCAATGATTCGTTTTATAAATTCTTTGTCGGGATTTTCACTTTTAATGCGCAAGTTGATCAAAAGCGGATCATCTTGGTTTGGAGCAATTGAAAACGCGCGTTCATTTATCTGCTTGCACACTTCCATGAAATCCAAATGATTGAATGATTCGGTGTGACGAAAATTGTTTAATTGGCTGGACGTCCCCACAATCGGGGAATCATTTAGACTGTAAATTTCAAAATCTAAGCAGCGATAACCCTGCGCAATTGCGTACTGCAGCGCAGTTATGTCCACATAATTGTTTTTCCATTCCCCTAAACAGCAGCAATTCAATGCAGTTTTAATGTAAAAATTGCGCAACGGATAATCACGCGCGTCAGTTCTTATGGTTTGCAACCGACGAGCGGTGTCAATCGTATTGAATGATTTTTTTTGGGTTTCTTGCAAGGTGTATTGCGTTACAAACAAATAACACAAAATGGCAATCACTATCAGGAGAAAAAACAACCCACTGGGCGAAACCATGCCGCTCACAGACAAGTAAGCCTTGTTTAAGTTGGCGGTAATATCATTCATTGCGTTTTTTGCGATTAGTGCGGCATCTGACGGCGAGAGCGGCGGCGACGGCGACGGAAGTGACATCTATTTATTTAATGGTTTTGGGTTTGATTGAATGCAAACACAAATATAAATAGAAACAATGGATATTACATTATCAGTATAAAAAATAATAACAACAATATATTAATAATACCCATTGCAAACAAATGACGGGTGGATTACTAAACATTGTTTCTTATGGTAATCAAAACATCATTCTTAATTCCAATCCAAAAAAGTCGTTTTTTAAGACCACGTATGCCAAATACACCAATTTCGGCATGCAAAAGTTTAGAATTGATTTTACCGGGCAGCGCAATCTGCGCATGAGCGAGGAATCGCGCTTCACATTCACGGTACCCCGCTATGCAGAGCTGCTCATGGACACTTACCTCGTGGTCACACTGCCCACCATTTGGAGCCCGATTTACCCGCCCTTGTCGTGCGGCGATGCCTGGCGCCCCTACGAGTTCCGCTGGATTGAAAATCTGGGCACGCAAATGATAAAGGAAGTGGTGTTTTCCGTGGGCGGCCAAATTCTGCAGCGCATGACGGGCAAGTACTTGCTGGCTCAGGTGCAGCGCGACTTGAACGGCACGAAGCGCTTCCTGTACGACACTATGACCGGCAACACGGCCGAGCTGAACGACCCCGCCAACTTTTCGGGGCGAAAAAGCACGTACCCCAATGTGTATTACAACACGAGCCAACAGGGGCCCGAACCCTCCATTCGCAGTCGCAAGCTCTACATCCCGCTCAATGCGTGGTTCTGCAATAACAGCCGCACCGCGTTTCCGCTGGTGGCGCTGCAGTACAACGAGCTGCAGATTGACGTAGTCATGCGCCCCGTGCGCGAGCTGTTTGTCACGCGCGATATCAGCTATGCGCCGCACTCCATCACGACCGCCACGCCGCTGACGCCGGCCGAAGTCGCCCAGGCGCCCTTCATTCAGCCCAACTTCAATGAACCCGAGTATCAATTTTACCGCTTCTTGCAGCCGCCGCCTTCGGCTGACATCACGACGGCCGACAGATATTCCGACAAGCGCACGGACTGGAACGCCGATGTGCACTTGATGTCCACGTATTGCTTTCTGTCGGCCGAGGAATCGCGCGTGTTTGCGTCCCAGGAGCAGAAGTACCTGCTTAAGTCGGCGTATGAGTGGGATTTCAAGAACATCACAGGCAGTCACCGCGTGGAGCTGCAGAATACGATGGGCATGGTGGCCACATGGATGTTCATTTTTCAGCGCAGCGACATCAACCTGCGCAATCAGTGGAGCAATTACACGAACTGGCCTTACACGAATGTGATTCCGTCCGACGTGACGACGGCGCCGAATCAAGGATACATGATTGACTGTCCCATTGTCACACCCACGGTTCTGGACTTGGATTATTACAAGGATTCTCCTGTTATTCCCCATCAAGCAACAATTAATGTGCAAGCCTCTCAAATAAACCGATTCAAAATCGGTCAAACCATAACCGTGACATATAATGCAAATAATACCATAACTGGAATAGTAACAATTGTCAATGGAACTACCATTACATTTACGGTGACGAGCGTTACCACCAATGCGATTACAGCAACAATTTACACCAACATAACAACGCCCCCCTCCACTGCAGCTTGGGGCACTTTGAGTTCTAATTTCTTTTTATTGAACACGCCTCCGTTCCCTCAGGCTCCTTATAGTAGTAGCAACAATTACATTGTAAAAAGTGCAACAATCGGGCTTCAACTACGGTTTGGTTCTCCATACACATCTTCCACAGTTTCATTTCGGTTGACTAATTCAACTTCAGGAACGATGTTCACTTCACCGAACACATTTGTGCTGAGTGTACCATACGGAACAACAAACACATTCACATATTCATTTACCAATTGTTTTATTCCACAAAATAATTCATTTTATTTGGAATACATTGCAACCCAACCCATTGATTGGATCGTGGCCAATAACATACAACCTGGATCATCCACTAAATATTATGGAACACTAACCGGGTATCCGGTGCCGTACACGTCTGGAATAGTGACCATTCAAAACGGTATGCCAAACGCGATTGGTCCCGGCGTGGAGCCGAATGGAACGGCAACCGGATTGTACGTCACGCAGAACTACAATGTGGAAAACCAGCATGAGATCCTGCAGCAGCTCGGCATCCTGTTGAACGGCTCGTACCGTGAAAACATGCTGGAATCGGGCGTGTACAACTACGTGGAAAAATACATCCGCACCATAGGGTCTGCCCCGTTCGGACTTTACATGTACAACTTCGGGCTGGATGCGAGCAACGTGACGTATCAGCCCAGCGGCGCCATCAACATGAGCAAGTTCTCCACTATTGAACTAGAATTCAGCACGTATCCGCCGCCGCTGGACCCGAGCGCCAACTTTTACACAATTTGCGACCCCGAAACGGGCATTCCGGTGGGGGTCAACAAGCCGCAGTGGCGCATCTACGATTACAACTACGACCTGACCGTGCTGGAAGAGCGGTACAATATCCTCACGTTCATTGGCGGCAACTGCGCCCTCATGTATGCAAGATAATACAAATGCAATTTAGCAAACAAATAACAAATGATGACAATTAATGACAATTAATGACAATTAATGACAATGATAATAATAATATTATAATAATTTAGTATTATAATACTTGCGACCTGCGACACAAAATGTCAACAATGATTAAACTTAGTGATGTGGATGTGACAATGGATTCATCCTTACCTACTCCATTGCAAAAAATTAGCAAGTATTTCAGGTTGATTTTGAAAATATTGGCCGGATTCATTCTATTTGGTTGGACCAGCACGTCCAATTACTTGAACTCGTTGCACATTGACCCCAATGAAATGTATCCCATTTTAGATACGTCAAAAAATGGTAACAATCCATATGCCACCAGGTTCAATCCTGGACCAATTGACATGGCAAACGAAGACGAAATAAAGAAAAAATTAGGGTTATTATGGTGGTTTGAAAGGACCCAACAGTCATCTTATCAATTAGGTGGCTTAATTTTGCATAATGTTTTTGCATTTTTTAAGAGTCAAGTGCAGGGGATTGGCGAAGAAGCAACCGGCGAATCAAATTCATCACTCCTTCAATTCTTTTCATTTTTGCAATGGTGTATTTTTGGAACATTGTCAAATCTATTGTTTGCATTATTGTCTATGATCGTACTATTTTTAATGTGGATCCCTGGATTTTTGGGTGGTTTAACTGCATTCATGCCTCTGACTAATTTCACAAGATCACAATTTTTGCGACTATGTCAGAAAGGATTCATATTGTTTTGGACATTTATGTGGATGTTAATGTTTGGTTGGGTCACATTGTTTCCTGTCATTTATGAATTTTTGCATTTATGTTACCTTGTATTATTCAAACAAATGAAGGACAACAAAAACAGGTTTGTGGACAAATTTATGAAACGAATGAAACAGCTTATTTACATTTACATTGCAGTGGCATTTGTCGTTACAATTGCCTCAAAAGATTTGCCACAAGAAACCAAAATCACGGTTGCCACAGTGCTCGGAGTATCGCTGCTGTATGCCGCATACAAAAGATATCAATCAACCAAGCGTGTTTAAATCATGCCCCCCAAATAAATAAACTATATCATAACAAATATCATAATAAACCCAATCATACGGATTATTATTATAACTATTGTAACTATTGTAACTATTGCCAACAGTACATCGGTGTCAAGTCAATGCAACCGTTTGTCAGCGTTTGCACGCCCACGTTCAACCGCCGCCCGTTTATTGCCGCCATGCTGCAGTGCTTCAACCACCAAACATATCCTCGCGACCGCATGGAGTGGATCATCATTGATGACGGCACCGACCCCGTGGAAGACCTCGTGTCACAGCATCCGTGCGTCAAATACTACCGACTGGAAGAAAAGATTTCTCTCGGCAAGAAACGCAACATGATGCACGAAAAAGCGTGCGGCGACATCATCGTCTACATGGACGACGACGACTACTACCCGCCCGAGCGCGTGTCGCACGCAGTGGAGACCCTGCTGCATCACAAAAAAAAGAAGACGGGCATCAAACTTGCAGGCAGCAGCGAAATGTACATTTATTTCAAATCAGAAAACCTACGGTTTCCAAGGCACGGCTCGTCGGGCCGAGCCGTTGTGTCCGAACCTTTCCCTTTAGACCCCGCAACCACAGGCCCCGCAACCCAAGGCCGCGGCCAAATGGTGCAGTTTGGACCCTACGGTTCCAATCATGCCACCGCCGCCACGTTTGCGTTCTGGAAGGAGCTGCTATCCGAAATGAATTTGGCATATGAAGAAGATGCGTGCTTGGCTGAAGAGCGCGCATTTTTACGCGGATACACCGTGCCCATGGCACAGCTGGACCCCATGAAAGTCATTCTCGTCTTTTCACACGAGCACAACACGTTTGACAAGCGCATGCTTCTGCAAAATTTAGGCAATAAAAATTCGGGTATGCGGGTCAGCACGAAGGCGGTCACTGATTTCATAAAAGAACAAGAACTGATCAAGTTCTACATGCGCGACGTGGATGCGGCGCTGCAGGCGTATGATCCCGGTCATCCGTCCATGAAACCGGATGTTCTACAACAAATCCGAGAGAAATTGCAGAAAAATGCAACATATCAATCAAATCAATCAAATCAATCAAATCAATCAAAACAGGACCAATCCGAAACAATTTTAAAGGCAGTAATCACATTCAAGGCGCCCAATGCGGTCAATCGCAGTATGACGGTGGAAGAATTGATACAGACGGTGCAGGCCCAAGCCGATAAACTGGAAAAAATGCGAGAAATGTGCAACAAAAAGATCCGCGAAAATTCGGAACTGCTTTCCACAATCAAGGATCGGGACGACGTCATTGCCGCGCATTTGGAGACCATTGAACGTCAAGGCGCATTGCTGGATCATCGCAGCAATTGAAACTTCAGATGTCATCGTCCGCCTCCTCTTGCACAACTTCGCTCGGATACGTGCATTTATTCAAATAACGCTGCATGCGCTGAATGTCCAGTTTCGTGATTTCAAATTCTTCAATGATGTCCTCAAGTTGTTTGTCGTCCGCATTGGCAAACGCGTTCAAGAAAAAGGCGAACAAATCTTTCTTGTCCATCCCGAATTTTTGACACATCATTTGAATGAACAGGGAGTTGTTGTATTCGGTGCTGTATTTGGTCAACACTTTCGTGAACCGCACTTCCGACGGGTTGAATTTCGGACACGGATTAAACCGTTCATGATACAGCTTGTTGTTGTAAAACGTTTTAATAAGCGAGCTCATTTCGTTGAACTGCCAAATCTGTTTTTGAAACGTGATGCGATCAATGTAGTCCGCAAAACAAATGTTGTCCAGCGCGTCCTTGTAAAACGCGAACGCATCCTCCTGATGCGGCACTTTTATCAACGCGTCAACCACGTTTTCATGCCACAATAGGCCCACAATGGTGCGGTCCGTCTCGTTCATCAACACCGAATGGTCGCCGAGCGTGCACGGCGTGTTTATAATTTTCTTCACAATGGTTTTGCTGTCCTCGTTGTTGGTCTTGGGTTGAAATATGGTTTGAACGAGGGTGTTGTTGTGACAGTCGTTGGAACCGCTGTTCAAAATGCCACTAATGATGGAAATTTTGCGAAGGTCGCCCTGGATAAACCGGGCAACATTTTTGTGCAGCGTCAAATCGCGGGAATGCAGCACCGATTTAAGAATCACACCCACTTGATCCAATGCCGGCATCGGGATTTCAAACGTCACGCAGACTTTCATGAGTTCCCGTATTTTCTTGTCCATGTGATGGTTGCCAATGCATATGATTGGATTCATGGTCACGTCTTCTAGTCGCTGCTTTTTTGTTTTTTTCGGGCGCATGAGTTTGATCAGCGTGTTGATGCCGCCCTTGTCGCCGTTGTTCATGCCGTCAATTTCGTCCATAACAATGGCAATGCGCTTGGGATTGCGCTGAAACATGGACAGCACGCTGTGTTCGCTCATATTGTGCTTTGTGATGAGATCAATGATGGACTTGTTTCGTATATCGCCGGCATCATACTTCACGATGTCGTAATTAAGAGATTTGAGCAACTGCACAACAAATTCGGTTTTACCCACACCCGGATTCCCGTAAATGTATATGCCCCGACGAATGGTGAGATCACCCTTTTTAGCTTGAAACTCGTTCAATACGGCGGTAACTCCTGCTACAATGCCTTCGCGCCCGAGCACTTGATTGTAATTCACCGGTTCTTTGGCCGTGGTTGCTGTTGCTGTTGCTGTTGCAGTTGCTGTTGCCATTACAGTTGCGGTTGGTGATGTTGCTGCTATTACGGCTGATCCATTCTTTTTAGTTATTCTTTTGGGATTAGACATCAAAATTGCGAGAGTCTATATTAAGCATGTGTTACATGATATGTGTTCATTGTGTTTAATATTAGAATAAATCAAATTATAAATAAAAATAACAGCACATTGTATATTGCATAACAGTTGACATTTGAGTATGGAGTCGGATCAAGGTTCTAGTTCGTTTTTTTCAAAATTTAACTTTCAGCGCATCGTCATCTTCATCGCAATCCTGATGCTCATTGTGGCAATGGTATTTATTGGACATTCGCTCTACAAACAAACCACCAATGTTTCGTGGCCACCCAAAATCCCCAAGTGTCCCGATTACTGGACCTTGAATGCCGATGGTAGCTGCAAAAAACCGAATCCGGTTCCCATATCATGCGAATACAACGGTATTCCGGCGGGAACTCAAGGAATGCCGACATGCCCACCCTAAATCGGTTTGGGTTTCATATCCATAAATAAAATAATTATATGTGTATAATTCAATAACTTATACCCATTTGAATCCATTTAATGCCGTATCAACACTATGCAAATGCAAACATTAGAAGTCATTCTACCTCCAACCAATCCAATCAAGCGAACCAATCCAATGGCCGCATTGACATTTTAGGCCCGACGGTGGAGCAGCAGTTCGCCATGTACGATAAAATCCCGAATTCGGACAAGTGCTCGTCGTTTCACGATGCCATGGTTGGCAACTGGGAGGACACGCCACTCAGCAACGCTTTTTTTAGCACCCGAAACATGGAAACCGTGCAAAACGGGTTGCGCAGCGGCGTGCACGCCATGTCCAACGGCGCATACTTGATCGGACCACAAGACTGCGACAACCTGAAAATGATCATGCGCAGCGTGTTTCTGCAGAGCGCCATGAATTTGGCAACCGACATTCCTGGCCAAATTGCCGCGCTCAACAAGATCGTGGTGGATATGTTCGTACCCAAGCTGTGCAGCGAAGCACGGGCGTACATTCAATACAAACGCGATGCCAGCACCATGTACCGACCCATTGACCGCCCCATTTATTCCGCTGAAAACGACAAGACGCTGGAACTGCAGCCGTGGTTCTAATCAGAAAACCTACGGTTTTCCGAACCTTTCCCTTCCTTTGGCCCCGAACCCCTCCTCATCAGAAAACCTACGGTTCATAAGGAACGCCAAACCTTTCCCTTCCTTTGGCCTCCCTTTTTCCAAAAAAATTGAATTACTTTGCACATTTAATAATTCAATACGCATTCAATAATTCAACACGCCATGTCGTCACGTGCCGTCTTGTTCAAGAAATCTGCAGCTCGCAATTACGAATTTGAGAGATATTTAACATCATCCGAACCTAATTCGGATATCGTGCTGGACTGCACCAATTGCAATTACGTTATCACCCTCCCTCTGTCTTACTTTGTGTCAAAACAAGGTGGCAGCAGTCGCCACAAAGGCAAAGCCGACGCCATGCCCTACGAAAGTTTCCGCGTCATCAACGCCCAACACCGCGGAGGGCATGCGCACTCGCTCGTTCTCATTAAGAGCCGCGCCATTAAAACCAATCCGCACCACCTTGCCATATTTGAATCCAACGGACGCAATAAGTACTGCAGTGTTCGCATCATTGACGACCATGATACGAAGAAAAATGTCACCAAGGCCTACACCACCATCTCCCCCGAATACAACATCAACTACGGCACAAATACGTATAACCCCGGGTATTGCGGCATTTACGGCATCATCTGTGTTGTTACGTTTCGCCATTATCGCAGCAAGACCGGCACTCTGTGGCTGAGCAAATGGTCCAAATTACTTATGCACATGAGCCAATGCATCAACATCAATGCCGGCTGCCTGGGCGTGGAACTCGCCACGCGGGTTCAGGAAATCATCGCCACCACACCGGATCATTCGTCGGCTGAAAAAGAAATCATCGCAGCCATTCGCACATGCCTTTCCACCAAACACCAAACAAACGTTTCATTCGTTCTTTGAATTGAGAGAAATTTACTGTTATATTGTTACGATGAATTCAATAAAAAAACATATATATTTTTTATTGATTTTTGAGTTATATTTTTTGTGTTGAAGCCTTATTTTATTATTTTATTATTGAATATTTTCTCTCAATTTGAAATGGTAACAAACCCATTTGATGACAAGAACACATAAGACACACAAGACACACATACAAAACGTTTATCATGGTTTGCCTTTCACGATCTTCTTTGCCTTTGCAACGACAATCCCAGATGACATGGAAGCCACGCGTTTCTCCTCTTGTTTCACGTATTCGGCGCGCAACTCTGCCAAGTCGGCCAGCCACAGCTGCTCAATGCTGGTGCCTTGTAGTGTAGCATGGTGTGACTCCTTCTGCCCTTTCTCCTTGAGGAGCTTCTGTACGTTCTCCTCGCTCACGCTGTCCATTGGCAGCTTCAACAAATACTTGTATTGCTCGTCGTTTTCCACGGAATCGTAGCCCTTGGACTGCAGCATGGCCATCAGCTCATCGCCGCGCTTTCGCCTCAGGTCAATGCTGCCGTCCAGCAGTTCCTGGATGTAGCGCGCCTTATTCGTTAAAATGAGGAGTTCCGCCGTCATGGTCGCCAGCTGGTGCGTCTTGCGCTTCTTATAAAGTTGTAATCGTGTCGCATAGTAATCCCGCACAATGTCGCGCACATTGCCGTACTTCTTCAGCTGGTCCTGGCTGTCAAACAGGTGCATGTTGCTAGTGGATTCCGTCGTGTACAGCTTCAGCAACTTTTCAACTGCGGTGCAGCACCCGTGATCCACGACTGCGGCAAACGTGGGACTCGCGAGATCCGCGGTGGATGGAAACGTGATCGTGAAATCCACCACCGTGTCCGTGCTCATGTCCACGTAATCCTTGATCGCGCCGGTTTCAATCAGCGACTCCAGGTGCTTCTTGAAATCCTCCGTCCAGTGGCCAACCGGGAGTTCCGTGACACGCACCTGCTTCTTCGCAGCGTCCACGCTGTGCAGCCCTTTAACCAGGAACTTTCCACCAGACCCAGATGTCAATGCAGTGATTGACCCCTTGAACCCGCGGTAATACGGCTCAATTGGGCCCCATTCCGCCTCCGGCCTTTGCAGCAGCATGTTTTGGATGTGGTCAATAATTTGCAGCGGATTGTGGCACATGATGTCCGTGCTGAACCCCGTGCCAATGCCTTTCGTGCCGTTCACCAGCACCATGGGCACAATCGGCGCGTAAAATGTGGGTTCCACCAGCTGGCCGTCGTCATCCAGATACTCCAGGACGGCATCGTCTTCCGCGCGATAAATGAGGCGCGTGATTGGATTCAGCTGCGTGAAGATGTACCTTTCACTCGCAGAATCTCGGCCTCCGCACAGTCGAGTCCCATACTGACCGTTGGGCTCAAACAAGTTGATGTTGTTGCTGCCGACAAAGTTCTGCGCCATGCCAACAATGGCCGCATTCAGGCTCGCCTCGCCGTGGTGATATCCGGAGTGCTCCGACACGTAGCCGCTGAATTGCGCTACCTTGATTTCTGTCTTGAGTCCGCCCTTCTTGAACGCCGCAAACAGGATTTTGCGCAGCGAGATTTTCAGCCCGTCCATGCCGTTTGCAATGGAGCGCTGGTTGTCGTAGATGGAGAAGTGCTTCATCTCGCGCGTCATGAAGTCCTCGTACGTCACGTGCTTGTGGCTGGTGTCCAGATGGTCCGCGCGGTTATACGTGGACAACCACTGCTTGCGGTCGTCGGCGCGCTTCTTGTTGAACACGAGGTCAATTGCGTCGTCGCTCGGCTCGCCCGTATAAGCGAAATCCACGATCTTCTTGTGCTCAAAGTACTCGCGGAATTCGCGCCCCGTGCTGGTGCCCAGACCCTTGTAGTACTT
>Ga0247722_10000420_pt1 | contig 26665 bp, 18 predicted proteins | sample MSEWelMarce3H_FC_FD_189094 | JGI IMG/M metagenome (GOLD analysis project Ga0247722, IMG submission 189094) | Subsurface sediment microbial communities from gas well in West Virginia, United States - MSEEL Well Study Marcellus 3H_FC | ecosystem: Environmental > Terrestrial > Deep subsurface >... | reverse complement strand
TTATTGGGTTGCCTTGTACCACAAATGCGACAAATAAGTTGCGTCTGTAGTTGTCTTGCTCGCCGAACTCGAACTTGTAGATAGATTTGGCCCCCATCCAACAATGCCATTAATTTCAAAAACATTCAACGCTTTTGCATAATATCGTAAATCCGACAATTTTCCAGAAAACCCGCCATTTTGACAAACATACACATCGCCAAAATTTTGTTTTGGAACATATCCTAAATCTTTATGCTGGGTTAAAACACCATTGACATATACGTCCAAGATTCGATTCTGTGCGCGAATCATTACATTTACCCATTTATTGTATGGAATACCAGCAATGTCGATTTTGATTCGTTGGTCATCAATGTTTTCTTTAAGCAGAGGTCCAGTATTTTTAAATGTATCCATATAAACACGAAGGGTGTTTGTTCCATCGCTCATTCCTTTCACGTATAATCCAGGCCCATTGCTTAAACTATTGACACCGTTTGAAGAAGTGTTTTCATTTTGGATTTCGAGAATGCCCTTATTGAATATGTGCGAATATTTATCTGTGTTGGATGTATTTAATAACAACCAAACACTGTATGTAAATTCTAAACCTGTCGGCTGGTTCTCCGAATATTTTATATAGGAAGAGGCATTATTACTTTGTTGAACATAAACAGACTCGTTTCCAGAAATCATACCTTTTACTAAATACGGTGATTCCGATGGCGATAATAAACTAGAAATTAACATCATTCCAATGTTGAATAAAAATAAAAATCCAAACAACACCAAGATAACAAATCCAAATTTGGCAATCAGTGTGTTTGATTGGAGAAACTCCTTTCCTGCATCGACGGCAGAAAACTCATTCATTGAACTTTGGATGGAGCTTTTTGTATCGGCAAAGGTACTTGAAAAGTTGTTAAATGTATTTGAAATTCCATTTGTCACTGCATCTGCATTTGGAAGAATATTTGCGACTGGTTGTTGTTCCGGTTTTTGATTTTGTTCTTGAAACATGATTTATATTATAAATATAAATCATATTTTATAATTGTTCTAATCCGTCAAAGAATTAAAATGTCATGGCTAAAGGCCCTGACATTTACTGATTAACTAAGGCTTTGGCCTTACTTATTTTAAAATGTCATGGCTAAAGGCCCTGACATTTACTGATTAAGTAAGGCTTTGGCCTTACTTAATTTAAAATGGTACAAAGTGCCATTTTTTCTTCTAGGTTCGTGACCGATAACCATTTAATAAGGCACACTTCGTGTGCCGGTTTAAATGTTCGACAGTTTAAAATACTGTTATTTTGCTATATTCTTGGTTATTTTTGTTCAATGACATGGTTAAACCAAAACTGGATAAATACTTCGCCATTGGGTTTTCGCCATTGCCTGCGCTGTATTTATCCCAAGCAGTTTGCGGATCGGTTGGCAATACGGTTCTTGAGAGTTTTGCTAAATTACAATTGACTTTGCCATATTTGATCGGCGATGTTTGACTTGGAGTATCAATGCTTGCATCATAAATTGACTTAAGTAATTTTCCGTTTAGATATACGTCAATGTAACTATTATCAACGCTTACAATTAGATGTGCCCAAGTCTGCAGTGGGAAATTATCAGTAACTACAACTGTTTTTTTAGCACTTGTTCCACCACTTTGGGTTGCCGAATATTCAATCGTGAGGCTGGGAGATGCTTTGTCAATGTAGATTCCAATGTTTTTGTCAGCTCCGGTTCCATCTCTTGAAATTATGTATTCTTGAGTATTGCTTGATTGGAAATTATAAAGGTACATCCACAATTCATAAGAATATTTTCTTGACGCAGGTTCTGATATTTTGGAAATGGGAATTTCGGTTTGGTCAATGGAGAGATCGAGTTTATTTGACAAAACGGTAGTTCCACCTGTATTCAAAAAATAATACAATATAACTACGAGAACTATTCCTAAAAACACTAATGGTAAATTCATTATATAAATTTACAATAGATTTTAAGGAGTAATAAAACCTATTTACAGAAAAGTAGTTTAAGAGAGAAAATGTATAGTTCTTTATATGAATATTTCGGAAATTAACGATATACGAATGCCCCCGCAATTTAAGGGGATAAGTTTTTCAAATTATAAAAAAATGGACGTAAAAACGGAATTTATAACAAGTATGCTAAATGGTAAAATAGAGCAAGCATGCAATTGGGCCGCAGAACTGATTTGCGCCGGCCACTATTTAGAACTTTGGGAAAATATTCTTTATTATTGTTCTAAACACATTCATGTTGGAAATCCTAAATTAATTTTTTACTTGGAAAAACGGTATTCCATCTTTAAAACCATCATGAACGAGGGTAATTTTATCACGCCGCTGGATTTACGCAACAATCCAACCATTCGTAATTTGTTTGCAGAGGTTGTCTCGGTTCTCTGTTTGTCCATGAAAAAACATAGTTTTGAAGTCATTAAAATAAATAAGGTGGAAGAATTTGACATGACACAAATGACCGAGCGTTTGAAAGCACCGAGCGTCGATTTTATTAAACCCGTATTTGTAAATGAAGACCCGAAAGAAATTTATATTCCAATGAATGAATTTGCCTACAATATTTCAAAAAATATCAAAAATACAGTTTTTGCGTGTTATTGGATCGAGTGGATACTTGAATTTGAAACCATTTGCAAAAAACGAAAAACAAATTGTGCATGTGTTCGGCGTCCGTTTGTCACGGTTGAACCTAAATTGTCCATCGATTTGGTTTGGATTATTTGGGACACTTTGTTTTATTATGTAAAACTACTTGAAAATCCGTTTTTAGAAAAGACAATGGCCTCACTTTTATCTCTTTTTTCTCTCCAATATACCAACGCTTGTTGCAAAAAACGCAGGTATATGTTGTATTTTGCAGTTTCGTTATGCACCGAATCCGCGGACTTAAATGTGGAATTAGTATCCAATAAGAAAATGGTTGAGTTGGCAGTAAATAATATCAATAACATTTACAGTCAAATAAAAAAAAACGAAGTAAGTCCGGGAACTGATTATTTGTTCAACGGACTCAACAAACAAAATGAACTTGAAAAATCTTTGGAAAAACTGAAAATGGTGAATTCAATTACTTTGGGTTAAAGGCACTTTAAGGGAACTCGTCGTATTCAGCGAAGCTTACGCCTTATAATCCCATACTTAAGGGAAACCTACAGATCCGCTTCGCTTACCCCCTATGACCCCTTCCCTTAAAAATATTATTAGTATGGGATCATAAGGGAACGACGAGTTCCCTTAAAGGCACTTTAGGGTCCGCATATAAGTAGAAAGCATTTCCGTTATTAAATAGACGCAATGCACTTATAAAGATCGAATATAAAAACCGCGAAACAATTTGAAGTGTGAAAGGCAACAATGCAAAAATGAATAAATACAAAATAATGGTTGGCTTACCATATTTTTCCTGATTTATATACAAAAAATAAATAAAAAAAAGATAAATCGCCGCGTATAAAATCGTTAGTATTTTCTGAATATAGACGAACAATACTTCGTCTTGTAAATAATAGTCATTGACACGACCATACACATTAAATTCACTTTGTTTTTTTTGTATTTCTTTTTCTAATTTATCATTCTCTATTTTTAATTGACTTGCATAATCGGTTTCTGACATATCTTATATTTTACTTGTACAAATTATAATTTACAAATTCATCGGGAGAATTTGGTTTTGCCTTATCGCTGGTTATACCAATGGTAGTGAATGCGTCTTTTTTGCAAGCCAACTCAGTAAATGAATAATCGCAGTTTGCCGCCGGGTCTTCCCAGCTCTTTGATGAAATAAAGTATTTATAATTTATCGTGGTTTTTCCGTCATTGGGTGGGAAATCGGGAACACAAATGGAGTATTTCTCGTTAAAAGCACTGCCTTTTGGACAGCAGGCTTCTTTCACGCATCCATTAAAACGCGCATCTAAAAGGTTTGTGGATGCTGCCGCCGCCACCGCAGCAGACGACGCAGAATCAGATCTTTGACCCGGTTCTCCTAAATCAATCATATTGTAATCCATATTGTTTCGACCATTGTAATCGGAATACATTTTAAGAACGATAATGATTGTAACCGATACCAATATAATAACCAATATATCCGAAATGATGTCAGAGATAAAATTATTTAATAAACGTATTCCTAAATAAATCAATAATGAAATTGTAATAATAACATAAATTTTGTTGATTGCTTTGTTTCGGAGTGTTGAATTTGTTGTCAAATCGATTAAACGTTTTTGGCTCATTTCTGCGTTATCAACAGTTTGTTTTTTTTCATCCAATCGATTTTTCTCTCTTTCCAAAATACGATTCACGTCATTTTGATAGGTAAGCGTTGGCAAAACGCTGGAACTACTCACGGTAGTGTCAAGTGCATCTAAATTACTTGCTATATTATTAATTGTACGTGTTGCTTCTAGTTGATTGTTTCCAGATAAATCTTTAATTATCCCTTTTTGTAATTGTGCAATCTTATTTATATTAAACCAAACATCATTCTCACCTGGCATTATATATACTAATTACACCTTTTTACATTTCAAACGCCGATTTTAACGACATTAAAAAAATAAAAAAACATAAAATCAATAGTAGGAATTTCACCTACGATGGTCTAACTTTTTCTTCTTCTGTTTTTATTCTTGAAGAAGTGAAAGACGAAATTTGAAAACATAATGGTCGTTCTTGTTTATCTATCCAACAACTTGTTAAATTCATTATGTTTATGGAAGAATTAGCATCTCTGGTTCTAAATACGATTTTTTTGTTTTCGCAACTCACGCAGTTAGAACACTTCAACAGACGAAATACCTTTTTATTCTCCTTATCCTTATAATACTCTAAATCCTTATTACAATCGCAACATTTCTTACTTGTATTACATTCGTTTATAGTGATTGTATCATACTTTTTGTGAATTAGTTTCCTTAATCCTTTATTCATCGTAGGCATAAATTGTTTCATTTGTGTGCTCCTACTCCAATTTCCATAACCAATAAGTATGTTTTCCCCAAATGTTTCTTTTATTTTATTCAAGAATGTATCAATACTTTTCTTACCATAACTATATTGCCTAAATTTCATTTTTCTCCAAACATCTCGCTTGTAAAACTCTGTTGTTTCCTTATTCAGTTTATCCTTTTCTACAAGATACACTTTGAACTTGTTATAATCTACAGATTTACTATTTTGTAAGGATAAATGAGTTTCTTTTTCTATAATATCATTCCGTTTTCTTTCCAATAATAATATTCGCTGGTTTGTTTTTGCTTTGCTTTCTCGTTTTCTTTGAGGTGCAGTATATTGTAATTTATTACCGTTTTTATCCATCATATAAACCAACGAACGCTTACCAGGGTCACAACCAACAATATTCCTTTCTTTCAAAGTGTCTAATTGCTCTTTGGATAAATCTTCAATATTATAAAAATCTTGTTCTTGTAAAAGAGGAACTCTTGAACCCCATTTTTTATCCTTCAAATCTTTTCTGATAAATAATAAACAACACGAAATACCATCTGTTTGAATTTGATAATGAAATTGATAATGTTTATTTTTGAATATTGTATTTTTTAAATTCAAAAAATTACACCATACTTCATTTTGGTTTTCTTTTACATTACTTAACAATTCACCCTTTTTTACTTTGTTTCCATCTTTATCTTTGTTAGGACAAAACAAATTTATTAAGCTCGCAGTATTTATGATAATATGCTTTGGAATAATATTGTTTCGTAATGGTAATGGTTGGAATAATTTACTTTCCATTTTTTCTAATATGGAATTCATATACAACATTCCTTTCAAATATTCAAAAGGTCTAACTTTCACATCATAATGAATTGACTTTTTAATTTCAGTAGGTAAAATGTTGGAGAAATGAGTATTTTTCCATTCATTAAATATTTCATCCGTTTCCGATAAATCAAATAATTGTTTCTTGAATTGAAATAGGGTTGATTTTTCTTCGGTTATTTCAGCCGTGGTTATATTTACAAATCGTAAAAAATGTTGTATAAAGTGTTCTTGTAGATTATTATGCAATGAAGTATGAATTTGTGTTGCTAAATAAGGTAATAAAAATGTTGTATTTTTCAAATTTGTTTTCTCATGCTTAAGTAAAGGTTGATATTCTTCTTGATAAAACTTTTCTAATGTTTCTAACAGTTCAGTATCCTTACATTTATTTCCTCTATTATCCCTTGTTCCAAGTGATTTTATACAATAGGAAATAAAAATTTCATCTAATTCAGGTAAGGGTTGCTTATTTGTATAGCAATTCAAAACATATAACCGAATAAATTGATAAGTATGAATAACCAAATCATTCATTTCAAAAACCAAATTATTTATATCAGGTTGTATCATTTCACAATTCAATAAAATAGTTTTGAGTGGTATTTTGAATGTTTTATAAGCGGATTTATCATTATTCCTAAACTCTTTGAATTCGTCCTTCAACTTTTTCTTCTTTCCTTTCATTCTATATATTTACTAAAGAATTTATTTTTAAGTAGTTTTAACGAAAAAACTTCTAAATATTCCTAAATAATTTCATTATTATTTTGTTTCAATTGTTCTTTTTTTTTTTGATACGCTATTTTATTATATTCTTTTTTTTTTTCCTTTGGGACATTGGTATTGTAATTTGTTTTTTCTTTATACTCTCTAACTTTTTGCTTAATTTCTTCTTTATGATTTTCGTAAAATTTTTTACTTCTTTTAGGAGCTGTATAATTTTTTAATTTTTCTTTTAATATTTCGTTTTCTTCTTCTAATAACTTAATTTTATCTTCATTATTCATTTTGCTAATATATGTCAAGACATTTTTAAATAATTTTTATAAAAATATTAGTTTATAACAATCGGCGTTTGAAGTGTAAAAAGGTGTAAATAATGTTTTGTAAAGATAAAAACAAGAGGGGTTTATCTTTTTGTTAAGACAAGAGGGTTTTTATCTTTTTGTTAAGACAAGATTATTTCGATATTAAGATTGCCGTCACTAACAATGTTGCCATAGTAAGTGTGGTAATTATATACAAATTGTTTTGTTGTTCTTCATAAATCGAATTGTCTTTTAAAAGTGCAGCCGATAAACTTCGGTCTTCTTTCTCTAAATCATAAATAACTGGAAGCGCAAAATCGTATTTTGTTGGATTTTGCTTCATTTCTGAATAAGTATTGTCAATGGACGTAATATTATTGCTAATATCAATACGATTCTTATTTACTTTGGCTTGGTCGTTTCCATGGGTTTTTAATTTGGCATCGATTTGGTCCAATTTGGTTAAAGACCGATCAATTACCGTAAAACTTTCGATTGTTCCAGCATTCATTGGATTATTTATATTAGTTATAGAAATTGGCCGGGTTGCATTCATTGTATCACTAATGTTGTTTCTAAGATCTACTATATAAGCGGTTCCATTTGGACCTGGCGTATCACTCGCTGCTAAAACGTTTTTTTCAACCTTATAATCGGAATAGCTTAACTGAACCGTATCTGCATATCCGTTTGCAACAAATTTGGTTTTATCATATACCGCATCTTTCTCTGCAATTCCGGTTGCAATCACATTGTTTCTAGTTCTTAAAGTGGAAGACGTGTATGTAGAACCCGGTTGTTTGGGTAAATATATAATTGGAGTTCCAGAACTCTTCGGAATTAAACATTTTGTACCGGTTGCATTTTGCACTCTGTAAAAATGGTTGCATCCAGTGCTGTCATTGCATTGTTTTATGCAAGAATTGGTTTTCGAATACGCAGTTTCATTGTAGTCGCCGGGAGTCAAAGGATAACTATATCCATAATTGCTGTATTTATTACTCATTCTTTGCAGATTTTCAGGGACTTCTCTCAAGAATTTATTTTCAGGATAAGTGCTAACATAAAAAAGTTTATTCATTTTTAAATCGGGTTCGGATGTATAAAACTGTCGTTTATCTGAAGTACTTGCTAACAGTGCAAACGTTTTTTTATTCTCTGCATTTCTCATAATGCATAATTTGTATCTGAAATTGTATGAAAAAAGTGGATTTGTTTCGGTAATTCTTTGAATTGAAACCCTTTTATCGCCGATCTGTTCTTCCTTGTTTGTCATTTGGGCAATCATGGGATTGGGCGATTTTTCCCACTCTTGATTTCGAATTGTATCTATATTTTCAATTGTAAAGAGCGGGGTTTCTCTTCTTGAATGGATGATAGAAAGTGGCCGTAAATTTCTTTGATACAATCTTAATTTACAATAAGTGGCTTTTTGCGGGGTTTGAATTTGAAACAATGGCTCGCCAATTTTTTCGTAGGCTGAATTGTAAGCATATAAATTCCCAACCATATCCAAAAAAATGTGCTCGGTATTTTCATTCAGTTCTTTTTGCCAAACAATTTTGGCTTGTTGTTTTGCGTCTGACTTGTATTTCTCTAAGTCAGAACTTTTATAAATGCTGCAATTGTACAAATTTGTTTTGTCCGATGGTTCCAACGAATAATAATACATGCTATTTTCATTTTGATTTGTTGCAAATGTACTAATTACATAATTATCTCCGTTCGCCCATAATTTCGTATGGTCCAATGTAATGTTCGCAGAATATTGAATGCGAAATGGAGTATATTCACCTGCAACCATCACAAAACTATCATTTTTATTTGTTACTCCATTCTCTACTACAAATAGCGCATTTTCTTTGCGATATGTTTTTAATGAATTGTTTCCTACCCATATCAAGACATTTTTCGGGAAAGCCGTAATTGGATTGGAAACTTTATAATTTCCTGATTTTTCTGCAGCAATGTACCCAGTCATTTCCACTGAAAATATTTTATCTTGGGTGGATTCAGTTATTTTGGTTGCGTTCAAAAAATAATTCGGCGAATTGTTAAAATCGCCCTCCACTTTATCAATTTTTACACCCGGTGTGTAATTGGTTGAATTGTAGTCAATTTTACCATTTGCATAGACCGCAGTATTCATTTTACATGATTCTTGGGTATGATATCCCGGGATTGTGCGAACTGGTTTGACTTGTTCATTGCCGTAAATGTCTTTACTAAATATTCCAACGGGTGATGAATTTATGTATTTTGGGTCATGTTTGAAAAACACTTGTTTAAAATCTTTTTCATGGGTTTCGTTGTATTTTTTAATATCATCCAGATATTTTAGATTTCTTTCGGCGATTGTTTGTAAATCATCCATATATACTAATTATTTAGAAGAAGAATTGCAAGATTTACATTTCTGTAATTATGTAAAAAAGGATGGATATTGCTAAAACAGACCATATAATTCCAGCATAAACGGTTGTATCATATTGTTGGGCTTCGACCGATGATTTTTTATTCTGCAGTATTTGATCCATTTTTGTATCTAGGCTGCGCCGCAATTCATCCACTGATTTTGAATCATTTAAAATTTTATTCTGATTGGTTTCAAATACATTGTCTTTTGTTGATATATTTTGTCTATCGTACTCATTTTTCAAATCCGTGATTGCCGTATTTACGATGGCTGCCTGGTTGGTAACGTCACTGATTGTTTTCTGATTTCCTACATCGCATGTACCCTTGGAATAGCATTGGACATAACTGTAATAAATTGTGTTAAATGTATTCAGTTCATCAATCAAATTATTTTCTAAATGAAATAAAATTTTATTGTTTGAATTGGGCGTAACATATCCGGTGTAATCTTTGGTTTCAAAACCCTCCGTTGCTTTGAATTCACTGTTATTCTGCTTGATCACTTTTGCAGTGGATGCGCCAAAAACATCGTCGTAGATTCTTTTTGTTTGATCTGCATACTGTCTTGCTTCATTTTTTGTATTTGTGATTTTTTCAGAAAGGTTTGAATTATTTGAATCGGCTTGTTTGATTAAATTGGTTACTACGGCAGCATCGTTTGATAATCCCGTTTTGTACATATTATATTGGCCATTTAATTCAGCTTCTGTGCTTTTATAAAAATTTGATAGTTTATCATTGTATTCTTGTATTTTTGTATCAATATTTTTATTTGCATCCGTGATTTGTTTATTAAATTCGTTGTAGCGGGTGGATAGACCACGTAAATTCGATGATATTTGTTTTTGTTGTTTTTTAATTTTCTCAATTGGCGGCTTAAGCATTTTGGGAAGTATTTCTTTTACAACCTTTCTTACTTCTTTTTTATTGGTTTTGTTATCGTTTTTGTTATCATTCTTTTTGTTATCATTCTTTTTGTTATCATTCTTTTTGTTATCTTTCTTTTTATTTCTTGCACCTTCCACAATGCGCGTACTGTTCATAAATACAAAAATCAAAACACAAGTAATACCCACCATAAAAACATCCTTATACTTCGATTGAATAATAATATTATACATAAATATATATTATTATATGATTTGATTTTTATACTGAATTTGAATAAATCATCAACATCATTCCAACAATTCCTATTCCTAAAGTAACATTGTTAAATACTAAAAGCACGCGTTCCTCATTTAAATCGCCATACTGTTCTTTGGTCAATCCAGACGACGAATTCACCTGTTTCAACTTGTCTACATTTTCCTTATATTTGCAATGGCAATTGGGTATGTCCAAAGAACTTTGTGAAAAACAATCGTTGCTCTTATAAGAATTGCAATCTGCATTGACATAATAAACATCAGTTGTGCTAAATGGTTCAGCCATTTATATATATAAGAATTATTTTTTTACACCCGCTGCGGATGCAGATTTATTTTTCTCGTCTAGAACCGTCAGTTTTTTATTTTCTTTTTTCTTATTGATGGTCATTTGTATTAATTTTTCAACTTCAAAAGGGATGCTTTTTAATTCAGAAACTTTCAATAAATCCAACAACTGTTTTTTGTAAAAATTCGGCAATTTATTCAAAGTAGTATCGCATACCTATCATTTCGCCCGAATAAATAATATTGTTTATACCGGTGAAGATTTAAAACCGCCCCCCTACGGGGGGCTTTGTTTCAAATCGTTACCGATACCGCTCATTTGAAGATTAAAAACGTGCCGTTTTAAATCTTCAAAGGTGTAAAACGTCGCCGTAAGTTAATGGTTTTCCATTTGCATCAAAAAATGGAGAAGGGTTCATCATCACTTTTTTATATGGGTAATGTTTGAAATATCTGCGAAGTACGGCCTGCGCTGCGTCCGCACCTCCTTTTTTTTGCGGTTTTTATTTTGAATTGTTTTGTTCTTCTTGTTGTCATCTATATATAGATGACAAAATACACTTTATACGCAAATTCGATAATAGACGGAATCGACCGATGTGATACTATGTCGTTCAATCTTACAAACTTGTCCGGGTCTCAATTCGATCAGCAAAGCGACCGGGTCAAATCTTGAAATCTCGGGCAACTGATTCAAATTCTTCAAGTTAAATTGGCGTTTGATTTTTTCTAAATCACTCATTACTTCTTCCGCCTGCCATATTTCATCAAATAGGATGGTATGTTTTGGAACAAGTGTGTGTTTCAATATGTTTCGCTGCAACCGAGCAATGTTATGAACAACCACAAATATACCGCGGTTGTCATACAAATGGCACAACTTGGTAATTAATGTATCATTGGGTTCGTCGTTTGTAATCACAACCAGCGTGTCTTTTTTTGTCATAATGCCCTCAATCTCAAACAATTCTTCAATCACATCATTTATTGCTAAAATACGGTTTGATGTCTTGTGTAACATGTATTTTACATACACATTATGAGATATTGAATATTCAGGGTTGCGCTTGAACAACATGTCCAATTGATTGTTTTTTGCCATTGCCTCCACTTCATTTATATTAAAATTTTCATAATTGTAAATATTATCAAGCACATTGTTTTTCCCATTGGAATCGTTCAATATTTCAAGAATTGTTTTTCTTGAATTATAGATAGAAATTATATCCGTATTTGTAAAGTTCATTTTATTATTGTATATATATTGCCGATATGTTTTTATATTTTTCAATTTTATACTTTCTTTACAATGATTGATTTGCTAGATGAAAAATTATCCATAGGAGATGCATCCGAAGATGTATCTACATCACTGTTTTCAGAAAACCGTATTTTTGGTTTGCTAAAATCGACAGTGTCCGTTTTTGGTTCCATACTATTATTATCTCCTGCAATCACATTTACAACAACGGGTGGTTGTGAGTTACCCATTTGCTGAGGTTGAGGTTGCTGCGGTTGTTGCGAATGAACATACGGCCGAATTTCCGAAAGCGCCACTACTTTTGTATTGCCCGACAATCCTTCTTCGTCTGCAGTTTCTAGAATCGCAAACCCTTTGTCAAAACTATTTATTTTCCACGGACGGTCGGGCTTAAAATCGCCATTGAATAATACAAAATCGTTTGGCTTGTGCATCACGCCTTTACCCATTGGAATATATTCATTGGAAGAAATCTGCCATGATGGCGAATCGACGGGCGATGAAGGGATCGGCGAATCAACCGGTGAGGGCGGGATCGAAGGCATTGAATTTGGCACATATCCTTGTGGTGAATTTGGCACATATCCTTGTGGTGAATTTGGCACATATCCTTGTGGCGAATTTGGTACATATCCTTGTGGCGAATTTGGAACATATCCTTGTGGCGAATTTGGAACATATCCTGGTGAATTTGGGGGTAAATACATTCCGGGTGAATTTGGTTCAGGTGATTTTTCTGCAGGTTTCAAATTCAATTCAGGTGAATCCGAGTCCTCAATGAATGCCAACAATTCATCATAGTTGTTTGTCTTTATTTTTTTGTTCATATCTTTTGAAATATCTTCAATCACCCCTTCAAGTTCTCTCTTGTTCGTCAATAAACTAATATTCTTGGAAAAATTCATATTATCAAATTGATTCACATTGTCCTCGGTAATAATCGCCATTTTCACATTGATGGTTTGCAACTCTTGCAAAAACAGCTTGAAAACATAGGGTATGCGAACCACACTGAAACTACGCCCAAATTTAGTAACGTGTTCAATATTGGTACTGGTTTTATCAAACGAATCCACATATTTGAGCGGACCATCTGCCAATGGACTCATAAACATATTTCGGTCGGGGTTATAAATGGCAATTCCGCCCGTTTTATTGCAAACCGCCATGTAATACTGGTCGCCGCGTACCAACATGGATTCTTTCAAAAACTCGGTTGCGCCATGCGATATAATGGAATCGCGCTCCATTTCTCCAATACGCAATCCACCGTCGTTCGCACGACCACTGACCGGTTGTCGAGTTAATTGGGTCATGGGGCCTCGTGCTCTGAAATTTACCTTGTCTTTTACCATGTGTTTCAATCGCATATAGTAGGTCGGTCCCATGAAGATTTCCGACTCGATTTGCTCGCCTGTCATTCCATTGTAGAGAATATCATTCCCGGATGAATGCATGCCCGATTTGGCCAATATTTTTTGGAAATCGGCCAGTTGATTCCCATTCGAATTAAACGCCGTGCAGTCACCGTGATACCCATTGTGCAAACACGCCTTGCCAACAATGCACTCCACCAATTGCCCAATTGTCATACGTGTTGGGATCGCATGGGGATTGATAATAATATCCGGACGGATTCCGTCTTTCGTAAATGGCATATTTTGTTCTGGAATAATCATTCCAATGGTTCCCTTTTGTCCGGAACGCGACGCCATTTTGTCACCAATTGCTGGAATACGTTCTTCTCGAATCTTCACCTTTGCAATGCGGGTTCCTTCTTCGCCGTCCGTAATAAATGTCTTATGAACAATTCCGAGCTGTCCTTTCTTCGTTGTTTCCGAATGGTCCGTTAATTTGTCACTTCCAGGAATGTTGGATGTCATTCCAATAATAATGGTTTCGTCCGTAATTTCAGTGCCCTCTTTTACTAACCCTTGATTGTCGAGTTTGCTATAATCATACCCCAATTTTACACCCGTCATATTTTCCATTTTATTTTCAATGTTTGTGAATTTTTTCTCTACAAGATGATCATCCGTTTTTATTTTTTCTTCGTGGGTTTCATAAACGCTGAAATAGGTGGTTCGGAACAATCCGCGTTTCAATGCACCCTCGTTGATTAAAACGGCGTCTTCCACATTGTATCCAGTATAACATGCAATCGCCACAATTGCATTCTCTCCATACGAATTTTCTTCGTTGGTAATGTATTCAAGGTACCGCGATTTTACCAACGGTTTTTGGCCTTGGTTCAAAATCACGGCGGTCTTATCCATGCGCATATTGTAATTGGTATGGTAGAGAGAAACCGCCTGTTTGCTTTGACCACAAGAGAATGAATTACGCGTTGCTGGGTTGTGGTGCGGATAAATAATCATATTGCACATCATTCCAAAAATGAGCGATTCGTGGATTTCGCAGTGGGTATATTTCTTCAACAAATGGGTTTCCGGTTTGAATGCGATAAGCGACGTTTCTTCTTCGTTTGGGTCCAAATAATCCAAAATTGCCTTTTTATTTTTAAACTCTTTTTGAAAATCGCTGATCGAACTTACTTTGATGTCGTAAAGTTCATCCGCTTTGTAAAACCCGTCAAATCTGCGCACAATGTTTTCTTTCTTGTTCGAAAATCCGGAAACCAGTTTGTCCCAATTGAATTTATGGTTTTTCAAATTCATGTAAGACATTTCCTCCGTTGCATCGTCTTTGTAGAAAATCGGGCGGCACAAACGCCCGCCATCTGTAAAAATCATAATGGCATTCTGTTTAACGTCAAAACACACACTAATGTAAAGAGGAATGAGTCCAAGTCGTCGGAATAATTTAATCTTGTTTATAACCGGAATTGCATTTTGCACGCTTCCCGCCCAATATCCATTCACAAACACCTTTGTTAAAACCGACAACATATCGGGCGTGCAATTTTCCAACATTTGCAAAACCGTATTTTCTTTTAGCCAATTCACCATCAAATCTCTCGAAACATGTCTTGATACATAACTCAAGAGAGAGAGTTGTTTGTGCAACCCAATATTTCCACCATCGGGCGTGTCAATGGGGTCGAGCAACCCCCACTGTGATCCATTCAATATGCGTGGCCCTACCAGCTTTGCACCCGAATCCATTTGCAAATTCGTTTTGCGCAAATGACTGAGCGCAGAATTAAATGAGAGACGATTCAAATCTTGAACCGCGCCAATGCGTTTGGTGTGTTCTGCCGACCCCCAGTTTCCCTTAAATGCCTTTTTAAACCCCGTCTCTACAATGCGGTCTTTAAAAACCGTCTGATAATTTCTCAGGATCAAATGGTCCAGCCTGTTTTTATAATTAGTTTGGTCATTGTACAAGATTTTCTCAAACGTCACGTAAATCGATTTGGACTGAATTTTGAAATATTCGCGAAACAATTGATAGATCATGGTTCCAGTCAATTCGATGCGTTTGTATCGATAACTGTCTCGGTCAATTGGCGACTCCAGTCCGTTTGCAACCAGTAGCAATCGTTTTGCCATATAACCAAGAAAATATGCTTTTTCTACAAAATTGGTCTCTCCGATGTGTGGCAAAAAATAATCGGATAAAATTAACAATGCATTTTCAACCGTTTTGTATTTGGCCAATTGGGCAATGTATTGCAGAGCGTTCAGTTGAGTCATGACGGGACCCGCGTCGTGAATGGATGGAATAAAATCGTCCATTAAATTTTCGTATTTATTCATATCCAATAAACACGTATGGATAATTTCTTTGTCGGTTAAAACCCCCAGTGCTCGAAAAACGATGAACAACGGAACGGGTGCTCGCACATTTGGAATATTGATAACAATGTTTTTATTGGAATATTGTTTTGTCGGAGCCACCATATCCATTCGCAAAGAACGAACTGGTTTGGAAGCATTTTCAGAGACGCTTTTTATTTCGGCAGAATAGAGAAAGTCGGGATTGGTCGATTTGCTGATGCGCAACATGTTGTCGCCAAATTTCTCTTGGGGGATCACTGTTTTTTCTTTTCCATTAATTATGAAATACCCGCCAACGTCATTTTTGCACTCACCCATGTTAAATCGCATTTCTTTCGGCAATCCGGAAAGAATGCATAAATCGGACTGAACCATAATTGGAAACCGCCCAAGCAAGATCTTATCGAGCGTAAAACAGTGCCTTTGAACTCCCTTTTCATCGACCGATTTGCGTAAATTTTCAAGCATTTCACCATGTTCATTTACACTCATTGGTGCAAAGGGTTGTTTTTCCTTTTTGGACTCATGAATATGTTCTTTGCCATCGGATTTAGCAATGTTTTCTAAAAACTCTTTGTTCTTCTTTGCATTTGTAAAACGTTTCTCTTCTTCGTCGCAATCCACGCCATTGTCATCATATATAATGGGGTCTTCATTTTCATCCAGCATATTTAGAATTTCGACCTCAACGTCGTAATGGATTGTGATTGCATAGGTCATATTTCGCAATCGTGCTTCATTTGGAAACATGTAATGAGGATTCTCTCCGTCGTAAATCGTCGGTTTAGCAAAATAAACCCGCCGTCCAGATTTCCCCCCAAAATATAAATTGCATTTTAATTTATACTCTTTGGATCTCTCATCAAATTTAGAAACAATGGTGACTGGATTCATTTCTTTGAAAATGCGAAAAATATCTTCTTTGAAAAAATCATTGTATGATTCAATGTGATGTCTTACTAAACTTTGGGGATTGTCGCGAAAATAACAATCAATAATGTCCCAAATTATTTTTTCATCAAATCCTGGGCTTTCCATTTATACAATACCAATACACATTCTTTTATGTAATTATTTTCTCTGTCTTAATTATAAATATGTCGGATTTCATGAACACACTCTTTGGACCTGTCTCGGGAGAATATTGCCTTTACTTTTACTACCTTTCCATCTTGTCGTTCTTTCTTTTAGCAATGACTATAGTTACTGGAGTTGTCTCTGGCTTGCAAAAGGGCAAGGGAGTGTATTTTTACCTCTCCATCTTGGGGTCGTCAGCTACCTTTTTTATTTCGTATTTTGTCAATCGATTGATGTATTCGCTCTGCAGTAAAGCTCTGTAGGGAAACCTAAGACCCCTTCCCTTATTATTATTTGCATATTGTAAATAATAATTATTAAAGTTATTTACAATAAAATGAGAGGTTTAAGATGTCAAGCGGTAAGGGAAGGGGTCGTAGGGCGTAAGAGAAGCTTCGCTTCTCTGAATAACCGTAGGTTTCCCTACCCTACCTTATGTAATAAACTACAAGATAACACATTACTGCTAAAATAATAGAAACTACCCATATTGGCACAACCGTTTTTTGTTTGTATCCAATGCCAAACTGGCGAAACCCGCCGTGTTCATTATAGATCAGTGACGGTTTTAACCAATGGATCACAGAGAATATGACTAAAAAAATAATAATTGCCGAAACTAATCTGTTCTCGAACATTTGTTATATATTACGGCATTTTATTTTATTTTTATTCATTGTTCTCTCGATCCTCATCGCCTTCTTCCAGAACAAATTCTTCATTCTCTCCTTCTTCTACAACTTGTTCTGCGCCTTGTACAACATCCTCCTCGTATTTGCTCTTATCATATTTATAAACACTGTCATCCACAAACCAATCCCCCAGTTTGTATTTTTTCATTGTATTTTCAACGTTGCGGTCACTCTTTGACATCTTCTTCAGTTTATCCGTTATTTTCTTTTTCTCTGCAAGCGATTCTTTTGAAAACTTGTCGATCAAATCTTTGTAACTAAAATTGGTCATTTTTTTATTTTTCATGTCAATATTAAAAAGAATCACAATCAATTTGGAAATTTGTTGGAAAAACTGCTGTTTGTCTTCAATGAGAATTTCGGTGCCTTCTTCGGTATCTTGTTCTCTTGTTAAAACGTCAATGTCTTTACTATCGCTTTCCGTAATTATTTTATAAAACACGGACAAATAACAATATTTATATATTTTGCAAATTATTTTTTCATCAAATGCGCGTCCAATGGTGACCAATTGAGAGAGCAGCAAGTTAATATGATTCAATTCTTCGTCATTGTGGATATCCTGAAAGAGAGAACACACATTTTTATCTCGATTGTAAGACTGGATATCTTCAAAATATTTATCAATAAACTCGGTTAAATTTTCATAATGACTCGGTGCAAAATTCCAGTATTTCTTGGTTTTCGCCATCTCGCTGTTTTTGACACCATCATTTACCAACATGGATGGAATTGTATTTGTGATGTTGTTAATTGTGTTTTTAACAAATCTTGGAAAATTCTTGAAATCGGACCAGGTATCTATGTTTTCAACGAAATCCACAATGCTACCAACAAATTGTTTATTTTTTTTCTGAATTTCATTCATCGACAATCCTGCGTACCGAATTAGATAGTCAAAAATATCGTCTTGCATTTTTTTGTTCAAATGAATCAAGAATGCATCCAGTGCATGGGGGTCTCTTGTTTCCATGGCAACTTTGATGCGGTCGTGAATATTGTCTCGAATTGTCAATTCAAAAAAGGAAGGAATTTCCTCGTCTAAAAAGGAGATTTCAACTTGGTTTCTTAAATTTATTTTACGCATTAAATTTGAAAGCGTTTCTTTATTTTGGGGTTTTCCATTGTCGGTCAATGTTTTAATGGATTCTTCCAATGACATGGTATTCAGACCCACAATTTTTTCTTGACAAATATCAAGCAAATCGTGCGGAATGGGTAGATCCGTGTTTAGTTTGCAATAATGAATGTAAGCAGCGTAAATGTTGTCATTGTTAATGCCCGAATCCTCTGCAGCGACATAGATTGTTTTTTTTATGCGTGAGTTTGCAAAAGATGCATTCGACATGGATTTGATACCATTGTAGATTTTTTCGTATTTTTGGATAAAGTCAATGTTTTTTCGAATGTTTTCGTCTTTTTCTGCAAAGTACATAATGGGTTTATTCTCTACATTCAATTCTTCGCAACACGAATTTTCCAAAAACACAATGTTTCCTGCTTTCAACATGGCATCTTTTCCGTCTTTGATAATAATTTTATTAATGCCGTCTACGGTTGAATACGTGTGTTCAATGATCTTTTTATAAATTGTTCCAATGTACTGGTGTTGCATCGGATGACCCGTTTTTATCGACTCTTTCAATTCACCATCGATCGCATTTGAAACACCCGATACGGTTTTTTCAATGGCCGAATGAATGAGTGGGGGTTGAAACAACAACCATTTTTTCTCTACGTTTTGTTCATTGAAATTCAAATTTATTTCCGGTTTCAAAAGTAAATAATTTCTTTTGAGCTCAAGCATTCTTTGGATTTTTGGATTTTTCAAAATATTTTTTTTCATTTTTTCTTCAATGCGTGTTAAATGTTGTTCGCTTTTGAATTTGCTGACGCTTTTCCATGGTTCAGAAACCGTGGATTTTATTTTTTCCAAAACACAGCACAAATATTTGAGACCCGAATTGTTGCTACTCGAATTGTCAAGTGGATAGCCAGATAAATTGAACACACACCCTCGATGTGTTTTGTTGGGTTGAAAGGATGGGATTTGCGCCTGAATGAAGACAAATGTGATGGCCGCGGTAATGTAGAAAATATGATTGTTTTTGTAATTTTCGTAGGATAATTTCTTGGTTTCGTCTTTTTTCTCATCAAACTGTTCTTTTGACAACAAGCTGGATGTAATAATCTGGGACGCAAAATACATAATTTGATTATCAATTGAGAAAATATCAATGTCCAGGCTTTTGGAGATTGCCGTTGAAACATTGTAGATGTATTGGTCAGTTACGTCGGTAAATACTCGAGGTTTTCGGTTATCTCGCGTTGTTAAATTTGCTTGGTTTCCTTCAATTTCGGCATCAATCATTTCTTCAAATTGCTCGTCTTCGTCTTTTTCAATGATTTCGTGGGTTTTAATCACAAATCCTTCATCGTTAAACTCTTCCTGTGCTACTAAATCCCTGTAAGAAATGATATACCCACTGTGTTTATCCACAATTGCATCGCCGTCATCGCTGATTTTTCCTTGTGTGGAAACGATTCTATCCAACGCGTCTTGGTACAACCCGATTGAAAAGGATTGCGCCAATGAATAAATAAAAAGTGGTAAAAGTTTTGTATTGGTTTCCTTGCAATACAACCAATAAATTGATTCTCCTTCAATTGCATACCGACAATAATTTTCTTTAAATTTATGAACCATTTCTTGTTTTTGTGCAAAATCAAGATGCGCCAAAATCTGTTCTCGGATTTCGGCATAGGGCGAAACCACAATGTCCGTTAAAAGTGCTTTCGACCCAATGAAGTGGGCACGTAAAGAAAATTCTTCTGATTTGGCTTCTTTAATCAACCGAGTTTTTTTAATTTTGAATTCTTTGGATTCATACAATTTATTTATTTTTTGTCGAAATTCATCCATGGTTAGCGCAACCTCCGATTCGTATAAATGTTTTTTTGCGATTTTTTTCATTTTAGATGCAGCGTTTTCTGCGATGTTGCAAATTTCATTGTTTTTATCGTAAAAACAGTTTTTATCCGAATTGCAGAAAATTTCATTTGTCAATTCGGAGTCGGTCATTTCAGTATCTTTGACCCAATTGTTGCCCTTTCTTTTGAAATAAAAAACACGTTTCTTTACGTCTCCTTCGATTTCCACGCTTTCCTTTTCTTCTTTGGACAAACTACTTTCATCAAATGCGGATTTGAGCTTTGGGTAAATGATGAGGACTGCATAATTGTTTTCCTCCACTTGTTTTTTCTTGGCAATGATTGTTTTTGCAACGGTTTCGGCCATTTCAATGTTGTGTTCATTTTTTAAAACCAATGTAAAATAATCAAGAAAATTTTCCGGAGACATTTTCTTTTGCGAGTCTTGGTATTTTTTCAAAAGGTCGTAAGGTGTTGTGTCATACTCTTTGTCAAAAAACACTTCTTCTTTTCCATCATCTTTTTGCAAAGATGCGAGAGACGTGTATTTTTTTGCAATCACATGGGTCAAGCATGCCTTTGATTTTGAAAACACGTCTTCTCCGTACTTAGAGGAATCCAGTAAATTGGATAACTCGGGCATGTACAAATGCGACATAATAAAGGAACATATGCTCATGTAAAAATTTCCACTATCCATTTCAATTATTTTATTCAAACCTTCGCTCGCGTTTTCACTTTTAATTCCGTATTCCTTTTTAATTTGGTTTTGCATTTCCAACTTAATTTGTTCAAAGATGGCATTTCTTGGGTTCTCTGCGGATTTGAATTTTTTCAATAATTCGTATTTCTTTCTTTGTTCAAACAATTGTTTTTCATATTTCTTGATGTTGGCAATCACATGAGTTCGTATTTCTTGGTAAGCTCCGCTTTGAAAAATTCCTGCATATGTAATATTATCTGCATACATTAAAAAGGGCTCGAAAAATGCAAGCATATCATAAAAATTGTAAGCAATGTATTCGGATTTTAATAATCGAATGATGGATGAAGAACGCGGGATGATTGTGTCCAACATCGTTTTATAATCCGGGTGAATGGAATTTGAAATATTGAAAGACAACGCCGTTTCCAAAAAGGGGTTCTTTTCTTCGTTGTCGTCGTATTCGTATTCTTTCTCCACGGTATCAATGTTTATTTTTGAAAAACTCGTCTTTTTCGTAAGCATTTTAAAATGGTACAGCCAGTTTTGACTCAAATTTGTACGTGTCAGTATATTTGTTCCCGGAAGACTTACTCGAGAAAATTCAAGCACGGGTTTTGGCAACATGATGACCGATTTGATTGAAATCGGGTCATTATTCCCAATGTTCTCTCTTATATAAACGGATTTGCCAGTTCGCATTTTTTTATTGCTCAATTTTGTCATTGCTAAATTGTATCTTTGGATTAAAAACCGTTTCTTTGCAATTTGGTCGCTTTTTTTATAAACATAGGTATAATAGTTTTCTAAATTGTCAACAATGGCTTCTAAATCCGTTTTTACAACATCCGTTTTTAATAGATTGGTGTCATTTTTGTATTTTTCAAAAGGTGTGAAAATGGTGCTAACTCCGTTATAAAAGGACGAATAATTGTTATTTTCTTTATAAACCTCCAGCGTGTTGATATATTTTTGTACATCATCAACTAGATGGGAATCCGATACAAAATCGCTTTCGATGTTTTGTGCCAACGTTTCCGCATAAATTTTAACTTTTTGTTTTACCACTGGAATGATCCATCCTAAATTGGTATCCAATTGATTCATGTGTTCAACCAACGGTTTGTAAGTTGGATGAATTCTCTTGTAATCCGTGATGTTTTCATTTTTGTCAAATACGGAAAAGCTCTGACGCAATTCTTTGAATCTTCGGATAATTCGATAAATGCGCTCCATCACAGCCAATGACCGTTCATTGTCTGGAATTTTTGAAAGCAATTCATCCAATAAATCATTTGTTTGGATTTCAATTCCGTAACGTTGTTCGGATTCCTTGACTTCAATATCGGCAAAAAAATCCACCTTTTGTCCAACCATAAATTCATCCGTGGATGAAACCGAATCAACCGGTGCATTTTCTGAAATATTTATAATAATGTCGCCTTCGGGTGAATATTCAATCGAAGATGGTTTATCTTCCTTTTTTTCTTTTTCTTTTTCCTTCTCCTTCTCTCTTTTCTCTTCCTTTTTCTCAATGACTTCTTGCACGGAGGGTTGTTCAATAATGACAATTTGTTTAAGAGGAATGGTTTGCGGAATGCCCTTGTATTCAAAATCAATGAAAATGTGTTCTTTGTCGTCTATTTTTTCGATTTCAATCATATCTTCTTCTAAATTTACAATTTTGCCAATCATTTCAATCTCATCTTCAAAAATTAATTTAATATATGTCTCTGGTTCTAATCCATTTTGCATCGCGTATCCTTCTTTGTCGCTTCTTGAAAGTAAAAATATTTTTTCAATGGTCGTATCAATTAAACATCCGTCCTTGTCTAAATCCAAAGAATCTTTATTTCCATTCTCAATATTCACAATCTTGATAAGTTCATCGTCAACATACTCAATAAAAAAGTATTTTAAATCAGAATCCACTTTTGTAGATTTTATTTGGATAATGTCTCCAAGTTTTATTTTTAATTCGGATATTTCCATTGTATAGTATATTAAACTATATTCTTATTCTATTTTTAATAAAAACTTAAAGCGTTTTTATTAAATAGTTATTATGCAATTTAGAACCGAATCAATCCCCGAGTTTGTTAAAGTAAAGCATGTCCAATATGGCAACAAAGATACTAAATACCACTATTCCATTTATAATCTAGAAAATGAATTTATTGCAAATGCGGATTTACAAAATCGGATTTATCGGAGCGCCATTCTGTCTTCTGAAAACAAGATACTTGCTTTGGCGCCTTCGAAATCGTTGCCAGATGTGTGCCATTTGCCTGGAAATCAGTTTTCGGTAAATGAAATGATTGAGGGAACCATGGTGAATCTGTTTTGGGATCCAAATTCGGAAAGTTGGGAAATTTCGACTAAAAAAAATATAGGATGCAATTATTTTTTCTTCAGAAACAGCTATGATTCAGAACTGGAAGAACCCGAACAAAAAACATTTCGTCAAATGTTTCAAGAAGTGTTTCCACTAAATAATTTGCCGTTTGACAAGTCGTATTCGTATTCATTTGTGTTGCAACACCCCTGCAATCACATTGTGCTTACTGTTGAGAACCCTGCATTGTATTTGGTGATGACGTACAGAATTGGTGAGGACAATACATATGCATATGTAAATCCCAAATCACATCCAAATTATGAGGATTTTGTGAAAATGGGGGTAAAGTTTTCGCGGGATTTTGTTCTGACACCTGGGAAAACATTGGAACAACAGTTTGAAAATTCCACGAATTATGTGTTGGATCAAATACCTAATTTGGAGGAAGCACTTTCCAATCCGATGAATGAATATACGAACGTGGGTATTATGGTTACGGACCAGGAAACTGGATTTAGAAAGGCATACTACAATAATAAATATTTAGAAGTAAAGAGTTTGCGTGGAAACAATCCAAATTTGCATTACCAGTATTTGATGTTGCGAAAAATTGGAAAAGTGTCGGAATTTCTTCGGTATTTTCCCTTTTACAGAAAACATTTTAATAAGTTTTTGACTCATTTTACCTTGTTTTCGGAACGCATTTACAAATTGTACTGGGAAGTGCGTGTAAAGAAATCGGTGTCTGTGTCCGATATACATAACAAACATGACAAGTATTTTGTAGAAAAACTTCATTATGAAGTGTTCTTACCAAAACACAAGGAAAATAAAATGTTTTTTATCAATAAGAAAGAAGTTGAAAAATTCTTGGATAGAGAAAATGTGATGATTCCTTTTTAGATGTGATGATTCCTTTTTAGAAATATTTAGTGTGTTTATTTTTTTATAAAAAAATAATAAACAAATATATAATGTTTGGATTTAATTTTTTTAAGAGACCGAAACCAGTAGCAGTTGTGCAGAATCCCATTGTTTCCGTAAAAGTTGAAGAGGAGGCCGTAAAACTTGAGGCCGTAAAACTTGAGGCCCGGTTAGCTGAAGAGGCCCGATTAGTTAAGGAACGAGAGGAGGAGGCTCGATTAGTTAAGGAACAAGAGGAGGAGGCCGTAAAACTTGAGGCTCGATTAGTTAAGGAACGAGAGGAGGAGGCTCGATTAGCGGAGGAGGCTCGATTAGCGGAGGAGGCACGGTTAGCAGAGGAGGAGGCTAGGTTAGCAGAGGAGGCCCGGTTAGTTAAGGAACGAGAGGAGGAGGCTAGGTTAGCTGAAGAGGCCCGGTTAGTTAAGGAACAAGAGGAGGAGGCCCGGTTAGCAGAGGAGGCTCGATTAGCGGAGGAGGCCCGGTTAGCAGAGGAGGCTCGATTAGCTGAAGAGGAGGCTCGATTAGCGGAGGAGGCCCGGTTAGCTGAAGAGGAGGCTCGATTCGCTGAAGAGGCAGAACCATCCTCAGAATAACCATTTTAATAAATAATTTTTTTATTAAAATGTCAACTATACATTAATATTTTCTTGTTTTCCTTCTTTTTTTGTGTTTTCGCTTTGTTTTTCTTCTTTTTTTACCCTCTCCTTCGTTAAATTCATCCAACAAAGATTGTGCCCAGTCAAATTCATCATTATCAACCATTTGTATAAATTTATGATCTTTTAGTATTTGATTCACCCCACTTACCTTAATTTTATTATACTCATTTTTTACTGATTTGTCTTTATAATCTAATTGCTCAAATTCAGCTATTTTTTTGTTATCAAACATTTTTTCCCATTTTTGTTTTTCATATTCTATAATGATTGCTTTGTCTTTAGGACTCGCAAAATCGATATTCGCACCCTTAGAAAGTAATAGTGACACAATATCAGCCTTACTATTCTTATGCGCCAACATTATAGCAGTCCCGTCAAATCTATCTTTACTATTTATATCGATACCTTTTCTTAGCAACATTTTAACAATTGAAGAATGACCATTTTCTGAGGCAATATGCAAAGCAGTATAATTTGTTTGTAAAGTAAGATTTAGGGTTGGGCAGTTTAATATCGATGCGGCAATATTATAATGACCATTTTCTGAGGCAACATATAAAGGACTCTTTCCCATATTATTTACTTCATTTACATCCGCACCTTTCCGAATAAAAGTATTCACAGCAAAAGCAAATCCATTCTGCGATGCAATGTATAAAGGACTTTGACCAATCGGGTTGTGACTATTTACATCAATATCATTAAGAATCTTATCAGCCTCTTCAGGTATATCATTATTAGCTGCATAATCGGCTTTTCTTATTGCTTCAAAAATTGTGTTTCTATTCATTAATATATATTATATAAATATTAATTTTACACCTTTGCACATTTAAAACGCCGACTCAACGACGAAAAAAATAAGCAAAAACGCAAAAATTTGGTTAGTATCCGTCTTGAAACGGATATGAAGTTTAAGAATTTATTACTCTACAAAATGCATCTGGTCGTTTTCCTGTATTAAATACAGAACTTACTATATTCAACATATTTTGCACAGCATTCTTATCTCTGTTATGAATTATTTCGCAATTATGCTTAACCGATTGACATCGTAATAATCCATGACATATTTCTGTTTTATTTTCTTTCTTATATTTTGGTTTTTGACTTGGTCTTTCTAAAAAATGTTCCAATTCGTTATGACAACAATTACACAATTTGGAAGTTCTAAATTCATTTACTAAAAAGGTTTTATATCCAGCATTCTTAAATATTCTTCTAAACTTCTTACAAATAACTGGTTCTAATCCTTTCATATGGTAATCTCCTTTATCATAATCACCCATAACAAAAATAGTATTTTCTGGTTTCCCAAATTTATTTGCAAAATTCTTTACCATTTTCAATTCGCTTTTCTGTGTATTTGTAAATCTATTTAATTTGAGTTTTCTAAATAATCGTTGTTCGTAATGGTTATACAATTTATAATTTATATTATTCTTTTCAATACAATATTCCATAAATTTATTATACTTACACGTTTTACTATTATAATTTGATAAGGTTGTTTCTATTTCTTTAATTGTCTGGTGCAAAAGATGAAATTTGTAATTTACAAACATTTCGTTATACGCAAAATCAAAGAAGATTAGAAACCAGATTGAAAAAATATAATAAAATTATGGATA